>RCMZ01000831.1_pt1 | contig 12532 bp, 13 predicted proteins | sample 2041141 | NCBI WGS metagenome assembly RCMZ01 (sample SAMN09708263, study PRJNA481090) | Wastewater metagenome, whole genome shotgun sequencing project. | biome: sewage; isolation source: Davis station wastewater (DW) | place: Antarctica: Davis Station | collected 2010-03-01
TTAACTAAATGACAAAGTCATCCATGAACACCTCAGCCTCGGCATCCACGGACCCTGCGCCTGTCCCCGCCAACGCCGTGCAGGCCGTGCGCCGCTTCAATCGGTTCTTCACCCGCCGCATTGGCGTGCTGGATCCGTATCTGGGCAGCAAACTCTCGCTAACGGACGTGCGGGTGCTCTACGAACTGGCACACCGCGAAGCGCCTGTAGCCAGCGAACTATCGCGGGAGCTGGGGCTGGATGGCGGCTACGTGAGCCGGATTCTGCGGCGGTTCGAGCTGGCCGGCTGGATCCGCCGTGGCCCCCACGCGCAGGACGCCCGGCAAAGCGTACTGGTCCTGACAACATCGGGGCGCGAGGTGTTCGAGCCACTGCAGCAACGTTCGCGCGACGAAGCCTCTGCCCTGCTCGCGCCCTTGCCTCCTGCGCGCCGGCAAGAAGTAGTGGACGCCATGGAGCGCATCGAAAGTCTGCTGGACCCGGCCGTTGGTACAAGCGCCGGCCCGCGCATGGCGGTGCTGCGCGACCCTTTGCCCGGTGACATGGGCTGGGTGGTACAGCAGCACGGGGAGGTCTACTGGCGAGAATACGGTTGGGACAGCCGCTTTGAGGCGCTGGTCGCCGACATCGCGTCGCAGTTCCTGCGCAAATTCCAGCCCGCATGGGAAAAGGCCTGGATCGCCGAACTGGACGGGGAGCGCGTGGGGGCCGCTTTTGTCGTGCGCAAGTCACCCACCACTGCGCAATTGCGCATGCTGATCCTCACGCCCAAAGCCCGTGGGCTGGGGCTGGGAGCCCGGCTCACCGACGAGTGCATTGCGTTTGCGCGTGGCAAGGGCTACAAAAAAATGGTGCTGTGGACCAACAGTTGCCTGACCGCAGCGCGCGGCATTTATGGCCAGCGTGGCTTCCGGTTGGTGAAATCCGAGCCCTATGAAGACTTTGGTCAGCACCTCGTGGGAGAAACCTGGGAACTCAAGCTGTAGGAGCGCATCGAGGCAGCTTACTGATACAACGCAATCAATCTGATCGATGGACTCACATCACCCGTATGCCCAGTTCGCTGATCAGCACTCCCGCCTGGTCGGCGGAGATGATGGCACCCTTGAACGCTTGCGCCAGGTGGGCAATGCGCAGCCCGCCCAGATCCACAGAGCGCAGATCTGCTCCATCGAAGCGCGCATTTTTCAGGTGGGCATCGCGCAAGCTTCCGCCTTCAAAAACGGCGTCCCGGAAGTCGCACCCCGCCAGGTCGGCATCCGACAGATCCAACTGCTCCAGCGTCTGCTTGCGAAACGAGACTTCGCGCAGGTCAGCGCCCACCAGCAGTGAATCGTGAAAACTCAGCCCGAGTGTCCCCGCCTCTCGAAAATGCGCCCCGGTGAGCTTGACTTCGGCAAAACGCGCCGAAGCCAGTTTTGCGCGCACCCATGATGTGTTGCTCAAATCACAGCGGTAAAAGCGCGCCTCGGTCAGGTCGGCCAAAGCGAACTGGGCCTGACCAGCCCTGCAGTCCAACCAGCGAGTCTCTGCAAGGTCTGTTTTTTCCAGCGAGGCTCCGAGAAACGAACATCCCGTGAACTGTGCCCGGCTCAACACAAGCCCTCCAAGGTCCAGACCATCAAAGACGCAGTGTTCAAAATGCAAAGCAGGATGCCTCGCACCGATAAGAGCATCCAGCTGCGTTTTCGAAGGCGTCTGATCGGCAATACAGTGAGGCTCGGGGGATGGGGGACGTCGGAGGTTCATGGGGAGCAGGCACTGAAGTCAGATCGTTTGATGCGGTTTGCCGGGCGATAGAGGAAGCCATTCGGCCCCAATGAAGGAGCAAGAAAGTATTCAGAATCTAATGGCCCACGCTTTTGGAAAAGAGGTTCACCGTCAGCACGCCCGCCACAATCAGGCCCAACCCGATCATGGCCGGCAAATCGAGACGCTGGCCGTAATACAGCCAGCCCACGGTGGATATCAACACGATGCCCACGCCTGACCAGACGGCATAGGCAATACCCACCGGCAACGTCTTGAGCACGAGTGAGAGCAGATAGAAGGACACCCCATACGCCACGGCGGTGATCGCGCTCGGCCACAGGCGGGAGAATCCGTCGGAGGCCTTGAGTGCCGTGGTGCCGATAACTTCCAACAAGATGGCTGCGCCCAGGATCAGATAGGCACCCGCAGTAGAACTCCAATTCATGGCATGCCTCCGTTGCATTGAGAAAGCAGAATTTCCAGGATGGCGTCTTTGCGTGCCACATCGAGTGGGTAGACGTCGAGCATCTGCGCGAACCAGAAACCGTCGGCCGCCAAGCGGCAGGCCAACAGCAGATTGGACGTGTGCGGATCGTCCCCGTCGGCCTTCAATGCCTCCACCATCGCCCCATGCCATCGCTGGCGACATGGCTCGGACGTCAACGCCAAAAGCCCGATGGCGCGCTGGGTCTCGACATGGTGGCTGCCTGAGCCGCTCTCAAAGCAGGTTCTGATATAGGCACGCGCATGGCGCCCGGGCGTGTCGTCCTCGCGAGCCAGCGCTTGCGCAAAAGCTTCTTCAAACTCTTCAAAGAGTTGGTCAGACAAGGCGTCAAGCAAGGCCTGTTTGCTGCGGTAGTGGTGCTGAAGCCCGCCCTTGCTCACGTGTGCCCTCTGCGCCACGGCATCCAACGTCACCGCATGGGGGCCGCCCTGCACGAGGAGTTCGCGCACCACGGCCAACAATTGGCTACGAATCAGTTCAGGCTGTTTTTGTCGGCGATGGGCTTCGGTCATTTAACAACAAACCATCTGGATGGATTGTTTATTGTATCGACAAGATACGGCCATATTGATAAAGAAACCACTCAGCCCCCAGTGGCTTATGCAGTAGTCCTTCGAACTGGTTATTGCTATCTCCAGCCGTCCGCTCGCCCCTGTGTAGCAACAACTATGGTGAGAGCAGGCTGTCTATTTACCAAACGCAGCTGTCTTCGCTACCACTCACCGGCTTCGCGGACCCGCTGCGCCAGATCGGGAATTGCATCCTCTTCGATTGTTGCGCCCTGCTCGGCTTGCAGCGGTTGCGACAAGGCGCCCCACGCCAAGGGTTGTGCCTTCCATGGCGCCCACCTGCTGAAAAACCTGCGCCCAACGCTCGATGGCGACGGTTTGGTGAATGGGACCACGAACATAAGCGCTCCTTTTGCCTCGGTGTCAGCACTTCAAAAAACTCGGCGTCAGCGCACGTGGATGCGCCTAAGTGCAGTGTAGGAATGCACGCCACATTCCTGTGTGACAAAACATGCGAGACCAGGCAGCGCGCACCGCCAGATGTTTGCCCCGCCCATGGAAGTGCTCTTTATTCACCCCATGGGCGCCCCTTTAAACTCTGGAGTCCATGCCTTACACACTGGCTGTGCCCACGCACAGCGAACTCATCATCAAAAAAAGCCGCTTCATTGGCTGTGTGCAACCCATGGCCGACCGCGCTAGCGCCCAGGCCGTGGTCGATGCCCTCTGGAAGCAGCACCCTGGTGCTGCCCACGTTTGCTGGGCACTGCTGGCAGGCGGTCAGTCGGCCGCTGTGGACGATGGCGAGCCCGGAGGAACTGCAGGGCGCCCCATGCTCGAGGTGCTGCGCCACCAGGACATGGAGGGGGTATTGGCCACGGTGGTCCGGTATTTCGGCGGCGTGAAATTGGGGGCCGGTGGCCTAGTGCGTGCGTACACAGACACCATTGCCCAGGCCCTGCTCACTGCCCCCAAGGTGACCCTGCAGCGCATGAAAACACTGCAGTGCCAAGTGCCTTATTCAATGGAAGGCCTGCTGCGCCGCGAAATCGAGACCGCAGGAGCTGAGCTTGTGGATGTCCAGCACGGCACGCTCGTCAGCCTGCAAATGCGACTCCCCGAGCCCCTGGCACCTGCATTCATCCAGCGCATCAACGACAACGGACAAGGCCGTGTCGGCTGGATGCAGCCTTAAGAACCTGTTCGAAGCAACCGCTGCACGCATCGAGCAGGAAGTGCGCGCTGGGTACCAGCGCTGGCTGACAGGCCAAACGCAGCCATCGCTATAGCTATGGCAGCGTTTGGAACACCGCAGACGCACCGAAGCGGTTGGCGCAGACGGCGTTGAGCCCTCTGCTGGACGAGCCCAAGAGGCTGAAGAGCATCAAGAGGCAGCGGCGAAATGGAAAAGGCTTCTGCGCCTACACGCCAGCCGGCGCTTTCGTTTCACACTTCCAGCCTTTGGACTGTAAGGGTGCCCCTATGAGCCAAACGCTCGACACCATCATCATCGGCGCAGGCACTGCAGGCTTGGCGGCGTTGCGCGAGGTGCAAAAGCGCACCGACAAGTACCTTCTCGTCAACGAAGGCCCCTGGGGCACCACGTGTGCCCGTGTGGGCTGCATGCCGTCCAAAAGCCTCATCGAAGCGGCCAACGCCTTTCATCGCCGGCACGTTTTCGATGAATTGGGATTGCGTGGCGCACAAGGGCTCACGGCCGACATCCCGTCTGTGCTTGAGCGGGTGCGTGCGTTGCGCGACCAGTTCGCACACGGAGCGCTGGAGGCAACAAAAGGCCTGGGCCCGGCGTGCGTTTCGGGCCATGCGAGCGTGCTGAGCCCCACAGCCGTGGACATCGATGGCACGCGCTATGACACACGCAGCATCATCATTGCCACAGGCTCTCGCCCCACCTTGCCAGAGGAATGGCTCGCGTTTGGTGACCGTATGCTCACCACCGACACGCTGTTTGAGCAAACCACACTGGGGCCCCGCATTGCCGTGATTGGCATGGGGCCTATCGGTGTGGAGCTGTCGCAGGCCCTGGCGCGGCTGGGTCTTGAAGTGGCCGCCTTCAGCACCAATGACACCCTTGCGGGTCTTATTGATCCGCAACTGAACGCCGAAATGCTCGCCCTGCTCAAAGCCGAAATGGTGCTGCACACCGGGGCACCGGCGCAATTGCGTGAAGTGCCCGGCGGGATCGAGGTAAGCAGCGGCTCGAACCGCGTGGTGGTGGACCAGGTGATTGCGGCGATGGGCCGAGTGCCCAATATCGAATACCTGGGCCTGGAAAAACTCGGCGTTCCCCTCGACAAACGCGGGTTGCCCACCGTCAACCCGCAGACACTGCAGGTGCAGAATCTGCCCGTCTTCATGGCCGGGGACGCCAATACCCGAATCCCGCTCCTGCATGAAGCGGCGGATGAAGGCCACATCGCTGGCACAAATGCCATCGCGATGGCACAGGCGATGGCGAAGGAACCCACGGTTTACCAGCGCCGCACGCCCCTGTCGGTTGTTTTTTCAAGCCCCACCATTGCCTCGGTGGGCCAGCGCTTTGACGACCTGAGCCCGGAGCACACGATCACAGGCTCGGCATCCTTTCAAAACCAGGGCCGTGCGCGCACTGCCTTGCGCAACCACGGGGGCTTGCGAATTTACGCCGATCAAGTCACCGGGCATTTGCTGGGCGCCGAGTTGTGCGCGCCAGCGGGGGAACACATGGCACACCTGCTGGCACTGGCTATCGGACAAAAGCTCACCATTGCAGAGATGTTACGCATGCCGTTCTATCACCCCACACTGGAAGAAGGCCTGCGGACTGCATTGCGTGATGCATCCCGCCAATTGCGCGCAGCGGGCGACTCCGCATCGTCGGACCTGGCCACCTGCGATGCGCTCGGCGTGCCGGCGCTCGATTGAACCCTGCCCACCAGCTGTACACCACCGTGCAGAACGAATAGTTATCTGCCACGGGCAGTGCAGTCGCCAGCAGGGCCCGTGGTTTGTTTTGTCAACCCTGGCGCGTGGCGAGATGTAAAACCCCTTCATTTACCCGCACAGATGCCGATAACCAGCCATTGCACCAAGGAGCCCCCATGGACGTCGCCCTCTCCAACAGCATTGTGAACACCGCCACCAGCCTGGCATCGGCCAAGACATCCGACGCGCTCAACGTTCTGGTTTTGAAAAAGGCCCTGGATATTCAGGCAACGTCGGCAGCCACCATGATTGACGCCATGCAGCAATCCATGCCGCAACCTGCTCTTGCCACGTCCGGCGCGTTGGGCACGCAGGTCAATACCTTCGCCTGACAAGCGCATCAATAAGCCCCACGGCGGCGGGGTCTTGCTCCAGCGTTTGTGCCGCAGGGCTTCACGTTATCTGCCGGGACTAGGTCAACCGCAAACGGGCTGTCCAAGCGCCCGAAGAGCCAAAGCCCCCAACTATCGCAATCGGGCAGGCGACAACCCGTCCAATGCCACGCCCTCGCGCACCAGTTCATCGGCCAGCCGTTCTCCCCGCAATAGCTGTCGCGCCAGCAACGAGGCGCCTGCCGCGCTCTGGATTCCATACCCGCCCTGCCCGGCCAGCCAAAAGAACCCCTGCACATGGTTGTCCCAGCCAATCACCATGTCGCCATCGGCAACAAAGGAGCGCAGACCCGCCCATGTGTGGGACGGGCGACGGATCTGGAAGGTCGTCATTTCCTCGATGTGATAAATGCCCGTCGCTACGTCCAACTCTTCGGGCACGACATCGTGCGGGTGGGTGGGGTCCGCGTTGGCGGGTGAGCCCAGCAACTGGCCTGCGTCGGGCTTGAAGTAGAAGCTTTCATCGATACCGATCACCGCAGGCCAGTGTGTGGCGTCCATGCCCTCAGGCACCGCAAAAGTAAAGGCGGTGCGGCGGCGCGGCTCCAGCCCGATGGGCGGCACGCCTGCCAAGCTCGCCACCACGTCGGCCCAGGCGCCTGCGGCGTTGACGATGGTTTTGGCTTGCAGCACGCGGCCATCGGCCAGGGTCACCTGCCAGCAATCGCCCTGGCGGGTCAACGCCGTCACTTCGGCATTGGTCAGCACCTGGCCGCCGCGCTGGCGCAATCCGCGCAGGTAGCCTTGGTGCAAGGCGTGCACATCAATGTCGGCAGCTTCAGGCTCGCTCATGCCAGCAGCCACCGCCTCGGGCTTGAGGCACGGCAGTTGGCTCAGCAATGCGCCTTTCTCCACCCATTCCACGTTGGGTGAGGCAGCGCGTGCTTCGTCGTACGCCTGCTTGAGCAGGTCGAGCTGTTCGGGCCCCGCCACATAGACCACGCCACGCGGCGAAAGAATGGGGTCCGTCCCAAATTCTGGTGGCGGTGCGTCGTAGAAAGCACGGCTTGCGCGGGTCAGCGCCTGGATGTTGGGTGTGCCATAGGTGGCCATGTACAGCGCCGCCGAGCGGCCAGTGGTGTGGTAGCCGGGCTGAGATTCGCGCTCCAGCAGCAGCACACGGGCGTTGTCAGCGCCGTCGGCCAGTTGCCACGCAACCGATGCCCCCGCAATGCCTGCGCCAATGACGATGTAATCCAGCAATTCCATCAAAACCTCCTGCAGTTCAAACGGCCGACACGTGCGCCGACGAGGCCACGCGGTCATCGCGCGGCAGGCTGCGGGCGTCGCGCGGGTCGGGGGCGCCGGTCACGATGGAGGTCAGCGCGGGCTCGGCGCGTGTCTGCATCAGCTTGGCCAGATCGGGCCGTGGCCGGGCCAGCCCGGGGATGCCCTTGAAGGCCTGCTCCATCGCATGGCCCACACCCAGCGTGTGGCGGTCAGCGCGAAAGCGCCCCGTGATCTGCAGGCCAAACGGCATGCCCGCATCGTCCAGCCCGCAGGGCAGGCTCAGCGCAGGGTGCGTGGTGAGGGTGGTTACATAGGTCAACGCCAGCCAGCGGTAGTAGTTGGCCTGCGGCTCGCCGTTGATGTGGCTGGCAAACAGCTGCGTCCACGCAAACGGCGACACGGGTGTGGTGGGCGCCAGGATCACGTCGTAGTTTTCGTACAGCATCTGGAACCGCGCCAGGATGCGCGTCTGCTCGGCCTGCGCCCAGGCACTGTCCAGCAACGTCATGGCAGCGCCCATTTCGTAGTTGGCGCGGGTGTTGGGCCCTAGGCTGGCGGGGTCGCGCTCGTAGGCGTCGCGCGTGCTGGCCACAAAGGCTTCGGCGCGCAGCACATCAAAGCAGCGGTGCACGTCACCCAAGTCCACGTCGATGGCGTCGCAGCTGGCAAACAGGTGCTTCATCGCCTGCACCTTGCGGCGGAACACGGCGCGGATGCCGTTGTCCACAGCGCAGGCGCCAAAGTCTTCGGTGTACGCCACCCGCAAGCGGCTCAGGTCGACTGTCTCAGGCAACAGAAAGCTCATCGGGTCCAGCGGGTAGCTCAGCGGGTCCCCCGGCGACATGCCCGCCGTGGCAGCCAGTTGCAGGCAGGCTTCTTCCACCGTGCGCCCCATGGGGCCCACCACGGAAATTGGTGTCCAGCCCAGCAGCTTGCGCGAGCTGGGCACCACGCCGGGCGATGGCCTGAAGCCCACCACCCCACAAACAGATGCCGGAATGCGCAGCGAGCCACCCGTGTCAGACCCCGTGCACACGGGCAGCAAGTCGCACGCCAAGGCCGCTGCCGAGCCGCCCGACGAGCCCCCGGCATTCAGGTTGGGGTTGAAGGGGTTGCCGGTAGCGCCCCACACCGTGTTGCGTGAATTGGCGCCCGCGCCCATTTCGGGAATATTGGTCTTGCCTGCCACGATGGCCCCCGCCGCACGCAAGCGCCCCACCAGCACGTTGTCCTGGTTGGGAATATTGTCGCGGTAGATTTCCGACCCATAGGTGGTCAGCAGCCCTGCCGTGGCTTCGAGGTCCTTCACCCCCAGTGGTAAGCCATGCAACAGCCCCAGCGGCTCGCCGCGCAACACCGCCTGCTCGGCCGCCTTGGCTTCGACGCGGGCGCGATCAAAACAGGTGGCGGTGATGGCATTGATGGACGGGTTCACCGCCTCAATGCGCTCCATGCAGGCATCCAACAGTTCCACGGGCGACACCTCGCGGGTGCCAATACGGTGGCGCAGTTCGTTGGCGGTCAGCTCGACCAGGGGGCTGGGGTTTGTCATTTTTAGATTGTCTCCTTGCGCATGGGCTTCAGGGTGGTCGCAGTGGCTCAGTCGGCGGTGATGGCGGCCCGCTGGGCAACGGCGCGCATCAGGGGCAGTTCCTTGTCGATCAGCTCAGCGACCGACTTGGACGACGCATAGGCGGGCTCAAACCCCACGGCGATCATTTTGTCGCGCGTTTCAGGGTCTGCCACCACCTGCGCCAGCGTCAGTTCCAGTCGCGACTTGACACCGGCGGGCAAGCCGCGTGGCGCCATCATGGCCAGCCAGGTGTCCATCTCCACCCCGGCGTAGCCGCTCTCGGCCAATGTGGGGACCTTGGGCAACAGCGCCGAGCGCTTGGCCGCCGTCACCGCAATGGCTTTGATCTTGCCGTCCTTGAGCTGGGGCAGCGCAGCCGACACGGTATCGACCGTGAACGGAATCTGCCCGCCCATCAGGTCCACCATGGCCGGGGCGCTGCCTTTGTAGGGCACATGCTGGATCTTCAGGCCCGCCGCGTGAAAGAACATTTCACCCGCAAACTGCGAAGTGGTGCCCGCACCAAACGATCCGTACGAATACTTGTCGGGCCCGGCCTTCACCATGGCCACAAAACTCTTCACGTCGCTCACCGGCACGTCCTTGTTGGCCAGCAAAATCAAGCTGGTGCGCCCGGCAATGCCAATGGGCTCAAAGCTCTTGACCGGGTCGTAGGGCAGCTTGGCGCGCACGGCGGGGTTTACCGTGAATGTGGTGCCCGAGCTGAGCAGCAACGTGTAGCCATCGGGCGCCGCCTTGGCCACCGAAGTCGCGCCAATCACCGTGCCGGCCCCTGCACGGTTGTCAATCACCACGCTCTGGCCCAGCTTGTCGCCCAGCTTCTTGCCAATCAGGCGGCCCAGCACATCGGTGGCGCCACCGGGCGGGAAAGGAATCACCAGCGTGATCGGCCTGTTCGGAAACCCCCCCTCTTGCGCGATGGCCGGAGCCCACGCAGCGGCCCCCATGGCACAGGCAACGGCGGACAACAACAGCTTCTTGCGGTTCATAGGGTTTTCTCCAAAAGTCACAAAGTGGGGGAATACAAAAGCGAGGGAAAAGCGAAAACGGGAAATGGGGATCGCGATCAGGATCGGAAAACTACGCAGACTCCGCCAGCACGGCGCGGCCACGCTGCACAAAGCCCTGGTATTGCGCCTCGGGCACCAGCAGGCCGCCCGTGGTCCACACCAGATGCGTGGCGTTGTGCAGCGCGGGCTCCACGCCCGAACTCCGCAGCCACGCTTGGCCCGCAGTGGTACCCGTCAGCATGGCCGGCCCGCTAAAGCCCGCAGCCGCCGATGGCTCGATGCGCGCGCCCAAGGTGTCAAGCACCAGCACCAGCTGCGCAAACAAGGTGCTGTCGGCCACGGTAAATACGCCCGACAGCAGCGGCTTCATCAGCGCAGCGGCCAGCAGCGACGCACGCGGCACGGCCAGGCCATCGGCCTCGGTGCGGTTGGTCAGGCCCCAGTCGTACACCGAGGGGTGCTGCCCCGCACCGTGGGTCGCATCGGCCAGCATCTGCACCAAAAAACACGGCGACTGCACCGGCTCTGCAAAAAAACAGTGCACATGCGGCCCCAGCAACTGCCGCAGGCCAAAAGCAATGCCCGCGGGTGCACCGCCTACACCGCAAGGCAGGTAAACGATGAGCGGGTGCTCTGCGTCCACTTTCAGGCCCGCTTCTGCCAGTTGCTTTTGCAGGTGCAAGGCCGCCGCGCTGTAGCCCAGCAACAGCGAGAACGACTGCTCGTCGTCCACAAAGTGGCACGTGGGGTTGCTGGCCGCCTCAGCACGGCCTGCGGCCACGGCGCGCTCGTAGTCGCCGGTGTGCTCGACCACCGACACCCCACACTGGCGCAAGCGGTCTTTTTTCCATTCCTTGGCGTCGGCCGACATGTGTACCGTGGCCTGAAAACCCAGGGCCGACGCCACCACACCAATGCTCATTCCCAGGTTGCCGGTGGAGCCCACCGCCACCTGGTAGCGGCCCAACACCTCACGCGCTGCCGGGGTCGCCAGCGCGCGATAGTCCCCGCCCGGCAACACCAGCCCATGTTCCAGTGCCAGCCGCTCGGCAAACTCCAGCACCTCGTGCATGCCCCCACGGGCCTTGATGGAGCCCGCCACGGGCAGGCTGTGGTCGGCCTTGATGAACAAGCGCCCCTGCCCTTCGGCCATGCCCAAGGCAGGCTGCAAGGCAGTGGCGGGCAGCAAGGGCGACTCCACCACGCCTGCGGTCTCCGCCAGTTCTGGAAACACCAGCGCCAGCAAACCGGCAAACCGCTCCCACCGCGCAACCGCTGCTTTCGTATCATCCAGACTAATGCTGCGCCCCAATGCGGGCAATGCGGCCGGTGGCTGCGCCTGCCGCGCCGGGTTGGCCCACAGCGCGGGCTGGGCATTGCGCAAGCGGGCGGCTAGCTGGGCATCCAGGGCGGGCTTAGTTTCTACAGACGGCATGCGCATTCACAAAATGATTCAGTGCTTGCATTCTTCGTCGGCCGCGCCGGTGTCACAACACATTTATATTGAGCGTTACATTAGTATTAATAATGGACATTCGCCTCTCCCCCTCCCTCTTGGCATGGCTGCGCAGTTTTGATGCAGCAGCCCGGCACGGCAGCTTCACCAAGGCGGCGGCCGAGCTGTGCATTACCCAGGGCGCAGTGAGCCAGCAGGTCAAGCAGCTCGAAGACTGGCTGCGCCGCCCGCTGTTTTTGCGCACGCCGCGCGCGCTGGTGCCCACGCCCGAGGGCAAATGGCTGGCCGTGGTGCTGCGCGAGAGCTTTGACGCCATTGAAAGCACCCTGGCCCAAGTGCGCCAGCCGCTAGAGGCCGCCACCGCGACCTTGAGCTGCTCGCCCTCGTTTGCGATGAGCTGGCTCACGCCCCGGCTGGGCGACTTCTTTCGCCAGCACCCGCACACTGGCCTGCGCGTGTTTGGCGAATTCCACACGCTCGACCGCACCCGCATGGTGCAAGGTGGCATCGAGGCCGCCGTGCGCTTTGACCTGGGCGGCTACCGCGACCTGAACGCCACCGTCTTTCTGGACGAATGGCTCATCCCCGTGGCCAGCCCCGAGTTCCTGGCCCGGCACCCGCCCGTCACCCAGCCGCAAGACCTGCAAGGCGACTGGCTGCTGCACGACGGCAGCGCCTGGGACGGTGCCGACACCTATGAAGAATGGCAACACTGGTTTGCCCAGGTAGGTGCCGCACCACCGCCCTGGGCAGGCGGCCAGCAGTTCAACCTGTCGCAACTGGCTCTGGGCGCCGCCCTGGCCGGCCAAGGCATTGCCATGGGCCGCGCGGCGCTGGTGCTGCAGGACGTGAAGGCCGGTCGTTTGGTGCCGCTGCTGGGGCGCAGCGTGTTGTCGCGTGCGGCGTATTCGTTTGTGACCACCACGCACCCCAGCCCGGCGATGCAGTTGGTGCGGGAGTGGCTGGCTGATGAAGCGCAGCGGTTTTGTGGGGAGCGGGCGCAGGTGCTGACAGAGCCAGCGGCCTGACGTGCGCAAAGTGCGGGCGCTGCTTACAAAAAAATCCAAAATTTCAGTGTTTTTGGCCTCTAGCGCTTTAT
>RCMZ01000838.1_pt1 | contig 12524 bp, 10 predicted proteins | sample 2041141 | NCBI WGS metagenome assembly RCMZ01 (sample SAMN09708263, study PRJNA481090) | Wastewater metagenome, whole genome shotgun sequencing project. | biome: sewage; isolation source: Davis station wastewater (DW) | place: Antarctica: Davis Station | collected 2010-03-01
GTGGCCGAGTGGTTGAAGGCAACGGTCTTGAAAACCGTCGATGGGCGACTATCCGTGAGTTCGAATCTCACCTCCTCCGCCAAATTTAAAACTAAACCCTTGATTTTCAAGGGTTTTTTTTCGCATGCAGTTTGCGGTATACAAGTTGGTATACAAGTCTGCAGTAGCACAAAATCAACGTCTCACAAGTTTTACTACGATCTATATGGTCCTTGCCGCTAACCAAGAAAATTTTTACAAAACTTGCTAAGTGCAACTAGCTCTCAACTGGTAGGCATAACCAGCCCTATGGTACTGATAGAGCTGGTCATTATGGCTAAAAAGCGCTGGCTACTACTTTTCCAAATCTTGCTCAATAAGTTTGTTTTCCTCAACTAAACGCATCTCTAGTCGTTTTTTTTCTGCCAGTAATTCGTCTGGATCAGCTCTCCCGCCACTCGGGAGTACCTCAACTTTCAATTGACCTCCATATTCATCGACCAGTTGTTTAGGAGCTCCGCGCATAATAAAAGTCGTATCACTGTAGGCGTAGACAGTCCAATTAATATAGCTGCCCCCTGTGGAAAATCCGCCCGACTCTAAAATAATACCTTGACCTGTCGTAGCGCCAGAATCTCGGCCAAAACCTTTAGCCACTACTCTACCGAATAGGGTTAGCGACTTTTTACAGCTACGTAAAACTCCGCCCTCCCCAACGCTAACACGAATATCGACCTGCTCAGTTAGTACGCCATCCGTCCCGTAATAACGTAAACAGGCGTTTCTGACGGCCAGTTCCTCTTGGACATTAAAAACCCAAGCTTTAGACTTATCATCCCACTTCCCGTCTAAGCTTCTGGCTGTTTGTATAAAAAGCTGATTATAGGGTGCTTGAACCGACACTCTATTGTGTTCAACCTGAATTTTTACTGACATTTTATTTCCCTCTGTTATTAGGTGGGATTACCTGCCGAGTCAAGACTATGTGTCAATAGACCCATGCCCTCCGAATAGTGATGTGATTCTGTAGCCGGAAGCAGGTGCATGTGACGCACAACTGTTTTGATAATTGGCATAATCTGCTGATCAAAGTCGGGGGCTTGCTGCGGATACATACCTCGTATCAAGATGATTTTTTTCTTGATAGGCTTGTGTTGAAAAATCAACTCAGCAGGAAATGCTGGAATACCCTCAGGTAAGCCTGCTGCTAGCAGGTAGGGATGCCCGCGATAGTAAAACTGGTCATTTTTGATTCTGAAAATCGATTTTTTGAACATTTACTACATCCTCAATTAAATTTGAGGATGTAGATTCGCTCATGCTTGGCATATTACAGGCATCGTTAAGTTACATAAAAAGGCAAATAGCTCACCAAGAGTCGCATAGAAGTCGCATAGAGTTATTTCTATGCGCAGATCAATGCTTATCCTCATTAGAATACTCATAGCGTGTCCAGCGTCAGTAAATACTCTAGATTTGCACTTTCAAAGCCATATGCACGCACCACTACAGGCCTAACACTCTCCTTAACGCTTGCTGTGACGCTTCACGTTTTTCTTTGGGCATCTTAGCTATATTGAGTAGCTTCCAATTTACAGCAGGCAAATGCTGGATATGTCCAATGGGTGAGTTTTCCCACTGTGGTTCACCGCTATAAACACTAATGACAAGCTCTTTCTCGCTATCTGTGAGTCCGTTTAAGATTAATCGGTGTGCTGTAACTGCGGCTTGTTCTAACTCTTCAATCGTGACACTTCGTCTGGTCATGCCAGAAAACTCACCTAGATATTGGTTTTGAATATCTTTCCATCTTGGGGCAAGTAATTCTTCCAAGGGCCGTGGGTGGCTAAACAAGTACGCAAGAAAAGCCTGACGAACCTGTTCAGTAATCCCTTCATTTTCAAGTAGTAACAGAACGTCAAAAAAATCACGGGGATGCTGTCGATCAAATGCTGCACACAGCTTCCCTGCGTATAAATCGGCAAGAGAAACAACCTGTATTTCAGCAAAACCAAACTCATCTTCAACAGACTCACAAACACTTAACGTCTGTACAGGGAACACAGTGCCGCGCAAAACAGGTGACAGCTCTATTTGAATAGAAACACCACTTTGCTGCACCGTTAGTCTTAATGCGTCAGCTTTGTCTTGATAGCTTTTAGTGACCCGCGTTCCTACAAGGCTTTGCGATAGGTTTAAACTGATTCTATCCAGTGCTTGTTTAATGCTTTCAAGCGCTTGCTGTCTGGTTGTACTGGGCAAGAAAACCAAATCGATGTCTACAGATAGGCGCGGAAACTCACGTACAAATAAATTTATTGCCGTGCCCCCTTTAAGGGCAAAGCAAGGCTCTTGAGCCACAAACGGTAGCACACGAAGCAGCAGTTGCACTTGCGCATAAAACAAACTATTTCTATCCACTAAAAGCCTCGGGTACAGTTATTTGATACGCTTTGTTAAAGCTTCCACCCTTTATGACTGAGCGTTTTCCTGCACCCAGATCATAGTTTTTGGGTTCGATTTTATTGCGCCAAGCATGCTGATAACGGTCAGCAAAGAAGAAAAATAACCGTTTAGCAAGTACATGCTTGCAAGCATGCAAGAGTACATCAAGTCGTCGTGGTGACAGGTTGACCAGACTTTGCATGATATTGTCTGCTTGCTCAAAACTGATAGCACTCGGCACCTTAGCTAATAGTTCTAGGTACGCTTGCTCAGGCGAAGCCAGTAACCAGCAACCCTGATGGAGTGGCACCAATTTTAAGCTATTTGCTGCGAGCAATTTTTCTGCATCCCATATTTGCACTGTTGTATGCCAACGAAACTCTACATTGCATGAAAGCTTGCTGATCCAACTGGGTGCAGGCTGTGCAGCATAGATATCGACCACCGTTTGCAGCTGAATATAGTGAGCCAAGCCATGCTGAGCTAAAGCACTAGCACCACCCACATAGACAGGGCATTCAAACATACGATAAAGCGAGGCCAACACGCCCTGCCATTCCACAGGCACGCCGGGTCTTGCCACTACGCCACGCGCCAAGCTTTCGAACTTTTTGCTTTTCAGCGCATTGTCGATTTGATAAACCTCAACACCTTGCGCAAGCAACCACTGCCGGGTTGCCAGCTGACCATAGGGTAAAAGCTCTGTATTTTCAGTGATAGGAAGCATCTGGTTTACCAGTAGGCTTATTTACGGCATTTATAGCCGTAAAAACTGCATCTTGCAAACCAAATCTTTATAGATCAACTTTTTTGCTTTAAGTAACTTAGCATTAAGCCTGAAACTACTTGCATATAGCCGATAAAATACGAACGAGCATAGTGTTTAAGCTATACAGGCTATTTATCAGAACAACTGGAAATTGCGCATCAATTGAGTAAACACTCATTTACTCAGCAAATAATGCAGAAATTGCGCACTAATTGCGCAAAGCTCAGTTACCGAACTTGTGTTTTAGGGGGAAATCCAACTATTCCCTAATCGATGAAGCACACTGCTGATACTGTATTCAATATTCTTTATCGATTTATTAACGTTTTCGTGCAAGAATCACATAAAACTAATGCTTAAAGCATAAAAGTAAAGGATTCAGCCCATGCAAATCGGCTTTAATGCACTTGCGCAGCGCTATAAAACAAATCTTGTCCAGCCCCTACGGGTGAAATCCACTATCGGTTCGACGCGCACTAGTCGAGAAACTGACGATCGTATTGACAACCAATACCCCGCCAGCTACCAGCCAGAAGACAGCTTTGCTGGGCATTTTGAATTTGGTCTCAAATACGAAGATATCCATTTAGAGTTTTTTGCACGCCTGTTTGCAGCCATTGGCCCAGAACCTATTGAAGCATGGTGCCAGAAAGCCCCTTACGGCCAATATGCACGACGCACCGGTTTTTTATATGAATGGTTAACCGGTCAGCGATTGAATGTACCTGATGTGGATAATGGTGCATATTGCACAGCTCTTCCTGCACAATCCTACCTCGTGCGCTCGACACCAGAGCGGGTAAAACGTTGGCGTGTTAATAATAACTTGCCAGGGTCCGCTGATTTTTGCCCCTTGGTACGCCGCACTCCTGCTGTGCAAAAAGCTATCGAATTTGACTTGAAAACCTCATTAAAGGCTTTAGATCAGCAATTTGGCGCAGACATTTTAATGCGCACAGCCAGCTGGCTAACCTTTAAAGAATCGCGTGCTAGTTTTTTAATTGAAAAAGAAAGCGATCAAACCGATCGAGTACAACGTTTTGCTCATGTTATTGCCCAGCATTGCGGCCATATTGAAAACCCATTAAGCAACGATAGTCTACGCATGCTGCAAGCCGGTATTCTTGGCGAGGATGCACTCGGATTAGGGCTACGCCTCTCCCCTGTTTTTGTTGGGCAAGCAACCTTGCGTGAAGACCTAGTGCACTACATTGCTCCGCCTTTTGCAGAGGTGCCTAATATTCTTGAAGGGCTTAGTACCTTTGAAGCCGTAACACGTGGCGCTGAACCTTTGGCCCGTGCGGCAGTCATCGCCTTTGGCTTTGTGTATATTCATCCCATGCGCGATGGCAATGGACGCCTGCACCGTTTTCTAATTAATGACATTTTGATTCGTGATCACGCCATTCCCGATGGCGTGATCTTGCCCATATCAGCCACCATTACCAGCTCGATTGACTTTCGTGCAGGCTACAACAAAACCCTAGACATCTTTTCAAAACCTTTTATGCAGCGCTATGCGACAGCCTATCGTTTTGGTCCAATAAAAACCTTTGCCGATGGCACACGCAGCAATTTTATTTTTGATGAGTATGAGGATGCTCTATTTGCATGGCGCTACCCAGATTTAACTGCGCATGTTGTCTACACCGCCAACGTAGTTGCCCACACCATACACACTGAAATGGCTGAAGAAGCACGCGTATTAATGAGTTTTCAGCGTGCTCAGCAGCAGCTTAAAGATGTGCTGGAAATGCCAGATCAAGACGCCAACCGTATTATTCGGTCAATTAAAGAGAATAACTGGCAGCTATCTGGCAAGCTTAAAAAAGAATATCCGCAATTGGCAGACGCCGTAACGGCTGAACGCGTGATTACCGCTGTGCGCTTAGGGTTTGAGGATGACCTTGGTAGCAAGTAGTATTTTGGCATCAAGACTTATAATCAGTAGTGTTTTCGAGGTAAAAATAACAAATTCATATGCGCTCCTGTCTGTCAGCTAAGCGAGTTGATGGTAGGTCGACACACAGGCTTATAGTGGTTTTAGTGCACCATTCTTAATAAAAAATCTTCAAGAGATTCCCCTGAATGACTGGGCCAGTATCTTCTACTGAGCTAATACAGGCGCGTACTGTTACAAAGCGCAGCCACAGACCATGAAGTGTCATTGCTTCGGAACTGAGTTAGAAAGGTAATATTTAGATTAGACTTATGAGTCACCCACTAATTAAGCTGGTGATTTCTATTTGCACACGTTGTATAGGAATGAACTCCTGCTCCAATCGGCCTTTTTTTCTCTGCTGTAAGTCTAATAGCAGCGCTTGCTCGTCTGCTGCTAAGTACGACTGATCAAAATCACCCGCACGTTGTGGCTCCGAGACTGCAAAATCAGCATAGTCGGTAAAAACCTCTTGAGTCATCATCAAGGCCTGCAGATTTGGACGCAGTTGTCGAGCACGTGCCAGCATAGCCAGCCCCCAAGTATCCAGATCACCCCAATAATATAACTGCTTACCTTCCAGAGCCTGACCAGCGAGCCAAGCTAAGTCAAAGCCAGCGCCTAGCACCGCGATACAATCCCTCAGTGGCGGCAGTAAGTGTTCGCACCGCTCGTTCTCTATCAATAAAATGCGCGTTGCTGGTAAGGCTGTTTGAGCTAACTCTGCGCTAGTAATGCGTAGTCTTTGAAAAGGCAACAGTCCTTCTGATAATGAGCGCACCAGCAGCCAATGATCTTTCTCATCCAGCGCATCAAGAAAGTTCAGCAGACCTTGTTCACTCGCCGCATCTGCAAAACGTGTATCTAGCAGGCGGCGCAATAAGGTTTCATGACGTTCAACAAACTTGGTATCCACGCCATAACCCGATAATAATCGCAATGGCTGTCCCTGTGCACAGCCGGGAGACAGTTTTCCCGCGAGCTTCAGTGTATCGAGTAATTCGTTAAGCGGTTTATGTCGCCATAGGTTGCGCTCGCGCACTAGCAACTCATGCATACAAGAGTCACTGGCGCTGATCAGCTCGCTTAATACAGCGAACTCATAACGCACAGCTGCATTTTGGCAGGCTTGCATCCACTCACTGGGACTGTTGATCTGCCAGTAACTTGGTAATTCAACTGCTTCAGCCAAACGCCGATAGTTTTTGTGCTCAAAGATAACCTGCCCAACGGTGACCTGACGCCAACTCTGAATATGCTGTTGCACGCTGGCGGACTGCTGCAGCACTTGGGTTGCCGTCGGTTTACCAATGGCTAACCTTAACGGCCATGGCTCTGGCGTCAATAAACGCTGAGCACGAAGCGTATTATTTTGCCATTGACGCAACAGCTGTTGCGCTAGCTCATCGGGAGATTTCATGCGCAGTTCCATGATGTAAGCGTGTTTGTGCCATTTCGTCTAATTTCTCCCAGCTTAAACAGGTCAGGCTGGATGCTTGGCCACGTCGATGAACAATAATCGCTGAGCGGGTGTGATTGCGTAACAAACGCATTTCTTTGTTAGGCGTGACAAATAACGGATGCAAGCCAAACTCAGCCAGCGCTGCAATAATCCGTCCAGCCACAGCTTGTGAACTGCGCGAAAATGCCTCATCCAGTACTATGGTGGCAAACAATGGATAACGGCTGCCATCAGGGCAAAGCGCATAAGACAAGGAGGCTGTCAGCACATAGGAAGCGATAATTTCTTTTTCACCCCCACTACCACCCTGTGAACCACTGCGGGTTTCAATAACGCTGCCAGTAGCACGGTCAATATCTGCCACTTTAAATTCCAGTCGAAAGCGTGGGTCAAGTAAGGCTTTTGCCGGCTGCGTGCGCTGTCGCTCGGTCGCGTCACGTAACAAAGTCACAATAACTTGCAAGGCTTGGTAATGACTTTCCCCGTCGTCCTCAACAAAACGGGCGCTGTTAAGCCTATCCCGTGCTACATTAAAGGTGCGCAGGCTTTCATGCTGAATATTTGTCGCGATAATTTGCAAATAACGTCCCGGCTGGAAATCAACCCGTTGCAAGGTGTTGTTGACGTCTTCTAGTCGGTCATAAATGCGCAGCACCTCGTCTTCGATTTCGCTCATTAACTGACGCACGCCATCTTCTGATGAGCGGTTAAGGTAGACTTTAAAACGCTGTTGCTTGGCTGGCAAGTCTTCTTCTGTTAGCTCTTCTAAACGCTGCAAATACTTCGGCACGTCCTGTAACTCAGTACCGACTTCAGCTAAGCTTCCACGGTCTAGCGTCTGCGCTCGAGTCATGGCTTTACCTAGCTCAGTTTCTTTTTGCGCACGTCGGCTGGCTAGTTGATCACGCCTTTTGTTGAGATCATTGTAAATCTCGCGCTCCAATGGCAGTAAATCTGCTAGGGTACAGCGCTCAAGCTGAGCGGCAAATTGGCTAAACTCAGCGGCATGAGCTGATGGCTCTGAACCCAGCAACTTGCCTGAAAAGTCTTTAACTTGCTTAGCCGCGTGTTTCCATTGTTCTTGACAGCGTACCCATGCTTTATTTGCTTCTATCTTTTTAACATCCAGATCGGCCAAACGTATGCGCCCTTGCTCATAGGCTAGACGTGCGGCGGTTAGATCAGAGTCTGGAGCAGTTATTCGTGCGAGCTGTTGCTGAATCATATCCAGCTCTTGCTGTACCGATAGATAGTCCAACTCGTCAAAGCTTAGTTGCAAGAAGCGCTTGGCCAATTGCAGCGCATTGCTAACCTCATCAGCTTTTGCGCGTGCCTGCTTAAGTGCTGTATTGGCTGTTTCAAGCTCCTTTTCACTGCGCTCTACTTGTTGCTTAAGTTGGCGCAATCTGTCCTTATTATCAAAGCCGGTCTGCCAGTCTTGATCCAGTCGTCGTTGATCCTGTTTATCGAAAAACCCGCTACGCCCTGATAGCGTACCCTCGATAGTCATTGCATGCTCAGTACTACGTAATTGGCTTATATCATCCACACAGTGACGATCCAACCCAGCGAGCAAGTGTTTCACTACATCTCGGTAAGGGTGCTGTTTGTAGTCTAATTTACGTGTAAATCCATCAGCAAAAAACTGAGCGATTACCTCTACTGACCTAACTTCTAATAAGCGCACATGAAGGTGATTGTTGCGACTGTTCACCCAACTGAGCGCTTGCTGCATTTTTTGTTCTGGTACTAACAGGCGTAAACGATGTCCACCCAATGCACGCTCAATTGCTCCCCGCCATGCTTGCTCCTCAGGCTTAACCTGAACCAACTCAGCCACGAAGGGAAGCAACTCTTCATCCATATTCAAGGCTTCAGCGAGCTGCGAGCGTAGCTGCCGATAAGACGGCGCAAGATTGGACGCGGGGTGACGCTGAGCATCTTCTAGTTCATCTTTACGCTTCGTGAGTTGTTGCGCTAAAGCGCGTTGGGTCACGCCCTGCTCAAAAGCCTGATTTTCTAAGCCGTCTGCAGTTTGCTGCCAATCCGGTAAGGAGTGCTCTAGTTGTGCTTGACTAGACTGCAAAACGCCTCGCTCAATACGGTTATCAAGCTGCAACGCAGTAGCCATTGCTTGGTAATCACGCGCCTTACGTTCACGCTCTTGCCTTAGTACTTGGCGATCGGATTTTTTCTCTTCAAGCGCCTTGATGGAGTCGCCGCCAAGCTGTAGGTATTCCGCATGTAGCTGCTCATTAAGCCGCTGCTGTTGTGCGTGTTGCGCGTTCGCCTCATCCACGGTGCTGCTGGCTAAGTCTTGTTCTTGTTGCAGGCGCTGCTGCTCTACCTGCCAGCGCTGGTGACTGTGGGTAGCGAACCAGAGTGGGAAATGTTCACAACGCTGCCGCTGTTGCTGCAAGTCATCACTCAACTGCTGATGCTCGCGCCAATAATGTTGTACAGGCAACAGCGCTGCAATTTGCTTACGTGCCACTTCAATTTCTTGATAGATCGCCGTCAAATCATCAAAGCTGTCGGCAACCTCTTTGGCTCGTATGAATTGAGCACAATCATCCAGCACCAACTCACGAAAAATCTCATCTATGCTGTTGAGTTGCTTGAGTCCAGCAGCCCGATTAAGCAAGTTAAAGGCATTTTCCCGAACCTCAAAAAAATTACGCGCCCGTGCTAGATAATTACGCTTGTTGTTGGCGTACAGCCACAGCCCCTCACTGTCTTTAGCCCTCTGACGCAACGCTCGTACACCACTCTCGCTATATAGAGTGAGCCATTGTTGTAAGTTTTGCTGCTTTCCTGTAGCAAATAGCCAGACTTTTTGTAAATCTGTAGCTGCTGAACTGCTGCCATCAAAGCTAAAAACGGCAGCCAGCCGCACTTCACCATCGCTGCTGGCCAGCGTCGCACTGATGCCGCTGACTGTTTTACCTGGGCGTGCAATGTGTGACTGACCGCCACTGCCGTCACCTGCTCCCGCCACCCCGCGCACATAGGACACTAAGTCGCGATCACTTTCATGACCGCCAGTTGATGCAAGGTTGTACTTAGGGTTGGTGCCGAGCAGCGTCATTAAGGCATCCACTAGGGTTGTCTTTCCGCTACCCGTTGGCCCTACAATGGCAGTGCCTGCTGGGTCGATATCGGCGCTGTGATAACCGTCAAAGCCACCCCAGTTATACAATTCCAGTTGTTTTAAACGGTAGCCTAGCTCTAAGTGTAGCGTCGATTGGCCGCTCATGCCTTTTCCTCCATATTCTCTGTGTCCGCCGCTTGTTCAAGCAACTGCTGCAACAAGGCTTCTAAGGTTTCAGGATTGGCTAGATGAGCAATTAACGGACGAATCTGTACTCGTCCATGAACATCTGGATCAGTCACTACGCCGTGTATTTTTAACTGGTTGAGCAGGGTAAGAACGCGACTTTTCTCTTTGCTTTCACTACCGCTAGCACCCAAGACGCCGCTCATTAACGCCACCAATTCATCCACGGCGACCCAAGCATTACTGTCACCTAGCCCCGCCTCCTGCTCATGGCTGACAAAGTGCTGGCGCAAAAAAACCAAAAGCACTGACTGCTCTAACGTCAAGCGTTGACGCCTAACCAGCGGATGCGACCATTCATCCTCTACTGCTGCTTGGTCATCACGCAAAACACGCAAAAAAACCAAACCGCGCACATCATCTACACTGGCTTGTAAATCCAACGGTTCTAAAAGAATATTTAGCTGTAGCAGCTCATGCATGGCTGTGCGATACAAGTTAGGTTTGTGCGTCTGCTCGAGCAGGCCATCACTGAGTAACGCTTGCAGCGCCTCACGCAAACGCTGTGCAGTACGCATCGAATCCACCACTGGAGTTTGGGTTTTACTGTCATCCAATTCTTGTTCAGCAGCAGAACGCGCAGCCATCTGGTCAAAAATATTTGTCATTTTTATAGTTCCCAGTCTATTTCTGCCAGTGCAGAACTCTCTAACCGAGTAACCGGTAAGTGATACTGCCAATTGTTGCCTTCAGCATCTTCAAACGTCAAAATTTCATGCCCTTTGGCAATTTCAATTCCCGCTTCACGTGCCATACCAATCCACAAGCTTAGGGTTTCCAAGTCATAAGTTATAGGGATTTGGCCCGCTAACTCGGATAAACTCATCGGGCCCTTATGCTGAGCCAATATTTCTAGCGTATCGCGTAGCATTTGTTCACGATTTAAGCCATCAAACGCGGCCCAAAACTCATCATCAAGCTGCTCTAGCGACTCTTTGGTGGAATTAAAATCTAGGACGGTATCACTGCCATCATTCAACACTTTATAGCGGAGCCGCTCTGGTACCGGCACATTACCCAGCGCGACCGCAAGTGGAGGTAGAGATGTAGGAGCACGTTTCAAGCTGGCAGCTGACCAGTCCAAAGTGTGGGCGCAAGCGATAATCTCATTGAGCAGCAACCCGACCCGGTGGTGCTCAGACGCCAATCCACTTTTAATAAAACTGCGCACATCCTGCTCACTACGGGAACGCGCGCGCAATACCATTTGGCTTTCGCCTGACAGTTTCAATCGCAGCCAGCGCAACTCAAGCATTTGTTGTCTATTTAGGGCTCGCTCGGCTGCAGGGTGCGTCAAAATATTACGGATACGCTCGGTCATCAGTTTCAGCTCGCTGGACTCGCCCAACTGCTGCATAAAACTATCAAACACACGCCCTTCGGCAGTGTTTAGCAGGTTTTCTTGTCCGTCTAACAGTTGCTCTAAAACATCACCACGATGCACGCCTTCAGCCATCATGCTTTGCCGTAATATACGATCCGCCGCGCGCCAAGAGTCTTCCACGCGCCGAAAGTCTGCACTAAGGCCGGTAGCCAGCACATAAACCTCACGTATTGCCTCCACCGCTGTGGCCTCGGGTAAGACCTCAACTTTGCCCGCCTCAACATCAATTAACTCTTGCTGCAACAGAGCAATTTGATCGCGCAAGGCGTCCGCCCGATTCACCGGGTCAGCATCCAGCCCCGTTTCTAACTTGCGTATTTGTTCTTGCACCACCGACAAGCGCGAGGCAGTAGAAGTCATGATGCGGTTATCCAATGAATCGATAAACTGCACTGCACGGTTTAAAGCGTCGGTTTCATATAAGCGTTGCCCGCGCTCAACTATCAAACCTCGCTTAATCCACTCACGCAACTCACGCCCGCTCTGTTGCTGCGGGTTATCTACATCAACTTTAAAATCTGGATGATTGGCGAACTCGAGTAGCATCTGTGCCAATGCCTGTAACGCATCTTCTTCAGCAATGCCACCCTCGCGACTTTGATTGGCAAATAAACCAGTTAAGCAGCCCAGCATTAAAGGCGCACGTGGCGACACCAGTAAGCGCCAAGCCGGATGCTGTTGACGCGCATCCATATACTGACTGACACGTTGGCGAATAGACATATTCATGATTTAGTCTGGACTCCTGACAGCAGAGCGAACATAGAGCAGCTTTCTCTTTTGTAGTGCTCCAGTCTTGCGCTAGGTCGATTAATCGTAAGCCCCACCCAGCAACTACTGGTCACACCTTACGAGCGTATAACAGTAATAAGTATTGAAAAAGTTTGATTACTCGTTATTTTCAAGGTTCGCAATTCCAAAAGGGATATGCACCGATGGCAAGCGTGCCGAGGCCGGTTCGAGATGTAGTTTTTGATCATCAAAAAAGATATGCGGCTGCATAATATCCAGAACTTTAGCTTTTTCTACGCCACCCATGAAAAAGGCTTCATTCACGTCAATGCCCCAGTGCATGGTGTTGATCACACGCTTGTGTGCAGGTGCATTGCGCGCGGTCACGATGGAAACACGCAGGATGGGCTCGTAGCTTGGATCTTGCAGTTTTTTCTGCGCTTCCATGGCTTGAATATCAGCAATACGCTTTAAGAA
>RCMZ01000928.1_pt1 | contig 12512 bp, 12 predicted proteins | sample 2041141 | NCBI WGS metagenome assembly RCMZ01 (sample SAMN09708263, study PRJNA481090) | Wastewater metagenome, whole genome shotgun sequencing project. | biome: sewage; isolation source: Davis station wastewater (DW) | place: Antarctica: Davis Station | collected 2010-03-01
CTATATCGCGGAAGATCAGCACCTGATGCTGGGTGAAGGCCTGATCGACCATGGCAACGATGAAGACCGCCACTCCGATCAGCCAGAAGCGAGGCTCGCGCATGATGCGCGCCAGGGTGTCGTCCTTGACCTGTCCAGCCACGGTCGCCTCAACGGCCTTGGGGCGCCGGCCAAAGGCCATCGACCGCGCGAAAAGACCGTAAGTCAGAAGCGGCAGCGCAACCAGCCAGATGCCGCCGGAAAGCGCGGCGATCGCCATGCGCCAGCCCCAGACTTCGGTAGCGTAAACCACAACGAAAGGAAGAACGATAGACCCGATAACCGTCCCCACCAGCGCCAGCCCCATCGCCGTGCCCTGTGAGGCGTTAAAGGCGCGGGAGATGAGCACCTTGATCGAAACCATGGTCCCGCCAGCGGCGACGCCCAGCAAAACACCCACCATATAATAGCCGGTAAGATTCTGGATCCACAGAAAGCTGACCAGAGCCAGCCCGCCTAAGGCGATCGTGATGATCAACGACACCCAGGCGCCGATGACGTCCACCAACCGCCCGGCCAGCAGCGCCGACAGAGCCCCCACGGCATATTTGGATGAGGCCAGCAGCGTGGCCTGCTCGCGCGTCCAGCCGAATTCCTTGATCACCTCTGGATAGATAAAGGGAAGGGAGAAGGCCGGAGCCGCGAAACCAAAAAGAAAACAAATGAATGCGATAATTAGAACAGGCCAACCAGCGCGAAACTCTGCGCGAAACTCGTCATCGAATCTGAACATTTTCCCCTCCCGGAACCATGTAGGCTGGCGTATATTCGCCGGGCTAAGCCTCGAGCCGGTGGGGCGAATAAAGGCCCATTACGTTGTCAATAACAATCATTTTGTTGGATTGAAGACGAAATTTTAATTTGCTGATTTCGGTTTGCGCCACCCTCGAACCGGCCTCTAAGGTGTCGATATGGTGAAACAACACGCTGAAGCTTCTACCCTCAAGTCGGGATCGACCAAGAGCTTCCGAAATCTTCTGACATTCCGGCTGCACATGGTTGCGAGACTGTCTGAGCGCGTTTCCGAGGAATATTATCGACGACAGTTCGACCTGTCCCTTCCCGAGTGCCGCGTCATCGGCATCACTGGCGGATATGGATCGGTGTCGTTCAAAAAAGTGGCCAGCGACACTTATCTTGAAAAAAGCTACGCCAGCCGCGTGGTTTCCGCCCTGGTCGACCGAGACATTATCGAAAAGCTGGAAAACCCTTCGGACAGTCGTTCCGTCCTACTGCGCCTGACCAAGAATGGCGCCAAGGTCCACGACCAGATGCACCAGGCCGCAATCCGCCTCAACGACTGGCTGGCCTCGACCATGGCGCCAGGCCAGGCGCAGGAGTTCACGAGAACGCTACAGCAACTTGAAGGCCGGCTGGAAGCCCTGGGCCATTCGTTCGAAGAGACAGAGTCCGTGCAGGACGCCGTGTCTGGCGCCGGACCGGCAGAGCCGAACGGCGCAGACACGGTCCAGATCGATAGCGCTCTGGCCGAAGCGATGGCCGCCGCGCTAGCGGGGCAACTCAAGGCCTGAACGCAAGCCGCGAAATCGCCAGAAACATATTGTAGACCAAGGCAACAATACTCATAATCCGCCCAACAAAAATATTCGCGATTGGGAGGCGGCCATGCAGTTGGCGAAAAACGGCGGATCAGAAAACAGAGACGGGGCGCTGACGTCGCCCGTGCTTGGCCACCTGATCGACGGGACACTCCGTCAGGCTGCTGATTTCTATGAGGTCGTGAATCCCGCCACCGGCCGGGCCTTCGCCCTGTGCCCGTCCGCGACGCAGCAGGATCTAGATGACGCCGTTTCCGCCGCGCGCCGCGAAGCTCCGGCATGGCGCGCCCGCTCGGCTGAAGACCGCCGCGCCCTGATCGCCGATTTCGCTGACCGCATGGTCGCCGCCGCCGCCGACATCGCCCCCCTTCTGACCCAGGAGCACGGCAAGCCGCTGGAACAGGCGAAGTTCGAACTGACGGTCGCCGCCCACCATATGAAGCAGCTGTCGGCCATTCCCATCGGCGACGAGGTGCTGCGCGACGACGAGGCCAAGGGCCGCGTGCTGATGCGCTATCACCCGCTGGGCGTCGTGGGCGCCATCGCGCCGTGGAACTTCCCCATCGCTCTGGCCATGCACAAGGTTGCTCAGGCGCTCTATACCGGCAACACCCTGATCCTGAAGCCGTCGCCCTTCACGCCACTGGCGACCCTGGCCGTGGCGGCTTTGGCGCGCGACATATTCCCCGCAGGCGTCATCAACATCATCGCCGGCGGCAATGAGTTCGGCGCCTGGATGACCAGCCACCCCGGCATCGACAAGATCACCTTCACCGGCTCGACCGAGACCGGAAAGAAGATCATGGCCAGCGCCTCCGCCACCTTGAAACGCATCACCCTTGAGCTGGGCGGCAATGACGCCGCCCTGGTGCTGGACGACGCCGATCTGGACGTGGTCGTGCCGGGTCTGGCCCGCAGCGCCTTCTACAACAGCGGCCAGATCTGTATGGCGACAAAGCGGGTCTATGTCGCCGACAGCCTGCACGACGCCTTTGTGGAACGTCTGGCGAAGGCCGTCGAACAGCACCGCCTTGGCGACGGCATGCAGGCGGGTTCCACCCTTGGCCCGCTTCAGAACGTCGTCCAGTTCGACAAGGTGAAGACCTATCTGGCCGACGCGGTCGCCCGCGACGGCGCCCAGGTGAAGACCGGCGGCCAGGTGTCTAAGGACGGCGGATATTTCATCACTCCGACCATCATCAGCGGCCTGGACGACGACACGCCCCTGGTCCGCGAGGAGCAGTTCGGTCCTGTCCTGCCGGTGCTGCGCTTCACCGATGTCGAAGACGCCGTCACCCGCATCAATGATTCCCGCTTCGGCCTCGGCGCCTCGGTGTGGAGCCGCGATGTCGGGCACGCCCTGTCGGTGGCCGAGCGCCTGAATGCGGGGACCGTCTGGGTGAACCGCCACGGCGTGAACGAGTCCGAAGTGCCGTTCGGCGGCATGAAGGATTCCGGCTATGGCCGCGAGCACGGCCAGATGGGGCTGCGGTCCTACATGGAGCTTCAGGTCATCAGCCTGCCGCCGCGCGCCTGAGGCGGCTGCACGCCAAAGCAAAAAGGGCGGCGACCACGCGGTCGTCGCCCTTTTCATATCTGCCATCAAGGCCGGTTGATTCTCAGCCCAGCTTGAACAACCGCCGCGCATTGCCCTCGAAGAAGGCCGCCTTGTCCTCAGCGCTGATCGGCAGGGCGTCCAGAGCGGCAACCTCCTCCACATTGTACTGATAGGGATAATCCATCGCGTACATGACGCGATCGGCGCCGATCACCTCCTGCAGGAAGCGGATCGGCGGGGCCCAGGCCACGCCGCTGTTCGTATAGTGCAGGTTCTCGCGCATGTAGTCGCTGGGCTTGCGCTTCAACGGCTTCATCGCCTCATAGCGGCCCGACGCCACCGAGGCCTGATGCATGTAGTCGATGCGATAAAGCGTGAACGGCAGGGACTCGCCCACATGGCCGATCACCACCTGCAGCTTCGGGAACCGGTCGAACACGCCCGCGATGATCATGCGCAGAATATGCATGCCGGTCTCCATGCTGAACCCATAGATGGCTCCGTCCAGACCCTTGTCCAGCAGGGGCTGGATCATCGCATTGTTCGGGCTGTTCGGGTGCAGATAGATGGGCGCGTCCAGGGCCTCGGCCGCCTCGAAGATCGGCCAGAATTTCTGATCATCCAGATATTCGCCCTGAGTGTGGGAGTTGATGATCACCCCGTTCAGGCCCAGCTTCGAAACCCCCCGTTCGATCTCTTTCGCGGCGGCTTCGGGGTCCTGCGGTGCACAGGCCGCAAGCCCGGCGTAGCGCGTGGGATGGCGCTTGATCGCGTCCGCCAGCCAGTCGTTGGCGTAGGCGGCGAAACCCACGGCTTCGTCCTTGGGCATCGGCTGCACGCCGGGCGAAGTCAGGGCCAGGATGGCCATGTCCACTCCAGCCGCGTCCATATGAGCCAGACGACGGTCGTCCACATCCGACAGACAGTCCCGGATATGGCGGCTACGGGCGCTGTCAGAGCTCAGATAGAAGCCCCACATGCTGTTGAAGCCGATATCATCGACGGCCCCTGTCTCGATCAGCCGGCGATACCTCTCCAGCATTTCCGGCGGACAGAAGGCCTCCTCGGTCGCGATGCGCCGATAGGGAACAGAGGGGATCTCAAGCGTCATCGGGGCGCCTCCGGGCGCTGCATGTCTCAAATAAGGATAGGCTGCGGCGACGGCGTGACGCGGAGAGGACCAGGCCCCTCCACGCCACAACCGGCGTCATCGCCGAGGGTCAGCTTGCGCCAGCACCGCCACGCGTCGGGAACTGAAGCGGCACATGCACCTGCTCCAGATCCTCAGTCGTGATGCCCATGGCCGCCGTATAGGCGTCGGCGATCTCCTGCGGCTGACCGGCCTGGAAGGCATAGCCGTGCAGATGGTGCCCAAGGATCGGATGCTTGAGCAGGTCGGCCTTGGCCATGCCCTGCGTATAGTTCGCGCGATTGACGATCGGCAGCTCGATGGAGATGTTCTTGGCGGGGTCGCGGACGATGGCCTTGGGGTCTTCGCCACGCTTGATCCTCTCCATATCCTGTAAGAACTGGCGCCGGATCATCAGAACGCCGCGGTCGCTGCCCGTCAGGTTCTCCAGCCGCCGGTCGGCCACCACACCCTGCCCGACCCAGGCGACGAAGTCCTGGTTCATCACATGGGTCGACAGCCAGCGGCCCTGCTCGTCCTTGATCGGCCCATACCAGTAGGGAACCTTTTCCTGCTCATACGGCTCGCTTTCATGCGGCACGCGCGAGAAGGACCAGCAGACGCTGAGCGTATTCTCATCGTCGATCGGCACCCGCCATTCGAAATGGTCGCCCAGGAAGACGCCGTTAGGCCACAGACAGACGCGACCGACCTTCCACAGGTCATGCTCCTCGTCGGTGTCCTCGCGCACCCGCTTGTAGACGAAGCCGTGATCGAACTCGTCGAAGCCGACCTTCAGGTGCCGCGCGGCGTAAGGCCCGGTCTGATTGCGCAGCCGCACACTCCAGTTGGCGTGCATCCACTCGAAATGGACCGGATCAATCGAGTTTTCCTGACACTGGAACCAGTTGCAGGGAATGTTGGCGAAGACGATCTGCTTGAACCCATTGGTCCAGCCGAACGGTTCATAGTTCGGCAACAGAGGCGCGGGCAGAGGCCCCATATAGGCCCACAGCAACCCGCCCTTCTCCTGCACCGGATAGGACTTGATCTTGATCTTTTCCTTGAGATTCAGGTCCGGTGTCGCAACGTCGTCATAGGGCTGTTCGATGCACTGGCCCGTCTCGTCGAACAACCAGCCGTGATAGTTGCAGCGCAGACCGCACTGCTCCACGAAAGCATAGGACAGGTCGGCGCGACGGTGCGGACACTGGCGGTCAATCAGACCGAAACGGCCACCCAGATCCTTATAGAGCACCAGGTCCTCGCCCATAAGCCTGACGGCGCGGACAGATTTCTCGTCAAACTCGGTCGCCGCCGCGATAGGCATCCAGTAGCGGCGCAGCAGGTCGCCCATCGGCGTATCCGGCCCCACCTGGGTCAGTTGATCGTTCTTTTCCTGGCTGAGCATCGGCCCATCTCCCCTGTCTACCGGCTTCGCCGCTTCGGCATTGCCTGCACGCCGTCTGAACCGGCGCATTACGATGTATCTATAACTATATTGTTGTCTTGTTCAACCAATAGGGCGTGCGAAAGCCCGCCAGAAAGGCCGCCTAGAGATCAAGAACCAGCACGGGCGTTCGAGACCGCGAACAACAGGGTGCGAACTCATCCATCTCATCACCCATCAGCACCAGATCGCGATGGTCAGGCTGGCCTTCCAGCACGCGAGTGATGCAGGTGCCGCACACGCCCTGCTGGCACGAGACAGGAATGTCTATGCCATGCTCGGCCAGAACTTCCGTAACGCTGCGGCCGCCAGGAATGGCGTAGGTCGCGCCGGTGCTGGCGATGCGGACATCGAACGCCTCATCATCAGCACTGACGACAGGAGCCTCGGCTGCAAAATACTCGCGGTGCAGCTGCGCCCTGGGCCAGCCCATCTTCTCGGCAGTAGAGAACACCCAATCTATGAAGCCGCTCGGGCCGCAAACATAGAGGTGAACACCCGATGAGGGCGCGCCCAACGCGCTCTCCAGATCCAGGCGCGACGCCCCCGGCCCTTCGTCGAAATGGAATCGAACATGGGCCGCCAGTTCGCCGTTCGCTGCGTCATCATGGAAAGCCGCGCGCGCCCTGGAGCGCGCGCAATAATGCAGGACGAAATCCTTTCCATCCCGATGAAGCTGACCCGCCATGCTGAGCAGGGGCGTGACACCAATCCCACCTGCCAGCAACACGGACCGCGCCGCCGTCGGCTCAAGTTCAAAATGATTACGCGGGGCGCTTATACGGACCACGTCGCCTTCACGCAGATCGTCATGCATGGCGGTGGAGCCGCCGCGCGATGCAGGATCGCGCAGCACCGCGATGCGATAGCCCTCGGCTTCGCCCGGCGCCCGGCAGAGAGAATACTGACGCACCAGTCCGGGCCGCACCTCAATGTCGATGTGCGCACCCGCCGTATAGACGGGCAAGGGGCCGCCCTCGACCGCCGTCAAATCAAACGCCTGTATGTCTTCAGCGATCGAACGCTTGGACGCCACACAGACCGAAATCCAGGAAGGATTCATAAGCGATCTCCATGAAAATGAAATGAAAGCAGAAGCTTATCCGCTTCATGGTAGAGTTTTGAACCGCCTGTCTTCGCGCTCAAAACTTCAACCATATTATGTTTACGCCTTTTGATGTGCCGCGCAGTCTGCAGGCTGTCAAGATACGACAAGGAGGGCGGAGAAGCGCAAGCCGCCGCTTCAGGCCTCCTCGCCCTCGGGACGCACCATTTTCAATCGGCGGACCACAGCATCCCTTTGCCGCAGAAGATGTTCATGCATGGCCCGTGACGCGCCAGCCGCATCTCGAGATTCTATCCGCTTAAGCACCTCGCCGAGCGAGCGATAACCCGTCTCCGCCCCCACTGATCCCGCTGGATGAGATGCGTCCAGATAGAGATTGAGCAAAGCCTGGGACAGCGCCTGCATAAGAGTGATGAGGGTGCGCGCGCGCGACACTTCGACGATGGCTAGGTGATAGGCCAAGATGGCCTCAATCGCTTCCCGCCCCTCTCTTCGCGTTCGACGCAAGTCCGTCAGGATAGAGTTTAGTCGTTTTATATCATCTGATTCAGCATTCATCGCCGCCAATTCGGCCGCCCGGGCCTCGACAGCGATCCGGGCGTCAAACACCTCCTCGGCCGTCACACCCAGAAGCATGAACTGAACCGCCAGAGCCGTGGACAACTGGCTGGATTCGCCCATGGCGATGCTGGCGCCGCCGCCAATCCCGCTCTTGACGTTGACAACCCCCAGAGCTTCGAGCCGCCCTAGCGCCTCGCGCACGGGTACGCGACTGGCCTGATACGTCTCGATCAGTTGCGCTTCCGTCCCCAGAAACGCCCCCGGCTTGAGACGCCGCGAAAACAAGGCGTCCAAAACCTGCGCGACGATGCGCGACGGCAGGGATTCAGCACGCCCGGCCTCGACCGCCTTCCGCTTTTTCATCCGAACCGCCTCCTGATCACCACCAAAACATATGATGTTTTGAAACACTCGACAACTCAGGCCTTACGCAAACCTCGCTCCTTGCGACGACCTTCAAGAACGAAAACGCCGCTTCAGAGACAATAATGTTGCTTGCGTCCACTATTTTGGATCGCTAATCCTGAGCCAAAGCCGCCCCGCGACGCGCGGGCCAAAAACACACCGGCCAAAGCCGGATTTCGGGAGGGACCATCGATGATCATCGACTGTCATGGGCATGTCAGCGCGCCGTCGGAGCTGTGGGCGTACAAGGCTTCTGTACTGTCTCACCGGGGATCGCATGGTCGGGGCGGGGTGCGGGTCAGTGATGACGACATCCGGCGCGCGGTGAACAAGGTCGAGATGGCGCCCTGCGGTCACATGGACATGCTGGACCGCCATGGCACGGACGTTCAGTTGATCTCGCCGCGCCCCTTCCAGATGATGTCCAGCTTCGAACCGGGCCGGGTGGTTCACTGGTTCGTGGAAGAGTGCAACACGATCATCCATCGCCAGACCCAGCTGTTCCCCGACCGTTTCGTCGGCGTGGGCGGCCTGCCGCAGGTGGCGGGAGAGCCGATCGAAAACACCTTTGGCGAGCTGGACCGTTGCATAAACGACCTGGGCTTCAAGGGCGTGCTGCTGAACCCAGACCCCTATGAGAACACCCGCACGGACGGGCCGGGGCTGGGCGATCGCTACTGGTATCCGCTGTACGAAAAGCTGTGCGAGATGAACGTGCCGGCGCACATCCACGCCACGGGCTCACGTTCGGATCGTTCGCCCTACAGCCTGCACTTCATCAACGAAGAGACGATTGCCGTCTTCAACCTGGTGAACTCCAGCGTGCTGGACGACTTCCCTGAACTGAAGATCGTCGTCAGCCACGGCGGCGGCGCCATTCCGTATCAGTTGGGCCGGTTCGAGGCGGGATCGATCCATCCGGGGGCCAAGCGCCGCTTCTCGGAGGGGATGCGCAAACTCTACTACGACACGGTGCTCTACACCGAAGGCGCACTGCGCCTGCTGATCGAGACGGTCGGCGTCGATCAGTGCCTGTTCGGCTCGGAATGCCCTGGCGTCGGTTCAAAGGTGCTGGAAGGCCACGATCACACGATGGATCACATCGCCCCGACCATCGCCAAGTTCGATTTCCTGAGCGACGCCGACAAGAAAAAAATCTTCGAAGACAACGCGCGCCGCGTCTTCAATCTGGATCTGTAGGGAGGACGCCGATGGCCGAGATCGTTCTGGGCATGTGGACCACCCACGGCCCGACCCTGTCCACCACGCCGCAAGAGTGGCTTCTGCGCCTGCCGGCTGACCACGCCCGCAAGGACCATCCCTTCCGGGGAAAGATCTATGACTTCCCGTCCCTGGTCGAGTTGCGCAAGCATGAGAATCTGGGCGAACGGGCCACGCTGGAAGAGCGCACGCGCCGTCATGCCGCCTGCCGTGCGGCGGTCGAGCGCATGGCCGATATCTATGAGGCGGCCCAGGCCGACGTCGCCGTGATCTTCGGCAACGACCAGAGCGAGCTGTTCCTGGACGACATCATGCCGGCCCTGACGGTGTTCAACGGGCCGACCTTGTGGAACGCACCGGCCACTGAGGAACAGGCCGGGAAGATGGCCCCCGGCATCCACGCCGCCGAATGGGGACACAATCCGCCCGTCCACACTGAATACCCGGGCCAGCCGGAACTGGCCGACCGCATCATCCGCCAAGCCATGGCGGACCAGTTCGACGTGGCGCGCTCGTCGCGCCTGCCTGAAAATCCTGGACACTGGAACAGCGGCGTCGGCCACGCCTTCGGCTTCATCTATCGCCAGATCATGCGCGACAAGGTGGTCCCGAACGTGCCTTTGATCGCCAACACCTTCTTCCCCCCGAACCAGCCGACCGCCCGGCGAATGTTCGAGTTCGGCCGGTCAGTGGGCCGCGCCATCCGCGACTGGGATTCGGACGCCCGCGTGGTGGTGATCGGCTCGGGCGGCATGAGCCACTTCGTCATCGACGAGCCGTTCGACCGCAGCATCATAGACGCCATCGAGGCGCGCGACGGCGAGATGCTGTGCAGCATCGGCGAGGAATGGTTCCAGTCCGGCACGTCCGAACTGAAGAACTGGATCGCGGCGGCGGGCTGCCTGTTCGAGACGGATCTGTCGAGCGGGTCTTCCGGCGGCCTGATCGACTATGTGCCCTGTTATCGGTCGGAGGCCGGCACCGGCACGGCCAACGGCTTTGTCGCCTGGAGCGAGCGGAAATGAGCATAAACGAACAGATCGCCACCCGCCTGGCGCGGCTGGACGCCTGCGCCGTATCGGACGCGCTGGACCAGCTTGGGCTGGCGCCGTCGGTCACGGGGCTGCGCGCCCTGTCAGTGCGTCAACGCATCTCGGGACGCGTGACCACCGTACGGCTGGCTGCGGGCAAGCCGCCTGCGGACGCCCCGCCGCGCCACCTCTGCACCACCGCCATCGACGGCTCTGACGCCGGAGCCGTGGTGGTGGTCGAGCAGAAGACCGGGATCGAATGCGCCGGATGGGGCGGCATCCTGTCCAACGCCGCGCGGGGCCGACGCCTGTCGGGCGTGATCGTGGAAGGTCTGGCGCGCGACGTGGACGAAGCCGCCGACATCGGCTTTGCGGTCTATGGACGCGGATCAACCGCCCGCACCGCACGGGGCCGCATCCATGAGGCCGAGACGGGCGGACCCGTCACCGTGGGCGACCTGACGATCCACGACGGCGACTGGGTGGTGGCCGACAGCAGCGGGGCGGCCTTCGTGCCCGCCGCCGCCATCGAGGCCGTGCTGGACGCCGCGGAAAACATCGCCGCCAAGGAGGCCGCCATGACCAAGGCGGTCCTGGGCGGTCAGCCCGTCAGCGCCGTCATGGGCGCCAGCTACGAACACCTGCTTGAAAAGAAGCCAGGCCAATGACCGACACGCCCAAGACCGACAAGAACGTAGAGCGCGCCGCGCGCCTGGAAACCGCCACCCTCAGCGACGCCCTGGACAAGCTGGGCATCGCCGGACAGTGCCTGGGCATCAAGCCGCTGGATCAGAAGCTGCGGCTGGCGGGTCGAGCCTTCACCCTGACCTATGCCCCCGCCGGTCCCGGCGGAACCGTGGGCGACTTCATCGACGACGTTCCGCCCGGCGCCATCGTGGCCATCGACAACGGCGGTCGTCCCGACGCCACCGTCTGGGGCGACATCATGACCCTGTACGCCCACAAGGCGGCACGGTGATCGACGGCGCCTGCCGCGACACCCACCTGGCCCTGGACCTCGGCTATCCGCTCTACAGCCGCAGCTATTCGATGCGCACAGGCAAGGACCGGGTTCAGCTCGAAACCGTCCAGACCACCGTGAACATCGGCGACGCCCGCGTGCGTCCCGGCGACATTCTGCGAGGTGACGCCGACGGCGTCATCGCCATCCCTCAGGATCGAGAAGACGAGGTTCTGGACACGGCCGAGGCCATCGACGCCGCCGAAAACCGCATCCGCGACGCCATCCTGTCCGGCATGGAACTGGCCGAAGCCCGAAAACTACAGAACTATCACACCCTGCAAACACCAAAGGACAAGGGCTGAATCTTGACGACGGATACGGCGGGCCGCGTCAACGCCCTGACAGGCCTGCCCATGCCGCGTCGGCTGTGGGCGATCGGCGCCATCTCATTCGGCACCGCGCTGCTGGTGCTGGACAACGCCATCGCCGTCATCGCCCTGCCGACCATCGCCCGTGCGCTCGACATAGCGCCCGCATCGGCGGTGGCGGTGATGACCGTTTACCAGTTGGTCCTCTTGATGGCGCTGCTGCCGTTCTCGGCGCTTGGCGACCGGATCGGCCACAAACGCCTCTATCAGACAGGCCAGGGCGTCTTCATCGCCGCCAGCCTGATCAGCTTCACCGCCTCAAGCTTTCCCATGCTGCTCGCGGCACGCGCCTTTCAGGCGTTGGGTGTGGCGGCGGTCCTGGCTGTCGGCGTGGCCCTGCTGCGACGCATCTATCCGGCCGATCAATTGGGACGCGGCCTTGGCCTCAACAGCATCATCATCGCATCAGCCGGAGCATTGGCGCCGACGCTGGGCGGACTGATCCTGGCCTTTGGTTCATGGCGATGGGTTTTCGCCGCAGCCGCGCCCTTCGCGCTGATGTCGCTCGCCATCGGGCGCTTCCTTCCTGATCCGGCGCCGACGCGCGCCGACTATGACGTCAAGGGCGCCTTGCTGTGCGCCGCCATGTTCGGCGCCCTGATCGGCGCGCTGGAGCTTCAGACCCACGGCGCCCACGGCGTCGTCGTCGCCCCCCTCGCCGCCATCGGCGCCGGAGCCGCCTGGCTGTTTGTCCGCCGCGAACTCAAACGCCCCGAGCCAATCCTTCCCGTAGACCTGCTAGCGCGCCCTTCCTTTTCCCTCGCCATAGCGGCGGCCCTGTTGTCCTTCATCGGGTCGATGACCTTCAACCTGTCCCTGCCCTTCCGCCTTCAGGCCGCCTACGACCTGTCTCCAGCCCAGATCGGCGCGGTCATGGCGGCCTGGCCCTTGACCATGATGGTCGTGGCGCCCTTCGCCGGCTTCCTGTCCGACCGCGCGCCCAAAAGCCTGCTGGCGGGGCTGGGCATGGTGATGGCCTTTTCGGCCTTTGTGCTCATGACGCGATTGCCAGCGACATTTCCGGGCTATGCCTTGCTGATCGCGCCTCTGATGGTCGGCGGGGTGGGTTCGGGTCTGTTCCTGGCGCCGAACTCTCACCTG
>RCMZ01000835.1_pt1 | contig 12434 bp, 9 predicted proteins | sample 2041141 | NCBI WGS metagenome assembly RCMZ01 (sample SAMN09708263, study PRJNA481090) | Wastewater metagenome, whole genome shotgun sequencing project. | biome: sewage; isolation source: Davis station wastewater (DW) | place: Antarctica: Davis Station | collected 2010-03-01
AGCTTCGCGGTGGCGCCGGCGCCCGCGGCGCATCCGGCCGATGTTCTCGCCGCGTCGCCGGCGCCGGCCACGCCGGTCGCGGCGGCACGCGGTGAGGCGCGCAGCGAAGCGCGTTTCGACGCCGATTACCTGCGCAACCCCAAGCCCGTCTATCCGCCGATGTCGCGCCGCCTGGGCGAGGAGGGCAAGGTCGTCCTGCGCGTGCGGGTCAGCGCGCAGGGGCTGGCGCTGGCCGTCGACGTCCGGCAGTCGAGCGGCTATGCGCGGCTCGACGAGGCGGCCCGCGCCGCCGTCGAACGCTGGCGCTTCGTCCCCGCGCAGCAGGGCGGCGAAGCGGTCGAAGCGACGGTGCTGGTGCCGCTCGCCTTCGCACTCGACAACTGAACGCAGACCCGTAACCCCGACGCGCCGCGACCCCGAACGCCCCGCACGCCATCACCACATCGCAGAGGAAAAACGTATGCCAATGGAACTCGGACTCGCCCATTTCTGGGCCCAGGGCGATTTCGCCAGCCGCTCGATCGCCGTCCTGCTCTTCCTGCTCTCGGTCGGCAGCTGGACGATCATGGCCGGCAAATGCCTCGCGCTGGTGCAGGCGCGGCGCTGCCACGCGCGCGCGCTCAACGCCTTCTGGGGCGCCGAGTCGCTGCCCGCAGCGATCGAGTCGATCCGCGCGCAGGACCGCACCGGCGTGCTCGCCGCGCTTGCCATCGCCGGCGCCAACGCCGCCGAACTGCACAGCGAACACGCCGCGCGCGGCATCGGCGCCGGCGTCTCGGCGAGCGAATTCGTGACGCGCGCGCTGCGCAACCAGATCGTCGAGTCGCAGGCGAAGATCGAGGCGGGCCTCACCTTCCTCGCCTCGGTCGGCTCGACGGCGCCCTTCATCGGCCTGTTCGGCACCGTGTGGGGCATCTATCACGCGCTGGTCGGCCTCTCCGGCGCGACGCAGGTGGTGCTCGACAAGGTCGCCGGGCCGGTCGGCGAGGCGCTGATCATGACCGCCGCCGGCCTCTTCGTGGCGATCCCGGCGGTGCTCGCCTACAACGCCTTCACGCGCGCCAACCGCCTGACGCTGGCCCGCCTCGACGGCTTCGCGCACGACCTGCACGCCTTCCTCGTGACCGGACTGCGCGGCCGCCCCGGCGACAAGCTGGTGCATCTGAGCGCCGCCCGCGCGGCGAAGAGCGCCTGAGGCCGGCGATGGCATTCGGTTCCTTCAACGAGGGCGGCAGCGCCCAGCCGATGGCCGAGATCAACACGACGCCGCTGGTCGATGTGATGCTCGTGCTGCTCGTCATCTTCATCATCACCGCGCCGCTCTTCCAGCAGGCGGTGCCGGTCGACCTGCCGCGCGTCGACGCGACGCGGATCGACGACAAGCCGCAGATGGTCTCGGTCGCGCTCGACGCCGAGGGCCGGGTCTTCGTCGATGGTGCCGCGGTCGCGCGCGACGCCCTCGCCACGCGCTTCGCCGAAGCCGCCGCCAACGGCCGCCAGCCCGAACTGCACCTGCGCGCCGATCGCGGCACGCGCTACGAGCGCGTCACCGAGGTGCTGGCCGAGGCGCAGCGGGCGGGCATCGTGAAGATCGCCTTCGTCACCGACCCGGCGCAGTGATCCCGAAGTGATCCTTTTCGTCGTTTCTCTCGATTTCTTTTTCGCCCCGCGAGTCCCTCCATGATCTCCCCGCCCCCTTCATCCTCCCGACTCTCGCCGACGCCGCTGGCGCTGGCCCTGCTCGCCGCCTTCTGGACGCCGCCCGGTCTCGCGCAGGACGCCGCGGCGCCCGAGGTGGCGCTCGGCGAAGTGACCGTGACGGGGACGCGCGAAGGCCAGCTCATCGCCGAAACCCCGGCGACGGTCGGCGTCATCAAGGAGGCGGCGGTGCGCGAGGCGCGGCCGACGCACCCCTCGGAAATCATGGGCCAGGTGCCCGGCGTGTGGGTCAACGTCACCGGCGGTGAGGGGCATCAGACGGCGATCCGCCAGCCGCTGACGACCAATCCGGTCTACCTCTATCTGGAAGACGGCGTGCCGACGCGCTCGACCGGATTCTTCAACCACAACGCGCTGTACGAGGTGAACATCCCGCAGTCGGGCGGCATCGAGATCAGCAAGGGGCCGGGCAGCGCGCTGTACGGATCGGACGCGATCGGCGGCGTGATCAACGTGCTGACGCGCAAGCCGCCGCGCCAGGGCGAGTTCGAGGCCTCGGCCGAGGCCGGCGCCTACGGCTGGTGGCGGACCCTGCTGAGCGGCGGCAACGCTTTCGGCGACAACGCGTTCCGCGCCGACCTCAACCTCACGCATACCGACGGCTGGCGCGAGAAGACGGGCTACGACCGGCAGGCCGGCACCTTGCGCTGGGACCGCGCGCTGGGCGACGACGCCCTGCTGAAGACCGTCCTCTCCTTTTCCCAGATCGACCAGCAGACGGCCGGCAGCTCGGCCATCTCGAAGAACGACTACGACAACGACCCGCGCAAGAACTACACGCCGATCTCCTTCCGCAAGGTCAACGCGCTGCGCCTGTCGACGGCCTACGAGAAGGAGGGCGCCGACACCCTGCTCAGCATCACGCCCTACTATCGCAACGACGACATGGACCTGCTCGCCAACTGGTCGCTGGCCTACGATCCGACGGTGTACAACACGCGCAACCAGTCGTTCGGCGTCCTGCTCAAGTACCGCACGGACTTCGTCCCGCTGCGCGCGCGCCTGATCGTCGGCGCCGACCTCGATCACAGCCCCGGCTCGCGCAGCGAGAACCGTATCGCGCCGACCGGCGTCGGCGCCGGCTATACGCGCGTCTACACGGGCTATACGCTCGGCGCCCGGGTGTACGACTACGACGTGGCCTACACCGGCGTCGCGCCTTATGTGCATGGCGAGTTCTCGCCGGTCGAGCGCCTGCGCGTCACCGGCGGCCTGCGCTACGACAGCGTGCGCTACGACTTTTCCAACCGGTTGGCCGGCGGCGCCGTGGCGGCCGGCGGCGCGTTCTACGGGCAGGCCGGCAACACCTCGATCGAGTACGGCCACCTGAGTCCGAAATTCGGCGCGACCTGGGCCTTCAGCAACACGCTGAGCGGCTTCGCTTCTTACAGCCACGCCTTCCGCGCGCCGTCCGAAGGGCAGCTGTTCCGTCCGTCGGTGGCGGGCAGCGCCGCCAATGCCCAGCTGGCGGCGGCCGCCGCGCTCGACCTCAAGCCGGTCAAGGTCGACAACTACGAGATCGGCCTGCGCGGCAAGCTCGGGCGCAGCGCCAGCTATGAAATCTCGGTCTATCACATGGTCAAGCGCGACGACATCGTCAGCTACAAGGACCCGGTCAGCAACGCCAGCACCTCGCTCAACGCCGGCAAGACCGAGCACCAGGGCGTCGAGATCGGCGGCGGCGTCGACCTCGCCAGCCTGTGGCGCCTCGACGGCGCCTTCTCCTACGCCCGCCATACGTACAAGAAGTGGGCCGTCTCGGGCACCGTCGACTACAGCGGCCGGGAAATGGAACTGGCGCCGCGCACCATCGGCAACGTCCGCCTGGCCTACGGCGACGAGCGGCGCGGCAAGGTGCAGCTGGAGTGGGTGCATCTGGGCAGCTGGTGGTCGGATCAGGCCAACACGGTCAAGTACGACGGCCACGAACTCATCAACCTGCGCGGGCAGCTGCCGCTGGCGCGCGACGTGAAGCTGTTCGCCAACGTGCATAACCTGTTCGACCGCCGCTATGCCGAAAGCACCGGCGTCAGCTCGGGCAACGCCACCTTCGCGCCGGGGCTGCCGCGTTCGCTGGTCGCCGGGGTCGAAGCCAAATGGTGAGCGCCGTCGGCAAGCGCCTCGGGCTGGCCGCCTGCTTCCTGCTGCTGGGCGGCGCGGCGACGGCGGATGATGCGGCGCGCGTTTCCGTTTCCCCGGCCGTTCCCGCCGCGCTCGCGTCGCCTCCCGCGCAGCTTCCGGCGTCCGTCGGCCATGTGCACGGCGCCGCGGCGCCTGGTGCGTTCGTGAAGAAGACGGCACAGCTCGCGACCTCGGCGGTGTTCGACGCGCAGGGGCGCCTGTGGGTGGCCTACGCCCGCGACGGCCACGTCTACGTCGCCCGCTCCGACGACGCAGGGCGCAGCTTCGCGCCGGAGCGGCGGGTGAACGAGGTGCAGGAAGCCATCGCAGCGGATGGCGAGAATCGCCCCAAGCTGGCCTTTGCAACCGACGGCGGCGTGCTCGTGGCGTGGACGCGGCCGCTGGCCAAACCCTACACCGGCGAGATCCGCTTCGCCCGCGCGGCCGACGGGCGGAACTTTGCGCCGCCCTTCACCGTGCACCGCGACCGGGCCGAGATCACGCACCGCTTCGAGTCGATGGTCGTCGCCGGCGACGGCCGCGTCGTCCTCGCCTGGATCGACAAGCGCGACCAGGAGGCGGCCAAGGCGCGGCCGGGGGACTATCGCGGCGCGGCGATCTACGCCGCGACCTCGCTCGACGGCGGGCGCAGCTTCCTGCCCGAGCGGAAGCTCGCCGATCATTCCTGCGAGTGCTGCCGCATCGCCGCGACGCTCGACGCCGACGGCGCGCCGCTCTTCATGTGGCGGCACGTCTTCGCGCCGAACGAGCGCGACCACGCCATCGTCCGCCTGGCCGCCGACGGCGCGCCGGAAACCGTGGTGCGCGCCACCTTCGAGCGCTGGAAGATCGACGGCTGCCCGCACCACGGGCCGTCGCTCGCGGTCGATGCCGAGGGCACGCGCCATGCCGTCTGGTTCAACCAGAAGGACGGCGTCGGGCGGGTCTTCTACGGCCGCCTGGTCGCCGGGCGGAAAGCCGGGGAGGGCGCGGTCGAGGGGCAGCGTCCGGTCGGCGGACCGCGCGCCGAGCATGCCGATCTCGCCGTCGGCGGCCGGCGCGTCCTGCTCGTCTGGCGGGAGTTCGACGGCGAGTGGACGCGCCTGCTCGCCGAGGTGTCGGAGGACGGCGGCCGGACTTTCCGGCGCCGGGAGCTGGCCGTTTCCGCCGGTCCGACCGATCAGCCGCGCGCGCTGGCCGGCGGCGGCGCCCTGTACGCCTTCTGGCGCAGCGCCGGCGAAGGCATGCGCCTCTTTCCGCTGGCACCGTAGGCACCGGGCCGGTTCGCCGGCGCACGTCCGGGGGCGCGTTGCCGCGCACGGTGCGGCGAAACGCCCGCGCGGCCGTCCGCCGCACTGTGGCTGAAGGCGCGCCTCAGCCGGCCGGCGCGACCGCCGAGGCGTCGGCCGGCCGGAAGCCGGCGATGAATTCGCCGATCTCTGCGGCGGGCAGCGGTTTGCTGAACAGGTAGCCCTGGATCCACTGGCAGCCGATGCGCGACAGGAAGGCGAGCTGGGCTTCCGTCTCGACGCCTTCGGCGACCGCGCACAGGCCGAGCTTCTGGGCGAGCAGCATGGTCATTTCGCAGATCGCCGCGTCGTTTTCGTCGCTCTCGATGTCCTTCACGAAGGAGCGGTCGATCTTGACGATGTCGATGGGAAAGAGCTTGAGGTAGGCGAGCGACGAGTAGCCGGTGCCGAAGTCGTCCAGCGCGAGCTTGACGCCGATCCGCGCCAGCGCCTTCATCATCACGATATTCTGTTCCGGGTTCTGCATCGCCATCGACTCGGTGATCTCCAGGTGGAGATGGCGGGGCGCCAGTCCCGTGTCGTCCAGGGTTTTCCGGATCAGGGCGGGCAGGTCGTCGTCCTGGAACTGAACCGCGCTCAGGTTCACCGACACGTGCAGTTCGGCGTGGCCCGCGTCGTGCCAGCGCCGCAGTTCCCGGCAGGCTTCTTCCAGCACCCACTGGCCGAGCGGGACGATCAGGCGGCTCTCTTCGGCGATGGCGATGAAGTCGCCGGGATAGATCATGCCGTGGACCGGGTGCCGCCAGCGCAGCAGGGCTTCGACGCCGAGCACGCGGCCGCTGTGCGCTTCGACCTGCGGCTGGTAGTGGAGGACGAACTGTCCTTCCCGGAGCGCCGTTTCGAGTTCGTTTTCGACCGTCACGCGGCGCGTGACTTCGGCCCGCATCTTCTCGGTGTAGAGCTGGTAGTTGCCGCGGCCGTTGGCCTTGGCGTGATACATGGCGATGTCGGCGTTCTTGATCAGGTCGCCGATCTCGCGCGCGTCGTCCGGGTAGAAGCAGATGCCGACGCTGGGCGCGGTGCGCAGTTCCTTGCCGGCGACGGTGTACGGTTCGGCGATGCGCGCGACGATGTGGTCGGCGATCTGCAGCGCGTCGGCGCCGGCGTCGAGCCCCGCGAGCACCACGACGAATTCGTCGCCGCCCAGGCGGGCGACGATGTCGCTCGCCCGCACCGAGGCTTCGAGACGCTGCGCGACCTGGATCAGCAGCTGATCGCCGACGTGGTGGCCGAGCGTGTCGTTGATCGTCTTGAAGTGGTCGAGGTCGATCAGCATGACGGCCAGGCGCGTGCCGGAGCGCCGGGCGAAGGCGATGGACTGGTCCATCCGCTCGTGCAGGCTGAAGCGGTTGGGCAGGCCGGTCAGCGCGTCGTGGTGCGCGAGGTGGCGAATCTTGTCCTCGGCGCGCTTGCGTTCGGTGATGTCCTCGAAGCTGCCGATGAAATTGATGATGTTGCCGTCGGCGTCGCGCACGGCCGCGATGGACAGGCGCTTCGGATAGGCCTCGCCGGACTTGCGGCGGTCCCAGAGTTCGCCCTGCCAGTGATCGTGCTCGGCGAGCGCGCGCCACATCGCCCGGTACACCTCGCGCGGCGTATCGCCGGACGAGAGGAAGCGCGGATCGCGGCCCAGCGCCTCCTCCTGGCTGTAGCCGGTGAGCTTGGTGAACTCCCGGTTGACGGCGAGGATACGGTTGTCGGCGTCGCAGATCAGAATCGCTTCGCCGCTGTTCGAAAAGACCCGCGACATCAGGTGCAGGTTCTCTTCGGCGCGTTTGCGTTCGGTGATGTTGCGCGCGATGCCGAGGACGCCGATCGGGCGGCCGGCGGCGCCGGGCAGGGCGGTCTTGATGGTTTCCAGCAGCATCGGCTGCCCGGTTTCGGCATCGGGAACCCAGACTTCGCTGACCTTCGGCTGGCCGGCGACGATGGCTTCCTGGTCTTTCCTGCGGAAGAGATCGGCCTGTTCCGTAGATGAAAAATCGTAGTTGGTGCGCCCCAGGATGTCGGCGGCCGGCACGCCGAGAATGCGCGCGAAGGCGCGGTTGCAGGCCTGGAAGACGCCTTCGCTGTCCTTCAGCCAGACCGGGTCCGGCAGGGCGTTGAGCAGCGTCTCCATCTGGCTGCGGCTTTCGCTCAGGCGCAGGTTGGTCAGCGAAAGGTGCGAGAGGTAGGACGCCAGCCCGACCATGAAGGCCATGGCGCGGCGCACGCGCTCCCGGCTGAAGCGCGGAATCCGCTGGATGGCGGCGAGATAGGCGGCCCGGTCGTAGCCGAAGCGCTCGGCCTGCGCGGCGAACTGGCGTTCGTCGACGACGTCGTCGTCGTAGAAGAACTGGCCGCAATAGAGGTTGCCGAGGTGCTGCCGGCCGACGAAGACGGGCGTGACGGCGTCCCACAGGCCGTTCCTGCACTGGTAGTCGACGAATTCGCCTTCCCGCAGGTGGCTGGCGAGGAAGAGGTCGCTTTCCGTGCAGTTGGCGCAGGAAACGGGGTCGGCGCGATGAAAGCCGGTGCATGCCGTCTGCCAGCCGGCGCTCTGCAGGATGTTTCCCTGCAGGTCGAGCAGCGCGGTGGCGATGCCGATCATCCCGGAAAAATCGTCGAGCAGGCCGCGCAGGGATTCGATGTCGATCAGCGCGCTGAGCGGGACTTCCGATGCCTCGCTGGCCGGCCGGTCCGGCAGCGAATCGGCCGCGGGGGCTTTGCCCGGACGGCGGTCGTGCCAGCGGATGGGCGTCGCGCGCGCCTCTTTCGGACCCTTCGGTTCCATGTTTTTCCTCCCTTTCGCCACGGGTTGTTTTTCGTCTGTCGTTCGGCGTCGTGCGCGAAAGTATAAAGGCTTCCGCAGCGCGGGATTTCATCCGGAGGCAAAGGAAACGCGGCGGCGCGGCAAGGGAAGGCCGGAAGCGCAGCCGCAGGAGCGGGAGCTCGGGCCGTCGCCGGACGGCGGGAGCGCGCCTGCGCGGCGCGCCGACGCGCAAAAAAAAAGCCCGCCAAGCGGCGGGCCCAAGTCGGATCTTCGTGCGGCGGGTCAGTCCAGCGCGATCTGCGCCTTCATCCAGAGGGTGCGCCCGGGCTCGTTGACGCGGATCGTCTGGTCGTAGCCCGCGGGGGCGGACATGCCGCTCGCGCCGGCCTTGCTGATGTGCTCGGCGTAGGTCTTGTCGAACAGGTTGTCGACGCCGGCGCTGACCAGCACGCCCTTCTTCGGCCGGTAGCCAGCGTTGAGCGAGAAGACGGCGAAGCCGGCCGTCGCGCCGATATCCTGGCCGACGATGTTGCCCTTGTTGACGTCGACGCGGTTCTGCCGGGAGACGAGACGCAGCAGCGAACCGACCGACCACACCTTGTTGTCGTAAGTCAGGCCGAGACGTGTTTCGAGCGGCGGCAGCTGGGCGAGCGGGGTGCCGTCGCTATCGTTCTCGCCGCGCACATAGGCCAGCGTGGCGTCGGCTTTCCAGTTGCTGCTGAAGGCGTAGGCGATCCCGGCTTCGCCGCCCCAGGTCGTGGCGTCGACGTTGCGTGTAAGGGTGGGGTCCGTAGTTCCTCCTTTGCCGAATCGCGCTCTCGTGTTGAAACGGTCGATCAGGATGTAGTCCTTGACCTTCCCGTAGAAGCCGGAGACCGACGCCGACCAGCGGCCGCTGCGGTAAATGGCGCCGACGTCGAGCTGGGTCGTTTTTTCCGATTTGGTGTTGAAGGCGCTGTTCGAATCGACGCTCTGCTTGCCCTGCGAAATCAACTCCCAGTAGTCGGGGAAGCGCTCGGCGTGTCCAAGGCCGGCATACACCGTGGTGTCGCCGCCGATATCCTGCTCGTAGCGCGCGAAGCCCGAGGTCAGGGTCTCGCTACGGGTCTTGCCGGAGGTGCTAAATCCGGTGCGCTGGTCGGTGGCCTTCCAGGCGTCGATGCGCAGGCCGCCGATCAGGCGCTGCCGCTCGCTCAGGAAGTGTGTCGCTTCGCCGAAGACGCCGGTCTGGTGGAAGACGCCGTCGTCGGTGCGCGGTTTGCCGGTGTAGGCGCCCGCGTAGCCGGGGGCGGCGCCGCTGCGCGCGGTATGCTGGTTGAACTGGTGGTCGATGCCGAGCTTGAGCTGCGTCGGATCGGCGAGGCGCAGGGTGGTCACGACGCGCCCGCCGACCGTCAAGCGGTCGGGGTTGCTGACGGCTCCGGCCGCCGCCGGATTGCCGGCGCGCAGCGAGTAGGAATCCATCACGTGGTCGATGTAGTTGTAATAGACCTGCGCTTCCAGGCGCTCGACGAGCGGCGAGAGATTCTTCTTGAGGAATTTCAGGCCGACGTTCTCGCGCTTGAAGAGTACGCCGTCCATCATGCGGTCGGCGTAGGCGGCCCGGCCGTCGCTGGTCGCGGCGGAGAGTTCGAGGCGGGTGTCGTTGTCCGGCGTCCAGCCGATGGCGCCGTTGGCGCTCCAGCGCTCGTAGCTCGAATGCACCTTGCGTCCGCTGCCGTCCTTGTAGTCGTCGGAGCGGGTGTTGGTGGCGGTGCCGCGCACGTAGACGTCCGGCGTGCCGCCGGTGACGTCGATCACTTCGTCGTGCCGGCCGAAGCTGCCGACCATCACGCTGCCGTTGCCCCGGATGCCGGGAGCGGCGAGGCGCTTGACGTCGCGTTCGAAGAGCACCGAGCCGGCCGAGCTGCCGGCGCCGTTCACCACGCTCTGCGGCCCCTTGATGACGGTCACGCGGTCGTAGGCTTCGGGGAAGATGTAGGCGGTCGGCGGGTCCATGCGGCCGCCGCAGCCGCCGAGGATCTGTTCGCCGTCGAGCAGGATGTTCAGGCGCGAGCCGGCCATGCCGCGCAGCACCGGATCGCCGTCGGTGCCGCCCTTGCGGATCACCGAGAAGCCGGGAATGGTTTTCAGGAAATCGGCGCCGTCGTGGGCGGGCAGCGGCTGGCGCGGCTGTTTCGGATCGGTGACGATCTTCAGCGGCTCTTCCATGCGCGGCGCGGTGATCACCATCTCGTCGAGCACCGTCGCGCTCTCGGCGGCGGCGGTTTGCCACAGGGCGGGCAGGGCGACCGCGATGGCGACCGCGATCGGTTTTCTGGCGTACTTCATTGCGACTCTCCCTAAACTGGTTGCTTTTTTTTGAGCGCACCATCTTAGGGCGTGGGTGTGGCTTGCGGAATGTGGCATATCGCCGCACCGGGCCGCGTCCGCGACCTCCCGGGCAAGAGCTTGCACGCGTTCCGGATGCCCGTTTCCGGGGCCGTGAACGCCGCGAGGCGGGGCCTTGCGGCGCCCGCCTCGCGTTCGGGAAAGCCGGTCCGGGTCAGTGCTTCATGTGCCCCGCGTCCATCTGCATCATGGCCTGCGGCTTCTTGATCGGGGCGTCGAGCTGCTTCGTGCTGCCGTCGTCGAAGGTCAGCGTCATCGGAACGGTTTCGCCTTCCTTGAGCGGCGCCTTCAGGTCGATCAGCATGATGTGGTAGCTGCCCGGCTTGAGCACGGCCTGCCCCTTGGCCTTGACGTCGATCTCGGCGACCTGGCGCATCTTCATCACGCCGTTGTCGTTGATGTGGTTGTGCAGTTCGACGCTGCGCGCCACCGGGCTGTCGGCCTTGAGCAGCTTGCGGTCGGCGCTGCCGGCGTTCTTGATGGTCATGAAGGCGCCGGTGGTCGGCGTGCCGGGCGGGGCCAGGCGCACGTAGGCGTCGGCGACGCTGAGATCGGCTTCGGCGGCCTGCGCGTTCAGGGCGGACAGGCTGGCGGCGGCGCCGAGCAGCAGGGCGAGGTGGCGGAAACGGATGGTCATGGTGCGCACTCCTTGGTCGTGGTTGCGGTTCGTAAAAAAGGGGGGGCTGGAATCCGGAGGCGGGCTAGCGCGCGGTGCCGTCGGCGAGCAGCGGCCGCACCGCGTCGACGATCTGCTGCGGCGAGCTGCCGTGCGGCAGGCTGGCGACGAGCCGGCCTTGCGGGTCGATCACCGACGTGAGCGAGGAATGGTCGACGGCGTACAGGCCGTCGGCGTTCGCCGGCTGTTTGGCGTAACTGGCGCCGTACTGGGCGGCGACGGCGGCGATCTGCGCCGGCGTGCCGGTGACGCCGACGATCGCCGGGTGGAAGAAGGGCGCGTATTCGGCGAGGCGTTCGACGCTGTCGCGCTCCGGGTCGACCGAGACGAAGATCGCCTGCACGCGCGCCAGCTCCTCCGGCGTCAGGCTGGACAGCGCCTGCGCGAGCAGCGCGAGCGAGGTCGGGCAGACGTCCGGGCAGTAGGTGTAGCCGAAGTAGAGCAGCACGACCTTGCCGCGGAAGTCCTGCAGCGCGACCTTGCCGCGGGCGCCCTGCAGCGTGAAGTCGCCGCCCTGCGGGCGGGTCGCCAGCTGCAGGCGCTCGTGCGGCTGCACCTTGAGCACCGGGCGCGGCGGCACGGGCTCCCAGAACGCGAGGAGCCAGACGAGGAGGGCGGCGAGGGCGGCGATCAGGGCGATCAGCAGGGCCTTGGTTTTCATTTCGCGACCTTTCCCGCGTTCATTCGCTGGTGACGGCGAAACGGAAGGGCACGGCGACCAGCGCCTTGCCGGTATCGAGCAGTACCGTCGCGTCCCATTCCATCGTGCCGGTGATGCAGACCGGCAGATTGGCCTGGCCGCTGAAGCGGCCGTCGGCGCCTTCGAGCGCCGGGCGGTTGTAACCCATCTTCATGTCGGTGCCGGCGAAATCGACTTCGAGCTTGCGCACCTCGCTGCCGCGGACGGTCGCCTGCAGCTTGAGCGGCTTGAGCGAGGGAATCGGCCGCGGTTCGATCGAGAACTCGATCTGGCCACCGTCGGGCAGGGTCGCGACGCAGGCCTGCCGGTTCAGGTCGCACGGCGAGAGCGGCAGGGCGATGTCGGTTTTCGGATTGAGCAGCGGCGCCAGCTTGTAGCCGGCGACGCCGAGGACGGCCAGCGCAAGCAGGAGGGCGATGTCGAGGAGCAGCTTCTTGGTCATGGATGAGGGGTTTCGGAGCGGCGGCGAAGGGCCGGTGTTGGCGCCGTTTCCCGCGGGGAGCCGGAAGGCGCGGGACGGTCTGGGCAGCCCGGGGATTGTGCGAACAAGAGCTTTCATCAAACTTGATATGCATCAAACTATCAGCGGATGCTTCTGATGACAATGTGCGGCATATTGCCGCAGTGGCGTTTTGCTGCGTGGGGTGATGGAGAAGTAGAGAAAGAAGTTGGAAGCTTGAAAGCCAATTGATAAATGGGAGAGTCACTATGAAGGCCCGAATGAAGCAAAGCGCGAGTCTGCTGCTAGCGGCAGGACTTGGAATC
>RCMZ01000837.1_pt1 | contig 12390 bp, 10 predicted proteins | sample 2041141 | NCBI WGS metagenome assembly RCMZ01 (sample SAMN09708263, study PRJNA481090) | Wastewater metagenome, whole genome shotgun sequencing project. | biome: sewage; isolation source: Davis station wastewater (DW) | place: Antarctica: Davis Station | collected 2010-03-01
ACCGCCGGTGTCACCAGCCCAGACGGACATGTGGTGATCGCCCGCGTACTCGCCCCGCAAGTAGAACCTGTCATGCGATTGCTTCAACAGGTGCGCGCCGCCTGGCGTGCGGCGCTTTGGCAGATGGATGCGCCGGCGCCCCGCATCTGGTCCACCTAACGCCCTGCGCGACGGGCGCCTGAAACACGGGCGGAGCCCGCGCTGGTCGCCTTGCAAGCAGAACGTGCAAGGCAAAAGATCCATCATTTTTTGCCCTGAGTGGCGGGAAATACTGCCCTGATAGCTACATAAAAGATAGCAAACAGCAGCCCCTCTATTGCGCAAAGAAAGGGCCTGTAACCACGGGCGCTGCGCACGCAGTCGCGATCTCAAATCGCCCGACGCACCGCACTATGGCACCCGCATTGCACTGGGTCCGCATGCCATTCAGGCACTGGCGTGCGACCGGGCAAAACGCCAACCCTTGGCTGCACCGCAGTCAAAGCATCGCGCCGCAACAGCCACCGCCTCAGGTCAACGCGGTTCGGGTTTCTACGTGTGTTCACAAATTTAGTTACTAACTATAACTAAGTCTTGATGCATCTCAACCCTTCGCCTGTTGCCGCCCCCCGCCATCCCCGGGTCTGTGTGCGCCGTCCGCGCGCCAGGCAATGGCCCGTCCACAAGACGATGCCTGGCCGCGAAGCCCCCTGAACCACCCTAGAAAGATACCTACATCATGCAGAGACAAACCAACCTTCGTCCCGCCTCAAAACCCACATCGCTGCTGCCCCCCACACACCGGCCGCAACACGCACGGCGATGGGGCCGCAGCTTGGGAATGGCAGCCCTGGCAACGGCATCGCTTGCCGCCCAAGCGCAAAGCACAGGCACTTCCAGCGTCACCCTCTATGGCCTCATCGATGCATCGGTTGGCCGTTTCAACGGCGCTGCAGCAGGCATCAACGCCCAAAACTCGGCCGTGAGCAAAGTGGAAAGCGGCAGCATGTCTACCAGCCGCTGGGGTCTGCGTGGCAATGAGGACTTGGGTGGGGGGCTGTCTGCCAGCTTTGAGTTGTCGTCCTTTTTCCGCAACGACACAGGTGCCGTGGGGCGCAGTGATGCCATCGGAGCGCCCGTCAACGTGGCCGCAGACCCCTTCTTCTCGCGCCTGGCCTGGGTGGGCATGTCGCACAAAGACATGGGCCGCGTGCGCATGGGCAACGTGACGACACTGCTGTTTGTCAACAGCATCTCGTCCAACGCATTTGGTGACGGCACGGTCGTTGGCCCATTGAACCTTGTCACGTTCATCGGCAGTCCCCTGACCGGTGGCTCTGCCTGGACCAATTCGGTCGTGTATGACAGCCCCAACATCGCGGGCTTCACAGGCGCTGTGGCCTATGCAGCCTCTGAAGGACAAGGCGGCGGCAACCGCGCCCTGCGCGTGACCTACGCCAACGGCCCTCTGGCCACCTCGCTGGCCTGGCAAAGCGTGAAGAAGAACCCGCAGACATTCGCCGATGGCACATCCCCCAACAACACCCGCTCCTGGCAATGGGCGGGGTCTTATGACTTCAAGGCCGTCAAGGTCTGGGCGCACCTGGGTCGCATTGAAAACAAGGGCACAGAGGCAGCACCTCTGGACGTGTCCTACAAGATCTGGGACCTGAGCGCCTCGGTGCCCGTGGGTGCTGGCAACATCCTGGCCGGCTACGCATCGCGCCGCACCGGCGACGCCGTGGGCCCCGTGCCTGCAACATCGGCGGGCGGCAATGTGCAACGCAAAGTGTTTACCGTGGGCTACGACTACTGGATGTCCAAGCGCACCGACCTGTACGCGATGGTCATGCGCGACAACACCCGCACCAACACCGTGGGCAGCGGCCTGCTCAACGCCAGCGGCACCAGCTTTGCGGTGGGCGTGCGGCACACGTTCTGACTGTTTAGGCATCGCTGGTGGGCGGTGCCTGCCTACTGTTTTCAAGTGATCCAAGGTTGGGGCGCCGAAGGGCGCCCCTTTTTTTATCAGTCCGAAATCCGCGGGATATGGGGCCTGAACGGGGCGAATGCCCCGGCCACCAGCCGGGGGTTGGGGCATTCGTTGAAACCGCGTTCGAACGGCAGAGCAGAGCGGCACCCAGCGAACCCTCAGCCCCGCACATGCCCCAGAGCGGTTCCCCCTCAGGCCGCAACTGCCGTCGGTACTTTCAGCAATCCATCAACCTTGAACATCGCCCGAATCCCCCTGACCGCCTGCCGAATCCGTGCCTCGTTTTCGATCAGCGCAAACCGCACGTACTCATCCCCCTGGTCGCCAAAGCCAATGCCGGGCGACACACACACCTTGGCCTTGTCCAGCAACTGCCGCGCAAACTCCAGAGAGCCCAGCGCGCGATACGGCTCGGGGATGCGGGCCCAGATGTACATGCTGGCCTTGGGGCAGTCCACAGCCCAGCCAGATTCGGTGAGCCCCTTATAGAGCACGTCACGGCGGCGCTGGTACTGGGCGGTGATGTCTTTCACGCACTGCTGGTCACCCTCCAGCGCGGCGATGGCAGCCACCTGCAGGGGCGTGAAAGTGCCGTAATCGTGATAGCTCTTGATGCGCGCCAGGGCAGACACCAGATCGGGGTTGCCCACCATGAAACCGATGCGCCAGCCCGCCATGTTGTAGCTTTTGCTCAGCGTGAAAAACTCCACCGCAACGTCTTTGGCACCGGGCACTTCCATGATGCTGGGGGCACGGTAGCCGTCGTACACGATGTCGGCATACGCCAAGTCATGCACCACCAGGATGTCGTGTTTTTTGGCCAAAGCGATGACGCGCTCAAAGAAACTCAGCTCCACACACTGCGCGGTGGGGTTGCTTGGGAAGCCAAAGATCATCATCTTGGGCTTGGGGTAGCTGCCGCGAATCGCCTTTTCCAGCTCGGCAAAAAAGTCCACGTCAGGCGCCACGGGCACGCTGCGGATATCGGCCCCGGCAATCACCGCGCCGTAGATGTGAATGGGGTAACTCGGGTCGGGCACCAGCACGGTGTCGCCCCGGTCCAGCGTGGCAAGCATCAGGTGGGCCAGCCCTTCTTTGGAGCCGATGGTGACGATGGCCTCGGTATCGGGGTTGATGTCCACCGCATAACGGTCTTTGTACCAATGGCTGATAGCGCGGCGCAGGCGGGGTATGCCTTTGCTGGCGCTGTAGCCGTGGGTGTCGGGCCGCTGGGCCACTTCGGTGAGCTTGGCGACGATGTGCGGCGGCGTGGCCCCGTCGGGGTTGCCCATGCTCATGTCGATGATGTCTTCGCCCCGGCGGCGGGCCGCCAGCTTGAGCTCGGCGGTGATGTTGAAGACGTAGGGAGGGAGGCGATCGATGCGCGCAAAGCGGCGCTTGCCTTGAGAAGCAGACATGCTGTGGTGACTTTCACGTAAGCGCCCGGAACCGTCCGAGCGACGTGGCTGGCAGAGAGGCCGGCCCGCAGCCAATATAGCGCACAACGGTGCACCGCCGCAGCGAGTTTTCGGCGCCAGCGTAGCGAAGGCGCAACAGCACACGTGCATAAAAACGGCGTGGCCAAGGTGCCCCCCCGCCGACGCACAAGGGCTTCGCCGCGACGCTGACGCCGCCCCCGTGAGGTCAACGGTGCGAACCGGCTCAGAGGGTGCTTCGCTTCGTGGCCCGCTCGCTCATCAACGACCAGGCAAACATGCCCACGCCACCGATCCCTAGAAGCACACCCACCCAGCCGGTAGACGTCCATCCCAGCCCTGCAGCAATGCCCACGCCACCCAACCAGGCGCCCAGCGCATTGGCCGCGTTGAAGGCCGAGTGGTTGAGTGCGGCGGCCAGGGTTTGCGCGTCGCCAGCCACATCCATCAGGCGGATCTGCAATGCGGGGCCGATAGCAACCACCGTGCCCAGGAAGAACGTGGCCAGCGCCGCACTGACGGGGTGGTGCGCGGCAGGCACGAAAAGCGCCATGACCACAATGGACCACAGCAACACCTTGCCGATGGCGGGCATCAGCGCCTTGTCTGCCATGCGCGAACCGACGATATTGCCCGCCACCATACCCAGGCCGAACAGCGAGAGCACAAAGGGCATCAACGCCGGTGGCATGCCAGCCACTTCGAGCAACGTGGGCTTGATGTAGCTGAACACCGCGAACATGCCACCAAAACCGATGGCGCCAATGCCCAGCGTGAACCACACCTGCTTGCGCGCCAGCGCGCCCAGCTCGCGCAGCGGGCTGGCGCCGTGCGATGCAGGCATGGCGGGCACCCACAGGCGCACCATCACCACAGCGGCCATTGCAATCAGGCCCACAAAAACAAAAGCGGCACGCCACCCAAAGTGCTCGCCCAGGGCGGCCGCAATCGGCACACCCACCAGCGTGGCCGTGGTCAGCCCCAGCATGACCCAGCCCACCGCGCGTGCGCGGCGCCCCGGTGGCGCCAGGGCCGCCGCCACCAGTGCGGCCACGCCAAAGTATGTGCCGTGTGGCAAACCGGTCAGCAGCCGCATGACGCTGAGCGACGCATAACCCGGCGCCAGCGCCGAGGCAAAGTTGCCGAGTGCGTAGACCACCATCAGCGCCATCAGCAGCGCGCGCCGCCCCCAATTGGCCGCCAACACCGCCAGCACGGGCGCGCCCACCACAACACCCACGGCGTAGGCGCTGATCACATGGCCGGCCTGCGGAATGCTCACGCCGATGTCGCGCGCCACCTCGGGCAGCAGGCCCATGATGACGAACTCGCCCGTGCCAATGGAAAAGCCGCCAACCCCCAGGGCCAGAACGGCGCGCACCAGCGTGCGTTCGTCAGTCGGTGTGGAGGCGATGGACGTGGAGGACAGGGGCGCGGTCATGGCAACAACAGGGGAAACGCCGCACCGGCAAACTGCCTGGCAGCGCAGGAAATAGCAGGACGGGGGAGAAGAAAAGAAACGAAGAAGAAACGCAGTTACGGGGGTAAACCCGATGTTTGTAACCATAGCATGCCCCACGCTGCCTTGCTGGCGCGGGGCCATCGATCACCGACGCGCGCACACCCACAAAAAAGGATGGGTGCTAGGCTAGCCCACCGGCCCCGCCCCGGCACTCCGCCCTCCCTTCTCTTGCATCAAGGACCGCGCATGACCACCTCTCCGAGCACCGCAGACACCATCGCCAGCACCGTCAAGGTGCTGGCCTTTGACGTCTTTGGCACCGTGGTGGACTGGCACGGCAGCATCGAGCGTGAGATGCGGACGCTGTACCCTGCCGTCGATGGCGACGCGTTTGCGCTGGCCTGGCGTGCAGGCTACCAGCCCGCCATGGCGCGCGTGATGCGGGGTGAACAGGGCTGGACACTGATCGACGACCTGCACCGCAGCATCCTCGATGAGATCCTGCCGCGCTTTGGCCTGGCGCACCTGCCCGAGGCCGAGCGCCGCCACCTCAACCACGTATGGCACCGGCTCGACGCCTGGCCCGACAGCGTAGCGGGTCTCACGCGGCTCAAGCGACGATTCACCATCACCACGCTATCGAACGGCAACATCGGCCTGCTGACCGACCTGTCCAAGCGCGCGGGACTGCCCTGGGACTGCCTGCTGAGCGCCGAGGTCTTCAAGGCCTACAAGCCCAGCCCCGACACCTATCTGGGCGTGGCCCGCATTTTTGATATGCCGCCCGAGCAGGTAGCGCTGGTGGCAACCCACCACGACGACCTGGCCGCCGCGCGGGGCTGTGGCCTGCGCACGGCCTACATTGAGCGCCCCGACGAGTGTGGCGCCGCCCGCCCCAAGGATGGCACACCCCAGCCTGGCAATGACCTGCATGCCACCCACTTGAACGACTTGGCGCAGATGCTGGGTTGTTGACTCAGGCCGCCTGATACGGATTCGCAGTCGATTCATTCGCGCCCCGTTGGGGCAGAGCCTGCCAAAACCTCGCGTTGCGCATCGGCACGCTCAGCGTGAGCGGATGAGCATTTTTTTTGAAGGCATGCCGGTGTTCGGCGCTGCGTTCCGCAGACAGGAGGGCGCAGCCCTTGCTGCGGGACATCCCTGGCTCGGAAGCCCTCTGCCGTGGCGCGCCATTGGCTGCTACTGATGGTGCGGCTTCTGCTGGCAGCGCAACGCTCTGCGTGTCTGCACGCCGCCGCCGCAATCAGTGCGCCACCAGCAGCTGCACAAACATCTGCACCTTGGCCCGGCACTCGGCGCTGATGGAGGTGAACTCCAGCCCGGCCACCCACTCGTCGCCCTCCTGTTTGAGCGTGATGACACGCGCATACACATCGGCCACGCGGTAGTCCACCAGCGGCAGCTCAAACTCCAGCTTGATCTCGCTGTGAGGCTCCAGCGGTTCGATCAGCTCCACCAGCAGGCCGTGGTAGCCGATATCACGGATGGCGCCGTGCACGATGTGGGGCACCACGATCTTGTCCTGCATGCGCTGGCACAGGCACGGCAGGCGCGCGTCCACACGGTGGCTGCGGCGAAACTCCTGGCGCGGCACCTTCAGCTTTTTGGAAGGGATGGCGATCAGCTCACGCAGGCTCACGGGCTGCGTGCGGCCCTTCACGTACACCTGCATGGGTTCAGACGCCGACACCAGGCCCCAGCAGCGCTGGTACGTGGAGTCGCTGATAAGCACCTGCCCCCGCAGGCTCAGCGCCTCGATGCGCGAGGCCAGGTTGACCTCTTCGCCGATCACCGTGTATTCGGAATACACGTCAGAGCCAAAGCGCCCCGCCATCACCGTGCCCGTGTTCACACCAATGCCCAGAAACACCTCGGGAAGCCGCTCGGTCAGGTGCGCCAGGTTCAGCTCGCGCATGGCGATCTGCATCTCCACGGCGCACAGCAGCGCGCGGTCCACATCGTCGTCGCGGGCCACGGGCGCGCCGAACAGCACCATGATCGAATCGCCCATGAACTTGTCGATGGTGCCCTGGTACTTGAACACCACCTCCGAGAGCCGGGCCAGGCAGCGGTTGAGCGCCGCGATCACCACCGACGCCGGTTGCGACCCCGACAGCGCAGTGAAACCGCGCAGGTCGGCCAGCAAAATGGTGACCTCGCGCGGCGCCACGGCCAGGCCATCGGCGGCGGCCCCCTCGGGGTTTTGCATGCCGTGCAGGATGCCTGCCATTTCGGCCTGCGCCCCTTCGCCAAAGGGCGCACCGGTCTCGCGCTCGATCAGCGCCTGCAGGCGGCGCACGGCATCGTGGTGGAATTCTTTTTGCATAGGGGCAAGGGGGTGAGACGGCCGGCGCCAATCTGGTGGGGGGATGGGGCATCACCGGCCCCTGCTGCCCAGAATAGGCGCCGCCCATCGGCTGGTCAACCAGTGAAAACACTCCGGCAAACACAACGGCAGCAGCCGCCTCCCCGCCGAACCCGCCCTTTGCCGCAACGGGCACGGCGCCATGCCCCAGAGCCGTTTGGCGCACAAATCAGGTCTTTTGGGCCTCAAGCGCAATGTCTGCCTGCGCAACCAGCTATTAAAAATGCAGCACTCAAAATACCCTGAAGGCCTGGCCGCACTGCATTACCCGGCACCACGGTCTGGTCGATCACGCCAAACGGCGCGGGATGGCCCTGTTCGTCCAGCACCACCAGGCGCACCGGCTCGCCAAAGCACAAAAAAAACGGCGTGCGCGGCGCGTGGGCAATGAACTGCCCGAAATGAAAGTGCATTTCACCGCAGTGTGGGTGGCCTCATCGCCCACGCTGCAGGCCGCACGCGCTCCACCCGCCGTCCCTGGTCGATGCAAAGTGGTCGGGCGCATCCAGGTGCGTGCCGTTGTGGGTGTTGAGCTGCACCTTTTCCACGGCCCACGATTCACCATCGGGCAGGTCTTCCTTCTTCAGCCCGGGGAAGAACTGCGCCTGGTCTGCCAAACTCATTTGGTCGCCGGCGTCATGGATGCGCGGACCCAAGCCCGGTGGGTCGCAGGCAACATTGTTTTCAAGGTGCACGCGCTACAGCAGCAATCGGGTCAACCCGCCCCCACGGGTTGCCGCAGCACCCGACTGAATTCGCCCGCGACTCGGTCGTAGTCCCAACGCTCGGCGTACCGTGCGCGCTCGCCGGCGACCGCACCAGAGACTTCTTCGACCAGCAACACCAGGCTATTGGGGCTGCCATGGCGCAGCCGGTGGGATACCGCTGTGCCCGCACGGCACGCCCACAAGCCGGGCAAGGGTTGCAGCACGCCAGGCTCGTGCACATGGCCAGACAACAACATTTGCGCGCCCGCATCGCGCCAGCGTTGCACGGCTTCGTCCGCACGCGACGGCCGGTGGTCACGGTCGGTGGCGTCGCGCGCCACCAGCGGGTGGTGGCTGGCCACGATGCGCCAGGTGTCGGAGGGCGCGCGGGCCAGCAGCATCGCCACATGATCCATCTGCGCCGACGACAAGCTGCCCCGTTCATGCCGCCAGGCGCGTGTGGTGTTCACGCCCACCACATAAAACGGGCCGGCCTGCCGCACGGGCTCCTGGTCCACGCCAAACTGATGCGCGTAGCGCTCATACGCCCTGCCCCAGCGCATCCACCAGGCAAACAGCGGCAGGTCGTGGTTACCCGCCAACACCAGGGTGGACCGCGCGTGCAGCCCTTTGATGAATCGCGAAGCCTGCTCGAACTGCTCGGCCGTGGCGCGCTGCGTGAGGTCGCCCGACACCACCACCATCGCCACCCCCAGGCGGTGCGCCAACCGCTGGGCGGCCGCACACACCACCGGATCGTGGGCGCCAAAGTGCAGATCGGACAGGTGCATCAAGACCGTCATGGAAGTGCTTTCAAACCGATCTTGCTGCGGCGTCAGGCGGGCATCAAGCCGCCAACAGTGGCCGGTTCGGGCGCCTCGGCCACTGCATCATGGGCAGGGGTTGCCTGCGGCGCATCGTCGCGAATGAGGTGGTTGGGCGCCACCAGCCACAGGGGGCGGTCGCTCAGGCGAAAGTGCAGCGGCGGGGCCATCCATTCGCGCTCGCCATCAAACGCAAGCTTGACCTGGGGAGGCCGCCAGCTGGCCGGGGTGACCGTCAGCTCCGAGCAGGCCATGCTGACCACCGCCGGGTCTTTGTGCAACTGGCCGGTGGCCGCGTTCCACACCGTGCGCGCGATGGCCCAGCGGCCCTGGGGTTTGAGCATGACGACCGCCAGCTTGCCGCCATCAGCCACCATTTGTGCCTGCGGCAAGCCAATGCGGTCCAACTGCAGGGGGTTGTTGCCCACAAACAGAGTGGTCACCAAATGCTCTTCTTGCTGCGCCTGGGCGCCCCGGTGCGTCTTCATCACCACGCGCCAGCGGCGGCCTGCCGAGGGACGAAACAGGCTCCACACCGCCGACGCCACCGCCACCCAGCGCGACCGGCCAAAGCGGCGCGACGCCATCTCGCGTTCTGCCAGCAGCTTGGGGTACAGACCGACGCTGGCGTTGACCACGAACATGCGCCGATTGACAAAGCCCACCTGCACCGGGCGCAGATCACCTTCGCGCAGTGCCAGCAACATGTCCTGCACCGCCGTCTCGGGGTCGAGCGCCAGGCCGTGTTCGCGGCTGAAATAGTTGAACGTTCCCATGGGCACAACCCCTAACGGCACACCGGCCAGCAGTGCCGCCGACGCCACCGCATTGATGGTGCCATCGCCCCCTGCGGCCACCACCAGCCCACCGTCGGCCGACGCAGCCTCTGCCGCATCGCGCGCCAGCTGCACGATGTCGCCGCGATGCCCGGGCACATGCCAGATCACGTCGTGGTCCTGCAGCGCGGGCACGCCCTCCAGCTTGGCGCGCAGCAAGTCAAGATCGGCGCCGGGGCGCTTGGGCACCACCAAATGAATGGGGCCGTGTGGACGGGCGGGGTGTGGGTGCTCGGAAGGGGTCATAGTGCGGGGGCTGCGTCAGGCTGCTGCAAGCGGCTGGCAGTGCACCCACTGCGCGTTTTGCGTGTGTTGTGCGGGTCAGCCCATGCGTCATCCTGGTTTTTTGATGCGATGGTTCCATGGTGGCAACGCGACACTCGCAAGACAGCCAGCAGCTATGCCTTTGCCCTGTCAGCCTGCGCCGACACGAAGGCGCGCTCGGCATGGCGCATTCACCTGCGTGCGGGTGGGATGCAGGGAACTCCGGTACAAAGGTCGGTTCCCTATGAAGCCGCTTGGGGGTGCAGCAAGCGCGTTGCCCAAATGGTGAAGAGGGCTCAAGCGCCGCCACTGAAGGAGATGAACCAGACAGTTCTCAGCGGTTTGATTGAAGCAGCAGTACCGACGGATAGACGGACAGACAGACAGACAGACAAATAGCCAACAACAGATGACGATGATCGCAACGATGCAAGAGGTTTCAGAGATGGGCGCGCTACTGGCGCGCCACCCCATGGCGTGTTGGATGGCCGGCATGGTGGCCGCCGCCCTGGTGAGTGCGCTTGGATGGGCCGGGCTGCGCGCTGCGCAGCGCCACGCCCCGCCGCTGCGCCGGTTTTTGCCCGCGCAGGCCCGCTGGGTGGTGATAGCCGCCATGGGGGCGAGCGCCTGTGCGCTGGTGCTGGCAGGCGCTGCCATGGCAGAGCTGGCCGAGAGCGGGCGCAGCGGTGGCCGCTGGGGGGCGCTGGACGACGCCATTGCCGCGGGGCTGCAGGCACAGGCCAGCAGAGGCACATTGCAGTGGTTTGCCACACTCACCCACCTGGGCGACGCGTGGATGCTGGCGGTCGCCACGGTGCTGGTCAGCGTGCTGCTATGGGTGCGCCAGCACCACGTTTTAGCCATAGGCTGGCTGGTCGCTATGGCGGGCAACGGCGCACTTACCAAGATCCTCAAAGACGTGTTCGAGCGCGTGCGGCCAGAACATCTGCATGGCATTGCAAAGGCGGATGGATTCAGCTTTCCCAGCGGGCACAGCAGCGCGTCGATGACCGCCTACACCATGCTGGCCTACCTGGCCACCCGGTTGCTGCCGCCCGCCTGGCACCTGCCGGCGGCCCTGGCGGCGGGCGCCCTGATCTTCACCACCGGCTGGAGCCGCGTGGTGCTGCAAGTGCACTACGCCAGCGACGTGTTGGCCGGTTGGCTGCTGGCGGGCACCTGGGTGCTGTGCACGGTGCTGATCATGGAGAGTGTGTCGCGCTGGCACAGCCAACGGCCAGGCGTCGTGCCAGCCTGACCGATCAAATCGCCACCAGGTTGCGAATGCCTTTGGCCTCCATCTCGCTGCCGGGCCCGCGCGCGATGACCTCGCCGCGTTCCATCACCAGGTAATCATCGGCCAGCTCTTGCGCAAAATCGTAGTACTGCTCGCACAGCAGGATGGCCATCTCCCCTTTGTCGGCCAGCATGCGGATCACCCGGCCAATGTCTTTGATGATGCTGGGCTGGATGCCTTCGGTGGGCTCGTCCAGGATGAGCAGACGTGGGCCAGGGGCCAGGGCACGGGCGATGGCCAGCTGCTGCTGTTGCCCGCCGGATAGGTCACCACCCCGGCGCTTGAGCATCTGCTTGAGCACGGGAAACAGCTCGTACAGGTGCGGGGGCACCGGTGTGGAGCCGCTTTTGTAGGCCAGGCCCATGCGCAGGTTTTCTTCCACCGTCAGGCGGCCGAAGATTTCACGGCCCTGGGGGACGAAGCCGATGCCAGCGCGGGCACGGTCGTACGGCGTGGCTTTGTCGATGGCTTTGCCGTCGAAGCTGATGGCGCCACTTTTGATGGGCACCAGGCCCATGAGGCTTTTGAGCAGCGTGGTTTTGCCCACGCCGTTGCGGCCGAGCAAGACGGTGACTTTGCCCGGCTGGGCAGTAAGGCTCACGTCGCGCAGGATGTGGGAGCCGCCGTAGTACTGGTTGATGTTTTGGACGGTGAGCATGGTGGTTTTTGAGCGTTTTTGGCCTCTAGCGCTTATGCATCAAGCGCTGATAGCTATGTTTTTGATAGTTTCCAGTTGCCGTTCGGGCTGAGCTTGTCGAAGCCTTGCGCTGATCGCAGTGCGTGCTTTTGTTGAGTGCGGAGGCCGGGTGTCGCCCGGCATGCGAGTAACTTTCTTTTGCTTCGCCAAAAGAAAGTCACCAAAGAAAAGGCGCCCCCGCTGTCTGCGTCCCCAGCGCTGCGCGCTGGGGCAACCTGTGGTGCTCGCGAACGGGGTGCGCCGCAGAACTCGCTGCGCTGCTTTGCAGCTCCGCTCAAACAGCTGCGGCGGGCTTGACCACGATGCCTGTGTGTCCTGCGGCACACATGCCACCCCGCCCGCTGCGCTCCTCGGCGCATACAGAGGGGCTGGGGAGAGAACATCCATTCGGGCCATTGCTTCGCTGCGCTGCGCTCGGCCCCGAACGCGCAGGCGCCGCGCGCCGCGACCGCGCGGCCGAGCGAAGCAAAGGCCCGTGTGGCTGTCCGGCTGTTCGGCTGTCCACCCCC
>RCMZ01000841.1_pt1 | contig 12362 bp, 8 predicted proteins | sample 2041141 | NCBI WGS metagenome assembly RCMZ01 (sample SAMN09708263, study PRJNA481090) | Wastewater metagenome, whole genome shotgun sequencing project. | biome: sewage; isolation source: Davis station wastewater (DW) | place: Antarctica: Davis Station | collected 2010-03-01
AATTCTTCTGTGTACCGCTTGCCACTCATAAGTTCTCCTTGGGTCCGATATTATGGCTCAGGAGTGTCTACAATTGTCGTGGCGATTCAAACATCATTTGGGAAAAGGCCGATTCGCCACGTAATTCGGCACGGCAGTTTTCCGTCGATCACGACTATATACTCGTGTACGCAAAGAACTTTGACTGGCAACCAGCACGCCTCCCCCGCGACGAGGAATCAAACTCGATCTACAAGAACCCGGATAACGACCCGTTGGGCGATTGGATTCCGGGAGACCCCTTCGCGAACAAACCCTATTCCAAAGGACAGTACACGATCACCGGCCCCACCGGCCGGGAATTTTCGCCACCGCCTGGCCGTTTTTGGCGGATATCGGAAGAGAAGTTGCGCGACATGGATAAGGACGGGCGCATCTGGTGGGGGCCGACCGGAGACGCCAGACCTAGTATCAAGCGTTATGTGAACGAAGTTTCCGATTTGGTTCCGCGAACGATCTGGACAAAGGAAAGTGTCGGCAGCAATCGCTCATCTAAAAATGAGCTGCGTAATTTGTTTCCGGACACATCATCGTTCGATACTCCCAAGCCTAGCGCTTTGGTGGAACGCATTTTGAGAATGGCGACGGACAAGGATTCGATCGTCCTCGATTCGTTCGCGGGTTCCGGCACGACGGCTCACGCTGTTCTCAAGCTAAACGAAGAGGATAGCGGTAATCGACGCTTCATACTCGTTGAAATGGAGGAGTATTCCGAGACCGTGACTGCTGAGCGAGTGCGACGGGCGATGAACGGATACGGAGACGGCAATAGGACGGTCACTGGTCTCGGCGGAAGCTTTGATTACTTCAATTTAGGCGAACAAATATTCCTGGACTCGGACACGCTGAACGAAACAATCGGTCATGATGCAATACGTCAATACGTAGCGTATAGCGAAGGTATTCCGGATGCCGACCGCACCGAGGTAGACAATCCATATACTCGCTACCTGCTTGGCCTCAATCGCGAAACCGCGTGGATCTTTCACTACGAATCGAAGCAATCAACGAGCCTCGATCTGGACTTCCTATCCACGCTGAGATTTGGAGACGCCAAGCCAGACACGGCGATAATTTATGCTGACCGCTGCCTGCTCTCGACAGAATTCATGTTGAAGCACCGCATAATTTTTAAGAAAATTCCTCGCGACATCACGCGCTTCTAAGGACGGCATGGAACTGAAACCATATCAACAAAGCGTCATCGACGATCTCGCCACCTATCTTGGAACGTTGGAAAAGACCCCGCACTTAGCCAAGTCCTTCAAGGAGTATTGGGCAGATAAGGGCGTCACTGGCATGGACGCCTATAAGAATAATGTGCCGGGTGTTCCGCATGTTTGCGCAAAGGTGCCGACTGCCGGTGGCAAGACTTATATCGCCGTCAACGCAATCAAGACGATTCTCGACGTGTTCACTGCCCACAGCCCAGAGCGGGCCAAGCTCGTGGTTTGGCTCGTGCCATCTCTCACGATCTTGGATCAAACCATAAAGAATCTATCTGACCCGGATCACCCTTACCGCAAGCGCCTAAATCAGCTCTTTAAGGGACGCGTGGCGGTCTACGAGAAGCGGGACATGTTGCTGGGTGCAGGTTTCTCCGCTGATGCCGTACGAGAACAGCTATCTATCGTCGTTATGAGTTTCGATAGCCTGCGCGCTCGCAACAAGGAGGATCGAAAAATTTTCCAGGACAACGGGTATCTTGCTTCGTTCCTGACGGGAGCAGCAGAGGACGACGATTGGCGCCTTCCCGAATACGATGCCTCGGCTCTCATCAATGTGATTCGCCGCCTCAAGCCGGTTGTCATCGTCGACGAAAGCCATAATGCCGAAACGTCGTTGTCGGTCGAAATGCTGGTGAACCTCAACCCGCACTTCATACTCGATCTCACGGCAACGCCAAAGAACAACAGCAATATCATCAGCTACGTGGACGCCATGGCGCTCAAGCGTTACCACATGGTGAAGCTGCCAGTGATTGTCGCGAACCAAACCAGTAGGGGCGAGGTGATTGAGAGCGCCCTGATACTTCGTCGTCAGCTAGAAGAAATCGCGATTTCAGAAGAGAAGAAAGGTGGCAAGTACATTCGTCCCATTGTGCTTTTCCAAGCACAGCCACGAATCGGCGACGACAACACGACCTACGAGAAAATCAAGGAGAAACTGGTCGAGCTTCGAATCCCCGCCGAACAGATAAAAATTAAGACCGCCAACCTCAATGAACTGAAAGACATTGACCTGATGAGCCGGGATTGCCCGGTGCGCTACATCATCACCGTAAATGCATTGAAGGAAGGATGGGACTGCCCGTTTGCATACGTCCTGGCATCCCTCGCGGACAAGTCGTCTGCGGTCGATGTCGAGCAGATACTTGGACGCGTACTGCGTATGCCCCACGTCCAGCAGCACGGCCACGACCTGTTGAATCTATCCTATGTCTTTACAGCGAGCGGTCGCTTTATGGATACAATCCAGAGCGTGGTTCGCGCCCTGAATCGGGCTGGCTTCTCGGACAACGATTATCGCACTTTCGATGCCCCCCTTTTGGCCGCAGAAGCAGAGCCAGTCAAGGGCCAAGCCGTGTTCGATCTCGCTGGAACGCAGATCGAACAAACTCAAGACCTTTATGAGATCGACACAAGTACCGTATCGCACGAATGGTCGTCAGCGGCCATCGCGGAGGTTGATGCCTCTTCACCCATGGCCGAAGCCGTTGCTTTTGTCGAGGCTGTAAAAGCGCAGGCAGTTACGCAGAATAAGGAATTCGAGGCGAAGGCCGAAGCGGCGGCAGATTCGGACGTGCCAGCACAACTTGAGGACAAGATGAATAAGCACAAGCTGAAAGAGATATTCCGGGATGACGCGCTTGCGCTGAAATTACCGCAATTCTTCATCCGCGTGCAAACGGGAGGATGGTTCAATGACGACAATGCGCTTCAGCTCTTTGAACGAGATGAACTGCTCAAAGAGTTCAAGCTCTCGCAGGCCGACGGAAATATCAGTTTCGAGGATGTGGCCGCCGAAATGTATCGGGTTGATCTGGAAGAGCTTGGAGACCACAACTACGCCCCAAAGCCATTTAAGGCAAATGCTGCGGAGCGGAATCGGTTCAACAGCATTATTCTGACAGGCTCTCACGATAGTCAGGTACGCAATTTAACGGCGCGGCTCGTCCAGCTCATCGGCAACCTGTATCCAATCACCGATCCAGAAGTGAAAAAATACGTACAGCGAATCGTTGAAGCACTTTCATCGGAACAGATTCGTGACTGCCTGGAGCGCGACGTTGCCTATGTCCGCAAGATCAAGCAAAAAATCACCACGCTCGCAAATGCACACGCAACCAAGGAGTTCAACGATCTTCTCGATATCGACAAGATCGTCGTTCAACCTAAGTTTGGCTTCCCTGCGATGATCGCACCTTCGGCGAACGCCCCCGCACTTCCCAAGAGCCTGTACGGCACGGAAGCGTCAATGGGTAACTTTGAAGGCCGCCTAATCAATGATATCGCCAACCTGGAAAGCGTCCATTGGTGGCACCGTAATCTGTCACGAGGCAAAGGCTTCCGCATCAATGGCTTCCTCAATCACTACCCTGATTTTATTTTGAAAATGAAATCGGGAAAAATCGTAGTATTGGAAACCAAGGGTGATGACCGGGACAATACGGATTCAGAACTCAAGCTGAAGCTCGGCAAATTATGGGAATCGAAGGCCGGTGGATCATTCAAGTACATGATGGTCTTCGATAATAATCCGATTGATGGTTCAGAACGCCTATCGGACGCGTTGAAGAAGCTGGCACAGTTCTAATTCTTATGACAAGTCAGGGGAAATCGACTGCTGCGCCATTAGACCGGTCTCGATACAAAAACCCAGACAATGACCCGCGAGGGCCGTATGTTCCGGTCGATGTAACATCGCCTTTTGAGCGACCGATTCTCCAATACGAATGGCACGGAAAATTTCCCCCGACCGGCCGATCCTGGCGCTACTCAAAGGTGAAAGCGTTAGAACTCGAAGCAGATGGACGTATTCTAATTTCATCGTCAGGCAGGATTACCCTAAAACGCTATTTAAGCGAAGCACTTGCACCAAAGACTCATGATTTTCTCCCTTTCGCACCGTCGGGACTGGAAATCATCGTCCGTACTGCGATGAGAGGCATCGCAATTGCTATCGCTGAAAATCCGATGTGTTTGCAGGATGTCGAGTGGCGAGATCTAGAGCGCGTTCTTCGCGAGGTGTTTGAAAAAATGGGGTTCGTGACACGCCTAACGCGCTCGGGCAAGGACGGCGGATTCGATTTAGAACTTCAGTGTACACATTTGTATGGGATCAGGAAGTTCCTTATTGAGGTCAAGCACTGGGCAGGCAGCGGCAAGAAGCCAGGGCGTACCGCTCTACAGTCAATGATCGACGTGATCGCCCGAGCAGCCGACGGAACAACAGGATTGTTGCTTTCATCAACAGGATTCACAGCAGAGGTCATGCACGGTCGAACTGAAATCGAACAGCATGCAATTCGGCTTGGTGGAAAAAGCAAAATCGTTTCTTTATGTCAGAATTATCTGCAAGGCATATCCGGTCTATGGACTCCGACAACCGATCTTGCGGACATGCTACTCCACGGCACCATGTAATATGCTTGCATTACCTGTGCCGGTGCAATATGTCACTTTCCTTGTGCCGATTGTGCTGGCACCGGCACCGATTCCTTCGCCGCCATCTCCCGCATGTTCGGCATGGACACGTCCGGCAGACGGGCCTTAATGTAGATCTCCGTGGTCGTGACGCGCTCATGGCCCAGCAAGTGCTGGATGCGCTCAATCGGGGTCCGGATCGATACATATCGATCGCGCACTTCCCCTTCAGATCGTACATGCCGAAGTCGGTCAGCTTCTCCTTGCGGACATAGCGCCCAAAAATCGCGACCAGTCCAAAAAAAAAGCCGGACAACGATAGCAATTTTCTGAATATGCTGATTTAAATGCGTATGAGTACCAGTTGCAGAAAAATGCGTCAAGCGATTGTGAATTTCCAATGGCAGACTATGTGCACTTCGTGCTCGACTGCATCTTAAATGGAATTCGCAATGACTATAAACAGCTCGAACAGAACTCCATAAGGTTTCCAGCCGATAGCGTCTCGGACTTTTAATCCGTTGGTCGCAGGTTCGAATCCCGCACGGCCTACCACGAATGCGCAGTACTAAAAAGCCAATCCTCCGGGATTGGCTTTTTTCATTTCCAGACCTGTTCCATGAAATAAAAAATGCGGCCACGCGCATGGCCGCATTTTCATGCCTTGGCTGGCATCAATTAAAACTCAGCCCCGTCGCATTCGCATTGCTCAATTTCTTCGCCTTGAAATCGATCACAAAATGATCGCTGGGCTTGGCCGAACCGAGGCCCTTGAAAATGGCGAACACTTGCTTGAACTGATATTGGAACAGCACGTGCACCGGATTCTGGTCCGATGGCAGCTCGCCGATCTTGATGATCGCCGCCGGATTGGCGGGGAAAGCCCCCATCAGCACTTTATACTGGCTCACGCGCGTCGCGCCCATGTCGCGCAAGGCCAGTTCGCCCGCATACACGGTGCGGTGGAAGTCGCCATAAAACTCGTAGGCACTGACGGCCGCGAAATCGTCGAGCTTCAAGCCTGCCGCCGCCGCCAGCGCCGTCGCCTTCACCGTCGCGGCTGCCCAGTCCGCCGTCAGCTGGCTGGCTGGCACGGCCGTGCCGGACGCGACGCCCTTGGCCGCGCAGCTGGCCGTCAAGGGCAGCACGCCTGGCACTTGCGCCAATTGCGCCAGGGTGACCTGGGTTTGCAGCTGTGACAGGATCAGCATCTGCTTCGCATTCAGCGACATGGCCGCCTCCTTCATCTCGCATGGCCAGTATTCATCCATGAAACGCAGGCGCGACAACTCGCCGAAATAGAAACGCGTGAAGTCGCCATACGAGGTGGTGTCGAGCACGGCGCGGTTCCAGCGTTTCTTGATATCGGCGTCCTGCGTGCTGCCTTGCAGGTAGTCGTATTCCACCTGGTAGTGGGGGAACAGCTCATTGAAGCGCGGCACCGCATTCAAGGCCACCGTTTGCACGTCGACCGTATCGGCATCCTTGTAATTGACGATCTTGTAGGAAGCGCCATACACGGCCAACGACGGCGACTGCACGTTGACCAGGTAATTGCCGGCCGCATCCTGGTAATCGTTGGTGCCGTTGAAATGCATGTGGCCGCCGATATGCAGGCGCAAGCCCGTCGCCGCCAATGCCGCCGTGGTGCCTGCCTCAGGCACGCGCGCCGTCTGGAAGGCGCCCGGCTTGAACACGGCTTTCATGGCGCCGGTCTGGTTGGCATAGAAATCCATGGTCGGATAGTGCGAGAAGGCCATCAACTGCTTGCCCTGCGCCTTGGCGCGCTCGACCACGGACTTGATCCATTCCATCTGGTGCTTCTTGTGCGTCAAGACCTTGTTCCAGCCTGCATTGCCGGCGCCGTCAAAACCCTTGAATGCAGCCGGGTTGGCAGGATCGAAATTGCCGTTCGGAATATACACATTGGCGTCGATCGACAGCAGCCACAGGCCTTTCACGGGTTCCACCAGATAGCTGGCGTCGATGATGTTGCTGCATTTGCTATACGCCTTGCCCAGCGCCTTTTCGCCGGCCGCCTTGTAACTGCCGCCCTCGCCTTCGGCGCACATCTCGAACTGGCGGTTCTTCAAGTCGCCCTTCACCACGGCCGCGTCGTACGAGTATTTGTTGTCGGCATACTGGCCAAACGGGGTTTCCCAGTACACATCATTCTTGTTCGGCATGAAGCCGAAATCGCCAAGCTTGCCCAGCAGGCTGGCGTAGCCCTGCTCTTTCAGCTGGTCGGTGCACACCACGGTGGGGTCCTTGCTTTTGCAGGCCGCATTGCCGGTAGCATAGACTTTTTGCTCCTTGCCATCCTTGGTGAGGAAATCGCTCTTGCCCGCCTCGTCGTCGTCATACGGCTCGTTAGGGTCGTGATTGCCCGGTGCGATAAAGAAGCGCATGCCCTTGGCCTGGTATTCGCGCAGGATATCGTTGATGCCGTCGATATTGATCGGCTGCGCATCGTCGGAATAGTCACCCGGCAAGGCCACCAGGCGGATGCCCTTGCCATAGGCATCGTCGAGCGCCGAACGGAAAGCGAAATAGTTTTCGTTGAACAGACGCGTCGACGTCAGCTGCGCATACATGGTGCGGATGGTGGCGTTCTTGCCATCCTTGGTGGGGATGCCGGCAAATTGCGCGCTCTTGAAATCGCCATACACGTTTTCAAAATGCACATCGGTCATGAAGGCAACGCTGGGATTGGGCGGCACCACCACGACAGGCGGCGGTACCCCTGGCGCCTCCGGCTGCTCGCGGTGATCGCTGCCGCACGCGGACAGCAAGGCACTCAGTGCCAGCACGCTCGCGGTCAGCGGACGCAAGGGAAAACGGTTGATCATGCATTCTCTCCGAAAGGTCGTTCAGGCAGTGCAAGGAAACGGCGATACGCTGTGCGCGCCGCCATGCCGGCCCGTTAAAAATAAGGAGGATGAATAATGCCTAAAGGAAATGACCTGCCGATGACATGCGCGCAGACTATACTGAGGCATCGCCGCACCGAAAGACGCCCATGAAATTCGCCGCCATCCTGTTGCTCGCCGCTACGCACCTGTCCGCACAGGCGCAATCGCCCATCGTGCTCGACGGCCAGTACAGTGCGCGCACGGACGAGATGAGCCTGGAACTCATCGGCAACCGCGTCTGCTTCGCGCCCGACAAGGCGCAGTGGGGCCGTTTGCCCCGCCCGGCCGCCACGCACGATGCGTGGTTCTGCTTTTCCAACGACGCCGAGGCGCGCCGGCTGCTGCGCGTGCCCGCGCGGCAGGCCGACAATTGCGGCTGGCAGGCGCGCGCGCGCATCGTCATCGACACGTATCAGCCGTATGTGGAACAGGGCGACGGCAACGACATGGCGCGCCTGGCGTCCGTGGTGAAAGTGGCGCAGCCGAACGCCATCGCCTGCGAATAAACGCTAGCCCAGTTCGTATTCCTGCAGATAGCGGGCGAACAGGTCGCCATCGGCCAGCGGACACGCAAACCCCGCGCCCCAGTCGGCCAGCAACAGCCGCTCTTTCAAGGGCAGCAGCAACAGTTGCGGCATGCCATCGCTGCACCACAGGTCGCACACCATGCCCTCGTCGTCCAGGCCCGCAAACAGGGTCTCCGTCTGGTCGCCGCCAAAGGCCAGCACATTCTTGCATTCCACGCGGTAACTGCTGTAGCCCGTGTACACGGCGTCATACGGCGGCAAGGCGTCGGCCAGCGCCAGCCGCAGCTGGTCGGCCGTGAGCCCCAGCGCGCGCATCTGCGACGGCGGTGCCTCGGGCACGTACATGTCCGTCCAGCCGGCGCCGCTGCGGTGCGCGTCGGCGAACGCCTGCTGCTCGCCCATCTGCGTCAAGCAGTGCTGCAAGTTATCCAGCGGCAGCAGCTCGATCATGCAAAAGTCATCTTCGTGGTAGTACGCTTCACGCATGGCTCAGTTCTCCAGCAAATCTTGCAGCTGGCCATTGCGCCGCGACGTCAGCAGGCCAGTCCACGTCTCGCTGGTCGCGGACGGATAGCGCACGGCGCCAAAGCTGATCCAGGCATCGCGGTAGGCCAGCCACAGGCGCTGGGTGGCGCGGATGCCGTCCTTGCCGACGGCGCCCGCATGGGTCTCCGCCGGCTTTTTCATGAGCTTGCCATAGATGGCATTGAGTTCCTTGTCGAGCGCCGCCGCCTGCTCCCTGGACACGGGTGGGGGCAGCTTGCCCGCTTCGTACCCGCGCACATCCTGCGCCAGCAGATCAAGCTCGGCCGTGCGGGCGGCGATGCTCAGGGCGGCGCGCGCCGTGCCGCTCAAGTCCGTTTCATGGGCCGCGCGCGCATCGGCGAACTTGCTTGCCGCCGCCTGCAGTTTTTGCAGCGACGCCTGCGCCGCGGCCGGCCAGCCTTCGCTGAGCTTGCCCGTCGCCTGCGCGCGCACGCGCTGCTTTTGCCGCGCTTCAATGGCGCTGCACACGCCCATCATGTAGCCGCTGGTGATGTCGTCGCACAGGTCGATCATGCCGCGCCCGCTGGCGTTGATCTGCTGCAAGTGCTCGATGCGTCCCTGCATCTCGGCCGGCGCCGCATCGATGCTGCACGCATACTTGAGCGCCAGCTGCGGGTCTTTCTGCACGCCCAGGCCGTTCTGGTACAGCATCATCAGCACGGCGCTGTTCTGCGTGGCCATGGCGCAATGGCGCACGGGACGCCAGTCGGCCGGCTTGGGCGAGGACATACTCTTGGTATCGTAATACAGGTCCGCCGCCTGGCATTGCTGCAGGGCCGCCACGGCGGACGGTGCCGGCAGGTCGGCCGGCGGCGGCGCGGCATCCTTGACCTTCAGGCAGCCCGCATACCAGGCCGTGCTTTCCGCGTGGCCCACGCCCATGGCGCTGGTGTTCGGGTACGGGGCGGGGGCAGCGGCAAAGACCGGGGCGGCCAGCAGGCAGCTGGCACCCAGCAATATCGTTTTCAATAAAGGTAGACTAATTTTCATGACCGGCCACAGGTAACGTCAGTAAAAGAACAAGTTTAACTGATCACTCAGGCCGCGCCCGCCCGATAGGTGGCGGTTGCGCCTGGTAAGTTACGGTACACGGCCTTGGCAGCGATGGAATCGATGGGCAATAATGTTGCCCGCTGTACTTTTTTCAATTCTCCGGACCACGCCCATGACCTTACCCCGTCTTCGCCGTTCCCTCGGCTCCCTGCTGATCGCAGCGGCCTGCGCCTCGCTGGCAACGACCGCCCACGCCGCCGATACCACGCCGGCAGCGCCAGTTGCCGCCACGCAAACGACTGCCAAACACGCCATCACGCATGAAGACGTGTGGCTGATGAAACGGGTGGGCGCGCCCGTCGCCAGCCCGGACGGCAAGTGGGCCGTGTTTTCCGTCGTCGACAGCGCCTATGACAGCAAGGACCAATGGTCGGACCTGTGGATCAAGTCCCTGCTTGATGACAGCCCCGCGCGCCGCCTGACCTTTTCCAAGGGCGGCGAAGGCGCCGTGGCCTGGTCGCCGGACAGCCGCCAGCTGGTCTTCGTCGCCAAGCGCGACGGCGATGACGCAGGACAACTCTACCGCCTCGACGTGGTCAACGGCGGCGAAGCGCAGCGCCTGACCTCGCTGACCCTGGGCGCGCGCATGCCGAAATGGAGCCCGGACGGCAAGCAATTGCTGTTCATCAGCGACATTTATCCAGGCAACAAGACGGAAGCCGACGTCAAGCAGAGCGCGAAAGAGCGCAAGGACCGGAAATACAGCGCCCGTTCGTATGAAACGACGGCGCCCCGCTATTTCGACAAATGGCTGACGGACAAGCAGGTGCGCCTGTTCATCGTCGATGCGCAAGCTGAGGCGACGCCGCGCGACATCCTGTCGGGCACGCAACTGGTGGCGCTGCCGGGCTTTGGCGGCGGCCAGGGCGACGAAGGGCAATCCCTGGACGCCATCTGGACGCCGGACGGCAAGGCCGTCGTCTTCAACGCGGCCACCAACCGCGACGCGGCGCAGCGCGAAGCCGTCTACTCGCAGCTGTATCTGCTGCCCGTGGCCGGCGGCGAAGCGCAGCGTTTGACGCAGGACAAACATAGCTACGGCTCATTGAAATTCGCGGCCGACGGCAAGACCCTGTTCGCCCTCAGCGACGCGCAAACGCCCGGCAAGGTGTACGACGTGAAACGCCTCGCCAGCTTCGCCTGGCCGATGAGCAACCCTGCGCCGACCATCCTGACGGCCAAGCTGGACCGTTCGATTTCACGCTACGTGCTGCCCGAAGGCGGCAAGCGCGTCATCTTCAGCTATGAACATGCGGGCCTGGAAAAGCTGTACTCGATCGACGCCAGGGGCGGCGAGGTGCGCGAGGAGCCATCCTTGCCGACGGGCAGCATCGGCTCGCTGAGCAGCGGCGGCAAGTCGCTGGTGGGCGTATGGGAGTCGTCCATCAACCCACCGGAAATCTATGCCTTCAACGGCAAGCAGCCGAAGCGGCTGACGGCTTTCAACACGGACAAGGCCAGCAAGATCGACTGGCAGGCGCCCGAGCACTTCTGGTTCACGACGGCCGACGGCCGCCAGATCCACAACATGCTCGTCAAGCCCGCCAACTTTGACCCGAACAAAAAATACCCGCTGTTTACCGTCATCCACGGCGGCGCGGCCAGCATGTGGCGCGACCAGTTCGTGCTGCGCTGGAACTATCACCTGCTGGCCAAGCCAGGCTATGTCGTGCTGCTGACGGACTACAAGGGTTCCACCGGCTATGGCGAGGAATTCTCGCGTTCGATCCAGTTCGACCCATTGAAGGGCCCGGGCGACGAGATCAACCAGGGCGTCGATGAAGCCATCAAGAAATACCCGTTCATCGACAGCACGAAGCTGGCCGCTGGCGGCGCCAGCTATGGCGGCCACCTGGCCAACTGGCTGCAGGCGACCACCATGCGCTACAAGGCCATCGTCTCGCATGCGGGCGAAATGGACCTGATCATGCAGTGGGGCACCAGCGATGGCGGTTTCGGCCGTGAAACGAATGCGGGCGGCCCTGTCTGGTCGAACCTGCCCGTGTGGCGCGACCAAAGCCCGGTCATGCAAGCGGGCAACCACGAGAAAGGCACGGGCTTCACGACCCCTATCCTCATCACCGTGGGCGAGCTCGATTACCGCGTGCCGGCCAACAACGCGCTGATGAACTTTGCCGTACAACAGCGCCTGAACGTGCCGGCGAAATTGCTGGTGTTCCCGGACGAAAACCACTGGATTTTAAAAGGTGAGAACAGCCGTTTCTTCTACAGCGAAGTGGAAGGCTGGCTGGCCAAGTATTTAAAATAATCGCGCTGTATGCTTCTTGAAAAGCCAGGCTCCGCTCACGCGGGCCTGGCTTTTTTCATGCGGGCTGGGCAGCAGCCACAGCCGCCTTCTGGCGCTGGATGGCCAGCACCAGCAGCGCGGCCACCAGACAGGCGGCACCGGCGGCGAACAGGGCCGGATTGTAGGTCAGCATCAGGGTGCGGATGCGGCCCGCGCCATACGCGGCCACGGCGGCGCCCAGCTGGTGGCCGGCGAAGATCCAGCCAAACACCATGCCGGCCCGTTCCTTGCCGAAGGTGGCGCCCACCAGTTTCACGGTGGGCGGCACGGTGGCGATCCAGTCCAGGCCGTAGAACATGGCGAACAGCGACAGGCCGTACAGGGTGAATTC
>RCMZ01000842.1_pt1 | contig 12361 bp, 15 predicted proteins | sample 2041141 | NCBI WGS metagenome assembly RCMZ01 (sample SAMN09708263, study PRJNA481090) | Wastewater metagenome, whole genome shotgun sequencing project. | biome: sewage; isolation source: Davis station wastewater (DW) | place: Antarctica: Davis Station | collected 2010-03-01
ACAGCTACAACGGATACAAAACGCCAGTGGATGCCGAATCAGTGGCCGGATAAACCTAAACCAGTGTCCAGATTTTGTTGACCACAACACACAGATGCCTTGAAAGCTTTGATTTTGCTGGGTTCTAGGTGTGTTGGGTTTGTGTTGGGTTGGGGCTTTTTGTGTTGGGTTGGTTTTGGCGAGGGAGATGTGGGCCATGAATGAGGCGATCGAGGCGGTGTTGAAGCATTGGGGCGAGACTGTGCGGTGTGGCGCGCCGAGTGGCGGCTTGGCCAGCCCGGCCGGGACGCTCATGGAGTGGCAGGGCTGCATACCTCGGTGTGGCGGTGGCGGTTCGCGGATGCTGCTGGCGGGTGCAGGGCCTGACTTTCTCGCCAGTGAGGTTTCGGCGGCATTGGCGGTGGTGGCCGGCGGTGAGGATGGTGAGCAGCTCCGTCTGCTGGCGAGCCGGCGTTACACGTTTGAACCTGCACTGTCAGTAGATGAGCAGGTGCATGACTTGGCCCTTGGGCGTGGTGATGCCGGCCGGCGGGCTTACACCCGGTTGGTGCAGCGGCTGCACCAGGTGGTGCTGGCCGAGCTGACGGCCCGGCAGGGTGAGCGCAAGGCGCGGTTGCGTGCTGCGCAGCGGGATGGTGACCGGGTACGGCAGGCCTCTGTGCAGCAGGCCGCTCTGGCGCACCGTGGGCGAGGGCTGGAGTTTGAAGAGGCTCAGGGCGGGCGTGGTGCTATTGCCGTCCACAAGGCCCGTAAGGCTGCTGCTTGCGGCTCGGCTGTTGACCGTTCGTCCGGTGACTCGGCGCCGGTCGGCTCCGGTGCGCCCCGGCAAGCCCCCGTCAGGAATGACCGTAAATAGGGGGTTTTCGGTTTGTCCTTTCACCGGTACAAAGTCCCCACGATTCGATAGGTATGCCTACCGAACAACCAAGTGCACGTGCTGTGCCGACAAGCCCCAGGTTACCCAGCCTGGGCACCTGCAAACCCCGCCCATGTGGCGGGGTTTTCTTTTTCCGATCCCTCGGTCGCTGATAGCGGTCGGGTTCCGTCCGCAAGCTGCGGGCGTTTTCTTCTGGTGCCTTGGAGGCCACGCATGTCGACCGAACAGCAGGTGCAGCAATCGCTGGCCGACCTTCCTACCTGGTTGCTGATCCTGGTGGCGCTGGCTGGCCTGACCGGTGAGATGTGGCGCGCTGATGCTGCCGGCATGGCGGTGGGTGTGTTGATCAAGCGGGTGCTGCTGCGCTTCGGTGCGTCGGCGATGTTCGGCATTGCCACGGTGTTGTTCGCCACTGCCTGGGGTTCGAGCCTTTCGGCAGCTGCTGCCTTGGGTAGCGTGGTCGCGTGCCTCGGCGCCGATGTTGCCAGCGGCCTGTATGCACGCTGGCTGGCCAAGAAGGCGGGCGTGTGTGAGGTGCCAGGCGCTGATGGCTCGGGGCGCAGCTAGGCTGTGGGCTCGGACTCGACTGAAGTGGCTGCAGCGTCTTTTTCGGGAAACCATGCGGCATACATGGCACTGCCAATCAGGGCATAAGAAACCAGGTTAAATGCATTTATCAATACCCACAAAACGGCTAATCGGGTGAGCGGTTCGGCGCTTACCCCGAACTGAAAAATCTGGTGTGCTGACACTATGAGAATGAGTATGACCGCCCCGGATTTCGCGACTTTGGAAGCCAGGCTTTTGTATTCGGCGCGTTGTGGGTGTGAGAGTTGAACCCATTTGTATATCCCTGCGCCGACGAAGCAAATGACAGCAAATACTTGGTCCAACAAATCCATTTTGAATTTCTCCATTGATTGATTTGCGATCGTATAGCGTTGATGTTGTACGCGCATAGGGGGCTTGAGGTGATTGAGGTCAAGTTCACCGGGCTGCGTGAGCGCCTTCAGATACTTGACCGCCTGGAGCGTGACCAGCTTCCTTTCGCTGCGGCTGCTGCCCTTACGGGTACGGCGCAGGAGGTTAAGATAGCGTTGGTCGGGGAGATGAACTCTGTATTCGATAGGCCGACCCGCTGGACGTTGAATAGCCTGTTTGTCGATCCGGCAACTAAAGGATCGATGAGCGCGCGGGTCTGGATGAAAGACAAAGTCCCCGGCAGTGGCGGAACACCAGCAACTGAGTGGCTCGCCCCTGAGATATATGGGGGGCCGCGCTCAGAGAAGCGCAGCGAGACGATGCTGTCTGGATCGAACCGGTTGCCGGCGGGCAAATACATCATGCCAGGTCGCGGCATGAAGCTGGATGCCTACGGCAATATCAGCCGCGGTGCCATGAACAAGATCCTGTCGGGGCTTGGTGCTCAGCAGGATAAGTACGCGAACAGCACCGACAGCCGCCGCAGCATCGGCAACCTCAAACGCTACTTCATCATCAAGAAGGGCAACCGGCCGCTTGGTATCGCTGAGCGCACGGGCAAGGGTAAAGACGGTATGCGCATGGTCATTGCGTTTGGTCGCCGGCCTCAGTACTCGAAGCGTCTCGACTTCTTTGGTGTTGCTGAGCAGGTTGCCAAGGACCGGCTGCCAGTCCAGTTCGAGCTGGCAATGGCGCGAGCCCTAGCGACGATGCGGCGGTGACGCACCGCCTTGGTGCAGTCCAGGGGCCCCTGGAAAAATGGCGACTTCAAGGGTAATTCGGGCCCCGCTGTTTTGTTAGCGGCTGGGGCTGGAAGTTAGTTAACAGCGGTGAACTGGTTAACCGCAGCAGGTAAACGGTTAACAGGTGGTCCAAATGAATGAACTCAGCAAGTCTGAATTTGCTGCTGCGCGGGGTTGGTCAAAGCCTTATGTCTCCAAGCTGGCCAAGCAGGGCCGCCTGGTGGTCAATGCCGCTGGCAAGGTGGATGTTGCTGCGACCGATGCGTTGCTCAGCGCCACGGCCGACCCCAGCAAAACCGGCGTGGCTGATCGTCATGAGCGGGAGCGCATTGAGCGGGGTGTCACTACTCACGTTAAATCCGGCGCGCCGCTTACTGCGCCTCCAGAACCGCCACCCGCTGGCGCCCCAGACTTCCAGAAGGCCAGGGCGCATCGCGAGCATTACCTCGCGCTACTCGCAGAAGATGAGTTCCGAAAAGGCCACGGCCAATTGGCCGAGGTTCCTGCGATTGAGAATGCCGCCTTCGCCACTGGCCGAATGCTTCGTGACCTGCTGATGGGGTTGCCCAAGCAAATCAGCCCCGAACTTGCTGCGTTGAGTGATCCCTGGGAGGTCGAGCGCCACCTGACTGCCTGCCTCCGTCGTGTTCTGGAGGATGCCGAACGGGTCAGCGCCTCTGACCTGGAAAACGCCCTCAAACCGACGAACTGAAAACCATGCACGATCCATATGCCGACGGTGCTGCCACGTACCGGGCGGCATATATGCGCGGCCTGCGTCCCGATCCTGAGCTTTGGATTGATGAGTGGGCCGACAAGTACATGCGTATCCCACGTGAGTCTGGTGCAGCTGAGCCTGGTCCGTACCGGACCGACCGCACACCTTATGCCCGTGAGCCCATGCGCTGCTTGTCGCCGGCTCACCCGTGCCGGCGCGTGGTCACCATGGTGGCCTCGCAGTTGATGAAGACGCAGATCGCGCTCAACTGGATCGGCGGCGTTATTCACATGGCGCCGTCCAACTTCCTAATGTTGCTGCCGACGCTTGGCCTGGCCAAGCGGGTGTCGGCACGGGTTGCCCACACCATTGACGCCACGCCGGTGCTCAAGGAACGCGTGGCCAAGGCCCGCTCCCGTGACGCCCGCAACACCATGGACACCAAAGAATTTGAAGGCGGCACGCTGTACGCCACCACCGCGGGCTCTGCCGCCAACTTGGCCGAGCTGGCCGCGCGCTATGTGTACGGCGACGAGGTGGATCGCTGGGACGTCGACGTCGACAACGAAGGCGATCCGATTGAACTGGCCGAGACGCGCATGTCGACCTTCGGGCGCAATGCCAAGGCCTACTTCTCCAGCTCGCCGACGACCAAAGGCGCCTCGCGGATTGATGATCTGTTCACCGAGAGTGACCAGCGCCACTACTACGTACCATGCCCGCATTGCCACGAGATGCAGGTGCTTGAGTGGGAAAACCTCAAGTACACCGAGGATTACAGCAGGGTCCAATACCTCTGCTGCAACCCCGAGTGTGGCTGCCTGATCGATGAGCACCACAAGGGTGAGATGCTCGCCAAGGGCGAATGGCGTGCCCATGCCGAAGGCGACGGGGAAACGGTCGGGTTCTACCTGAACGCCCTCTATGCGCCGCTCGGTTGGGTCAGTTGGCTGGGCCTGGCCAAGCAGCATGACAAAGCCAAGAAGGCCCAGGACAAAGGCGACCTTGAGCCCATGCAGGTGTTCTACAACACCCGCCTGGCGCGCTTGTGGGATAGCGCTCAAGAAATCACCAAAGCCAGCGAGCTTCAAGCCCGCGCCGAAGACTACCGCCTCGGTACCGCGCCCGCCGGCGTATTGATAATTACAGCGGCAGTGGACACTCAACACAACCGCCTGGAGCTGTTGGTCATTGGCTACGGGGAAGGGCTGGAGCGCTGGGTTATAGATCACCAGGTGATCATGGGAGACCCCTCCGATGAACGTACCTGGCTGGCTCTGGACGAGAAACTCAAGGCCCGGTACCGGCACACATCTGGCGTCGAGTTGGCGATCTGCGCCACCGCGGTCGACTCCGGCGGCCACCACACGGATGAGGTGTATCAGTTCTGCCGGCTGCGTCGCTGGCGTAACGTCTTTGCTGTGAAGGGTGCCAGTAAGCCGGGTCGCCCGGTTATTGCTCAGCGCCCATCGCGCGTGGACGTGACCTGGAAGGGCGCAACCGAGAAGCACGGCGCTGAACTCTGGATGGTCGGCACCGACACCGCCAAAGACTGGATCTACAACCGCTACGCGCTGAACGATGGACCGGGTGCGCTGCACTTCTCCAGTGACCTGCCCACGGACTTCTACCAGCAGGCCGTGGCGGAAAGGAAGATCGCCCGCTACGTGAAGGGTCACAAGCGCATTGAGTGGGTGAAGGGCAAGGCGGATCGCAACGAGGCACTGGACCTGTTGGTTTACAACCTGGGCATGGCTCACTACCTCGGCCTGCATCGCTACAAAGAGGCCGAATGGTCGAAGCTGCGTGCGGCGGTATCTCAGGGCAGTTTGTTTGCTGATCGGCCTGCCGCCATTGCTGCGTCATCTGCCCAGGATGATGAGCGAGCCGTTACTTCAGCTGCGCCACCAACACCCCACGCAGCACCACAAACCTCCCGCCGCCGTTCGAGCAGCGGGTATCTGAATCGGCGTTAACGCCCAAGCGAGGCCAGCATGAGCAGCGCACAGCAACGCCTTGACGAAGTCCGGGCGTCGATCAAGGACATCCTCGAAAACGGGCAATCGGTTCGCAAGGGTGATCGGCAACTGGATCGCGCCCAACTGGCCAGCCTACGGATGCTCGAAGAGCAATACGTCAAACAGGCCGCCCAGGAAGTCGTGGCCGGCTCAGCACGTCCGCGTATCAGCCGGCTTTATAGCCGCGGCAAGGGGATCTGATGGAACGTATCCGAATGACACCCAAGCGGATCAGGGCCAGTTATGAAGGCGCCGGTACCGGCCGCCGCGCTGCCAACTGGGATGCTCCCGACGGCGCGATCAATGCGGTCGCCATTCCGGCGCTGCCCGCACTGCGGAAGCGCTCCCGCGCCGCAGTGCGTAACGACCCCTATGCCTTCAGCGCCATCGACAAGCGCGTCAGCAGCATCATCGGCACGGGCATTACGCCTCGCGCCATGATCACCGATCAGGTTGTCCGTACTGCCCTGCGTTTGCTCTGGGAGGATTGGACGGATGAGTCTGATGCGGATGCCCTTACCGACTTCTACGGCCAGCAGGCGCTGATTGCGCGCATGGTGGAAGAGAGCGGTGAGTGCTTCGTGCGGCTCCGGTACCGCAAGCGAGAGGATGGCTACGCCGTTCCGTTGCAGCTGCAGCTGCTGGCTGCTGAGTACGTCCCGCTGGAAAAGAACTTCAAGACCCGTGGCGGCAACATCGTCCGCGCCGGCATTGAGTTCAACGGCATCGGTCAGCGGGTTGCCTACTGGATGTATTCCGCCCACCCAGGCGACAGCACAGCCAACAGCTATGCCTACAACACCCTGCACCGGATACCGGCCAGTGAGGTGCTACATATCTTTGAGCCGACCGAGGCGGGTCAGTTGCGCGGTGTGCCGCGTTTGGCGCCGGTGCTGCTGCGGCTTAAGTCTCTGGACAACTACGACGATGCCGTCCTGTTCCGTCAGGAGGTTTCCAACCTGTTCGCGGGCTTCATCACCAAACCGGCCAGTGAGGGACAGCAGGTTCTTGACCCGGTGACGGGTCAACCCATCAGGGCAGACAGCGATGGGGCGCCTCTGGTCGGGCTGGAGCCCGGCAGCATGCAGGAGTTGATGGAAGGCGAGGAGGTCAAGTTTTCCGACCCGCCCGACGCCGGCAATACCTATGTCGACTTTATGCGGCAGCAACTACAGGCCGCTGCAGCAGGTGTTGGCCTGCCCTATGAGCTGCTGACCGGCGACATGGGCGACATCAGCGACCGGGTGCTGCGCGTTCTGCTCAACGACTTCCGCCGCCGCATCGAGCAGCTGCAGTTCGGCGTCTACGTGTTCCAGCTCTGCCGTCCGGTGCGGGCTGCCTGGCTCGATACCGCAGTGCTCTCAGGTGCCATCGCCTTGCCGGATTACACCGCCAAGCGCCGTGACTACCTGCGCACTCGCTGGGTGCCCCATGGCTGGGCCTATATCCATCCGGTGCAGGACGTTGAAGGCAAGCTTAAGGAAATCAAAGGCGGGCTCAACAGCCGCAGCGAGCACGTACTGCGTACCGGCTATGACGCCGAGCAGGTTGATGCCGAGAACGCCCAGGACAATGCCCGCGCCGAAAAGCTCGGGCTCAACTACACCACCGACACCGTCGCCCCGGCGGTTGATAAAGAGGACTCCGCATGAACCTCAAACACAACTACCGCCTCGCCCTGGCCGTTGCCATGGCCGGGCTTGGGGTTGGCACCCTGGCCCAGCCTCGCATCATGAACAAGGCCGGCGCACCCGACCTGCAGGATGAGCACTGGTACAGCATCCGCGCAGTGGGTGAAGCCGAACAAAAGACCATCGAGGTCTACATCTATGGCGAGATCGGTTACTGGGGGATCACTTCAGGCGACTTTATCCGCGACCTTAAGTCCAAGGATGACGGCGTCTCACCAGTGGTGGTGTTCTTCGACACCATCGGCGGTGACCTCTTCGATGGCATCGCCATCCACAACGCGCTTCAGGCGCTGGGTGAGCGGGCCACCTCGCGCATTGTCGGCGCCTGTTTCAGCTCTGGCAGTGTGGCGGCCTGTGGCGCCCATCGGGTGGAGATGGCCGACAACGCCTTGTTCATGATTCACAACCCCTGGACCTTCATGGCCGGCGACAGCGACGAGCTGCGCAAGATGGCCGACATGATGGACAAGGCGTTCGAGGGCATTGTGGCCAGTTTCCAGCGCCGGCCACTGACCATTGATGAGGCTGAGCTGCGCCGCCTGATTGATGCCGAAACCTGGCTCACCCCCAGCGAGGCCAAGGAACTGGGCTTCGTGGATGAGGTGCTGGCCGGCAGCCTGCCGCAGGTCAGCAACTGCGCCCACGGCAAGATCCTCAACCGCTATCGCAACACGCCCCAGGCCGCCCGCGACTTGCTGGCCAGTCAGGCGCCTGAGCCCGATCCGGCGCTGCCAAGTCCACCTGCCGATCCAGAGCCAGAGCCGCCAGCAGACCAGGTGGCACTGGCCGCCCAGCTCACTGCCGATTGCCAGGCTGCCGGTCTAGGCAATGTCACCGCCGCACTAATCAAGGCCAGCGGCCTGAAAAGCCAGGATGCCGTCACCGCCCACCTGGTGCGCGCCAAGGCAGTCCGCGATGTCTGCGTGCTGGCAAAGTTTCCGGATGAGGCGCAGCAGCTGATCACCGACGGCCTGGATGCCGATGCCGCTCGCCTCAAGCTGTTCGACAAGCTCGCCAGCAACAGCAGCAAGGTCGAGCTCGACAACAAACCCCCGCTGGATGACCACCTCCCGGTGGTTGCCAGCAAAGCCGCAGACCCTGGCGTTATCTATGCCAGCCGCAAACCCAACGCCTCGAAAGGAGCGCATAAATGATCATCAAGATTGAAGGCGTACACGCCGGTGAGTTCCTCCTTTCGGAGGCCAACGGCACACGCAGCCGCGAAGAAGTTGTCATCAGCGCCGGCAACGGCAAAGTCGCAGCCGGCACGCTGATCGCCAAGATCACCGCCGCCAACGCCGCGGTGCCAACCGCCAAGGCAGGCAACGTAGGTAACGGTGTCCTGGGTTCGCTTACCGCTGGCAGCCCTGCCGTAACCGGTGCCTATGTAGTAACCATCACCGAGGTGGCGGCCAACGGTGGCGCGTTTTCGGTGTTTGACCCAACGGGCCGTGAGATTGGCGCCGGCACTGTTGGCGCTGCATTTGCGGCTGCAGGCCTGGCCTTCACCCTGGCGGACGGCGCTGTCGACTTCGCTGTCAATGACGGCTTCACCATCGCCGTGAATGCCAACCTCGGTGAGTGGGCACCCTATGACGATGACGGCGCCAACGATGGTCGGCGCGCTGCCAGCGGCATCCTGTTCGCACCTATCGACGCGACCATCAACGATGTTCGAGCCGTGGCCGTAGTGCGCGATGCCGAAGTGATCGAGCGCCTGCTGACTGGGCTGGATGCTGCTGGCGAAGCCGACCTGACCGCTCTCGGTATCGTGATTCGTCCCTGATCCTCTGACCTTCCACCCCTGACACCCTAAACCCCGCCATTGCGGGGTTTGTCATTTCTAGGAGCCCACCATGGCTGAGATTTCTATTTTTGAAGACGACGCGTTCAGCGTCATCTCGCTGCTCGCATCCATCAACGAAGAGCACCACATCCCTGGGCAGATCGCTGCATCGGGTTTGTTCACCGAAGAGGGCAGCACCACCGTCGTTCAGCAAATCGAGAAAGATGGTGACATGCTGAAACTGGTGCCCGCTGCCGCTCGCGGAAGCACTGGTTTGGCAGTCACCGGCAGCAAGCGTAAGATGCTTCCGTTTAACTCTGTGCACCTGCCGGAAACCTTCACCATCCTGGCTGACGAAATCCAGGGTATTCGTGCTTTTGGTAGTCGCACCGAGTTGCAGGGTGTTCAGGCTGTGGTAAATCAGCGGCTCGAAAAAGCCCGTAAGCAGCTCGATATTACCCACGAGTATCAGCGTATTGGCGCCATCAAGGGCCAGATCATTGATGCCGATGGTGAAACCGTGCTGCTGGATATTTATCAAGCGTTTGGTCTGCAGCGGCCCAAGGCGTTCTCCCTTGGCTTGAATGATCCCGATACCGACGTCAGCGTCCGCCTGACCGAAGTGCTGGACGCACAAGATGATGCGCTTGGCTCGGTGACCAGTACCGGTTCTCGGGGTTACGCGGGTCGCAATTTCTGGGCAAAACTGATCGCTCACGCCAAGGTGCGCGACACCTACGGTGAATCCGAAAAGGGCGCTGCACTTCGTGGTGACCGTCGCAACTCGTTCGACTTCGGTGGCGTTACCTGGGAGCGCTATCGCGGCCAGCTCGGGGGCAAACACTTCGTCGGTGCGGATGAGGCCCATGTTGTGCCGGAAGGCGTTGCTGGCCTGTTCATCACCGTATTTGCCCCGGCGGACTACATGGAAACGGTCAACACCCTGGGCCTGCCGTACTACAGCAAGTTGGAGCGCATGCGCTTCGATAAGGGTGTTCAGGGCGAAGCTCAGTCCAACCCACTGCACCTGTGTACCCGCCCACTGGCGGTGCGCAAAGTCACCATTTAATGGCCGGCTTCGGCAATGCCCTGGCCAGCATGGATGCCGCGATCATGGCCAGCCTCAAGGATGGGCAGGGTGACTACCGTGATGCCAATGGCAGGCCGGTTGCTGCGGGTATCGAGCTGATCATCGATCGCAATCTTCAGCATGCCGGCGCCAATGGCGTCTTCCTTTCGTCGGCGGTAGGCATTACCTGCCGCAAGGCGGCAGTCGGCAACATTTGCCGCGGCGGTTTGTTCGTCCTCGATGATGTCCGCTACCAGGTAGCAGACATCATTGAGGACGATGGTCACATGCTCACCGCTGCATGCATGGAGGTGCCATGAGCCAGAACCTGTTAACGGCTGGTCGCAAGGCGCTCATCAGGCAGCTCGAAACCATCACTACTGGCAACGGCTACCGGACTAATGTCGGCGCCAATGTGCGTAGTGGTTGGTTCAACGAGGTGCTTAAGACAGAGCAGCTCGGCTTTCCAGTGATCGTTCTGCAAAAAGCCAAGGGCTTGCCGCCCAAGGCTGGCCCTGGCGCGGTCAAGCTCTTCAGCGGTTTCTACGTGATCGGTGCCGTCGATGTTGGGCTTGATGACTACGACGATGCGCTGGAAGAGTTGGAGCACGACTTGATCGTTGCGCTGATGCCGACAGAGCACGTTCTACCGGCATGGCTCCCTCGGGGCATCACCGGTATTTCTGTCGGCGCCCCCGAGAGCTTTCCCCCAGGTAACGGCGAGCGCGCCGCAAGCGTGCTGATCCCCGTTCACCTGCACACCATCATTCAAGGGAAATACCCATGACTGTAAAAAAAGAGACGATCGTCATTGGCGGTCATTTGAAGGCGCGCATCTCCGGCACCTCGGTTCCGTTTCAAAAGTGCGGTTTGGTTTCGACCATTCAGCACACAACGGAAACCAACAGCCTCACCCTGGCCGATACCACTTCGCCGCAGGGTGGCGAATACGATGCCCTTGATCGGGTCACCAGTGTCGGCCTGTCCATCAACTTCCGTGAGATTTTCACGTGGGTATGGGCTGCGCTGCTCTGGGGCGACGTGACCAGTGTGCCGTCCACAGCAAAAACGGATGAACTGCATATCGCCGAGGTGGATGGCACCATCGCCCTGAACGAAATGCCGCTCACTATTACCAGCGTCACCAACGAAGCGGGCCTGACGACCTTTGACGAGTTCGACGACTGGGTCATGACAGGCTCCGGTCTGGAGCCTGTTCCCGGTGGTGCTCTCGAAGTTGCCATCAAGGCCGCCGCGCCCGGTACACCCTTCAAGGTCTCAGTGGACTACACCTCTGCCGCCGTGGACGTGATCCAGGCATTGACCAACAGCGGTAAAACGCTTGAGTTCCTGTTCGAGGGTGAAAACGCTGCTGGTACCCAGAAGCGTATCGAGGCCCGCTTCTGGCGCTGCCGCCTCAATCCGTCGACTTCGCAGGATTGGCTCAACGTGGATGACTTCGGCGGTAACGAGGCCACGGCCAAGGTGTTGCTCGATCCGACCAAGGTCGGCAGCGGCACCTCGAAGTACTTCCGCGTTAAGAAAGAACTACCAGCGGCTGCGTGACCGCTGGCTTGTTGCTGGGATAAAGTCCCTTCTGAATAAACGGGAGGGATACCCTATGCAGTGCAAGAGCTGTCGCTACGAGCCAACGATGACTGAGATGCAGGCTAGTCCGGCTGCTTGCCCTAAATGCAAAGAACCGTATGACAAGGTTAAAAGTGCGTCGGTGCAAAAAACAGAGAAAAAACCCCGCCAGAACAAAGGGGTGCTGACGAAGTTTTTTACTTTGTTCGTTCTTGTCGCTGCACTTGTTGGGGGGTGGAAGTTCTATGAACGCCACCAGGCAGTGGAGGCTATCGAGGCGCAGGTACAGCTTACTTCTGCCTATGTAACGCAAATGATCACCGCGTTCCAAGATAGCGGCTCCATGACGTTTTCTGAGTTTTTCGAAAAGGCGAATAAGAGCATTGCTGAGATTGATGCTTCTATTGTTCGGGTTTCGGTTGTAGGTGGTGCTTCAGATACGTCTGCCGCATCTGTCGTCTACATGAAAGAGTCGCAGGAAGTAATCAGAGCGATTTCAAGTGCAATGCGCCCATTTTTGGCATTGTCTGTGGCGCAAGATCGGCAAGCGCGTGCTGAAAAAGATGTGGACTCATCAAACTCATACATCAGTCAGTACGCATCAAAGTCAAGAATTGAGGCGCTGGATGAGCAGATCAAGGCATATGAGTTGATTAAGGCTTCGCGTGAGAAACTGGTGAAAGCAGCTGAGTCGATGAGGTCAGCCGGGGAGAAAATTCCCAGCATCAGCAAGTCTGCCCTATTAGCACCTCCGTTATTTAAGCAGTTAACTACATTCGATAAATAACCCGCCTCGGCGGGTTTTTTTATGCGTGCGCCAGGCATGGCGCGTTGCGCGTAAGCGCAACCAGCTTGGCTGTGGTGGCCACGCTGGTGACTTGGAGGTGAAAG
>RCMZ01000843.1_pt1 | contig 12358 bp, 15 predicted proteins | sample 2041141 | NCBI WGS metagenome assembly RCMZ01 (sample SAMN09708263, study PRJNA481090) | Wastewater metagenome, whole genome shotgun sequencing project. | biome: sewage; isolation source: Davis station wastewater (DW) | place: Antarctica: Davis Station | collected 2010-03-01
CCGCTACGCCCGTTCTCCGGGTCTTAGCGTACGATTTTTTCCGTTTTCTGAAGCGCCCCCATTTATGCGTTTGCGCAGGCAAGCGATGAAAAAACGCCTCAGCGCGCCACCGACCGGGCCGTGGTCGAGCAGGCTGGCCAGCCGTCGCGCACCTCAAAAAATCCTCTTTTATTTGTTTATTAGTTTGTTTGTTTCTTTGTTTGTTGTGCTATACTGAGGGCATCAGATCAAGGAGAGTCCCATGCGTCCAGCCGAATTTCCCGTCGAAGCGATCATCGAAGCCGGTCAGGCGCTGCAAGCGGCCGGGCGCAACGTCACCGGGTTCGCGCTGCGCCAGAAGGTCGGCGGCGGCAACCCGACGCGGCTGCGACAGGTCTGGGATGAGCACCTTGCGAGCAATTCGGTCGCGCAAGCCCAGCCGGTGGCCGAGCTGCCGGTGGAGGTCGCCGAGGAAGTCGCCAACGTCACCAAGGCACTGACCGAGCGGATCGCCACCTTGGCCGTCGAGCTGAACGACAAGGCGGTCAAGGCCGCAGAGCGCCGGGTGGCCGAGGTGTTGCGCACGGCGGGCGAGCAGCGGGAACAGGCCGAGCGGGAGCTGGCTGACGCTGCCACGACCGTGGATGACCTTGAGGCCACGCTGGACGAAACCAAGGCCGAGGTCGAGACGCTGACCAGCAAGCTCGCCGAGTCGCAGGCTCACGGGCAGGCGCAGGCCGTCGAGCTGGCCCAGTTGCGCGAGCGCTTGGCTGCGTCGGAACAAACGAACCGAGCGGACACCGAGAAGCACGCCGCCGAGCTGGCCCGTGCCCACGAAGCCGCCGAGCGCCTGCGCGTCGAGCTGGAAGCCTTGCGCAAGTCCTCAGCCGCCGAGCTGGATCAGGTGCGGGTGGAGTTGGCCAGCGTCAAGGCCACGGCAGAAAGCGACTTGCGCCATGCCCGCGAAGAGGCACGCAACCACCAGCTCGCCACCGAGCAGGCCAATGGTCTGCTGGCCCGCGTTCGGGAAGAGTTCGAGCAGGCCCGCAGTCAGGCCTCATCGGCGCGTGAGGAAGCGCGCAGCCATCAGCTTGCTGCCGAGCAGGCCAATGCGCTGCTGGGGCAGGCGCGCGAAGAGCTTGCTCAGACTCGGAAACAGTCCTCGGACGCACGGGAAGAAGCTGCCCGCCTGCGTGGTCAGGTCGAGGCCATCGAAGGCCAGCGGGCCGAACTGGTCAAGGTCTTGGCCGAGCGGCCGGTGGCAGCAGAGAAGGGCGCGGACAAGGCTGAAAAGCCAGCAGGGAAAGGCACCAAGTGAGCACGCCGCGCAGGATCGCGGCGCTGATCGACGACCTGCGGCTGACCGCATCGAGCTTGCAGCAGGTCATCGACGGTTGCCAGATCGCCGGGCCGGGGGCCGAGCTGATCCAGCATTACCCCAAGATGCTGTGCGAGCTGGCCACGCGCTGGGAAAGCGAAGCCGAGCGGGTGGAGTGGCCCGAGGACTTGCCGCGCGAAGAGGTTTTTACGCCTGCCGAGGTCGCTGCCATCGACGCCACCGAGGCCTTGCTGGGCAAGCTGCGCGGCGACGGTTCGACCGGCGCGCGACGGTAGGTCGAGAGGCTGCGGGCCAGACGGCGGGCCGTGTCCACGCTGAACGGCTCACCGATGACCACCACCCGCTTTTCGCCGAACTGCTCACGGGCCGGTGCGCCCCATGCCGGGGGCACCAGACACACGACGGCCTCGCACTGGGCCAGTTGGCCGTTGCTCCGCAGGGCTGCAAACACACACCCGGCCTCATAGCTGATCCAGAACCGCAGATCGCGGTCGCGTGGGGTGTCCGGCGTCAACATCAGGCGCTCGCGCAGCTCGGGCGGGTAGGCCTCGCAGACTTCGGCGGCCGACAAATTGGCCGAATGGAACACCGCCACATTGATGTTGGGACGGTGCGCCACGAAGGCCGCCAAGCTCTGGCGTGCTTCGGGCGTGGACAGAATCGAATCGTGCTCAATCAGCATCAGCATGGCAGGGCCTCCCCCAGTGAGTGACGGAGCGGGCGGCGCACGCCGCTGACCAGCTCCTCATTGAAAACAACACGCGCCAAGGCGGTTTGCAGCCGCTGCGCAGCTTCCTCATCGAAACCGCAGGGGCACAGGATCAGCGGCGCACCCGAGCGGGTTGCCTGCTCGATGTAGCCCTGTGCATCCCAGTTCGGCACCACGGCCGCCCAGTAGAGCTGCCGCGTCCGGCGAAGCGTGCCGGTGATCTCGCGTTCCGGCTGCTCATCCGAGCGCACCGGCCGGTGCGCCACGTCGTTGATGCGGTCGCCCAGCTCAGGCACCTCACCGCGCACGTCCTTGATGGATCGCATCGCTCCGATGCGCCACCGCGTCAGCACGAGATCCACCTGCGGGTAGGGCATCAGCACCTTGGCGAGCCGGGCAGCAGGCCCGATGTCGCCGATGGTCTGCCCGTACAGCAGCCGCTCGAAGTCGAAGAACAGGATCATGGCTGTGACTGCCATTTAGAGGCCAGCGCCAAGCGCAAGCCAGTCATGTCCAGCTCGAACAGCAACCATTGGATGGCAGTCCATTCAAGGTCGGCATCTGTGGCAGTTTGGACAGGCACAGGGCGGGGTAGGGTCAGGATCATGGCCTTTTCCTCAAGCAGCTTGCAGCAGATCGTGCTTGCGCAGGGTGGCATGGGCCAGCCGGTCGAACTGCTCACGGGCTTCCGGTGCGAGGTTTTCCAGAGCCTCACCGATGCGGCCCACGGCCGCCACCGGATCGGTGGCGATGTCGGCCGACTGGATGCCTTGCCCATGCAGGTAGTCCATGCCCACCGGGCCGAGCACCTGACGGGTGTGCAGCTCAAGGATGGTGTGGACGGGTTCGGGCGGCAGCATCTGGGCCGCGAGGCGAGGGCGGACGTAGGTCAGGGATACCCAGACACCAACCGCCACGGAAGCCGCATACATGCTCATGAAGCCGCTGTAGCCCAGCGCCGGGGCCACGGCCTTGCCGACGCCCACGAAGGCCGCAAACGTCCACGTCGTGGCGCTGACGGCCCCCAGCACGGCGGGCAGGAAGGCTGCACGGTGCGGATCGTCCTGCGGCTGGCTGAACAGCGGGAAGGCCCAGCGGTGCAGGGCGATGCCATTGAGCGTCAGCAGGCCCACGATGGAGAGCTTGGCCAGCAGCTTGGGCTTGCTCCACAGCAGGGCCGGGTCAAGCCGCGTGTCGAGCAGGATGACGGCGAAGCCGGTGATCCACAGAGCCGTGAGCGCGAGGGTCACACCGTTGGCGGCCTTGGTCAGCAGCTCAGTGTCCACGCGACGGCGGCGGAAGATGGCGAAATCACCGAAGGCCACGGCCGCGAAAGCCGCTGCGAAGGCCAGCAGGTGCGCGAGGATCAAGCCCATGCGGGCGACGGCGGTCAGGTCGAGGTTTTCCATGTCGTTCTCCCGTGGGTGTTACTGGATCGAGCGCTGCACGTCGGCGCGCTGTGCCCGGTCGCGGGCGGCTTCTACTTGCTGCCGCTTCACGGCGAGCTTCTGAGAGGTGTAGAGCGCCAAGAGAGCTTCCATGCGCTCTTTTTTCTGCCGGATGGCCGCATTGAGCTGGGCTGAAACACCCTGAGCGCGCAGGTAGTCCACCCACAGGGCGCGGCTGCTCACCTGCGTGATCGACTTGTTCCATTCGGAGTCAGCGAATCGGCGCTGCGCTTCGGTACTCATCATCTCGGCCGGTGACATGGTTTCAAAGTCACCAATGGGCGGGGAGGGCAGTGAGCCGTAGCCGTCCGCATCGTTGAGCACGCTGGACATCGAGGTCGCGCCCTTGGCGGCGGCCTGCAAGGCGTCCCCGTTGGCTGCGGCCACCTGCACTGGATCGAACTGGGTGGTCGGAGGCACGCCCATCGCCGGAGTAGCACCGAACAGCTTGTTGTACTGGGCCATCGTGTCGCTGCCCAGCACCGGGTACAGGCCATCGTTCTGGATGGGAAAGGTCTTGCAGAAGTAGGGTGACGGGTCGGTGGCGTAATTGAAGGCCGTGCTCTGCTTGCTGATCGCGTTCGGGAGCTGCGCCGGGTTGAATGTCGGGTTCTTGTTGGCGTCTGCCGAGAAGGTCTTGGCGCGGGCGTCGTCCGCGTTTGGCACGCCATAGATGAAGTGCAGGTGGACTGCGCCGCCCGGCTTCATTCCGGTGGAACCGGCCCGGCCGATCTCCTGCCCGGCCTGCACCTTGTCGCCTTCCTTCACCGCGATGTAGCTCAGGTGGTAGTACACGGCCGACTGCCCGTTGTCCCGCTTGATGATGACGGTGTTGCCTGCGCTGCCACGCAGCTTGGCCCACGTCACCGTGCCCGCCGAGGTGGCGTAGAGGGGAGCGTTTTGGCCGCTGGTGGAGAAGTCGAGGCCATCATGCATGTGCGGCTTGGCATTGCCCGATCCGAAGTTGGCGGCACCACCCTCACGGAACTTGCCGAAGCGGCCGGAGACTTGCTCCTTCGAGGTAGGCGACACCATGCAGGTGTCGGCGAGTGCGCTGCCGCTGATCGCCAGCGCGAGGGTCAAAGCGAGCGGCTTGCGCATCTCTCTTCCTCAGTTGAAAAGACCAGCCGCCCAGCTCGTGAAGCTCTGGGGTTCGGTCTGTGTGGGTTGAGTCTGCTGGCTGGCCTGCGGCTGTGCCGAGGTCGCGGGAGCGGTCTGCGCACCCTGCTGGGTGCTGGCCCCGGTGTTGAAAACAGTCTGGTTCGAGCCGAAGGCGTTGGCGTTCACGCTGTAGCCGGTTGCGGCCGAGGCGGGCTTGTAGGAGCTGCCAAGCTGCGGATCGAGCGTGCTCAACGAGCCGCCCACGGCGCTGTTCGCCATGCCGTTGATGTCGGTGAACTGCTGGCCCAAGGTGTTCCACTGCCCGATGGCTTGATTGATGGGCGACGTGACCATGCCGGACACCTTGCCCACGGTGCTGCACACCTTCTTCTGCGCGTACTTCAACACCGCGTCCTGCGCCGACGAAAGGATCGAGGCCAGCGAAGGGATGGAGAACGACAGGTCGATGATCTGGCTCACCGACGCGAAACACTGGTCGCTCACATCGAAGAGGCTTTCCACGTTGGGCGTGGCAGAGGCCATCTCGCTATGCACGGAGATCGCGGTTTTGATGTTCGCGCCGATGCCCACGTCGTCGCAGTTCTTCAAGTCGGCTTGCATCTTCTGGTTCATCGCCGCGTCCACGGCGGCCATCTCCGACGAAACGCCCGCGCTGGCACTACCACTACCGCCCGTCGAGAACATGGACGAGAACCAGTTGCCCCCGGTCTGGGACGCACCAGCGCTGGCAGCCAGCGCGAGAGACGCGCCCACCAGCACGCCGATGGCGGGCTTGGTGAGGGCTTTATTCATGGCCACCGCCCCGGATGCAAGCAAGCTGGACGGTGCCGGGTTGCGGCTCGCTGGCTTCAACGATGCCACCCTTGACCTTGCGCACGTAGCGCGGGCCGTCTTTCTTGAGGCCTGCGGCTTTCGCCACTTCGGCCAGCTTCGCGCCAACCGGCCGGACGGTGTACGAGCTGCCTTCCTCTTCGTCGCCGTGGAAGATCGAGATGGCCGATACCTTGAGCGAGCCAAAAACGGTCAGCACCTCTGGCAGCTTGTGGTCGCCATCGAGCTGCCGGTTTGTCAGGCCGAAGGTGCCCAGCACCGACGCCACGGGGGGCAGCGGCTCGCGGCACTCGATGGCGGCGCGCAGGATTGCCGAGGTCTTGGCCCAGTCACCCGCTGAGGGGGCGTTTGCATCGCGCAGGGCGGCGGGCATTTGCGCGCTGGCCAGCGAGGCGGCCAGCAGCAGGGCGGAAGCGATCAGGGTGCGGGTGGCTTTCATGGTGCGCGGGCCTTTCAAGCGGCTTGGTAAGACAGGGGCACGCGGTCGCGGCCCAGTACGACGGAAGCGAACTCGCGCAACCCCGGCAGGTCGCCGAAGGTCGAGGCGATGCCGCCCGGACTGGTGAGCACCCAGCGGTCGGTGCTGCCTGCGAGCGTGGCGTGCAGCTCGAAGCCGTCATCGGTCGCCACGATTCGGGCAGTGCGGACAGCGGAGGGGGTGACGCGGCGCACCCGGCTGTTGAGCTGGGTGGCACGCAGGAAGGTGATCGAGGGACGGCGCATGGGTGACTCCTTACGGGGTAGGGGTGGACTCAGTGGCTTGCAGACAGGCCCGGCGCGACTCATCGACGAGACGCATGACCACGGACAGACCGGCGAGCTGGGGGTTGTTGTGTGGCGCAGTGCGGATCAGGCCTTTGGCCATCGCCTTGTCGAGCCGGTCGGCGTACTTCACGGCGAAATTGACCTTGGCCGCGTCGTTGGCTTGCAGGAGTGCATCCGCAGCGGCGGCCAGAATCTGGGCCATGCCTTGCACCATCTCGTTCGCGGCAGCGAGTTGCGGCTGCACCTCGTTGAGTGCAGCCTGACGGCCTTCTGCGACACCCTGCTGGTAGCCTTCAGAACGACCTTGCCGCAACCCTTGATGGCGTCCTTGGGTATGGCCCTCGTCGTATCCGATGCTGCGCTCGGCCAAGGTGGCAGCTTGCGAACTCCAATAGTCTTCCGGCATGGTTCAGTCCTCCTTGTTTGGGCGCTGTTCACCAGCGCTGATAGGTTGATCGGCTGATTGCGCAGCCTCGTCACTCGGAGAGGGCGAGGTGTCTTTGAGCGCCGCAATTCGGGCGTCAGCACCCTCCCGGAACGCTGCGACACCCTCCCGTCCAACCATCGGAGCGGTACGGGCTAAGGCTTCGGCTGCGCCTGCTGCTGCTGCAATCGAACCGGAAACGAGGCCACCAACCGGGCCGCTGCCGTTGCGCATGGCTTCACCACCGCGCTGACCACCAGACTTGGCGGCATCTACTGCACCCAGCACAGCGTGACCAGCCGCTACCCCTACCCCGTCCGAAATCTTGTCCATGAGTCGGCGTTGTGGGGCTTCACTCTCTTGAGTGGGCGGCGAGCTTCCTGCGTTGAGCGGTGCAGCATTCGACGGCCCAGAACTTGGCTGTGCGGTAGGAGTGAGGCTGCGGCTGGAAATGCCCTGACCCCCATTGGCTCCAGCACTCTCGGCAGCATCGAGGGGCGGTGCAACGCCTTGTGCTCCAGCGTTGACAGGTGTTGAGCCACCACCACCACGAGGACGACCACCGCTTGGCCCGCCACTCGGGCCGTCGCCGGGCAGTTGCCCACGCGAGCCACCGCGACCGCCACGCGATTGGCTTTCAGCCAACCGTTCAAGCGCAGCTTTACCAGATGCGTGGCCCTGACGGCTGACAGCGGCACGCATTTCGTTGGTCGCGCTGGTTGCCCCCAAGTCATGCACGCCGACGTTGAGCCATGCGAGGACTTTGTCCGGCAGCATCTGGGGCAGGCCGAAGACCATGGTGAGTACGGCACCCAGCAGGAAGCCAAAGGTCGCGTACCACGCGAAGAACTGCCAAAACTGAGCGAGTACACCGGGCCATCCGGTAGATGCAGCGACGTCACCCCTCATCGCGAAGAATGCCTTGGCGGTGTAATCAACGAGGGGGTCTGCGACGAGGAAGGCTGCAAACAACCCAATCACAGCCAATGCCGGGCGAACAAAGAGCGCCATGAGCAGCAAGTAGCCTTGCGCCTCCGAGCCAACGAAGGTCTGGCTCGGGCGCATGTGCATGATTGCCCACAAGGGCGCTGCAATCACGGTCTGAACCACGCCCAGCACCCAGCCCACGACCGTAATCATGAAGATGGTGTACGGGAGGCTCGGAATCGCGACACCAAAGTAGTACGCGAGGTAGCCGACGTATTGGGCCATCTTGGCAATGATCGGCACGGGGACTTGGAGCGCCCAGTCCCAAATGTCCGACACGATGCCGTGCATATCGACACCGGCCAGCTTGGTTACGCCAAGCCCATTGCTGACGACACGAACCCCAGTGATTGCAGTTTTGATCGTGAACTCGGTCGCCCACAGCATTGCTTGATACGAGTACAGCAAGTCACCCGTCATCTTCATCCGCGAGACGGCATCGACCCCCGATCCACTGCCAATGGTGAAGTCCGTGGCCTTCTGCATCATGCCGTTGATGAGCAGCGTTGCCTTTGTACTCATGTCGGCATCGAGCGCGCCGACATTGATGTCCGCATTGCCATCCGTTGGCAACATGCTGGCGATGTCTTGGGGCTTGACTGCGGTTGACCCGTCGTAGCCCTTCCCAGCTTCTTCGGACTTCTTGGAGATGGTTTCAGCGACGGTGGTGACGCTGTACTTCAACAGTTTGGAGCGCGCATCGTCTGGCAGGCCAGCGAGGGATGGTGTGGTAGCGGCACCGACAGACTCCCCCGTGATCGCGCTCACTTTGGAGCGCAGCAACCCCACCCTCTGATACCAGCCACCGGCCATCGCCCATCCCCCCTTCGTCATCTCATCCACGAAGGCGGTTACACCCACATTCACTGAGCCTTCGCTGGTCGTTACGCTGTTTGCGATGGCTGCTGCGACCTGATCCTCACGGTTCTTCACGATGGTGTTGAACTGCGCAGACTGCACGTTCTCCCAGCCGGGCTGATTGATGTCGCTGGGCATCGTGTTCACCCAGTTGTCGATGTCTAGCATCAGCCCGGTAGCGGCTTGGAGCTTCTGGGCCATCAACGCTGCGCGCATGTTGTCCAGTGCTGCCTGCGTGCCCGAGGTGTCGCTGTAGCTGCCAGATGGCGCGTAGGCCGTCAGCGTCACGGTGCCGCAGATCGGCTCGCCGCCGCCCAGATTGGTGGCGGCATTCCTGTCCTTGATGAAGAAGGTGTAGTCGGTACGGGTTCCGGTGACGACTTGCTTGTCGGCTGCGGCTGAATTCGCCATCACTGAGGGATTGCCCGCCGCGTCGGCGTAGATGGTGTTGGCTGCGCGGGCGCAGTAAGACGCAGCGAGGTACTGCTTGGCGAAGTCACGCAGGCCGAAGTAGGTGCCCGTCTGGTAGGAGGTGGCAACGATGCCATCGGGCTTAAACACTCCCATCGTCATGCCCAGCTTATTGATGCCGCTGGCGAAGCCGATGCTCCACAGCGAGATCATCAGCACGAGCATCTGGATAAAGGAGTAGCCGCTGGTGGATGGCAGTAGCACGGCACCACCCGCAACGATCCGCACGGGCGTCCAGACCGTGCTCCACGCCTTGCCCATCGCCTCGCCGTCATTGGCCGTGTTGACTGCGCCCATCACGGCCACGTAGGACACGATGATCGATCCAACAACAAGGACGCCGCTGTTGAAGAAGCTGAAAAGAGTCCCCAGCAAGCTGCTTGCTGCCGAGACAGTGTTTGGGTCTGCCCCCGTCACCAGCACGTCGATGATGGGGCCAAAGATGTGACCAAGGATGCCGACCGTCACGTCATCCGCAGGTGGTGAGAAAGGCATCTGGGCCATGCACGACTCCAATTCAGTTCTTTTGCTCTTGACTGAATCTTAGTGCATACTGCGTATGCGTGCAAGCATCCGCAAAAAGAATATAGACCCTATGTTCTTTGCGCTACACACACTGTTTCACACAGTGTTTATCACCTTGTTTGACACAGTTGGGTGTCTGCGGTGCTTATGCGTAAAAATCGACTTTTAGAAGGAGTGAAATATGCAGATGCAGTCAGTTTTTCGAGCTGCGCCGCTGCCTGACCTCAAGGCGACTCTCGCGGGCGTGCAAGCGCGCGTGAGGGCTGTCGGTGAGGCCGTGGCTCGGCCTGTCAAGGCGCTTGGATCGCGGGTGAGTGCGGTTATGGCCAAGCCGTGGTTCTTTCCCGCGCAGGTGGTGGCCTTCTTGGCTGTGCTCTGGTTGCAGCAGCATGGCTACTTGCAAGTCCCCGTCACCGTGTGCGACTGGGCCAGCGTTGGCAAGTAGCTTGTCGCCGTGAGGGCGCTCCTGTAGCGCTCTCACGGCATCATCCATCCGTGCAAGCTCCCATCCGCATCCGGGTAGGGCAGGCAAGCCCCGTTCTTCACCTTCCATCCCGCTGCTGTACAGCGTGCCACCTGATCCAAGCTGCCAACCAGTGCGAGACGGTAGGCCATTTGGCCCTGCGGAGTGTTGGCCCAACTTGCAGCCGCAGCTTCATGTCGCGCGGCTTTGAAACCCTCGCCAAAGCCTGCTTCTTTCCCCTGAGAAAACGCGAGCAAGCCCGTCACCAGAATCGTGATCGCGGCTGCTCCTATGCCGATGGCCAGCGCCTTCCACTGCTGTTTCCGGGCGCTGTCTGATGCCACCTTGTTGACGGCCTCGCCTAGCTGCTCCACCAGATCGCCGTGCGCGAGTTGGGCCGCAGTGCTTGCTACCCGCTGGGCTGTCTCCTTTGCTTCCCCCACGGCCGTTCTGGCTGCTTCCTCGATGCGAGCGGGCATCGCGCTGTACAGCCCTTGGTAGTGTTCCAGCGCGACCATCAAGACCAAGATCGCATCGTTGTCCTTGACGCCTAGAACGGTTTGGACACGGTGCAGCCGGTCTGCTTCTTCGGGCGTGGCCTTGCGTTGCCAAGCCGCCTCGAAGGCTTCAACGATTCCTAGGCGGCCGGGCGTGCTCATGGCATGACCTGTGCCAGTGTTTTGGTAGCTTCGTTTCGCCACCGGATCAGTTCCGCCTTGTGTCCCAGCGGCATGGCTTCGAGTGCTCCCTGAATCGTCAGCCTGTCTGTCGCCAGTTGATCCGCGACGCGATCCGCCAAGTCGGGGAAGTCCAGCGTCTTGCCGCTGTTCTCTTCAATCCGCTTTTTGATGTCGCTGCCGTTGTATAGCTGGAACTTTTCAGCCGCCCCGAAATACAGGTTTCGCAGCACATGGGCTTGGTGGTCGGCACCCACCGGCATGGCATCCAAGTAGTCCGCTAACAGCTCTAGGGAGTCCCGCTGCCGGTTGATGATCCAGAGCGTCACCAGCTTCCGGCCGAGTTCCCCCAGCGTGCTTTTAAGCGTTGCGCCGTACCGTGCCACGCCACTGCCACTGCGCGCGGCGGTGTTCACGATGACGGGAACCCCGCGAGCTTGGTCAACCGTGTTGATGAGCTGAATCCACCCGTCTGCTTCGTCGAGGCTCAACGCGGCGCACTGGATGCGCTCACCGTAGCTCTTGAACACGTCGGGGTTCGCCGTGTCCGTTTCGACCAGTAGCGGCTCGATGCCTCGTTGCAGGAATGCGTCGATGAGCGTTGCTGCCACCATGCTCTTGCCGGTTCCGCCCTTGTCCCCGGCACACAGGTACATCGTGTTCATGTCGTTCATGTCTTTGCTTCCTCTCAGATGCGTGGGCGATCAGGCCGGGTGATCGCGGCGACTGCGCTTGTGTTGTTGCCCGATGTCTGCGGCAGGGCGGCGGCTGCACGCTCCCCGATGGTCTGTGCGGGTGGCTGGCTTTGGCTCGCAGGCTGTGCCTGCGGGCCGTCACCGGGAGGCGTGCCAGCGGCTGCGGCTTTGCGCTTCACGGATGGCTTCTTGCTGCTGGGCTTGGTGCGCTGCAAGTAGCTTTTCAGCGTGGGGGCACCGATCTCCAACTGATCGGCGGTCAGCAGTTCCGCGATCTGTTCCAGCGTGTAGCCACGCTCACGCAGTCCGGCGATCTCGCTGGTCAGCATCTTGATGCTTTCCTGCTTCGACACCACCCGCTTCTTGTTTTCGATGGGGGGAAGTGCCCGCAGCTTCTCTGCGATGCGCTCCACCTGCTCAACAGTTATTGCCATGTGCGCTCCTGCATCTAATAAATCGCTTTTAGTATCGCGCATTTTCTGATGTGTCGCAATTGCTAACCTATTGGCGTTAAATGAGTTTTTCCCATAATTCCGATTATGGGAAGTGCTTTATGCGTTGATTTTGCGTGTGTGTTATTGCATACTCATGTTGCCGCAACAAGTAGCCCATTTGCTTCCAACCGGAAACGGGGCTGCTCCCTCCGAGACTCGGCACCGTGTCCAAAGGGCGTAACAGGATGGCCCTTGTCGAACACATAGCGCTCCGCGCCATGTGCCCGCCAAGGGACGCCGTGTCCTCGACGCTTGCGCGTCTCGATCCGTGGCTCATTCATCCTGCCCTGCCGGGGGCCGGTGACAACGATGTAGACAAACAGACACACCCCGCCCGCCCACCGGGCCAATTGAAGGAGCCAGCGATGCCGTTTGAGGTCAAAGAAGGAGAGCCGCTCACCGAGCGCATCGGTGTGCGGCTGACAGCCGCCGAGAAGGTGAAGCTGCGGGCAGATGCTGACGACGCAGGCCTGTCGGTGAGCGAGCTGGTCAGGCGCAGGTACTTCGGTCGCAAGATCGTGGCGCACGCCGACGAAAAAATGATCCGGCACCTGAACCGCATCGGCGGTCT
>RCMZ01000844.1_pt1 | contig 12354 bp, 12 predicted proteins | sample 2041141 | NCBI WGS metagenome assembly RCMZ01 (sample SAMN09708263, study PRJNA481090) | Wastewater metagenome, whole genome shotgun sequencing project. | biome: sewage; isolation source: Davis station wastewater (DW) | place: Antarctica: Davis Station | collected 2010-03-01
TTGTACTGGCCTTTGGAACGCAAGGTGCGCGAAGTCACGATGCCCAGGCGCTTGCCCGACCACTGATCCATGACAATGATCCCGTCCAGCGTCTGTCCCATATACAGGGCCGCGTGATTGCCTTGCTGATGATTCGCATACTTGCCGTTGATAAACGTGGCAATGGCCGTGCCTTTGCGCAGCAAGCGATTTCCCAGCACTGCTTCCCCCTGCTTCCAGGCCAACGTGGCCGGCGCACCCGCGTAATGGCGAACCAGCGCGACGCATTGATGATTGCCGACCATGGTGGTTTTTTCCAGGTCGTCGACCTTGGTGTAGGTGTAGGACATGGGGCTCTCCGGGGTTTGTGGGAGAGGCTTACGATACATGGGGGAAACTATGGGGGAGTTGAGAAGGGACAAGGTTTGCGGGGGAGTAATGCAAAACCGCGCCCGCGTGCCAAGCCAGTCTCAGTCCAGCCGGCTGGCAGCGAAGCGAGAGGGGGATTCAAATCATGGCTGGTAAAGCGTATGGGTGGCTGATTTCGACGTATGGTAGATTGAAGAATACCCCCAACGATGCCCTTACCAAAAACTTGCCTACCTGCCGTCCATGTCGCGCCGGGGGAACTGCTACGACAACGCGCCCATGGAGAGCTTCTGGGCCAGCCTGAAAAACGAACTGGTGCACCATCAACGTTATGGCACCCGTGCCGACGCGAAAACTGTAATACAGGAATATATCAAAAGCTTTTACAACCGCCAGCGGCGCCACTCGCGCCTCGGCAATGTTCCGCCCTTGTTGTTCGCTGAAAAATTCAGCAAACAGCCATGGGCGGCTTGAAAAAAGAGTGTCCGCTATTGACAGTACACCTCACACAAACGCCGGGCGCATAATGTCGCCCGGCGTTTTTCTGCTGGCATAGGCAGCGGCATCCCCTTGGGATTTCGCTGTCAAAGAATTCGTAGAGGTGGTAGCTCTACTTACTTCGCCTCAGGAATTGCTTGTCGAATTTCCGGTTGTAGATATCCTGTAGGAACTGGACCGCAAACGAAAAGAGCCGGGCAATTTGGGCAGCTGAACAAAGATGCCTCCGCAGGAAAGTTTCCATTTCGAATTGCACCCAAGTTGGTCTGGATATCGGCTCGACGATTCTCCATCTTCTTCGCAGTAAGGGTGATAGTCTGCGCTTTCCGGTCGGCCAAATAGATTAATTCTACAGTTGCTCCCGGAAAAGCTTGGGCCGTAGCTGTAAGAAAGGCTGCGGCACCCAGCGTCTCACTATCCCCAGTACGACTGTGGCCCGTCATGACTTTTCGAACTTTGACAGTGCCATCCAGAGCTACCAACACGTCATCCGGTGTGACAATGATTTGATCCGCGCCAAACGTTATCCGAAGCGCTTTAGGCTCGCTTGGGGTGAAGCCAGCTCTCGACTCAGAGAAGAACTGAATCATCGAAACAGCAAACTCACGGTAGTGCAGAAAATAGCCATGCTCACCTAAGCCTTCATCCCGCAATGCCTTTTCCACTTCTGCAGCTAGTTGCTCGCCGCACGATGCTACTTCTGCTGTTACCATTTTCTTATATAGAGTGCGGACAGCGTCGTGCATCTGCAGGAGCGGAGTTGCAACTCTTCGGCCCCCGGTTTGCAGAACGTGGGTGTAAAGAAACCGCCGAGGGCATCGTGCAAAAAGATCCATCTGCTGCTCACTTAGCTGCAACGGCCCTGTTAGATCAAGCTTAATCGGTTCTTCGCTGGCTTGTTGCGGCAATGTGCGCGATGGTGTGATGGTATTTCTGACGAGTTCTGATCCGAGGCGAGTTAAGAAATTCTCTGACAGTTTGCGGTTCCGGTTGGCCTTGTCCTTTGTGCACGCATATAGCATGAGCCGATCTCTCGCTCGCGATAGCGCGACATAGAACATGCACTCTTTCTCTTCGCTTTGGCTCACTTCCAATTGCCCGGCGTTTGTTTTTTGCCCGCCCACAATCATGCCGTCTGGCGGCGGGCAGGCTGCGGATCCCCGTTGCCTCCCAGGGATTGTGTCCTCGTTCAGCCCGGGCACATGGACGGCCCGGAATTCCAGGCCTTTGGCTCCGTGAATAGTCATTAGACGGACAGCATCGATCCCTTGTGCCGCCGCCGGCAATTGACGGAGGTCTTTGTCGTCACTGAGACGTAGTAGCCTCCGGATTCGTTTAAGTAGGCGCGTAATAGGCAATCCAGGACCGGTAGGCTGCGTCTTGACGAAGTTCATGAACTGCCAAATGGCAATTCCTTCAGTTCGCGCAACAATCGATTCAGTCGAGGTGATTTCTGCTGCCAAGACGGTACGATCGAGAAGAATAGTTGCCAATATTTTCCAGGGCGAATCTGCCGCTTCCAATCCTGCGAACACAGTTTTTAGCTTCGCAAGTGCCTCAACTCCAGCATCGCTCAGACCAGGGAACGCACTTTCACTTTTCAAAAAGGCCAGTGGTTCCACAGCGGTTCTTCTCAGATGTCCAAGAACAGTAGCCACGTCTTGGATATCCATTTTGAAATGTGGCAGACACCCAATTCTAACGAGCCCGATTGCGCGGGAATCCAGCATTAGCGACAGAAACGAAAGCAGGTCCTTCACAGAGGACCGTTCGAATAGGCTTCCGAGGAAAAGTACCGGCACCCCTAGTACTTCAAGATCACCCGCGAGCTTCGCGAGCTTATCGTTCCCCGTGCAGAGCACCGCTTGGTCGCGATAGCTTATTCCTTGCGCTCTGAGCTCCTCAATACAATCTGCGATCGCAACCGTTTGTTCGTCTGCTTTGACGGTAATTCTTAGCTCTGGCGGAGGGCCTAGCTCCGTCCGGAACGCCTTTAACTCGCTATTTGTACCGCCGGCATGCATGTCGCGAGCGAAGCTGGAATATGAACGAACAATCGTATTCAGGGACCGGTAGTTCCACTCAAGATAGCTGTGTTGGGCCTCTGAAAAGTCCTCGTTACCAAATCGCGAGACATTGAACGAAGAAGCACCGCGAAAGCGGTAGATGGATTGCTTGGCATCGCCGACAACCCATAGATTATTTCCAGTTGGATTCAATGCCTTCAGCAAGCGAACGCTGCTTCGGTTTACGTCTTGGTATTCATCGACAATGATGTGGTCATAGGACGCAGCGAGGTGTTCGCGCACTTCCGCGTTCTCTTCAAGCAGCTTTGCTGGCAAATACACGAGGTCACCAAAGTCGACGCAATTTTGTTCTCGCTTCAGCTTCTCGTAGGCCCTATACACTTGGGCCACTTCAAGTGCCTTCTCAGCCGCGCACACTTCCTCTTCCGTTTTTGCGTTGCCTCTCATCTTGGTAGCGAGGCGTTCGTAGTCCTCTGACCCTACGATCTCATCTTTGGCGCGCGAAATGGCCTGCAGGATATTGCTGATATCTTGGGTGGGGTCGTATAGATCGCCGTAATGTCGCAGGTTCAATCGAGGGAATTCATGCTCAACTAGCTCTACGGCCTCAGTCCGATCAAGCATCCTTGGCTCATTGGGCATGCCGAGCGCTTTGTGAAAGCGGCGAACTATATCTTGGCCGAACGCATGGAAAGTGCCTACCCAAAGGGCTGCTGCTGCTTGTGGCTGCTTCTTGGCAATCCGCTCGCTCATCTCTCCAGCGGCTTTGTTGGAGAACGTGAGCAGTAAAATACGACGGGGATCCACTCCGTCGGCCAGCAATCCCTCGACACGCGAAACCAAAGTCTGAGTCTTGCCCGTCCCAGGACCTGCATTAAGTAGGAATGGCCTCCCGCGATGCACACATGCATCCTTTTGGCGCTCATTGAGAGGATATTCCTGGTCGATCTGCTCTTCGCGCACTACTGGCGGCAGGAGAAGGGCATCTAGTAATTGTTGGGCAACCATTTCGTAAGGAGCGCCAAGCTTTGTCGCAATGGTTGCCGCCGTCATACCTGCTTCGACATGGAGCTTGCGTACATATGGCCGAGGAAGCAAGAGCTCAATTGCAAAGAGGTCCATCTGAATTTCGCGTCTTTGCTTTCTGCTGTAGTCCACAACCCGTTCTTCATCCACGGACGATGGCTCAGAGCTATGAGCGAAGTTTACTTCACTCGTAGGTGAGCTATCGTAGGCGTCTCCGAGTAGTGCGTGCCCTAGCTCGTGGGCGACGAGTAATGCCTGCTCGAATCGAGTGCCCTTCTTCTCGTGAATAATTAGAACTGACCTAGGTAGAAGCTTTGCCCTCCCTCCATCAAGCATGGCGGCCCCAGGCGCAATGTCTTCAACGTCATATCCATGTTGATTCACTTCAGCCACAACGAACTCATAGGACAACCAAGGGTCCAGTCCTCGTTTGAGTGCCTCGCAATGTAGTTCAGCGGCTCGTTGACGAGCGAGTTCGATAGCGTCCATGGTCAGATGTTTTCTCGAAGTAGATCGGCAATTTCATTTTCAGCCATAGAAGAATCTCTGAGGAGTTGCTCGAACGTGACCTGATTGGGCAATTCGGGGGCTTGGTCGGATTTATGCTGTGCGCTGGCAAAGCGAACAGGACCAGAAAGTGCAAGCACCATTACCTCGAACGAAGCTCCCATTTCATGAGAGAGCTTTTCAAGGAATCGTTTCGGTATTGTCTGGACACGAGCTCGGTTCTCGGCTATTGCAGCAAATACAGTGCGGCGAATGCCTAGGTTTGTAGCGACCTCCCTTTGACGATTAACTGGAAGTGTGTTCAACGCGTCAGAGATGATGTTGGCTTGCTCAACAGCGGTCAAAGCACGATCAACAGCCGCCGTGCCACGCGTTTCCGCGTCCTCTGGATCGAGACCTGCTGCCAATAAAACTTCGTCCAGTTCGCTGTCCGGACTACTCATGATAAACGCAATCTGTGCATCGAGTAGTAGCTGGTCCGGGGTCTTCTTAGTATTCATAATTCACTCCTTAGGTTCGAGCTTCGTCGCTGCGCGCATTAACACTTTCCACGCATTTCGGAAGTCAGATTCCTTAACGCCGAGTGCAAGACGGATTTCTTCCAGAGTCTCAAATGTATCTTCAGTAACTACAGCCAGAATTCGCGCTGGCAATTCCTGCGGCTGGTACTGGGACTTCAATATTACAAACAGACTTTCCCACTGAATATCAAGCTGCGTGGCCTCTAGATGTTCTATAGGGGTCATGGAATCGATCGCAATTTCTTCCAGATTAAGCGCGTCGTCACCCGCTGCCGCCGATGCAAACTCGTGCTCCATGACTACCTTGACATCTTCCAGCGCTTTGGACTTTTCAAGGCTGAAGGACCAGCTTTTCATTACCCCAATTACCAAACCAGGAAAATCAACTCGATTCTTCGGCCATTTCCGTTTGCCAATACCAATCCGTTCCAGCGCTTCTTGAAATAGATCTTCTGGCTCGTACTGGCGTTTTAGATGTGGCTTACCTCGGAGAATCAGAGTTGCCACAGCAATTAGCCGTTTCTTCATGGACACATTGTTATACAGGTTAGTGATTGCTTCCTGTATTTGCGCTTTGTTCGCTAGATCATCATCTGGGTGGCTAGCGATCCCGTCCTCTTCAATGTCTTCTTTGTTTTCGTCCGTTCGCATGCTTCACCTTTATATGCTCTGTCACGACTGGTTCTTGCCACGAGTTAGAGTATTTATTCTAAATTCGTTGGTGCGTGGCAAGCGATGCTCTGTTCGTAGCATGAGTAAGTGAGGGGGAATGAACCCCCGATAAGGAAATCAAAATGAAACTCAACAATACCACGGTCGTTCGTGTTGCCGACGGAGAAAACCTGACCTTCCGCGACTTTGAGGTGCCGGACGCTAGCCCAACTGGCCGTCAGATTTTGAATGCAGCCGGCTGCCGCCCTGTCTTGGATTTTTCCCTGTTGCAATTACAACCTGATAGCAGCTTGGAGGAAATTGGTCCTGATGAGGTGGTGCAATTGGATGGACCGCCATCCAAGTTTTACACGTTCTTAACTGATCGACTGTTCTACTTCGTCCTCAATGACAATAAATACCCTTGGGGCATGACGGTCTCGGAACCGACACTGCGCTTCTTGGCCCGGGCGCCTGAGCACGCGGAGGTTTGGCTTGAGCGCAAGGATGAAGCAGATTTGCGGCTTGCGCCGGGTACCAGCGCCAAACTCTCGGGGGATGGTGTCGAACACTTCTATACGAGAATGCCCACGTGGCAGTTGGATGTCCAGGGCATCGTCATCAATTCGCCAGACTCCAGTATTTCGGTACGTCACGCTCTGGAGCTGGCAAACATCAATCCGGATCTGCCATGGACGATTGTGCTGAAAGTTGATGGCCGACCGAAAGAGCAAGTGTCGTTGACCACGGTCATAGACCTCACTACGCCTGGAGTCGAACGACTGCGTGTGATGCCGAAGGTCATCAATAACGGTGAGGCTCCTGTTCCTCGCAGGCAGTTCTCCTTGCTTGAACGGGATCTGAAGTTCTTGGATCAGTCGGCTTATCGCTGGGAGACAGTGATCGATGGCGAGCGTCGTTGGCTATTGGTGCATGACTACCGACTTCCTTCCGGTTATCAGCAGTCTCAAATCACTATGGCTATAGAGATTCCCGTGCTGTATCCGTCAGCAGAGTTGGACATGTTCTATTGTGCGCCGGCAGTAGTGCTGAACGGCGGCCAAGCAATTCCCCAGACAGATGTTCAGCAACTGATCTTTGGTATGGTATATCAACGCTGGTCGCGACATCGAGAGGGCAGTGTGTGGTCCCCCAGCCATGATTCGGTAGTCACGCACTTGGGCCTTGTAGAAGAATCGCTTGTACGCGAGGTCGCACAATGAACCGGCGTTCAAGTTTGGTTCTATCCGCTCTGCAGCATGCAGAAATGCAAGCCCATCTTTTCCCCGGGGACGGTAGAGAAGCGGCAGCGATAATGCTTTGTTCGCGGATCGCCGGCAGCCGTATTAAGCTGATTGTTCGCGAACATATCTTGATTCCACATGCTGCTTGCGAAAGGCATCCTGATTTTCTTAGCTGGCCAGGTGAATATGTCGAGGAGGCATTGGATCGCGCGGAAGGGGATGATCTTTCGATTTTGTTACTGCACTCCCATCCTGGGGGGCTGTTCGAATTCTCCAATGCAGATATTGAATCCGATTCGGTAGTGATCCCATCCATCTTCGCCGGGCGCCCAAGTCGGTACAAGGAAAAGACTTGGCATGGCAGTGCCATCATGGTGGAAGATGGCTCAATTCTCGCAAATCTATACGACGAACGCCACCAGCCGACCGCCGTCGACCTAGTTGGGGTTTATGGGGATGACCTTCGATTTTTTTGGCACCCTGACCAGTATCCCTTGATGGCTCGTGGCCGGTCTATGGCTTTTTCCTCCGCAATGCGCGATGAACTGGGTCAACTCTCAGTTTGCATCGTCGGTGTTTCAGGAACCGGCAGCATCGTTGCGGAACAGGCGGCTAGGCTAGGGTTCGGTGAAATAATCTTAGTCGACCCCGATCGCATGGCACCAAAGAACCTCAATCGCATACTGAACTCCTCTTTGGCAGATGCTGAAACTGAGCGGTTAAAGGTAGACGTCATCGCCGAGGCGCTTCGGTCATTTCATGAGAAATCAGCAATCAAAGTGATTCCGACAAGCATTGGCTGCGCGAGCGCCATTCTAGAAGCGGCGATGGCGGATGTGGTTTTCTGCTGCGTCGATAGTCACGAGGGAAGGCAAATTTGTGATTTGATGGCAAGTGCTTTCATGCAGCCACTGTTCGATGTCGGCGTCACCATTCCGGTGCGCGAAGCGGCACCTAGTCAATTTTCGATCCTTGAAGTGGCTGGGCGCATCGACTACGTTTGGCCCGGTGGGAGCTCATTAGCGGATCGAGGCGTTTTTACGCCAAGTACCGTTGCGGCTGAGTATCTGGCCAAAGCTGACTCAGTCGCCTACACACAGCGGGTACAAGAAGGGTACATGCCTGGCGCGCATGAAGAGGCACCTTCAGTAATTTCGCTGAACATGAGAGCGGCAAGCGCGTGCATGATGGAATTTCTCGCGCGAGCATTCCCGTTCCGCCATGACCCTAATAGTCTGCGAGCCCGGACTTTGTTTAGCTTGGCGGCGTGCGAAGAGGAGTATGTCTCTGAAGCAGCATTTCATAGAGAAAAAAATCTGATGCTAGGCCGCGGAATCAAACGGCCACTGCTTGGACTTCCCTCTCTCGACGTTTAAGGAGGGATCATGTTGGTTTGGTTTGTAAATTTGTATCACGCATTTCTCGCGTGGTTTAGCCCTCGAGGCAAAGTACTCGTACGAAATGGCGACACTTTACCGTCGACGCTTCCGAAATACGACTTCATTCTCCTGAAAGATGACGGTGAAGATTGGTCCGTAGGATTTCGCTGTCCCTGTGGCTGTGGGGACGCGGTTGAGCTTTTGCTGTTGCCGAATGTTCGGCCGCGATGGGACATTAAAATTAATTCCAGCGGATATCCGACTTTGACACCTTCGGTTTGGAGGGCAACTGGCTGTCGATCCCACTTCTGGGTTCGAGACGGCCGGATTCTATGGGTTAACGAAGGCTAAAATAAGTCTGTGGAAAAAGAACGATAAGCCACAGTTCGAGATTGTCACGCAGGAAACTTTCACTAAAGGGACACAAAGTACCATCGACGAAACGCATATCGCGGAGGATGTCTGCGCCGCGCGGTTATAGGCACGACCATTCGAGCCGATCACGCGGTGCGCCAGTTGGAGCTCGATCAGGTCCACGCGCTCGCGCACATTTCGCTCTCGGCGGCGTGAATTGACCAGAGCCAGTTTCAGGTTTGCCATTCGGACACGGACTCACGCAAAGGTGCAGTAGATACATGCTTATTCTAAAGTCTAATTCGGAGCGTTACGTTGAGCACGAAGTGCGAATAAGCAGGTGGGAAGTTAGCTAACCGCAGGTTAGCTAACTTCACCTATCCTGCCCCGCTTCGCGCAGCGACTAAACCACAAAAATCATCGGACGCAACTTCGACCGAACCATTTTTTTGCAGGTACGAGAACAAATTTAGCAGGAATGTATGCCGAAACTAGCACGGTAGTTCCGCCCCGTGCAGCGACTGCCCCCTTAAATCACCGGGTAATACCTCGGTCGAACCATTTTTTTGCAGGTACGAGAGCAGATTTAGCAGGAATGTATGCCGAAAGTAGCACGGTTGATCAGCGGCAATAGGCAGCGTCCAAGTGGGAACATTTGACATGCATCTGGGCCGACCTTGATCAATGTCAGCAACAAATTTTCATAGTCTGCTGTACGAGTACTACACGGCAATAGCGCGCTTCTCCTCCGATGGCTGCGCCTTTCCGCGTGGACAGAAAGAACTCCCCCTGGAGGCGGTCAAAACGATTGCTGACAGGTATTGATGGCGTGAGATGCCAGCAGTCGCATGCACATGTGGCGGCGATACCGCAACAGGACCAATGAAATCGGGGCCGCGCCAATGCATCTATCGCGTGAAGAATGCGCTGTCGATTGCCCAATTTTTAGCTGCTAAAGCTTCCACGAACCCGCTCCTGTGTCCAGCCTTGATCTCACGCATAGTGCGCGGCAGGCTTGATCCAAGTGGCATGGCAGGCCAATTCTTGTTGCGTCAGCCATTACGGCATTCGATACTGGACGCGTGTTTTCGGAATAATGATTGCGAGCGCGTTTCCGCTAAGGACGAATCGGTGGCAGGGGAAGGCCTGCCGCATATGCCATTCGCCTCGGTGTTGCCGCTGGCATTTTTGGTTCACGAAAGGGGACGCCATGAAAGCAGCGACAGCCGAATACCTGAAAGAGCGCCGCGTTGAACCTCGCATGGGCGAAGAGCGCTTCATCCGCCTGGGCGAAGTGCTGGCAACCTGCGGCAAGTCGCGCAGCAGCGTTTATGCGGGCATCAAGGAAGGCACCTTCCCTCCCCCTGTCAAGCTGCAGGGACGTTCCTCCGCCTGGCTCAGGAGCGAGGTGCTACGCTGGATGCAAGCGTGTATCGAGGCCAGCAGACCTGCAGACACGGTATGCTCAATAATCGACAATTCATCAAGCACCAGGCCAATCGGTAACAAAGGGACCAGAGCCGAATGAAGCCGGGAGATACCGGGATACCTGCGGCATAGCGCCGTTCACTTCCGCCGCTGCACCACCCTGGCATCCCTCATGGCCTCGATCAAATCATCTTCATCAATGCCCAATCCAAGGCAGCCAAAGATGAAGTCGGCACAGTAGTCGTACAGCAAATCAATCACCTCTACGCTGCGCTCCTTCTGGATTTTCTCCAACATGGCCTGCATGTCACTTCTCACGCCTTCGTCGGCCACGACGCGGCTCAGCGCCGGGAATACAAGGCCGTGCAACCGCTCCAGCGCTTGCCTGCCAACCTGGCTTACGCAGCGCTCCACCTTTCTATCGTCCATGGCAACTGGAAGCAGGCAATGCCGCCTGACGGGCTTCGGTGGACGCATATGGGCCGCGTCGAACTCTGTACGCGGGTCCAGCCCATCATGCAGCATCTGGCGTGCGACTGCGCGGCGGCATCGAGCAAGCGTTGGCGATACCTCCGGGTAGTGGCCGAATGTCAGGGCATTTTCCTTGCCGTCCTTCTGGCGAAATTTCATGCGCCAGACCTTCGAGCCAGTCGGCATGACTTCAACATACAGGCCGTAGCCGTCGAATAACCTGAATGGTTTTTCCCCTGGCTCCGCCTGTATCAGCCGCTGCTCTGTGAGAGGTTCAATTCGTCTTGGCATGACTATCTCCTTAACGATGCGGCGCTGGCCACACCAGTTCCAGCGATCCATGATGGCCCGGCTGCGGCGTATCACCGCGCTCCACGGCTTCCAGGTAGTCGGCCCACTCCTGCATCATCTTGCGGCGCTCGGACAGGAACTGGGCGCGATCGTAGGCGCTGGCCACCTTGTCCTTGGGCGCGTGCGCCAGTTGGCGGTCCACCACTTCATGGCGGTAGCCCAGGCGCTCCTTGATGGTGCTCATTGCCAGCGCCCGGAAGCCGTGGCCGGTCATACGGCCCTTGTAGCCCATGCGGGCCAGCGCCACCAGCAGCGTGTTGTTGCTCAGCGGCTTGTCGTGGTCGCGCTGGTTGGGAAACAGGTACGTGCCGCGGCCGGTGATGGTGTTCAGCTGGCGCAGCAAGGCCAGCGCCTGGCGCGAAAGGCAGACGTGGTGATTGGTCGTGTCGGGGTTGACGGTCAGCTTGCCGCGCTTCATGCGCTGCCAGGGAATGATCCACTCGCCGTTCTCCAAATCGACTTCGCTCCATGGCGTCTCTATCAGTTCGCTGGTGCGCACGAAGACCAGCAGCATCAGGCGCAGCGCGATGCGCGTCGGCTCGAACATGCGCGCCTCGTTACGCGCCAAAGTGTCCAGGAAAACGGGCAATTCATCGGCATCGATGGCGGCGAAGTGCGAAACGCGCTTGGTCTTCAGGACGTCCTTCATGTCCACCACCAGGTTGCGGTCAGCCAGACCGCACTGGATGGCGTAGCTGAATATCTGCGAGCAGACGGCCTTCAGACGATGCGCGATCTCGGTGGCGCCACGCTCCTCGATCTTGCGCAGGGTATCAATCAATTCGCGGTGCCGGATTTCCGTGATCGGCCTGTCGCCAATGCGTGGAAAAATATCGGCTTCCAGGCGCTGCAGCATGTTCTTGGCTGTGCGTTCGCTCCAGGTTGGCACCTTGTTTGCGTACCACTCTCTGGCGATTTTCTCGAAGGTATTGGATGCTTTTTCGGCGGCGAGCCGCCTGGCGTCGTCGCGGTACTTGCCGGGGTCGATTCCCTGCAGCTGCAAGCGGCGCGCTTCCATGCGCTTTTCACGCGCCACCATGATCGAAATTTCCGGATAAGGCCCGAAAGTCAGCGTATTTTCCTTGCCGTTCGATTGACGGAATTTCATGCGCCAGATCCGCGAGCCGCTGGGCATCACTTCAACGTACAGGCCGCCGCCATCGAACAGCTTGTATGACTTTTGCCTGGGCTTGGCATTTTTGACCTGGAACTCGGTCAGGGGAGGGATAATCTTGGCCATGGCTGGTCTCCTCAGCATATGCGTCAGAAATCACTTTAGACCGGCGAATGAGGGCTTGGTTGCCAGACTTGGGGTAAGCTGATCTGTATCTAGCTCCGATTTTTGCTGGCTGCAGCTGGACAGTACTGGACGCCAGAATACAAAAAAACCGCTTTAGCACGGGCTAAAACGGTTTTTTGTGGACGTTCTTGGACTTCCTTGAACTTGCCAATTTGTATCTTTGGCGGAGAGAGGGGGATTCGAACCCCCGATAGAGTATTACCCTATACACGCTTTCCAGGCGTGCGCCTTCAGCCGCTCAGCCATCTC
>RCMZ01000845.1_pt1 | contig 12343 bp, 9 predicted proteins | sample 2041141 | NCBI WGS metagenome assembly RCMZ01 (sample SAMN09708263, study PRJNA481090) | Wastewater metagenome, whole genome shotgun sequencing project. | biome: sewage; isolation source: Davis station wastewater (DW) | place: Antarctica: Davis Station | collected 2010-03-01
ATGAACAGCGAGGACGAAATCCGTCAGGCCGTGACGGACTTCAACAGCGGCCGCTTCGGCGACATCCCCGCCGCCTGATCCGTCTCTCCACAAAGGCCCGGTCTTCGGACCGGGCCGCAACCTCGCGCCCCGTCCGGGCGCGTCCTGCCCAACCAAGGAAGGGTTCCCGATGATTGAATTGATGATCGACCAGCGCCGCAAGGATCTCGGCGGGTTCGAGGTGGGCCGCGTCCTGCCTGACGCCAAGCGCCGCATGGTCGGCCCCTTCGCCTTCTTCGACCATATGGGGCCGGTTGACCTTCCCGCGGGAATCCCCAAGACCGTGGACGTGCGCCCGCACCCGCATATCGGCATCTCGACCCTGACCTATCTGTTCACGGGCGAAATCACCCACCGCGACAGCCTGGGCGTCCATCAGGACATCCGCCCGGCCGAGGTCAACTGGATGACGGCGGGCAGCGGCGTCACTCACTCCGAACGCTTCGAGCGCGCCCGCATGGACGGTTTGCGTCTGGAAGGCATCCAGGCCTGGATCGCCCTTCCCAACGGCCAGGAAGAAATCGATCCTTCGTTCCAGCACGTCACCGCCGCCGACCTGCCAACCTGGCGCGAGGGCGGGGTCAGCGGTCGCCTGGCGGCGGGCGAAACCCTGGGCATGAAGGCCGGGGTCAGCACCTTCTCGCCCATGCACTACCTGCATCTGGAACTGGATCCCGGCGCGCGCTTCCAGACCCCGACAGACCATTCCGAAAGCGCAGTCTATGTCGTCTCGGGCCTGATCGAGATGGATGACGGCCGCCCCATCGGTCATGGCCAGATGGCGGTGCTGGAAAGAAAGACCGCCTCGGTCATTCGCGCGCTGGAACCTTCGACCGTCATGGTTCTGGGAGGCGAGCCGGTGGGCGAACGCTTCATCGACTGGAACTTCGTCTCCTCATCCAGGGAGCGCATCGAACAGGCCAAGGCCGACTGGCGCGCCGGACGCATGAAGTTGCCCGACATGGACGATCAGGAGTTCATTCCCCTGCCGGCCGACCCGACCCCACCCGCCAATCCCATGTCCTGACTGGAGGCCCCATCATGGCCATCGCCCACGCCCGCATCGGCGCCGCCCGCTACCTGACCACGATCAGGACGGGCGGCGAGTTGCAGCACGAACTGACCGCCGACGAACCTGAACGCCTGGGCGGCGCCGACCTCGGTCCCGCGCCGTTCGACCTGCTGATCTCGGCGCTCGGCGCCTGCACCGCCATTACCCTGAAGATGTACGCTGAAAAGAAGGGCTGGCCGCTGCAGGATCTTGAGGTCCGTCTGGAATACCTGGGCGGCGAAACCCCGCCGCGCATCGATCGGGTGCTGACGCCCATCGGTCCGCTGGACGAGGATCAGCGCGCCCGCCTCGCCGCGGTCGCCGAACGCACCCCTGTCACCCTGGCCATCAAGAACGGCCTGCCAGTTCACACAACACTGACCTAGGCCAGGCATTTCAAAATCCGGCCGTCTTGAAATCCTGTCGCCGAGACACCCGGCAAGGGCGCGAATTTCCGCTTGACCCTGAAAGGCGAGAAGCTTCGGTCTGACAAGCCAGTCGTTGACCCTCGCAACATTGGCTTCTATCCCGGCGGCGACAGGTTCCTCGAGAGGGGATCAAAAGGGAACTCGGGTGAAAATCCCGGGCTATCCTCGTAACTGTAAGCGGCGAGTCCGCGCGTCACGAGCCACTGGCGGTCCTCAGATTGAGGCAGGCTGGGAAGGCGGCGCGCAATGGCGATGACCCGCAAGCCAGGAGACCTGCCTGTCACGGTCGTCCTTCGCGCGGACGAGGCATCCGGGCGAGAGGGGGTTTCCCCGTGAGGCGATGTCGTCTGGTCTGCTTCCGATTTCGGAGGCGGATCGCACTGTCGCGCGAGGGAAGTCCATGGGTTGTGAGACCATAGCCAGATCCACCCTGCGGTCTGCGGGCACGCGTCCGGTTGAGGCGTTCGCGTCATGAGCCTCAATCGCCGCGCGCTTCTGGCCGCGCTCGGGCTTCTGCCTCTGGCGGGCGCGGGCCTTGCCGGATGTTCGCCACGCCAGGAGCCAGCGGCGGGATCAGCCGGTCGGAGCTTGAGCTTCACCGATGATGTGGGGCGCAAGGTCACGCTGAAGCTGCCGATCCGGCGCACCGTTGTCTTCAATCGCTATACGACTGAATTCATCCGCGCCATTGCGGGCACGGATGTTCTGGTCGGCGTCGATATCAAGTCGGGCACGGCCTATTGGCCGACGGTCACGCCGGAGATGTTTGCCGGCCAAGGCCAGACCAATCCCAATTTTGAAGCCATCGTGGCCATGAAGCCTGACGTGGTCTTCTTCCCGCGCAACAGCGACTGGCGCGGCGCCGCCGAGACCCTGGCGCCGTTTGGCATTCCAGTCGTGGTGATGACCTGCTGGGACGTGCTCAAGCACGAAGAGAACGCCACTCTGCTGGGCCGTATCTATGAGCAGCCGGAGAAGGCCGAAAAGCTCAACGCCTTCTACAGAGGCTATCGCGATCTGCTGGCCGAGCGCCTCAAGGGCGTGGAGCGCAAGCGCGTCTATCTGGAAGAGGTCGGCGACTACAAGACCCTGCTCAAGGGCTCGGGCTGGCACGACATGATCGTGGAGGGCGGCGGGCTCAACGTCTTTGGCGACGTCAATATCCTGAACCAGCCGTCGGCGCGCGGCAGCGTACAAGGCTTCGAGGTCGATCCCGAGGAAATCCTCGCCCGGCGGCCCGATGTCATCATCAAGCTGCAGCGGGGCCAGTACGAACCTCATAGCGAGGCCGCGTCGCGCGAAGTGCTGGAACGACTGGTCGCTCGCCCCGGTTTTGGGCAACTGCCCGCCGTGCGTGACGGGCAAGTCTATCACCTGAGCTACTATTTCTCGAGCGCGAGCTCCAAGATCGTCGGAGCCCTCCAGATCGCCAAATGGCTCTATCCGGAACGGTTCACCGATATCGATCCGACGGCGGCGATGAAGGTCTGGCTGGAGGATTTCCAGGGCGTGCCCTATCCGAAGGAAGGCCGCTACTGGACCTCTCTGCCGATCATTCGCGGAGCCGCCGCGTGACGGATGAGGGCGTGATCCGTGATGACCGCACGGCGCTGGAAGAGGCCTTTCGTCGTCATCGGCTGCGGCGTTGGCTGATCATGGCGACCGGCGTGGTCGTTCTCGTCGCCGCCATCATCGCCTCGACGGGTCTGGGCGTGCAGTCCCTGAGCCTTGGCCAGAGCGCGCGGGCCCTTCTTGCGCCCTTGCTGCCGACAAACTGGACCCTGGACCTGTCGCCCTTGCAGATCGATGTGGTGCAGAAACTGCGGGCGCCGCGCACCCTTTTGGCCGCGATTGGCGGGGCCAGTCTGGCCCTGGCGGGGGCCGCGCTTCAGGGCATCACCCGCAACGCCCTGGTCAGCCCCTTCACCCTGGGCATCTCGTCCGCCGCCGCCTTTGGCGCCTCTTTGGCGATCCTGGCGGGCTGGGGCGATCTGGTGGGCTTTGGCCCCTATTGGACCGTCGTGGCGGCCTTCGCCTGCGCCCTGTTCTGCGCCGTTCTGGTGCTGGGGTTTTCGGCCATGCGCGGGGTCACGGCCATGATGCTGATCCTGGGCGGCGTCGGCCTGAACTATCTGTTCAGCGCCGCCACCACCACGGTTCAGTTCGTGGCCACGGAACAGCAACTGGCCGCCATCATCCAGTGGTCCTTCGGCTCGCTGAACGGCGCGGCCTGGCTGGAGGTGGCGATCGTCGGCGGCATATTGCTGGTCGTCGCGCCCATCCTGTTTGCTCACGCCTGGGCGCTGAACGCCTTTGCCGCAGGCGGCGATGAGGTGGCGGCCTCGCTCGGCTTTTCGGTCAAGCGCACTCGCGCCGTCGTCACCATCGGCGCCGTGCTTCTGACCGCAGGCATCGTCAGCTTCGCAGGCGTGATCGGCTTCGTCGGACTTGTGGCGCCCCATATTGCCCGGCTGTTGATCGGCGGCGATCACCGCGTCTTCCTGCCGTTCGCCGCCATAACCGGCGCAGTTCTGGTGGTCATCGCGGACCTGATCGGCCGTCTGGCTTTTGCTCCCGTCGTCATTCCGGTCGGGATCGTCGTCGCCTATCTGGGCGTGCCGCTGTTCCTGCACCTGTTGGTGACGCGCCGCCGCGAGATGCTGCTGTGAGGCTCAGCGTCCATGATCTTCACTATCGTTATGGCGGGGCCGACGTTCTGCGCGGGGTCGATTTCGCGGTTGGTCCCGGCGAGATCGTCTGCCTCGTCGGCCCCAATGGCGCCGGCAAGAGCACGGTTCTCAAATGCCTCAACCTGATCCTCAAGCCCCATCGCGGAGGGGCCAGACTGGACGACGCCCCGATCTCAAGCCTGGGCCGCCGCAATCTGGCTCGGGCCATTTCCTATGTGCCGCAACAGGCGGGTCAGGCCATGTCCCTGCCCGTCATGGAGATGGTCAGACTGGGCCGGGCGCCGCATCGCGGGCTCGGGACAGCGGCTCAGGATCAGGCCGTGGTTCTGGACGCCATCCAGGCGCTGCAACTGGCCTCCCTGGCCATGCGCCAATATGGCGAACTCAGCGGCGGCGAGCGCCACCGCGTCCTGATCGCCCGCGCCCTGGCCCAGCAAGGCCGTGTCATGCTGCTGGACGAACCGACCAGCGATCTGGACCTCAGATATCAGCTTGAGACCATGACCATGCTGCGGCGGCTGGCGCGCGAGCGTCAGGTCGGCATCCTGATCGCCATCCATGACCTGGCCCTGGCCAGCCGTTTTGCCGACCGGATCGTCATGCTCTCGCAAGGCCGCGTCTTCGCTCAGGGACCGTGGCGGGAGGTCGTCACGCCCGCCAATCTGGAGGCGGTCTATGGCGTCAGCGCCCTGACGGGTCTGGACTGCGGCCTGCCCTATGTCATCCCTATCGAAAAGCCGATCTAGGCTTCTCGAACCTCAGGCAAAACAGTCTCGGCAAATAGCCTCATGCTGGCCAGGGCCGTGTCATTGTCGAGCACGCCATTGCCGTTGAAGACGCAGCGCAGTTCGCCCGCGCCGCGCGTCTGGCGCAGAGCGGCGATCTGGGCCGCGCACTGCTCCGGATCGCCCCAGACCACTTGTTCGGCCAGGACCTTGTCGCGATCCAGCGGCACGGCCGCCACCCCTCTGGCGAGGGCTGAGGCGTCGCGCGCGACCTGACGTTTCGACAGAAAATCATCCACGGCCGCCGTGGCCTCAGCCCTGTCGCGGCCGATGCAGACATAACGGCACAGTGAGGACCGACCCAGGGCGCTAGGCGCGCCTGTCTCGGCCAGAACCTCGGCATAGACCGAAAGCTGGCGCAGTTCGGGCGGCTCCAGACTGAGCAGCAGCGGCAGCCCACGCTGGGCTGCAAACCCCAGGGTCTCCTTGGTCGAGCCCGCCACATAGAGCGGCGGATGCGGCTGTTGCAGCGTCGGGGCGCTGGCCCGATTGGCCCCGGATTGAGGCTCGGTCCAGACCCGCAGCATGGCGTCATAGGCCGCCTCGAACCGCTCGCGCGCGCTTGAATGTTCGATGCCGAGAATGTCGAAGGTCTGCGGATCCGTGCCCCGGCCAATGCCGATATCCAGACGCCCGCCGCTCTGCCGGTCCAGTTGCGCGATGCTCTCCGCCAGCAGCAGCGGATCATGCAACGGCAGAACCAGGATCGAGGTCCCCACACGAATCCGTTCGGTGCGCGCAAACAGGGCGGCGGCCAGCAGCAGGGTCGAAGGATAGGGCTGGGGCGGATCCTGGAAATGGAATTCGTTGAACCAGACGGCGTCGAACCCCAGCCGATCCGCCTCCTCGAACAAGGACAGGAAGTCGCGATGATCGCCCCGCGTCGCGTCACGGGTCCAGCCATAGAGATCAATGCGCATGGGCGGCCCTCCGCGTCGTTGGTCGGCGGCGGCTCATAGGTCCGCCGCCGACATCACGTCGCTCTTGCTGGGAAACAGACTCTAGAAGTCGGCCTGGATGGAGAACTGGAAGGTCCTCGGCATCGACAGACCAAAGGTGGTCGATCCGCCCCGACCCATCCAATAATTCTTGTCCGCCGCATTCAGGATCATGGCGCTGAGCCGGATCGGGTGCGAGGCAACCTCGGTGCGGTAATTGGCCCCGATGTCAAAGGCCACGAACGCGGGAATTTTGGTGCTGCCGTTCGCGCCTGAATCGATGAAGGCCTCGCCATTATAGACGGCGCGTCCCACCAGACCGATGCTGCGGACAGGTCGATACTCAAACCCCGCCGTGCCGCTCCATTCGGCGACGCCATTGACGAACTTGCCGTCCGCCGCGCCTCCATTGGTCTTCTCGCGCTCGGCGTCGAGATAGAGGCCGCCCAGGGTGACCGTCCACTGGTCGGTCAGTTGCCCAACCGAGGACAGCTCTACGCCGCGATAGCGGTTCTTGCCGTCGGCATCACGACGGAAGGTCGTCGGGGTCACTTCGACGTCGATCAGATTCTGCTGATCCATGTCGAAAATAGCCAGGGTCGACAGCATGCCGCCGCGCTTCAGCTTGACGCCGATCTCGTTCTGAGAAGCCTTCACCGGGGCCAGAACCTCGCCGCGATTGATGTAGCGGGCATCGTTGCTGACCACTGCGCCGCGCGAGAAGCTCTCGGTATGACCGGCATAGAGGGACAGATCGGGCGAGGCCTTATAGGTCAGGCCATAGGTCGGCAGGATGTTGTCATTTTCGATCCGGCGCCCCGTCAGCTGGTTGAGGAAGTCCTCGTTCTTCTGCGAAGCCGCCAGCAGGATGTCGAACTTGCCGACCGAGATGACGTCGGTCAGGGTTACGCCAATATTGGTCTCGCTCCACTGCAGCGCCGCCGTGCGGCGCGCAGGCAGAGGATAGAACTGCGGCCCATAGGCGACGCCGCCATAAAGGCTGCCGCCGATCCGGCCGGTCGCGCCATTATTGGTGTTGTTCCAGTATTTGGCGAAGGAGTGGTCGACCGCCAGAGCGATATTATGGGTCAGAGGGCCGGTCTCGAACCGCCCGCGGACGCCGATCTGGCCATAGGCGTTTTCCGTCGCCTCGACCTGGGCATTGGCGACATTGGCGGCGACGAACACGCCTGCGTCGTTGAAGCGCAAGGCCGAGCTGGAGTTATACTTATAACCGCTCTTTTCCATCGCCCCGTAGTTGGCGAAGACCGACCAGTTTTCGTTCAGGCGCTGTTCGTGGTTCAGGGCGACGACATAGCCGTACATCAGCTTGGTCGTTTCGGGAAAATCGTAGTTGTTTTTGGCGTCCGGCGCCTTGGACAGGTCGCGGCCCGTGCCGCTGAAGGTGAACCAGCGCTGGCCGCCATTGATCCTCAGATCGAAATAACCGGCAAACAGATTGGTGCTGCTGCTCGCGCTCTGATGATCCAGATTGACGAAGATATTGGTGCTGTTGTTCTCGGCTCCGGGCAAAGAAAGCTCGCCATCAAGGCGCTCGGCATTGACCCGCACGCCCCAGGTCTTGCCCTCGCCAAAGCGGCGCGAAACATCCAGATAGGTCCCGATGCTGCTGCGGCCCGAGAAAGTCCCCGTGACGCGGTTGATGTCGGCATAGGGGGCCGATTTTGTGACGACATTGATCGTGCCGGGCGCAGGCGTGGCGCCGCTGTCGGTGCCATTGTTCGACATGTTCACGCCATTCACGGCCGCATTGGGCCCCGAGGTGATGTCGATGCGTTCAATCACGTGCGACGGCGGGGTGGTGAACTGCGAGAACAGACTGGGGATGCCGTTCAGCATCATGTGGTTGCCGTTCATGTTCACGCCGCGCATGCTGAAATCGCTATACATCGGCGAGCTGGTGCTCGAACGGATCGACGGATTGTTCTGCAGCACATTGCTAAGCGGCAGGCTGGGATCGTGGAACAGCTCCAGCGTCTTGGCCGACAGGCTCATCAGCGAATAGGGAATGTCCATGACGGACTTGTCCCCCTGAATGCCCAGCCGGGCGCTGCCCTGCAGCAGTTCTCCGGGCAGACGGTCGTCCTTGTGCAGGACCACAACATCATCAACCTGGACGATCTGTCTGTGGTCGGTTCTGGCGTTCTGATCCTCGGCCTGGGCCAAAGCGGGCAGAGCAAAAACAAGCGCGGCAACGCCGGCGCTGTAGAATAGATTTTTGGACATGGATGTCCCCCGATAACTCGCGTGCAAACGATCACGCGAAGAGCCACCCGCACGGCCAGGGCCGCGCAGATCGACGAGCCGCAGCAGGCGCACGCGAGCGCCCAGCAAGCCGGCCGAAATGGCTCTCCGCCATTTTCTGTTTGTCGCTCAAACGGAGGTCCGCGCCGCAGATTCACACTGATCTGAAAGCACAAGCGACACGCACCAGCCGGTTTCCTGGCTCGCGGGTCATCACGTCACAGGCCGCCTTCCCAGAGCCGAGGCCCCAGTGGCTGGAAAGATGGAAAATCCCATCTCGCCGTGGCGTGTGCGCTCACCGCTTACAGTTGCAGGGACAGCTGCGGTCTTGGGGAGAACCCCGCACCACATTCCCGATTAAGCCCGAAGGCTCTGGCGCGCTATGACGTCTTCGGGCCGCAAAGCCCTTGGACGACGGGGTTCTGTCGGAGTTCACCGCCAATGTCTAGGTCTGGCAGGGTCCAGGGCTGGCAGGCCATACCGCGACGGTTGGCACCGACATGGACAAGCCGCCGAAACATGGACATGACACACCCCCACGCGCCTTGACCGACGGCGCGGCAAGCTTGCCCGCAGGGGCCGTGGCGAGAGGGACGCAACATCATGACGGACCAGCCCGCTCGCGAACACGCCCGGATCATTCCGGCCGAAGAAGCCCTGCGCACCCTCGGCCGCCCCCTGCCCGACCGCCCAGCGCCGCCCGCACGCTTCGCCGAAACCCTGGCCGCGGCTGCGGCCTTCGGTCCGCGCTTCGAACTGGCGACGGCCTGGTGCGGTTCGCCCGAGGATAGAATTGTCGCTTCGGAATTGACCGACGATCAGCTTGAACACGCCGTCGCCCTGCGCGGCTCAGGCCTCAAGACCACGGACCTCAAGGTCGCCGCCAATATGTGGTTCCAGTGGTACTGCCACCGCATGGCCGCGCCTCTCATGGCCTCATGGGTCCTGCATCGCCGCGTCCCTGACGTCTCAGCCGAAAACATCGCCTTCCGCTTCGACGCCGAAGGTCGGCCAGAGCATACGGCAATGATCGAGATGCGGGCTTCAAGTCTCCCCGGCGACACGACCGAAGACCTCGACCTGAAGCCCGTCGCAGACCTGCTGCCCGAGATTAGCCGCGTGCTTCTGGACGGCCATCTCCTGCCGCTGGGTGAACGCCTGAAGGCCCGATACCGCCTCGGCGCGCCGATCACCAAGGGCACAATCGCCTCTCAGATCGGCATGGCCCTGACCACAATCGACGCCCAGAGCAGCTTGACGTGGGAACAGGTCACAACCGACGCCCTCGACCTGCTAGAACACACGAGCCTCGAGCTCGACAGCCTGTCCCGCAGCGGCGACCTCATCTGCCTGCAAAGCGCCAACCGCACCGGCATGTTCTACCGACGCGGGACCTGCTGCCTCGTCTACCGCGCTCCCGACAAAGCCAAATGCGGCGGCTGCCCCCTGCACAGCGACGACGACCGCGCTCGTGTCTATTCAGATCGCCTCGCTGGCCGACCGACCTGACGCTATCCGACCGGCAGTGCGGCTTTCGGTTCCCCGCAACCCAGGCCTTGAGACCTGCGCAACGCGACCTTGAGGCCCGTTCACTGTGGCGCCGACATCGTCGCCCATCCCCATCCGCCGCATCGCCATCCTCGCGACGTGCGCATCCTGCCGGGGTCGCGCGACTTTCACTGATGCCGGTAGGTGTATTCCGGCATCAGCGCAGCGAATGATCGAGTCTATTCGATCAGGCGAGGTTCTTCTGCGGCAGGACCAGGTATTTCTCGCCTGTGGCGCGTCGATTATAGGCGGCGACGATTTCGGGCTTCAGGGCTTCGGCCAGCGAGATTTCGGCGGTGTAGCGGCTGGCGAAAGTGGTCTTGAGCTCGGAAACGACGCGGCTGCGCATGGCGATTACTGTCTCCATGCCGAACTTTGCGAGACTGGGCGGCAACAGCCAGCCGCCGACGCCCCAGCTCATGCCAAAGCCTCGCGTCAGCTCGGTCGGGCGCAGATCCAGACCGCCATAGACATAGACCTGTTTGTGCACCGACGAGCCGTAGCGGCTGAAGGGCGCGCCGGATCGAATGACGGCGATCTCCATCGCGTTCAGGATTTGCCCGGCCAGCTTGCCTCCGCCGATGGCGTCGAAGGCCAAGGTGGCGCCGGTCGCGGTGATGGCGTCGGTCAGTTCGGCCTCAAAGGTTTCGGAGGTGCTGTCGACCACATGCACCGCGCCGATGTCGCGCAGGATCGCCGCCTGCTCCGCACTGCGGACGATGTTCACCAGGCCGATCCCGTCGGCGAGACAGATCTTGTTCAGCATCTGACCCAGGTTTGAGGCGGCGGCGGTGTGAACCAGAGCCGTGTGACCTTCACGGCGCATGGTTTCGACCATGGCCAGAGCCGTCATCGGATTTACAAAGGCCGAGGCGCCGTCAACGGCGCTCGTCCCTTCCGGCAGAACCATGACGTCGTGCGCGCGCACGGTGACATACTGGGCAAAGGTCGGCCCGCCGACGATGGCGACCGTCTTGCCGATCAGGTGTTCGGCCTTGGCCCCCGCTGCGATGACCGTGCCCGCGCCTTCGTTGCCCGCCGGCATCGACTGATCCAGCCGTCCCTTGATGATGGCCAGTCGGCGTTCCGGCACGTCGGCGACCAGAACCGGGCTGTCCGCCGTGCCCTCGGCTCGCGCCGTGCTGAGGTCTGCAGGACCGAGCAGAAGCGCGAGGTCGGATGGGCTGATCGGAGCCGCTTCGACACGAACGACAATCTGACCCTCTGCGGGTTTAGGAACCGAAACCGGCTCCAGCGACAGCCGCAACTGTCCCTCAGAGGTAATCAGGGTTCGAAGCTCGAGGCCGGAGGCGATGTCGGTCATGGGTCCGTCTTTCCAGTCTGGTCACGCCCTGCGGCGAGTGAGGAGCGCGCCAGCGTGGTCGCCGACGCGGAAATGAGGGTCTTGGCCGAACGTCCAGCCATCAGACGCACTGTGGATGAAGCATTTCGTTTAGAGCATCAAGCTACAATCGAAAAATGGGTATGCCCAGACGTACAACGCCTCGAAACGGGAAGCTCAACCGCCTCAGAGCGTCTCCAATATCCGATCATCAAACATGCCAAAGGCCAGGCTAGAGGCATAAAGAGCCACGGCACGCTCTCGCGGCATGGTCGAGGCCCAGCTGCGCATATCGAAGGCGGCGTTCTGAAGCGCAACCAGGCCTTGGCTGGCGATGAAGGGATCGACAGGCCGCATGGAGCCCTCGGCGACGCCGTCGCTGATCATGCCCGCATAGGATTGGGCGATCCGGTGCGACCGCTCCAGCATAAGGGCGAGCTCACGCGCTGGCACACTGGTTAAAGCCGTCGTGCGCAACAGGCCTTCGCCATTGGCGAGCTGAAGATCGAGTATGCTGGCCAGAACGCTGGACAGTCGGCGCCAATGATTGCCGCCCACTGTGTCCGAAAGCCGCTGCGCCGTCGTCATGATGTTGAAGCTGCGGTCATAACAGGCGGTGATCAGATCATCCTTGGCGTCCATGTGATGATAGAAACTGCCCTTGGTGACCTTGAGCTCGGCCGAGATGCGTTCGACCGAGGCCCCGCGATAGCCGACCTCGTTCATCAGGCGGGTGGCTACGCGCAGGAAGGCGTCGCGATTGACCGTTTCATCGTCCTGGGCCTGAACCAGCGGGATCGGATCCGGCGACCACGACTGACCTTCGGATGCGATGCCGTGCGTCAGCAAATGCATCATCCGCGCTTCCAGCCGGTCGAACTCGTGCGCGTCATAACGCTCCAGCCAGACCGGCAGCCAGAAGGTCTTCTCCAGCAACAGGTGCGCGCGGGCGCCATAGAGGTCCGCATGCGCCCGCGACACGGGCGTGCCCCACAGGCTGCGGGTCCGCCGAAACACCGCGCGCCAGCCCGCCAGCAACTGACTTCGCAGCGGGTCTTCCATGGCGCGCAGGTCGGACAGGACGGCGAACGGCGCCTCCTCCCCCGCCTGGATGCGCGCCAGCCGCGCCATGTGCAGCGACAGATAGCGCCGCACCCGCAACTGGGGCGTCGGCTCCTCCAGCGCCTGGTCCAGAATCTCGAGCAGCTTGTCCTGCGTCCGGCTGAAACAGGCGGCCCGGTGCGAACCGGGCCTGTC
>RCMZ01000846.1_pt1 | contig 12325 bp, 11 predicted proteins | sample 2041141 | NCBI WGS metagenome assembly RCMZ01 (sample SAMN09708263, study PRJNA481090) | Wastewater metagenome, whole genome shotgun sequencing project. | biome: sewage; isolation source: Davis station wastewater (DW) | place: Antarctica: Davis Station | collected 2010-03-01
GATTCCAGGCACCGTGGGCGCTGCGCCCGTGCAAAACATTGGCGCTTACGGCGTCGAATTGCAAGACCGCTTCGACTCGCTCGATGCCATCGACCTGGCCACCGGCCAGAGCTTTACGCTCAACGCCGCGCAGTGTGCCTTTGGCTACCGCGACTCGGTGTTCAAGCATGCACCCGCGCCGGGCAGTGCGGTGGGCGATGTGCCCCGGGGCATGGGCCTGGCAGGCCGGGCCGTGATTACGCAGGTGCGCTTTCGCCTGCCCAAACCCTGGAAGCCCGAGCTGGGCTATGCCGAGCTGGAGCGCCGCGCCGCCGAGGCCGATGTGCCCCCCTCGCCGCAGCAGATTTTTGACTGGGTGTGCGCCATCCGCCGTGCCAAGCTGCCAGACCCTGCGGTGGTGGGCAATGCGGGCAGCTTTTTCAAGAATCCCACCGTGTCGCCCGACCAGTGCGCCGACATCATCGCGCGCGAGCCGCGCATCGTGCATTACCCGATGCCGGACGGCAGTATCAAGCTGGCGGCGGGCTGGTTGATCGATGCCTGTGGCTGGAAGGGCAAGTCCATCGGCAAGGCCGGGGTGTATGAAAAGCAGGCCCTGGTGCTGGTCAATCGGGGGCAGGGCGCTGACAGTGTGACCGGTGGCGAGGTGATGACGCTGGCCAAGGCCATCCAGACCAGTGTGTACGAGCGGTTTGGCATCCGTCTGGAGCCAGAGCCGTTGGTGGTGTAAGTCCGCCGGCCGGGCGCGCGTACAATGCGCGCCTTTCGTTCGTCAATTAATGGGTTCCCTCGCCCCCATTCACCAAAAAGGATTGCCATGACTCCGGTTCAAGCGCCGCTTTCGCGTGCGCCGCTCGCTCTTTCTCTCTTGGTGGCGTTCCACATCGCCATCGTCATCGCCAGCAACTACCTTGTGCAGTTGCCCATCACGCTCCTGGGCTTTCACAGCACCTGGGGTGCGTTCAGTTTCCCCTTCATCTTTTTAGCGACCGACCTCACCGTGCGCCTGATTGGCAAGGCCCCCGCGCGGCGCGTGATCACGCGGGCAATGTTGCCTGCGCTCGCGGCCTCGTATGTCGTGGGTGTTCTGTTCCACGAAGGGCATTTCAACGGAGGCGGCGCGCTGCAGGAGTTCAACACCTTCGTGTTCCGCATTGCATTTGCCAGTTTTGCGGCCTATGTCTTGGGGCAGTTGCTCGATATCCAGGTGTTCGACCGCATCCGCCAGCAAAGCCGGTCGTGGTGGTTGGCGCCAGCGGCCGCATCGGTGTTTGGGCAGGCGCTGGACACGGCGGCATTCTTCTCCATTGCCTTTTGGCGCAGTACGGACGCCTTCATGGCCGCAAACTGGGTGGAGATTGCCTTGGTCGACTATGTCATCAAGTTGGTGGTGAGTCTGCTGCTGTTTGTGCCCGCGTATGGCGTGGTGCTGGCGGCCGTTGTTCGCACCATGGGGCGTGAACCCCGGCCCGCAACTGCCTGAGCCCACAAAAAAACCGCCCAGACGGTGGGTCTGGGCGGTTTGCTTTGATTTTTATAGCTGCTGGCGCTTGTCCTATAAGCGCTAGCGCATCATTTGGCTATTTTTTTGCGCTGTTGCTGTTTTCCAGTTGCGCCAGCGCCGCATTGCCGCCCAACGACAGCAGCCCCGCACGGGCATACACGCCCAGTTTGTTGCGCGTGTCCACGATGTCCAGGTTGCGCATGGTCAGCTGGCCGATGCGGTCCAGGGGCGAGAACGGCGCGTCTTCCACCTTTTCCATCGACAGGCGCTCTGGGTGGTAGGTCAGGTTGGGGCTCTCGGTATTGAGCAGCGAGTAATCGTTGCCGCGACGCAGTTCCAGGGTCACCGTGCCGGTGACGGCGCGGGCCACCCAGCGCTGGGCGGTTTCGCGCAGCATGATGGCTTGGGGGTCAAACCAGCGGCCTTGGTACAGCAGGCGGCCGAGTTTGAGTCCGTTCATGCGGTACTGCTCGATGGTGTCTTCGTTGTGGATGCCGGTCACCAGGCGCTCGTAGGCGATGTGCAGCAGTGCCAGGCCTGGGGCTTCGTAGATGCCACGGCTCTTGGCTTCGATGATGCGGTTTTCGATCTGGTCGCTCATCCCGATGCCGTGGCGGCCACCGATGCGGTTGGCTTCCAGGATCAGCTCGACGGGGTCGCTGAACTCGACGCCGTTCAGCGCCACGGGCTGGCCTTCTTCAAAGCGCACCGACACTTCTTCGCGTTTGACTTGGACTTCGTCTTTCCAGAATGCCACGCCCATGATGGGGTTGACGATGCGGATGCCGCTGTTCAAAAACTCAAGGTCTTTGGCTTCGTGGGTGGCGCCCAGCATGTTGCTGTCGGTGCTGTAGGCCTTTTCGGCGCTCATCTTGTAGCCAAAGCCGTGCTGCGTCATGAACGCAGACATTTCAGCGCGGCCGCCCAACTCGTCGATGAACAGCTGGTCCAGCCAGGGTTTGTAGATCTTGAGCGAAGGATTGGTCAGCAGGCCATAGCGGTAAAAGCGCTCGATGTCGTTGCCCTTGAAGGTGCTGCCGTCGCCCCAGATGTTGACGTCGTCTTCCTTCATGGCGGCCACCAGCATCGTGCCGGTCACGGCGCGGCCCAGGGGCGTGGTGTTGAAGTAGGTCAGGCCTCCGGTGGAGACGTGAAAGGCGCCGGCTTGCAGGGCCGCAATGCCTTCATGGGCAAGCTGCGTGCGGCAGTCGATCAGACGGGCCTTTTCTGCGCCGTATTCCATCGCCTTGCGCGGGATTTCGTCGTAATCGGGCTCGTCAGGCTGACCCAGGTTGGCGGTGTAGGCATAGGGCACGGCGCCCTTTTGTTTCATCCACAAAAGTGCGGCGCTGGTGTCCAGACCGCCGGAGAATGCGATGCCGACCTTTTGGCCGAGGGGGAGATTCTGGAGGATGGTTGCCATTGAATACTTCTCAAAAATGATAGCTGCTTGCGCTTATCGCATAAGCGCTAGAGGCCAAAAACACCCGAATTTCAGCCGAAATGACAGATGTAGTGATAAGCCTCTGTCACGCGGATCTCGAACTTGGAGTTGCCGGGCACGCTGAATTTTTGGCCCGGCGAAGATTTCACCCAGCTGTCGGTGCCGTCGAGCTTGTATTCGCACGAGCCCGCCACGCATTCCATGATTTCAGGAGCGCCGGTGTTGAACGTCAGCGTCGCGGGCAGCACCACGCCCACCGATTTTTTCGTGCCATCGGGGTAGGTGATGCCGTGGCTCACGCACTTGCCGTCAAAGTACACGCTGGCCTGGGTGGTGACGGACACGCCGTCGATTTTTTCGGTGGTCATGGAAGGGCGGTGAGGTTAGAAGGAAACCGCTGATTTTAGGACAGCGTGTGTGCATGCTTTTCCCTAGAAGGCGAATTGCGCGCACCGGGGCGATCACAGCCGAAAAAAAAGAGCCTCGGAAGGCTCTTTTTCAATGGAGGAAGAATGGGCGGCGCCCCTCCTGCATCCGCTATCAGCGGTCGTAAGGATTGCGGTGGCGCGGGTAGTAGGGGCGCCCGCTGTCGTATCCATATTCGATCACCGTGACGGGCGCAGGCACATAGGTGGGCTGCTGGTACACCGGCTGCGTGGGATAAGTGGATGTGACCACACCGGGCTGGCTGTACACACCCTGTTGTGTGTAGGGCTCAGGCTGGGTGGAGTATTGTCCAGCGGGTTGCACATTCAACGCGATCCATCGACCCGGGTCGGTCTGCGTGCGTGTGGTGTATCGCCGTCCGGCATATTCATACACCACGTCGTAGCCCACGGTGCGGTTTTCGTAATAGGTCTCGGTGTTGCAACGCTGCACGTTCTCGTATTGCGGCTGTCCGTTGCCCTCAATCTGGTTGCCAATCACCGCGCCTCCCAGCACGCCAAGGGCCGTCGCGGCGGTGCGGCCGTGGCCTTTGCCAATGCCGTTGCCCGCTGCGCCGCCCACGAGTGCGCCAATTACTGCGCCAGCCCCCGAGGTGCGGTTGCCGCTGTAAACGGTTTCATTGCCGCAGACCTGTTGGGGCACGCCCACCTGCTGCATCACAGGGGTTGCCGATAGCACACGGCCTTGTTCTTGGGCGCTTGCGAGGGTGGCCACAGCGGCCAGGACGGAAAACACAACGATCTTTTTCATGGAGAAACTCCTTTTCGGGTCGGTACATAACGCACCAGACTGATGAAAAGTTTAGGCGCAGACCGTGAATTCAGGGCGTGGATGCCGTAAACCTGCGTAAAGAATTGTGCAATTAGTCCGCCTTTGGCGCCCGCATTCACTCAGCAAGCTGCGTTTTCATGAGGGCCGACCACTGTTCAGGGGCAAACCCGACACAAATCTGTGGCGCTGAGTGCGCCGAGACCTGCCATTCGACCACCGGTCGTTTGATGGTGCTGGGATGGTCTTGCATGGCTGCGCATGCAGTGGCGTCGTCGTGCACTGCGGCCTGGATGTCGGCGTCGAGTTTGCGCCAGGTGGTGCCCTGGCGATTGAGCAGCTTTTGCCAGCCCAGGGTTTGGGCCCATGCAAGGAGCCGGTCGGCAGGCACGCCCTGTTTTTTGAAATCATGAAACTGGTATTCCAGCCCATGTTCCGTCATCCATGCGCGGGATTTTTTGACGGTGTCGCAATTGGGAATGCCATAAAGGGTGATGCGTGCGGAATTCATGTTGCACATCATCCCTGAACTTCGGCGGGTTCTGCCTGCTCGGCGACAATCCCCCGCTCTATGCAAACCAAACCCCACACCCTGGAAGGCTGGCTGCGCCATTGTGAGCAGTTGCACCCCCTCAATATCGACATGGGCCTGAATCGGGTCAGTGAGGTCGCACGGCGCATGTCACTGCGCTTCGAGTGCCCGGTGATCACGGTGGCTGGCACCAATGGCAAGGGCTCCACCTGCGCCATGCTCGAGGCCGTGGCGTTGCAGGCGGGCTACCGCACGGGGGTCTACACGTCGCCGCACCTGGTCCACTTTGAAGAGCGGTGTCGTGTGCATGGTGAGATTGTGTCTGCCTCTGATTTGATAGCGCACTTTGAAGCTGTAGAGGGGGCCAGAACCCAAAATGGGGATGAAATCTCACTCACTTATTTTGAATTCACAACGCTGGCCATCCTTCGCTTGATGAGCCATTCGCTGCTGGATGTCGCCATTTTGGAAGTGGGCCTTGGCGGACGACTGGATGCGACGAACATCGTGGACGCCGACTGCGCCATCATCACCAGCATCGACATCGACCACACCGAATTCCTGGGGTCCGACCGCGACAGCATCGGACGCGAGAAGGCGGGCATCATGCGCACGGGGCGGCCTGCGGTGGTGAGCGACCCGATGGCGCCGCAAAGCGTTTTGGATCACGCCATGGAGGTTGGTGCGGATCTTTGGAGCCTGGGTCGCGATTTCAACTTCTCGGGCGACAAGTTGCAGTGGAACTGGGCGGGGCGCGGTCGGCGGTATGCAGGCCTGGCCTACCCCTCACTGCGTGGTGCGAATCAATTGATGAATGCATCGGGTGTGTTGGCTGCGTTTGAAGCGCTGCGCGAGCGCTTGCCCGTGACGGCCCAGGCGGTCCGTAACGGCATGGCCATGGTGGAGTTGCCGGGACGGTTTCAGATTGTCCCGGGCCAACCGGCTCTGGTGCTGGATGTGGCCCACAACCCTCATTCGGTGGCCGCGCTCACGGTCAATCTGGATGCCATGGGGTATTTTCCGTGCACTCATGCGGTTTTTGGGGCCATGGCGGACAAGGACCTTGCGCCCATGTTGGCGAAAGTGGGCCCGCTGGTGGATCGCTGGTATTTCACTGATTTACCGACTCCGCGTGCCGAGACCGCAGCGGGATTGCAGCAGAAATGGAACGCTGTCCAGATGGTGTCGGGACGCCGCAGCGATGTCACTTCAACGCTCCACCCTGGCCCCATGGAGGCGATGCAGGCGGCGGTGGCTGCTGCAGACCCCGCTGATAGAATCGTGGTCTTTGGCTCGTTTTATACCGTCGGAGGGGTTTTGGTGAACGGAACCCCTCGATTGAACGCTAAACATTTGGGCTAATCAGGCGTGTTCTGAGGCCCTTACGAGTCGTTACTCCATGGCATTTTTCAAGTTTCGGTGGCCCGGTCGCGGTGAGCAGCAACAGACCGAAAAACCCTCAAAGCGATCACGTGCGCCCCAGACCGAGAGCGTCGAGGTGATGCGGCGTCGAGCCCGTCATCGGCTGATTGGCGCTGCGGTGCTGGTGCTGTTGGGGGTTGTCGGTTTTCCGCTGCTTTTTGACACGCAACCGCGGCCTGTCCCGGTGGACATCCCGATCGAAATCCCGGATCGCAATAAAGTCGCACCCTTGGTGGTGCCTGCGCCAGTGGCCGAGGCCCCTGTCGCCAAACCTCCAGCCAGTGGCACTCCCGCCGCCCCAGCGCGTAGCGCGATGGGCAATGGCGTGACGGATGGTGAAGAATTGGTGCCTGCCACACGCCCCCCAGTGGCGAAGCCCGTGCCAGCCGCACCTGCCAAGGTTGAGGTCAAGGTGGAGCCGAAGCCCGAACCCAAGCCGGAGCCAAAAACACCCGGCCAGTCCGAACACAAACCGGCGGCCCGCGCCGATGATGCCGCCCGCGCGCGCGCACTGCTGGAGGGGCGTTCGCCGTCTCCGGTTACTTCCAATGCGCCTGTTGCTGTCCCTGCGGCTGCCAACGCCGAGGAAAACCGATTCATCGTGCAAGTGGGCGCATTTGCGGATGCCGACAAGGCCCGCGAAGCCCGAGCCAAGGTTGAGCGCGCGGGGATGAAAACTTACACGCAGGTCGTAGATACCAAAGATGGAAAGCGAACCCGGGTTCGTGTGGGTCCGTTCACCACCCGTGGTGATGCAGACAAGGCCGCTGCGCGCATTAAAGGGTTGGACCTTCCCGCTTCGGTTTTGACGCTCTAGGCGAAACGCAGCTCGGTTTGGCTGGCATTCATGGCTGCGCTCGATTGGATCTTTGTAGGGGTGCTTTTGGCATCCATGCTGATTGGCGCTTGGCGTGGGTTGGTGTTTGAAGTGCTGTCGTTATTGGGGTGGGTTGTGTCTTTTTTTGCTGCGCAGTGGTTTGCGCAAGACGCTGCGGCGTGGCTCCCGATGGGGGAGTCGGCGGGGGCTTTGCGTTACGCCGCCGGATTTGTGATTGTGTTTATTGCATCGGTATTTGTTTGTGGCTTTTTGACCTCCCTGGCCAAAAAACTGATCGAGGCCATCGGCCTTCGACCTGCCGACCGGGCTTTGGGTGCGATTTTTGGCGTGCTGCGAGGTTTTGTTTTGTTATTGGCGGTGGCGATGGTGGCGGGGCTCACACCGGTGGGAGACGCCTCTTCTTGGCAAGAGTCTCGGGTCGCACCGGCATTGGCTGAAGTGCTGAGGGGCTTGAAACCGGCGTTACCGGAAGAATTTAGTAGGCATCTGCCTTCTTGATATCAATAGGGCAGAGGCCAAGGCCTTTGCCGATTGGTTGCCGCGGGGATGTTCCCGCAAACGGATGGAATACAACTATGTGTGGAATCGTCGGCGTCGTTAGCACAGCGCCCGTCAATCAGCTGATCTATGACGCTTTGCTCCTGTTGCAGCATCGCGGCCAAGACGCCGCAGGTATCGTCACCCAACAAGGCCGCAAGTTTTTCATGCACAAGGCCATGGGCATGGTGCGTGATGTGTTTCGCACTCGCAACATGCGTGCTTTGCCTGGGAACGTTGGCTTGGGCCAGGTGCGCTATCCCACAGCGGGCAATGCGTACAGTGAGGAAGAGGCGCAGCCTTTTTATGTGAATGCTCCTTTTGGCATCGTGCTGGTGCACAACGGCAACCTGACCAATGCCCGCGAGCTGCGCACTGAGCTGGCTCTCACGGATCACCGTCATACCAACACGGACAGCGACTCTGAAGTCCTGTTGAACGTGTTTGCTCACGAGCTGGAGCGTTCCACGCGGGGTGTGCCTTTGCAGCCTGAAGACGTGTTCACAGCGGTGCGTGCGGTGCACAAGCGCATCAAGGGGTCCTACGCGGTTATCGCCCTCATTGCGGGGCATGGTTTGCTGGCGTTCCGTGATCCACATGGCATCCGCCCGCTGGCGATGGGGCGCAGCCAGGACGGCACGGTGATGGTGGGCAGCGAATCTGTCGCGCTGGAAGGCACTTCGCATGTCTTTGAGCGCAATATCAATCCTGGCGAGGCCATTTTCATCACACTGGACGGCAACATCCACGCCAGTCAATGTGCTGAAAATCCCAAACTCAACCCTTGTATTTTCGAGTTTGTGTACCTTGCGCGCCCTGATTCGGTGCTGGATGGCATCTCGGTCTACCAGGCTCGCCTGAATCTGGGGGAAACCTTGGCCAAGCGAGTCATTTCCACCGTGCCCCCCAATGAGATTGACGTAGTCATCCCCATCCCTGAGTCAAGCCGGCCCAGTGCGACCCAGTTGGCCCATTTGCTTGGTCTTCCATATCGCGAAGGCTTCGTCAAGAACCGCTACGTGGGCCGGACTTTCATCATGCCCGGGCAGGGCGTGCGTAAAAAGTCGGTGCGCCAGAAGCTCAATGTGATAGCCAGCGAGTTCAAAGGGCGCAACGTGTTGCTGGTGGACGATTCCATCGTTCGTGGCACCACCAGCCGCGAAATTGTGCAGATGGCACGCGACGCGGGGGCTCGCAAGGTGTATTTGGCCAGTGCGGCGCCGCCGGTGCGTTATCCCAACGTGTATGGCATCGATATGCCCACCAGCAGTGAACTGGTCGCCCATGGTCGCACCGTGGACGAAATTCGCCAGTCCATTGGCTGTGATGCGCTCATTTATCAGGATGTGGAAGGCATGAAGAAAGCCATTGGCTCGCTCAACAGTGCGATCTCTGGCTTTGATGCATCGTGCTTTGACGGCGTGTATGTAACCGGCGACATCACCGCTGAAGATATTGACCGCCTCAATGAAGGACGTGTGGGGGTGGAGGAGGGCGAGGAAGATACATCGCGCCTGGCTTTGCCGAATGCGCAAGCTGCGTAAGCCTTTGCGCATTGTCTTGGTGGATGCAAAGTGCAAAACGTCCATCGATTGATCGACTTCTGAAACTGGCCCCGTGAGGGGCCAGAACTTATTGATATGACTGAAAACACCACCTCCACTGCAACCCATGTGCGCACCCGCTTTGCGCCTTCGCCGACGGGGTTCATTCACCTAGGCAACATCCGCTCGGCGTTGTATCCGTGGGCGTTTGCCCGTGCTTCTGGCGGAGACTTCATTCTCCGTATTGAAGACACCGATCTGGAACGATCAAGCCAGGCCGCTGTGGATGTGATCATCGAGGGGATGGCTTGGTTGGGGCTTGATCACGATGAAGGCCCGTTCTACCAGATGCAACGCATGGATCGCTACAAAGCGGTGTTGGCGGATTTGCAGGCCGCCGGGCATGTCTACCCTTGCTACATGAGCATGGAAGACCTCGATGTGTTGCGTGAAAAGCAGATGGCCGCCAAGGAAAAACCGCGTTATGACGGAACGTGGCGTCCGGCCCCAGGCAAAGCCCTGCCCCCTGTTCCCGCTGGCGTCCAGCCTGTTTTGCGTTTCAAAAATCCCCAGGGTGGTTTGGTGGCATGGGACGACAAGGTCAAAGGCCGCATCGAGATCAGCAACGACGAACTCGACGACCTTGTTATTGCACGCCCGGATGGAACGCCCACCTATAACTTTTGTGTGGTTGTGGACGATATCGACATGGCCATCACACACGTGATTCGAGGCGACGACCATGTCAACAACACGCCTCGGCAGATCAATATCTTCCGGGCCCTTGGCAAGGAGCCACCGGTGTATGCCCACTTGCCGACCGTGCTGAACGAGCAGGGCGAAAAGATGAGCAAGCGCAATGGAGCCAAGCCGGTCACGCAATACCGTGATGAGGGCTACTTGCCCGACGCCATGGTGAATTACCTGGCGCGCCTGGGCTGGAGTCACGGTGACGACGAAATTTTCAGCCGCGAGCAGTTCCTGCAGTGGTTCAACTTGGATCATCTGGGGCGCAGCGCTGCGCAGTTCGACGAAGCCAAATTGCGTTGGGTGAATGCGCAACACCTCAAAGTGATGGCGGACGATGAACTGGCCACTCTTGTAGCTCCACAACTGCAGCGGCGGGGTATCTCTGGCGCTGAATTGGCGGACGGGCGGCTTGCGCGCATCTGCGCCTTGTTCAAGGACCGTTGTGATACCACCGTAGCACTGGCGAATTGGGCGCAGGTTTTCTATGGCGATGTAACAAAGGTAGATGCAGAGCGCGACCAGCATGTCACAGAGGCCATTCTGCCGGCGTTGCATGCACTGGCTGATGTGTTGTCGAGCTGTGAATGGGACAAGGCTTCTATCAGTGCCGCTTTCAAACAAGTGCTTGCAGCCCACGGCCTCAAGATGCCCCAGTTGGCAATGCCGGTGCGGGTTTTGACGGTAGGAACCGCCCACACGCCGTCAGTGGATGCTGTGCTGGAATTGGTTGGACGCGAAAAAGTTGTAGCGCGTTTGCGAAACCACTAAAAAGCTGTCTATAATTCGAGGCTCTGATGATGACAACAAACACAGTGTGATTGTTGCCATCAGACGGGGGTATAGCTCAGCTGGGAGAGCGCTTGCATGGCATGCAAGAGGTCATCGGTTCGATCCCGTTTACCTCCACCAAGGTTTGAGAATTATTGGTTAGTTGTTATCGGTTAGTTCCAAGGTTTTGACCCCATCGTCTAGAGGCCTAGGACATCACCCTTTCACGGTGAGTACCGGGGTTCGAATCCCCGTGGGGTCGCCAAGTTGTAGCGCTTGGCTTGTGTTGAGAGATGCAAGCGAAAGCTGCCTGCCAGGAGTGGTAGTTCAGTTGGTTAGAATACCGGCCTGTCACGCCGGGGGTCGCGGGTTCGAGTCCCGTCCACTCCGCCAGTCATCAACCGCTGCAGTCGCAAGGCTGCAGCGGTTTTTTTGTTTCGATGGCCGAATCCCAATTGTTTGGTGAATCAACAATCGTGGTACACAAGAGAGCTATCAACTCTTTCAGCGTTCGCATTTGCGCTGTTTTCAACAATATCGGTTCGTTATGCTCTATCTAAGGATTTCCCTGGTGCTCTGCGCATCACGCCCGTCCTCGTAGGCTTGGTTCTGTGAATCATTGCCGAGGTAGATACCGCTCAGCAAACATGCTGTTGTCTTTGGTTTGAGATGGTGGCAAAGGTTATTTGTTCAGCCGACCAGCGCCTGCGGCGCAACCTAAAGCGTTGAAGACTGAGCGGGGCTGGAGACTCGTTTGATCAAGCACTTGTTCGCGGGGGACCAGAAAAAGCAAGCCCGCCTACGAGCGGGAGCCAATTGCGGGCGGTATAAGGTGTTTTCCGCCCACAGCGCACTGTCCATAAGCAGTGGTTGCTATTAATAGAAGAGCATTAGTGGCTGCGCGGTGCCATGCTGTGGCGGCTTAGCGGGGTGCAAGGCGGATGGCGCCGTCAAGGCGTATCACTTCGCCATTGAGCATGTCGTTTTCGAAGATGTGCTGGACCAGTTTGGCGTAGTCCTGGGGTGTACCCAGGCGGCTGGGGAAGGGCACACCTGCGGCCAACGCGTCTTGCACTTCCTGGGGCATGCCAAAAAGCATTGGTGTGCCGAAGATTCCAGGGGCGATAGTCATGTTGCGGATGCCGTTGCGCGCCAGGTCACGGGCGATGGGCAGGGTCATTCCAACAACGCCCCCTTTGGATGCGGAGTAAGCAGCCTGGCCCATCTGGCCGTCATAGGCAGCAACGCTGGCGGTAGAGATCATTGCTCCGCGCTCGCCTGTGGACTCGGGTTCGTTCTTGCTCATGGCTTCTGCGGCGAGCCGGATCATGTTGAAGCTGCCAATCAGGTTGACTGTGATGGTTTTGCTGAAAACCGCCAGCGCATGGGCTCCGTTCTTACCCACGGTTTTTTCGGCTGGTGCAATGCCCGCGCAATTGACCAGCCCCATCAATTTGCCCATCGATACCGCCTTGGCGACTACGGCTTGACCATCGGCTTCATTGCTTACATCGCATTTCACGAAAGCGCCGCCCACTTCAAGCGCAACCGCCTCACCTTTTTCCGCCTGCATATCGGCAATCACCACCTTGCCGCCCTGAGCGGCCAGCATGCGTGCCGTGCCTTCTCCAAGGCCCGATGCTCCGCCGGTCACGATAAATACTTTGCCTTTGATGTCCATGCTTTGTCTCCAGAAAGTTACGTTAACGTAAACGTCAATTATGGCGCAATGATCTTGTGGCCTGGGACGAAAAAAAGCCCGGCAGAGCCT
>RCMZ01000847.1_pt1 | contig 12308 bp, 9 predicted proteins | sample 2041141 | NCBI WGS metagenome assembly RCMZ01 (sample SAMN09708263, study PRJNA481090) | Wastewater metagenome, whole genome shotgun sequencing project. | biome: sewage; isolation source: Davis station wastewater (DW) | place: Antarctica: Davis Station | collected 2010-03-01
ACCGCCACCCCACCTCGCGCAGGCTCAGCCACGGTCAAAAGACGCCTTTACGGTCAGGTCGGGGGCGAGCATTGGCAGACCATCGGCCCAGCCCTTGGCCCTGTCATGCGTTTTATCGATAAGACCGTCAAACCGGGCGTGGCCTATGAATATCAGGTGACTCGGACCGCACGCGACTTCTCCGATGCCGGTTATTGGCTGACAGGTATCGAGCTGCCGGCACAGGAACGGCGTGGCAAGGTTTATGTCCTAGTCGATGACACGCTCGCCGAAGACCTTGCCCCTCGACTGGAACGCTTCGTTCGGGACCTGATAGGCGACGGCTGGCAGGTGTTTCGCAAACGCGTGCCACGCGGCAACGACCGCGCACCACTGGACAACCTCAAGGTCGCGCTGGCCACCAAGCAATGGTTGAACGCGCATTATCTTGACGACCCGAGCGGGCAACATGCTGTGGTTTTGCTGGGCCATATACCCATCATCAAAACCGGCCAGGCCGCGCCGGACGGACATACCCCAGAGGCCCATGCCAGTGATCTGTTTTACGCAGACATGAATGGCAGATGGACAGTAACCCCCGCAGGGGAGGTGCTGGACAACCAAGTACCGGGCGATTTTATCGAGATGCAGATTGGCCGGATCGACTTTTCACCCGTCAGCGACGGTAAGCGAGAGCGCGAAACACAACTGCTCAACGCCTATTTTGACAAAAATCACCACTGGCGCACGGGCATGCTCGGCGATCTCAGGGAAGCCTACGGGAAAACTGAATATCTGCAGATGGAGCGCGCCGGATTACACAACATTGTAGGTCCAAGCGCCGTCACGACCGGCGGGCACCATGATGCGGGCGAACAAAAGCCATGGCTCTGGGGGGTAGACTTCGGCGACTGGAACGGCGGCATCTATGCCCAAAAGTATGCCAACAAGGCGGTCTTTGCGATCAATTTTGGCAGCGGCAAGCAAAAGATCGACAAGCGCTTCAATCCTCTGACGGCCCTACTGGCGCAGCCTTGGTATCCACTGGCAGTCGGCTGGGGTGCACGCCCAGCGTGGTGGCTGCACCACATGGCATTAGGCGGCTCGATCGGACAGGTCCATCTGCGCACAGTCAACAACGGCATGGCCGAGCGCCCTTACCGCGAGAGCATGGATTACTTTCCTACCGGACAGTATCTGTTTCGCAACTCGGTCTGGGTAAACCTGCTGGGCGACCCCACGCTGCGCGCCTTCCCGCTCGCACCGCCAGCAAGACTGTTGGCGCAGGTCACGGCGCAGGGGGTCAGGCTGACATGGGCAGCCTCGCCAGACCCAGATGTGCTGGGTTACAGGATTTTCCGAGCAGCACCAGACAGCGAAAACTTTAAGCCGCTCGACAACGGCAAGCTGCTCACCGAGCTGGAATTCAGCGACTCCGCGCCAGAGCAAAACACCCGTTACATGGTGCGCGCCTACGGGCTGAAACAGGTCTATGCGGGGTCTTTTTACACGTTCTCGCAGGGAGTATTTACCGCCGTTAACGCCGCCTCAGAGACCGATTTAGCGCAAAACATGAGCATTCACACCCCTGCGGGAGTATCCGTCCGGCTGCCCGAAGTTTTCAGCCGAATAAGCAACGGCAAAATACACGCCCTTATCGAAGGCCCCACGCGCGGCGCGCTGACATTTGACGGCAGCGACTGGATCTACACCCCAGCGCCGGGGTTTACCGGCATTTTGCCCCTGCGCTTTTCGACAACGGACGCCCTGCGTACGGATGAGGCAGTGTTGACGATCAGCGTCGGCGGCTGACCTAGGCGCGCAGATACACTTTATGCCGGCGAGCCAACACCTGCTGATCCACGCCAAGGTGACTTATACTGCCTACACCCGAGCGACACATTGCAACCCCATTCAGGCCAATGCTTGTATCGCCACCGCCAGCCTCGTAACGCCTGACCATCCCCCTAATTTAACGGAACACTACCGGCATGCAACCCAGCGCATTTTCACAGATCCTCACCTGTGCCCATGATGCATGGAGCCCCGGCATCGGCGACCCCCACATCATGGGCTGGATCACCGTCGTGGTTTATGCGGCCTGCGCGCTGGCGGCGCTACAGCTATCGATCCGCAACCCCTTTCATGGTCCGGGAGCCTGGCGCGAGCGGGTATTTTGGGCCGGAGTGTGCGCACTCATGCTCTGCCTCGCTGTGAATAAACAACTGGACCTGCAGTCGCTAATGACCGCAATTGGCCGCTGCCATGCCAAGCTCAATGGCTGGTATAACGAACGCCAAGCTATGCAGCGCGGCTTCATCAGGGCACTGGCCCTTGGCGCGCTTTTGCTTGCGCTGGGAACCGCATGGTTCCTACGAGCCAGCCTGTGCCGCAACGCTTTGGCGGTGCTGGGCCTTGCTCTGGTACTGAGTTTCGTAGTGATCCGTGCGGTCGGATTCCACGATGTGGACAAGCTAATCTCGACCGATGTGATGTCTATCAGGGTCAACTGGATCTTCGAGCTATCGGGCCTAGTGCTGATCCTACTGAGCGCCCTGTCCCGTCTTAGGCGTACCTGATTGCCAATTGCCCGCATATCAGCGCAGCTAATCGACTAACTAAGGTTTTCGCTGCACTAGCTTGAGGCCGGCAGGCCTTTTATCCGCTACGTTGACAGCACAGCCGAAGGGTTTGAATCACAAGCACTCCTCATCTGCGGTGCCCGCCCACAATCCTAGGTTTGCGATACTCCACCCTTCGACATCGCCCGCCTAAATAATCCCGTCCAAAAATTCCGCATTACAACAACCAACAAATATGAAACTACTGGCGAAATTAGCCAAACAACTGCATAGGCTATATCGTCATGCAAAAATTTAACTCGATAAAAAACAGCCCCTATCAATGTGAATATAAACACATGCGACAGGAAAAACAAAAAAACATAACGTTCTAAATACACAAAAAACCCAACAAAAGAACCTCGCGCAAGCCAAACACACAAGAACCAACTGAAAACAACCATCAAAGGCCGCCTGAAAAAATTATCATAGTAATAGCCAGGAGAACCATAGCCGTATAATTCCGCAACCTCAATGACCGACACACCAACAAAAATCAAAACCAACAGAAGACCAATCAACAAATCACTCACAGGGAAATCAATTTTATAAAATGCAAAAAACAACCCAACTACATAGAAGAAAATTATTTGATTCCTAAGAACAACATACACATTCAAATCATAAGCAAATACACCTATAGCTAGCCCCCACAGAAGTAATGGAGTACGTTTGACAAAATATATTAAAAGCGGCGTTGCCAGCGTCATCACATATATATCACGCAAAAACTCTAAGTGCGTATAAGCCCCGGAAGCCGTCAGAGAAAAAACACTATTAAACAACTCCAACCCAAAAAAAGGCCCAGCCTTAAAAAAACCAAGGATGTACCTAGTGCATTCCAAATAATCATCGGCACTAAAATTTTCCGTGCTCTATTCTTAAACACGCCAAGGCTTTCCTCTTTCTGGAAAACGCCCCATGCTAAAAAACCTGATATTATAGATAAAAGAGGTACGCTGGATCGGCCCAACACATCAACAAAAACCGTTCTGATCACCATATAGCAATCAGCCCCATACAAATTCAAAGCAAAAAAATGAAGATGCACGTAAGACATAAAAAAAATACAAAAAACCCTCGCCACCTTTATAGAATCAGAATTAGAAGCCACAACCCCCCAGTAGCTACCAGCCTCCCGCTTAGAATAAGAAAATATCAAAACGCTCACCCGAAATAATATAAATTAAAGTAATATGCAACTATCAATCGCATGCGACCAAAGAACAAATCCCAGGAGATTCAGCCATTGACATGGCGCGTGCGAAAAATTAAAAATAAATCAAAAAATGCCGAACTAAGGCAGTTTTTATAATTTAATGAACTGAATCCCGCAGACAAAAAACCTCATATACCGCCAAACCATTTAATATATTTATTACAGCGTAAATAACCCCAGCAGAAAATAGCTATTTTTCTAAAAACAAACCCACCCGGACTTTTTTCTAGCAGCGAAATTATCAGAAATATATTTTCTCGCCTGAGCATACCCCCCTAACAACTGATCAATTTCAGGAACACCTGAGCACCAATTGCCCGCATATCAGCGCAGCTAATCGACTAACTAAGGTTTTCGCTGCACTAGCTGAAGACCAAAAAAAGGGGGGCTAGGACTACGATGACAGCCCCCCCAAGGCGCTGAATCACAAGCGTTGCTCACCTACGATATCTGCCCACAATAAGCATTGTGCCGCCGCCCCTAATATTAAACCCGACCATATCTATCCTCAAAACGCACAATATCATCCTCGCCCAAATACGTGCCAGATTGCACCTCGATTAACTCTAACGGAATCACACCAGGATTTTCCAAACAGTGAACTTGGCCAATTGGAATGTAAGTAGACTGATTTTCGGTGACAAGAAAAATTGCCTCGCCATTAGTTACCTTTGCGGTGCCGCTGACCACAATCCAGTGTTCCGCACGGTGGTGATGCATCTGCAGCGACAGCTTAGCCCCAGGCTTAACCGTAATACGCTTAACCTGATAACGGTGTCCGTTGTCGATAGCGTCATACACGCCCCACGGACGATAAACCTTACGATCACTCAGGTGCTCGCTGCGTCCCTCGATTTTTAATCGTTCGACAATTTTTTTCACATCCTGCACTTGGTTCTTATGGGCAACTAAAACTGCATCTGGGGTTTCAACAATCACTAAGTCATTAACCCCCACAGTGGCGACTAAACGACTACTGGCGTGCACGTAAGTATTGCTTGAGCGCTGGTCTAGTACATCACCATTGAATACATTGCCTTGCTCGTCTTTCGCACTCACATCCCACAAGGCCGACCATGAGCCGATATCACTCCAACCCGCATCTAGAGTAACCATCACCGCATCAGCCGTATGTTCCATCACCGCATAGTCGATCGACTCATCGGGGCATACCGAAAATACCGCCTCGTCGATGCGTGTAAAGTACATATCTTGCGTGCTACCAACCAAAGCGGCGCGGCAAGCAGAGAGAATGTCAGGACGAAATAATTCTAACTCCGTCAAATAACGACTGGCACGGAACATAAACATACCGCTATTCCAGAAATACCGACCAGAGGCCAAATACTCCAATGCTGTAGCCAAATCTGGCTTCTCAACAAACTTACTGACAGAGAAACCACCACCCACGGCTACACCCTGCTCAATATAACCATAGCCAATTTCCGCATGACCGGGCACAACTCCGAAAGTGACCAACTTACCTGCTTCAGCTAATTGCAATGCCTCAATAATGCTGGCATGAAACGCCGCAACATCCTGAATCAGGTGGTCCGCAGCCAACACTAGCAACACTGGATCTGAACCATCTGCAGTAGCTTGTAACGCTGCCAGCGCAATAGCCGGAGCGGTATTACGGCCAACCGGTTCCAACAGAATATTGGCCTTCTCCATACCCAGTTGACGTAACTGCTCCGCCGCCAGAAAGCGATGCTGCTCATTGCAGATCAAGCGCGGCAACGCTATCTCAAGTCCCTGCAAGCGGGCCAGCGTAGCTTGCAACATACTCAGACTCGCATCTGCTAAGGCTAGAAACTGCTTAGGGTTGAGTTGACGCGAAAGTGGCCATAGACGCGAACCAGAACCACCGGCCATGACTACTGGAATAATTAAAGACATATCAACCCCTAGATTTTTTTAAATCCATACATCTGTAAGTATAAGAGAGCAACCAGACAAAATTACTCCAGTAGCGCGGAATAAGTCTTCTCGGATTACTGCCCGCCCTGTGCAGCCACTCTAAATGCAATACCTGCATAATACGTGGCGCACGCGCAGCTTTACCGGAGAGAAAATCCCAAGACGCCCCAACACACAAAATAACGCCGCCCTGATCTTTCACTCCCAGAGTGGCCATTTTAATCTGATATGCAAGTATTTCTTGCTGCGGCGACCCCACAGCAAGCAATACCAGAGCGGCCGACGAACTAACAACGGCATCAATACACTTGGCGACTTCCGCCTCACTCTTAATAAAACCCATAGGCGGGCTGCAAGAAATAACATTATTCAAGGAGAATTTTCGCTTAACCAACTCCACATCTTCCAGCTCGGGCCCCACGACCAAAATCTTGGCCGTTCGCGCCCAAGATGAGGCAAGCAGACGCATCGTCAGATCGCTACCGGGAACCACATTAATTATTGGCTTAGACTCTAGAACCGATAATTTTTTAACAATACGACTATCACAAACTCTTAAATCCGCATTCGCGTAAGCACGCTTAAAATCATCGCTGCCAGACAGACCCAAACGATAAAAATGATCGACATTTGGCGTCACTACATAGACAAATTCGTGACCGGAAAAACCCACTACAACCGATATTATTTTTTCAATGGGCTCATCACACAACTCCACGCCATCAAATAACGTGTAATTCATGCCATCCGTACCAACGACCATAACCACCCCAAACTTAAAGTCCATTTTTATACGAAAATATACTGAATAAATTCAGGCCCCAACCACGAACCGAGCGGTTTACAGATGATGGATAAAACCTCGCCCGCAGCGACTGACGACAACAGCAGCCGCATTTCAAACTACTTACCTACCCACTTGCCAAACCAGAGCGCACATTAACTGTCATCACGCTTTGAGCGCACCCAATCAACCTGACGTTTGAGTAAAAACCCCAGATACAATGGGATTTTTTTGAGTACATAAAACGGCGCATACAGCAGTGTGACAAAAGAAATAACGTCGCGACCACACTTACCCCATGCCAACACAATAGCTACGCCCAACAACAGCATGCCGATTGAAGCAAGCATCGCGGGTGCCAACAAACCACTCAGCATAAATAGCAGCCAGGCCATGGAGAAAGCCGCCACTGCCGCCAACGTCAGTAATGCCAAGGGCGGAACCAACAGGTCGAAGGTCATGCCCAAGAGCGGCCAATTACCTCGCCGAAGCGACTCCAGCAATAACTTAGGTGCATCACTGAGGATGACGCCCAGATGACCATGCTCCCAGCGCGTACGCTGAGTATTTAATCCCTCATCACTGCGCGGAAAATAACTGCTCACTCGCGCAGCGGGGCAAAACAACGGTGGCTTGCCACTGCGGCAGAAGTCCAAACCCATTTGCAAATCTTCAACGATGTGGCCGCTGGCCAAATTGATCAAGCCGATGTCCTGCCAGGCAAACGCCATTCCCGAGCCCATCAGCTGACAGGGCAGGCCGAGCCGTGCCCAGCCGGCCGGACGCACTAGGTTCTTTACCCGCCAGGCGAATTCGGCAATCCGCACTTTCAGCCCACTGCCCTCAGGGGCATGCATTAAATACAACGCCTGCGTTGGCCGCCCTGAGGCAATACAACAGATGGCCAAGCGCTCAATAGAATCCTCGCTCACCTGACAGTCGGCATCGACAATGATCATCACCTCCGGCGCATCCGCCGCCAGATGGCGCACCCCAAAGTCCAGCGCATAGCCCTTACCGCGCTGTTGCTGATTGCTGCGCTCGATCACCTCGGCACCCGCCGCACGAGCCAGTGCCGCCGTGTCGTCAGCGCAATTGTCCGCCACTACCAACAGGCGATCGCCCGCTTGCAACTGCGGCAGCAGGCTATTTAAGGTCGCGATTATGATCGAGGACTCGTTGTGCGCCGGCACCAACACTGCCAGCCGAGGACGCCGGCCCTGCGCGACCGGAACTGGCCGCGCCGGCAGGCAAGCCAGCAGCACCTGTGCGCACAACACCAGCACCGGCAAAAGGATGAGTAACAGCAGCGCATAGAGCAGCCAACTAACCACAGTGATCATGCTTGCGCCCTAAACAGCGCGGCCAATTTGGCCGCTTCGGTATCGATATCATGGCGTTCCAGCACCCGCTGATAAGCCGCCTCGCCCATCCGCTGCAAGACCTCGGCAGGCTGCGCCAAGCAGTCCGCCAGCGCGGCAGCCAACTCATCCACCGCACCGGCGGCAAATAACCAGCCGTTCTCACCCGCACGCACCAGTTCTGGAATACCTGCCACATAAGTGGTCAGCACCGGCCGGCGCAAAGCCATGGCCTCCATAATCACCACCGGTAAACCTTCGGCAAAACTTGGCAACACCAATGCGCGGGCGGCCAAAATCTCCGCGCGCACTTGCTCGCCGCTGATCCAGCCGGTAATCCGCACCCGCTCGCGCAAACCATATTGCGCAATCAAGGCTTCAATCTCATCGCGCATCTCACCGTCGCCGGCCAGCACTATCTCGAACTCAATCGCTTGCTGGGCCAGCACACGGGCGGCCTCAAGCAACAACAACTGACCCTTTTGCTCACACAATCGACCCACACAAACCAAACGTGGCGCGGCGGGCACCGCTACCGGCGGCACCTGATGAAAAGCCGGCTCAAGGCCACAGTGCACCACCTGCACCTTGGCCCAATGCGCATGCGCGACCCAGCGATACAACTGACTACGGCCATAAGAGCTGATGGCAACGACGAAAGCTGCGCGACGCACCTTCTCGCCGAGCTTAATAAATTGCGGCTTGTCGAACTCTTCCGGGCCGTGCACGGTAAAGCTATAGGTGGGCCCGCCGAGCGCATTGGCCAACATCACCACCTCGGCCGAGTTAGTGCCGAAATGCGCATGTACATGTTCAGCCGCAAAAGCTTGCAGCCACGGCAACAACCGGCAAGCCTCGGCCAAATACAGCAAATGATAAGGCCAAGGGCGATCAGCACTGCGACTCATGCGCAAGGCCAGCCACAGCGCCGAAACAAACCGACGCGGCTCGGCGCGCAATGCTTGCAGTACCGGCAGCAGCAGGTTTTTGACCCCACCTTGCAAGACGTAATGCGTGCTACTGCGCTCGGCCATGTCCTCGGCATCCACCAACTCAGCGTCCCAGCCGCGCAAAGCGATGCGTTGCACCGCAAAGCCCTGCCGCTCCAAGGCCAAAATCTCGCGGCGGATAAAGCTATGACTTACTTTGGGGTATTGATTGATGAAGTAGGCGATACGCATTAATTCAGTCGTCCTGACGCTAGCGAGGTTTAACCACGGTGAGGATGCCACCGCCATGCGGTTAACGGGCACATCGAGCAACACCACAGTGTTGGCCCCTATAGTTGCATGGTTGCAGTTACATGACTGCCGATGATCATCGCTCGAAGCGTTTTCGCCCCGACACCGATAGCCACATAGGATTTATTTATATTCGATCAACGAAGCTTTATTCGCGCCAAAGCGGCCCAACAAAAACTTGATCTGCCCGAACATCTCGGGGAACTTGCCGAGCACTAAAAAACCGGCCCGCAACCAATTGTCCTTTGTCGAGCGCTCGCCTTGGCGTGCTAACCGTACGACCTGCAACGGATAAATCAGCAGCAACAACAAGCCCGGCCAGCCAAACATGAGGCTGGCAAACAACGTTATTAACGGGATAGCCAAGCCCCAAAACCAAGCTCGTCGCGACTCTTGTCGCCAATGCCGTTCTGGCGGAGCGCCGTGCAAAAACGCCCCCTCGGCGAAGGCATAACCGGCCCGCACAGTGCGCTGCCACCACTGACTAAAGCGCGTCATGGCCGCATCGTGCAGAACCATCTCTGCATCAAGACGCCAAACCCGCCAACCCGCAGCACGCAAACGCACGCAAAGCTCTGGCTCCTCGCCGGCGATTAGCCCTAATCGGAAACCACCCGCAGTTGCAAACGCCTGTGCCCGCATCAATGCATTGCCACCACAAGCCTTGGCTTCGCCAACCGGCGACTGCCATTCAAGATCACACAAGCGATTATAAATTGAGCGCTCCGGAAACCGCTCCCGGCAGTGCCCACTTACGACGGCAAACTCTGCATGCTGATCGAGAAAGGCTTGCCCACTGCAAAGCCAGCCCGCTATTACCTCGCAATCACCATCGACAAACTGCACGTAAGTCATGCTCGGCAGCAATTGTTGCAAACAGGCAAAGCCTTGGTTACGCGCCCGTGCAGCAGTGAAAGGCTGCGTCATATCCAACGCAACCACCGTAACCCCCAACCGCTGCGCCATTGGCACCGAGCCATCACTGGAGCCTGAGTCGACATAAACCACGTGGTCTACTGTGCCAACCAGCGACGCCAAGCAACGCTCCAGTCGCACACCTTCATTGCGACCGATAACGACAACACCCACCACACTCGTCATAAGATTCTCTCAGCGACGAATAAGCGCATTTTTGACCCAACGCAGACAGGCCACGCCATCACGAATCAACGGCGCGCGGTCAAACCACTGCAGAGCTTGAATGGCCATCCGCGAAAACTGTTTGATCATAAAAAATTTACCGCGTTGGTTTACTAGCAAGCTTGGTATCGATCAGCAGCGCCCAAGTAACACGAGCATGCTGCCAGCACGCCTCGATAGCTGCCCAACCGCGCCCTTTCAACAGCGCCTTAAGTGCCAAGATCAGATCGGCTAGGCTCACCAACAACATGTGCGCAGCCAAACCCAGCAGGCCATGGTGCTTGCGAAAGTACAAAAGTTCGCTTTCGATTTGTAACGTGGATATCTGCCGGCTCGCCGCATTGAGATCACCTACCGATTTAGCGCTTTCGCCACCAATATGCACCACCGTGGTGTCCGGGTAATACACCACTTTCCAGCCCGCCTGTTTAACCCGCTGACAATGGTCCACCTCCTCGCAGTAAAGGAAATAACGCGGATCAAACAAACCCACTTGCTCGATTACCTCACGGCGGATCAGGTAGTAACAGCCCGGCAACCAATCGCACTCACGCACCGAGGCATGATCCCAGCTCATGTCATCAACCTTCTTTACCCAAGGGAAAAAGCGGCCTAGTCCGGTGCGCACAACAAACACATTTAACGGCGTCGGAAAGTAACGACAAGAAGGCTGCAAATCACCCTCACGCCCAACTAGACGAACGCCTAGCACGCCGCAGTCAAGATGCTGATCCATGTAAGCAATCGTTTTATGGATTGTGTCTGGCTCTATAAATGCATCGGTATTAAGTAACAACACATAGCGCCCGCGCAACAAGTCCAATACCTGATTATTGGCACGGCCAAATCCAACATTACTATTATTCTCTATCAATTGTGCTTGAGCATAACTTACTCGCAGATATTCAGCCGAGCCATCAGCCGAGCAGTTATCCACTATAATTATTTGCGAATCAATACCGTCAAGCCCCAACGCAAGCGCATCTAAAGCACCACCAATCATACCAATTGTATTGTAACTAATAAGCACGACCGACACGTCACACGACATCATATAAGACTACCATTTGGAAGATTTAAAACAGCTGCCTTATATGTTTTCAGCGTATCAATAGCCAGCTGAGCAAACCGCGCCTCGGGAAATTGATCGCGCTCAAGCCCCAGCCGCCCAAGACCGGCCATAAGATTTAACCAGCCATTGGAGGGCGAGCAGTTGATTGCAATTAATTGCTGCTTAAGCGTGGCGCTTAATGCGCACATGGGTAACCGAGCTGACTTTATATATCGAATACTGTCAAAAAACGGAATACCTACTACAGAGGATGATCCCCAATCAATTACTTGCGGTACTCCAGGCCATCTTCCCACAGGAGAAAACATAACATTTCCAATCCAAAAATCACCATGCGAAAAAACAACCTGAGGACGCCAAGAAGAATCACGTATCCGATCGAGGCCCGTACTGGCCAGAGCATTATACTGCACGGGAAGAAGTTTAAGGTTTGCCATATATTCCAAGGGCCGTAATACCAGAGCGTCCATTTCACGATCAGAAACCGGCCGTACCGTCTTCTTGGCAATTTCGCACAGCCAAGAACTTACAACTCTACTGGCCAATAGATACGCCAATTTAGAGCCAACTCGACTATTAGGCGAACGGAGTATTGGATATACAACAAATGAGCGCGATAACACCGTTCCTTGCAAAATAGGCATAGCCACGAATTTCCCTAGCGTCCCGCCAAGAATGTCCTTAGCAACAGCAGAGCCTGAACACGACGCCAAAGCGGCATCGGGAAATAACTCATTGGACCAATGCACAAAGGCCGTAGGGCGACCACAAGAATCAAGCGTAAAAAATTTTAATGTCGCATCGGGGAGATTATTTACAGTAACTAATCGCCTCAAACCACATGCATCGCCCAGCAAAAACTCTTGACACGCAGCTAACAACGCACCCTCGCCCACACCAGCAAAATACAAGTCACCGCTCATTTGTCCCGCCAACCCCGTAAAAATAAATACACGCTATAAAAACATAAA
>RCMZ01000849.1_pt1 | contig 12303 bp, 7 predicted proteins | sample 2041141 | NCBI WGS metagenome assembly RCMZ01 (sample SAMN09708263, study PRJNA481090) | Wastewater metagenome, whole genome shotgun sequencing project. | biome: sewage; isolation source: Davis station wastewater (DW) | place: Antarctica: Davis Station | collected 2010-03-01
CCCCCATCCACCAACCTCCAACCCCCATCCACCAACCTCCAACCTCCAACCTCCAACCTCCAACCTCCAACCTCCATCCTCCATCCCCAGCCATCCTCCATCCCCAGCCATCCACACCGCGCCTTGCCGCCTTCTGGTGCATGCGCGCGGCGGCATGCGAGAAAACAGTGCATGCATGGCCCTGTTGTCAGCTTGAAAGCGGCTTTCGGCACAATTTATGTATACAATCTAGCTGGCACGATGCGTGCATGGCTAGTCTTGGGCATTTCCCCATTCCAAGGAGCTTCGCATGCATCCGTCGTCGCCGTCGTTGTGTTCCTGTCGTCCCGTTTCTGTCTTGCTTTTCCCATGCCACCGCCCCCATCCGGGTTGCGGAAACCCTGGAAATGGAGCGTAAATGGCCTCTCCCCGTCTGAAATCCATCCACCGCGGCGCAGCCGACGCCTCGGCTTCAACGCCATCGCCTGTCGATGAAATGCTGCCCGCCGGAAAACTGTTCACCTTGGGCTTGCAGCACGTACTGGTGATGTATGCGGGTGCCATCGCCGTGCCGCTGATCGTGGGCCGCGCCCTCAAGCTGCCGCCCGGGCAGGTGGCGGCGCTGATCAGCGCCGACCTGTTCTGCTGCGGGCTGGTGACACTGATCCAGTCCCTGGGACTAGGCAAGTATTTCGGCATCCGCTTGCCCGTGATGATGGGCGTGACGTTTGCCGCCGTCAGTCCCATGCTGGCCATGGCCAACAATCCTGCCCTGGGCATCACGGGCATCTTTGGTGCCGTGATCGGCGCCGGTGTCGTCTCCATGCTGATCGCGCCCTTCATCAGCCGGCTGCTGGCGCTGTTTCCACCCGTGGTGACGGGCAGCATCATCGCCGTCATCGGCGTGTCGCTGATGCGCGTCGGCGTGAACTGGGCCATGGGCGGGCCGCCGGCCATGGCCCAGATCGCCGACCCGGCATTCATCAAGATGGCCGCGGCTGCCACGGCGGCCGGCTTGCCCGCGCCGGTCGGGCCCGTGCCGATGATCGCCAACCCCGGCTATGGCGCGCTGGACAACATGGGCATCGCCTTCTTCGTGCTGGCCGTGATCTTGCTGGTGGCGAAATATGGCCGGGGATTCCTGTCGAATATCGCCGTGCTGATCGGCATCATCGCCGGCACGGTCCTGGCGTTCGCGCTGGGCAAGGCCGATTTCGCCAAGGTGGCCAGCGCCAAGATGTTTGCCGTCGTCACGCCATTCCAGTTCGGCATGCCGACCTTCGACCTGGTCGCCATTGTGACCATGAGCCTGGTGATGATCGTCGTCATGATCGAGTCGCTGGGCATGTTCCTGGCGCTGGGCGAGATGACGGACAAGCGCATCACCCAGGCCGACATCAGCCGCGGCCTGCGCGTCGATGGCCTGGGCACCTTGATCGGCGGCATCTTCAACACCTTTCCCTACACCTCGTTCTCGCAAAACGTGGGCCTGGTGGGCGTGACGGGCGTGCGCAGCCGCTGGGTCTGCGTCGCGGCCGGCATCATCCTGCTGGTCATGGGCGTGATCCCGAAGATTGCGCAGACGGCCGAGGCCGTGCCGGCCTTCGTGCTGGGCTGGGCAGGGCTGGTCATGTTCGGCATGGTGGCCGCCACCGGCATCCGCATCCTGGCCAGCGTCGACTACAAGAGCAATCGCAATAACCTGTTTATCGTGGCGCTGTCGATCGGCTTTGGCATGCTGCCGCTGGTGGCGGAACAGTACGCGCAGCACATGCCGAAGGCCCTGTCGCCGCTGCTGCACAGCGGCATCCTGCTGGCCGCCATCGTTGCCGTGCTGCTCAATTTGTTTTTCAACGGGCTGGCATCGAACGGCGAGGCGCGGCAGCAGGCGCGCGAGAATAGCCACGGCAGCGATTAGTCGCTAGAAATCGTGCGCAGGCGCCGTGATCACTGGGGCCTGCCACTGCCAGTCAGGCGCGCCCCAGCTCTTTGAGCACCACGCCATTGCGCCCCGCATCCTTGGCCAGATACAGAGCCGCATCGGCCACGCGCAACAGGGCGTCGGGATCGGCGGCGCCCGGTGCCTGCTGGACCGCGATGCCAACGCTGATCGTCACTTGCTGCGCGTGCGCACTCGCGTGGGCGATGTGCAGCTCTTCGATGGCGCGCCGCAGCGCTTCGCCGATCTGCCGTGCCTCGTCTGCGCCGGTGTTCGGCAGCACGATGGAAAACTCTTCGCCGCCATAACGTGCCGTCAGGTCGCCGGCGCGCCGCATGCCAGACGCCAGCGCATGGGCGACACGGATCAGGCATGCGTCGCCGGCCTGGTGGCCATAACGGTCGTTGAACAGCTTGAAGTAGTCGACATCGAGCATGATGACGGCAAGCGGCTGGCCGACGCGCGTGGCGCGCGCACATTCGGTGCGCAGCACGTCGTCGAAATGGCGCCGGTTCGCCAGGCCGGTCAGGCTGTCGGTGATGGACAGGGTGGCCAGCTTGCGGTTGGCGTCTTCCAGCTGTTCCGTGCGCTCGGCTACGCGCCGTTCGAGGCTGTCATGCAGCCTGGCGCTGGAAATTGAAATCATCGCCTGCGCGCCGAGCATGCGCAGGAAGGCCACGCGCTCCTGCGTGAACGAGGCTTCGGCCAGCCGATTCTCGAAGTACAGGATGCCGTCGATCCGGCCGCCGTGGCGGATCGGCAGGCACATGACGGCACGCGGCCGCTGCAACTGCACGTACGGGTCGTCGGCGAAGCGCGAGAGGTCCGTGATGCTGTCTTCGATCACTTCGGTGCCGGTGCGGATGGCATAACGCAGTAGCGACAGCGGGAACTGCGGGTCGCTGGCTGCATGCAGGTCGAGCGGGCGCGATTGCAGCACGGTGACGGCATCGCCGTCGGTGCTGGCCTCCAGCTGGTAGGCGCCATCGGACAGCAGCAGCAGGTGTGCGATCTGCGCGCCGGCGTTTTCGCACACGATGGCAATCAATCGTGTCAGCACCTTGCGCAGGCCGACTTCGTTCGACAGGATCTGCGCCGCCTTCAGCAGCGACACCAGGTCGAGCGTGGCGCTGCCGTGCGCCTGCGAGCCGGCGTGCGGCTGGGTGGCGCGGCCATCGACCCTGGCCAGCAGCGCGGCGTGGCGCGCCCGCAGTTGCGCCACCTTGCCTTCGGCGCCCCACTGGCCGTAATGCGCGATGGCGTCCAGGAGGAAGACGCTGGCCACGCGCGGCTGTCCCTGGTCGTGCCAACATTCGCCGCACAGCTCATTGCCCAGCGCTTGCATGTTGACATAGCCTGCCAGGCCGGCGGCATCGTTGGCCTGCTGGTAGCAGCGCATGGCCAGCTGCAGATTTTCCCGGTAGCGTGCCATCTCGGCCTGCACCAGCAGATGTTTGGCGCCGCTGTTGTCCGAGCCCTGCCTGGCCCATACGGCAAGACTCGCCTGCAGCGTGTCGATCACCTCCAGCACATCGTCGGCATCAGGACGCGCTGGCACGCGCCGCAGCGCGCGCAGCCAAATCAGCGCGGCGTAGAAGCTGGACTCGACGACCTTGGCCTGGCCGCGCATGATGGCGGTGACGGTGCCCAGCTGACTGGCCAGCGTTTCGGCGTCGGCGGTGTCGAACAGGTAGGCATTGCGGATCTTGCCTTGCAAGAAGTAGGCGCGGTACAGCTGCGAATCGCCATATTGGTCGAGGAAGCGCGCCTCGCTGAATACCGCATCATCGTAGCTGTCGTGGTGGGGGACTTGTCCCATCAGACATTTGATCGGCTGGATTGCGGCCGCGACACAACAATCGGCCATCGCCTGCTGGCCATTGGCGCGCATCAGCGTCAGGTCGTGCCCGATGTCGTGCAGCAGGCGTGGCAGGTAGTCGCCGAGGATGATCCGCTCGGTGGCGCGCACGGCGGCCACCACGCCGACCTGCACGAAGTCGGCGATCTCCAGCGCCCAGCCAAATGCCTCTTCATACAGGGCATCGGAGCTGCGCAGCGGGCGTGTCCAGTGGTTGCTCAGCGCGCCGAACATCAGGGCGGTGAGGGTACGCGTCTGCAGATTGGCGCGGCGCCTGGCCAGCGCCATTGCCATCGCGCCAAATTCGTAGCCGCGCGCGACCTCGTTGTGGTACAGCGCAAGCATCATGGCGTAGCCGATGTACGCGACGGCGCTGAAATCGCTGGTCCCCCGCTGCATGGACAGGCGCGTCATCGACACCACCATCAGCGCGCTCAAATCCTGCTGGCCGGCGTAGTAGCTGGCCATCCACAGTCCCTGCATCATCTGCATTGCGGCCACCGCGCCCGGATCGCGCATGTCCTCGGCCGCCAGCAAGGAATCGGGCGCACGTGCGATGTCGTGCCGCGCGATGTCCGCCAAAATCTCTTCGAAGCGCGCCTTCATGTGCGGCACATCGCGCGGAATGTCGATGCCCAGCTGCGCCAGGCCGTCGCGCTGCACGGCGATGGCGTCGAGCAGGCGGCCCTGTAGCTGGTACTGGTGCGCCTGGATGGCGATGCAGCGTACCTGCAGCAGCGGACTCAGGGCGCGTGCGCGCACCAAGGGATAGACCGCTTCGGCGGCATCGAACTGCCCGCACAGGTAGGCCGCTTCGGCGGCGCCCAGCTGCAGGTCGAGCCACAGGTCGGCGTGCAACTGCCAGGCATCAGCAGGCAGCAGATCGAGGCCCGTTCGCATATGCTCCAGGGTAGCCTGGAACGCGGCGCAGCGCCGTGCCTTTTCGCCGGCGCGCAAATTCAGCGCCGCCAGCTGCACCCGCTCGGCCGCATCGTCGATCAGCGCGCGGCCGGCATTGAGCTGTTCCACGAGTTCAAACAGCTTTTCATCCTGCCGCTCCTGTGGCGTACGGCGCAGCAGCAGGCGGCCGATGCACAGGTGGTTGGTCGCGCGCACGCCCGCATCGGCGACGCCATAGGCTGCCTGTTGCACCCGGTCGTGCAGGAAGCGGTAACTGATGCCACTATCGCCGGCATGCGTATCGCCATCGATATATTTATAGCGCGCGTCGAGCGGCTGGATCAGGCCCGCAGCGAGTGCCGGCCACAGGTCTTGCTGCGTGTGCCAGGGCGTGCGCGCCACGGCCAGCGCCAGCGTATCGAGCGTGAAGCGGTTGCCGCATGAGGCGGCCAGTTGCAGCAGATGCCGCGTCGCCGCCGGCAGGTGCCCGATTTTCTCCAGCAGTACGTCGATCACGTTGTCCGTATACGTCGCTTGCTCTATCGCTGGCAGATCCCATTCCCAGCTATCGTCGGCAGCCCGGTAGCGCAGATGGCCGTGATCATTGAGCGAATCGAGGAACTGGTGGAGGAAAAATGGATTGCCGGCCGTTTTGCGGTAGCACGCGCGCGTCAGCGGCGCGCAGTCCGCAACGGCCACGCGCACGGTGGCCGACACCATCTGCGCCACCTGCGGCTCGCTCAATGCACCCAGTGTGAGCGTCGACAGTCGCACGCCGCGCGCCAGCAGCTTGTCGCGCAGCGCGCTGAGTGGATGCGCGGCGCCGACTTCGTTGTCGCGGTACGCGCCGATGAACAGCATATGGCAATGGTCGCAGGAGACCATCAGCAGCTCGATCATGCGCAGCGTGGCCACATCGGCCCATTGCAGGTCGTCGAGGAACAGGACCAGCGGATGCCCGTCAGCGGCGAATACTTCGACGAAGCGCGAGAACACCCGGTCCAGGCGTAACTGTGCCTGTTCCGGCGCCGAGACGGGAATCGCTTCGGTGGGGCCGACGATCAGTGACAACTGGGGTATCAGTTCGACAATCACGCCCAGGCCGCTGCCCAGGGCCGCATGCAGTTTGCCGGCCCACTGCCGCAGCGTTTTCTCGGGTTGGCCGAGCAGTTGGCGCACCAGTTCCTGGAAGGCCTGGATCAGCGGCGCATACGGGACGTCGCGCTGGAGCTGGTCAAATTTACCCGCCAAAAAACAGCCGCGCCGGGCGATGATCGGCTTTTGCACTTCGTTGACGACCGCCGACTTGCCGATGCCGGAATGGCCGGCCACCAGCAGCATCTCGCACCTGCCTGCCGCGCTGCGTTCAAACGCCGCCAGCAGCGCGGCGATGGCGTCCTCGCGTCCGTGCAGCGTTTGTGGCAAAAGGAAGCGGCCATTGTGCCCGGACAGTTTGCGGGCCGGCGCCGGCTTCGCCATGCGGCATGCGGCGAGGTCGCCGTGCAGCCCCGGCAAGCTCTGGTAGCGTTGATCGGCATTTTTCTCCAGCAGCCGCTGGATGATCGCCAGCAGCTGGCCAGGCAGCGCCGCCAGCGCCGGGTGCGACCAGTCCGGACTGCGGGCGATGTGGCAATGCACGAGTTCCATCTCGTCGTTCGTCTCGAATGGCGCCTGGCCAGTCAGCAATTCGTAAAAGGTGGCGCCGAGCGCATACAAATCGGCGCGGTAATCGATGCGCCGGTTCATGCGTCCCGTCTGCTCCGGCGCCATGTAGCGCAGCGTGCCTTCCAGTTGGCGCGGATTGGCGATGCCATGGCTTTCGGCGGGCAGTTCGCTGGCGATGCCGAAATCGATCAGCTGCAGCAGGCGCCGCTCGCCGTTCCACACCAGATTCGATGGATTGATATCCTTGTGGATCACGCCTTGCCGATGGACTTCCTCCAGCGCCGCGCACAGTTGCAGCGCGATGTCGAAAAAATCCTCCAGCGCCATGGCGGGCTCGGACGGCGACCGGCGCGCCGCCAGCCGCGTGCGCAGCACCTGGTCCAGCGCAAGACAGCCCGTATCTTCGAGGATCATCGTCCAGCATCCGGCATGCAGCTGCAGCGCCAGCGGATGCGCCACGCCAGGATGGCGACAGCGGCGCGCGATCGCATATTCGCGCTTGAACTGCGCCAGTTGCTGGAACGAGGGGAACTGCTGGTTGGGTATCTTGACGACCAGCGCGGTGCCATCGGCAGCCGTGGCGCGGTAAACCCGTGAGCGGCTACCGCTGTGCAGCTGTTTGATGATCTGGTGGTCGAAAAGGGCGCTCATGGGCTGGGCGTGCGATACACAGACGGTTGCGGGAGCCTTGAGGCGCAGAGGTCATGATAGTACTTGATTGCAAGTATTATATCAGTAGGGAGTGGTGGCGGAGCAAGCGCTGCGCTGTGCTTGCGGGCGGCGGGCGAGCAAGTTTGTTCATTGCGGTAGTCAAGGATGGTGCCAACGTTCAGCGCCTCCGCCCGTCGCTGAGGCGGCTTTGCGGACGTGATCGCGGAGCCACGAGCGATGCGCCGCATGCGCCTGGCATCGGGGAGGTTAGCCGCGGCCGATCGCCGCAGGTGATCCGGCCCCCTTCAACTGTTGATGTTTTGGCGTGGTTGATTCCGTGGATATGTGGACGCCATCAAAGCGGCACCGGCAACCGCTGGGCCGCGGCTTTCCCCCCCCCTGGCACCCTACAAGCGCGGTTCGCCGCCGCGTGCCCGCACCCGATTGCCTTCTTGTCTGTCTCCCTGGCCGGAACTGGCGCGCACGATCGCGCCGCCGGCTCACTTCCGAATGGAATAGCCAGATGCTGAATGTTACGCGCCGCCTCGTGGCGCTTCACCGCCCTTGCTGGCGCCGGGTTCAAGCACGCTGAAGCGACTATCTGATTGATCGATGGCCAGGCGCTGTCAACGCTGAAACCCGCTTTCCTTGTCTGTCGTCACCTTGAGTTCACCATGCGCCAACACCTCATTCCCGCCTTGTTGATGGACACGGCGTTGGCGTTCACGCCGCCATTCAGGGCCGTGGTGCCTTCCGCCCGTGCCGATGGCGCTGGGCGCGTTCGACGTGACCTTGTTGGCCGTGCTGGTGGCCGTGCCGCCGGGGAGGGTGGCGGTCAGGGCGTGGGCTGCGTGGTCGTATTGCACCACGACGCCGTCGGCGGAATGCGTGGTGTGGATAATGTCGCTGGATTCGGGCGCGTCAAATTCCTGGGAGTACAGCGCCGGCACGATGATGCCGCGCGTCAGGTCGCCTTCCGGGGAAAGGACAATGACTTGTTCGCCGATGGTGGGCGCCGACCAGATGTACGTGCTGCCGGCGCGTGGCGTTGCCCAGTTCAGCCATTCTGTGGTGAGTGTCGGTCCGAGCTGGACGCGCGCCTTGGCCCCGTTGTCCTCGGCAATGGCGCCCAGGCGGATCAGGCTTTGTAGCAAGCGCAGGAGGTCGGACAGGTCGGCATTCATGCATTGCATGTTGCCGAAGTCCGCGTGCGGATGCACGCGGGGGCGGGTTGATATGAGTGATAGTGACTGCCTATATGAAAGCTATATGAACTAGAGTTGCTTATACGTTATTTTAAATTTAGCTAAATTTTAATCCATCATAGATTTTTATTTTTTATTAAATTTATGGTGTAAAAATTTCACTTTATATTAAAGACATTGTGAAAGTAAATTTCGCAATATTTCTAAATCTTTCTCAACAGACTCAGTGCGTGCACTAGATCTTAATTCGGGATGGTTGGTGTAATACTTAAGTGCATCTTCTGCAAAATTTATACTTTCTATAATTTTCTCCTCAAGAGATTCAAGGGTTCGGCCTGAAGATAGGGCGTCACGTATATTGCGAATTCTGCTCTGTAAAACTGCCGCCCTACCTTTTATTTCTTTTTGATAGTTGTTTTCGGTTTCGGAATTATTCTTTATGCTTGAGCGGTCATTCCTAATCTCACGTTTTAACTGTGTAATTTCCGCGAGCAGTACTTGGAAATATTCCTGAGGATTTGGAGGGCCGTCTTCAGCAATTTTTGCAGGAGCAGATAGCTCCAAAAGACGGATTAAAGAGTTGACATTGTGTGGTTTTCCTGTTGCATCACGTGTGGAGCAAATGGCAGCGGTGATTGCTTTCTGATCTTCTAAAACCTCCCTGTATCTAAGTGTTTGTCTATATTGGGTATATCTAATAGGTGCGATATCGAAAATTTCCAACGTATCCAAATCCTTTACTAGAATCGTCGGTTTGTCGAACGCTTGACGCAAACCTAATTCAAATAATACATTTGGGTTCCGGCTGCTAAGGTCGCATATAGCCATAGGTGAATGAACGACACGTTTTAAAATGTCGAGATGTATTAGATTACTTTCCTTTACATCGTCCGCTCGGGTTGCCTTGTAGCCAGCTTCAGCACATGCAGGCTTGAAAATGTCCTCATAAACCTTGGCGAAGTGCCCTGTTTCATAGCCAATTTGATCTGAAATTGGCATAATTACAAAACATTCCTCCGGTATGGATGCATCATTGATATTTTCCTGTAAAATTTTTGGTGCTATTTTTTTGTTAACCATGGGGGGCTCCAGTGTAATGGAGTTTTAGTGTATCAATTATGTTATGAGAATTCAAATTGAAAATATACAATAGTTCGTTGTGATGATGATTGGTTGTTTTTGTGGTAATTATAAAAAATAAATAGAATATTTTTTAATTTTTAATGCGAAATGGTGAGAAAATAATTGCTGCGATATTAGGTAGTTAATTGGAGTTGATTTATGATTAATTTTATTTAATGGGATCCATATGTCGAAGTAGAATATTAATCATCAAATTTCGATTAGACTCACTGAGTCATATTAACGGTCGTTCTGGGTAATCAGAAGCAAGTCCTTCTTTTGAGATGCGTTCTCGTTTACCGAAATGGTGTTCCCGCGTCACGCGCTTCACCCATCCAAAGAAGCCGACTTCGATCTGGTAGCAGGTCGCCTTCACTTTCAAGTGTTTGGCGGTTCGAATCCTGGCGAACATAGCGGCTTTCTGCCGCTTGATTCGCCCATTCTTTCCCTTGAATTCCTTGCGCCGCTTGCGTACTGGATAGGCCGCGCTATCCGGTCGATGCTGCGCCTTGATGCGTTGCGTCTGGATGCGGCGCAGGTCGATGGCCACCTTGTGGTTGATGGCGCGGCGCTGGGCCGGCTGCAGCTTGGCCAGCGGGGCGCCGGCCCAAGTTGCCAAGGCGTGCAGGTCGCCGCTCATGGCTGCGCCTCGGGCGTGCGCCATTCGGCCAGCAGTGGGTCGCCGTCATACAGCTGCCCCAGGCACTCCTATCGCTCGCGCGCTTGTGGATGGAGACTTCTTCCAGATACCTGTCGAATGCATCGCCGCCGCTTTTGCCGATGACGATGCCACTGTTGGCGCCGCGGCGGATTTCGGTTTCGCGTTCCGACGCCTAGGCCGCAGCCTCGGCCTAGGTGCTGAATGTTTTAGATTCCCGTGTGCCAAGGATGGCGATCTCTGCCCGCCAACCGCCAACCCGTTTCCTGCATGAAGCCATGCATCCCTCTCGTCAAGGCGTAATCATGGCGTAATCGCTACTGGTTTTTGTCGGGTTTAATCTGGATTGAGAGAAATGTCTGGACGTAAAAAAAAAGCCACTAACCCGTTGATTTTATTGGGGTTGGTGGCTTTTTCGATGCTTCTGAATTCTGTGCGCTGGTGCCCGGAGCCGGAATCGAACCGGCACGCCCTTACAGGCGGGAGATTTTAAGTCAGCTGCGAAAATCATATAAATCAGATACTTAACAATACTTTTCGTTCCGCAAAATTTTTTATATACCCCTTTGGAGCCCGCATAAATACTGGGGCACTTTCCGGTTTGCGGAACGATTAGTGTACCCAGCTGATTGTTGGTGCAGAACTAACTACTGACTGTCACGGCAGGCCCGCCTTCGTTTGGCCTCGAAGAACAACCTGCGATTCGCATCTACAAGCCGCAACATGGAAGTATAGCCATCGTTGCGTACGAACTACGTCGTGCATAACACACTAACACCTTGCATGGGAGATGTAATTGTGAATCCTGCATCACTAGGAATTGCGGAAAATCATTTTTGAAAGGTATTATGTACTTGTTCATATATCCTAGTTCAAAAAAATGAGAATTCTAGACATTTTACTTAGTGAAGATCAGCTACAAAGAGTTGGTATCGACCCAAAGGGCATTTTGTGTCCTATTTACATGCCAAGAATGGGAAAATTTGTCGTCCTCGCTGGAGCAAATGGGGCGGGAAAGTCGCGCTTGCTGAAAATGATAGATTCCATCCTGGTATTGTTTGAAAGCTTGGGTGAATCTGATAGTGTGCAGACCGCTATTGAGAAATATTCCAAATATGTGGTTAGCGAGCAAGAGGCAATTAAGAGGATCGAGTCATTATCTACATCTGCTCCGCTGAAAGAAGATGTATTAGACATTCTTGCATCGCACAGGGCCAACGAAAAAAATTTTCAGGGCACACTGGATAATTATAAAAATAACTTGGCGACTTGGAATCTCTTAACACTGGCAAAAAAATACAAAGCCGGAAAGCCAGTATTTTTCGTGCCCGAGAACGCCGAACTACATGATGTAGAAGGCTTTACGTTGGCTCAAATTCAGTCTAATGCAGAGAGTTGCGCGCTAGCAAGCAACGGATCCACGCAAAAGACTGCTTCAAGCTATCTCTTGTACATCTTGCGACGGGCGCGTAACTCTCAATTCGCTGCGTTGAATGGAAAATCTACACCGGACGACGTAGTCGCAATTGAGTCTGGCAATGAACTGATGAAACTAGTTTCCGCTATGCTAGGGGAGAACTCTCAGTTGACCATAGATAGGGACGATCATATACAGTTATTTGGACGTGGCGATTTCTATACTACTCTTAGTCATGGACAACGTGTACTTTTAAAACTGGCTATACAGTTACATGCGCAAAAAGTTGTCCTTTCAGATGCATTAATCATATTGGATGAGCCTGAAAATCACCTTCATCCAGCCGCACTCTCACAAGTAATTGATGTGTTGCTGAACGAAGTAACCACAGGACAGGTATGGATTGCGACACACTCGGTTCCTCTGATCTCGCGACTCGTCGCTAAGGATCCGATGAGCCTATGGTACATGGCCGACGGTAAAATCTCGCACGCGGGTCGTCGCCCTGAAATGGTGTTGGAAGGTCTAATAGGCAATGAAACTGAGGTCTCAATGCTCCGAGAGTTTACTGATTTGCCGGCGAAATTGGCGTCAAACCGATTTGCGGCCGAGTGTCTACTTTCCCCAACGACGGTTGGTCCAAAAACTGGGGATAAGCAGCAGCTTCAGATGGTAGATGCCCTTAAAAGAATTGCTGATGGAAAACCACTAAGAGTCCTTGACTTTGGTGCGGGACAGGGTCGCCTGCTAGCATCCCTCAGAGAAGAGGATCTTCTTGATCGCGTGGACTACTTCGCGTTCGATCTGCCAGGTGACAGTAACGGTACACGTCAAGATAGTTGTCGCATAAATCTATTTTAGAATGCGTCGATTTTGTCCTTTCCTCAGCAGGTCATGCGGCGTGGCGCT
>RCMZ01000850.1_pt1 | contig 12289 bp, 9 predicted proteins | sample 2041141 | NCBI WGS metagenome assembly RCMZ01 (sample SAMN09708263, study PRJNA481090) | Wastewater metagenome, whole genome shotgun sequencing project. | biome: sewage; isolation source: Davis station wastewater (DW) | place: Antarctica: Davis Station | collected 2010-03-01
TAACTGCTCCACGGCTCACGTGTAAGTTGCTCTATACGTTGACCACCAGTAGCGACAACCATTTTTAGCAGCTGCGCCATGGCGAAGCTAACGCCATCGACATCCTGGTCAATTGTGTTGTAGAACTGTTTTAACTCAGCCTCGTTCATCGCCCTAGTCCCTGCCTTATTAATAATACGTTTGTGCTCTGCATTGAATGTCACCGGCGTGACTGGGTTAGCCTGTATGTCGAATGTGACCGGCTCAGCGCTGCCTATCTGATTATCTTTCTGCATGCCGTAGTTGAATGCGGCCATCAGGAAGCTGCGCACCTTGGCGGTCTGTCGCAACACACCGCGCTCCACCATCTTACTCAGTATCTGGTTTATATGCGCCGGCTGAATGTCACGCGCGCGCATACCCACCAACTCAGTAAATGGATCGATATTCTTTATCATGATATTGGTTAGATCACGCACCTGATCGGGTCGCACACCGGCTGCAGCACGGTCGGCAATGTACGATAGGAACAACTGCCTAAACGTACCCTTAGACGACTCGATAATCTTTAGCCTGGCTGACTCCGTTCTCTCGTTAGCCTCATCAATACGCATTTGCTCAAGGTGGCTTTTTAGATCCGGGTTCTCAGCAAGCATAGATGAGTACTTAAGCGCCGCTGAACGAATCTCAGCAAGGCTAAGGCCTGCGCTTTTGGCTGCTGCTTTGTAGCTACCGATAGCTAAGAACTGACGTTTACCTTCAAAAAAGTAACGGAAGTAAGCAAGTGGAGATGATGTGTCTGATTTTTTACGTATGACTATGGCACCAGCATTTCGACCGGTTAGCGCCTCAGTGATCTGCTCACCTGGTGCCATACCTTTTATTTTCTGGTCGTTAACTTTTGCCATGCTAAACCTGCACTATCCAGTAAGGGGTGACACATTGGGTGACACATTGGAGCGAGGTTCAATACTACAACGTGCAACACGACAGAACAACAAAACCCGTTGCAGGCCAGTAAATACGGGGGCTTCAGTAATTAAAGCAACTTAGCGCAATCCGATGAAACACACTAAATAAGCCCTCATAATCCTTTGGTCCACGGTTCAAGTCCGTGTGGGCCCACCAATAGAATCAAGCACTTAAGCCGCTTTCTCATAAGGCGGCTTTTTTGTTTCTGGAATCTGTAGGCAGACTCCAAAAATATGCCGCCCTGCGAGACATATTTCATGTTTTATAAATGGGGGATTACCGCTGATGAAGCGATGCGCAAAGAGTTAAGACAGCATACTCTGGCTGATTTGGCTCAACGTATTACTGATAAGGCTCTTCCGGCCTACGGTGTAAAGGTTATTGAATGGTTGTCGCATCGCGCAGTTAATAAGTGATTTTCATGCTGATATGAAAATCACCGTGGTTCCACAAAAAGCATATTAATAAATCAGCTAAATAAGGCATCAATTTGTGCTTGCGCCTGTGAGTATGAATCCTGTCGTAGCGGTTCTTGCATGGTCGTGTAGTTCATAGTTACTGAAGTGACATCGCTCACTCCGAGCATTTGCAGAACTGCTTTTAAATAGGGTTCTTGAAAATCCATATGTTCATAGACTTCCCCACTGCCGAAGCCGTAACCATCGCGTACTAAAAACAGGTAAGCCTTTTTGTTAGCCAGCCGTCCGACATAGGGGCTACCGAGAGTGCCTGGCACTAACGAGGTTGTAACGCCCATGCGGATAACCTGATCGATATAGGCCTTAAGAGTGCTTGGCACTGACAAATTATGCATCGGGCTAGCGATGACAATGACATCAGCGTCTTGCAACTCTTTGACCAACTCATCGCTGAATGACAGTGCCTGTTTATCCTCACAGCTTCTCAAGTTCTCTGGAGTAAACGCAGCTTTGACCCAGTGTTGATTGACGTGAGGAATGTTTACATTGCCCAACTCACGAAAGATAAAAATATCATTAGGGTTGTGTTGCTTGCATCGATCAATAAAATGCTCAGTCAACAGCCGACTGTACGAGTTATTGTGGTTTGGACTGGCGCTTATAACTAAAATAGTTCTCATTGATGCTCCCAATACTGACGATACATGTTCACTTTTAACCGACGTTAAACGGCTTAATTTTCTATCTGCTCGATCAACACTCTTGGGGTAAGAACCTGCGGTAATATCTTAGGTTTACTCTCGCCTGGCGTGTACCAGAGGTAAAGAGGCACACCCGAACGCCCATGTTGTCCAAGAAATGCTGTGATGTTCGCGTCGCCATTAGTCCAATCACCGCGCATGACCACAACCGCGGCTTGTGCAAATGCTTCACGAGTTTCATCGCGGTCGATCGCCACCTGCTCATTCACCTTACAGGTCACACACCAGTCTGCGGTGAAGTATAGAAAAACCGGCTTGTTATCCTTACGCAAACGCTCTAGCTGGATTTCATCAAAGGCTAATTGATCGACCTTTTGCTCAATAAGCACGCGCTTTTGTTCTAACAGCGGCAGCCCAAGAAACAGTGCCAAAATTGCAGCAAAAACGGCGGGTAACCATGCTGTTTTTTTGAATGCACGCTGACGCAAACCAGTCGCCCATAACCCAAAGGCCAGAAGCATGCTGCAACCGATAACAGCGACGAGTACGGTGGCGGTAACTTGCTGACTGAGCACCCAGAGTAGAGCTAAAGCAGTCAAGAACATTGGTACTGCCAGTACATTGCGCAGCCTTTGCATCCATGCCCCAGGTTTAGGTAGGCAGCGCTGCAATGCTGGGACAAAACCGAGTAGCAAAAAAGGTAAAGCGATACCTAACCCAAGTCCTGCAAAGATCAACAAAGCTGCGCCAGTCGGCAGAATCAGAGCAGCGCCAAGTGCGGCAGCCATAAATGGACCGGTGCAAGGGGTTGCGACAAATGCAGCGAGTGCACCTGTCCAGAACGCACCCGCAGAACCCTCCCGCTCAGCCAGTCCAGAGCCTGCATTTAAAGATGACAATTCAAATAGCCCAGAAAGATTAAAGGCTATCGTGCTGGTCAGCAGCAGTAACACCAAGATCACCCGAGGGTCTTGTAACTGAAACGCCCAGCCAACTTGAGCGCCTCCAGCCCGTAATGCTAGCAGTAAGCCGCCCAGCATTAAGCAGACTAAAACCACTCCAAAAGTGTAGGCAACCGCCTCGCTACGCGCATGTGTTGCATGACTGCTGGAACGAGCAATACTCAGTGCTTTTAGGCTGAGGATTGGAAATACACACGGCATTAAGTTCAGTAATACACCGCCGAGTACCGCACCCCCTAAGGCGAGCAAGGTTAATGCCAGCGCGTTTTCGTTGTTGCTTTGCGGGGCGCCGCTGGAAGCCTCTACATCAAGACCCAAACCATTGCCGAGTGACAATGTGCCTGCAAAAGATTCTGTACGTTGCTGACCCGCTTGTGTCTCAATCACCAACACATCGCCGTTACGCTGAAAATGCTGTTCTGCCGAGTTGACCAGTACGTTTTTAGTTGCTGAATACAGGTGGGGTTGATCGATCTGCATGGACTCGGGAAACGGTACCATTAAACGAAAAACGCCTTCATCAACGGTAAAACTCGCTTTCGATCCCAAAGGACGCGGCAACGCTTGTCGCCATTGGGAAAATTGTGTCTGCACCGTCGCATCATGTGTTCCATCGCCAACCCGCAAGGAGATATTCAATGCGGCACTTTCTGGCACACAGGCATCATACCGGCAGGCCAGATAGCGCATCTTTAAACCAATGGGCAAGGACGTACCCACCGCCAAGCCGGCCGGAATTCTAATCGGCACCAGCAATGCGTAGGGATGCTCGTAAACATGATTCATCAAACCATCGATGAGTAATGTTTGCGGTACGGGATAAGCCGCTTCACCCGCACTTACACCGTCAGGGAGGCTCCAGGTTAACTGAGGCGCTAGACCTGCATCTCCGGGTTCTTTCCAGTAGCCATGCCACTCACCTTGAGGCTCCATAAAGATGGCTAAGATGACACTGCTATCAGAGGCAGGTGTTTGGCTTTCAGCAACCAATGACGAGGCGATTAATACCTCGCCATAGTCCGGCAGCTGAAGCTCTGCGGTGGCTAACGATGTGCCACTCAAAAACAGCAATAACACAAGCGCCTTGATTGTTGAAATAGACACGAAGAACCCAGCCTTTAGTCAATGAATAAGAAGTGGGCAGCTGCTCTCACAGCAACCTATACTTACGAATGTGCTTAGCGCAGAGATTGCACCGCATCCTGTAATTGAGTGTCTTCTGGACCGAGAACTTTACTCACCCGTCCTGTGCTATCAATCAGCACTACGCTTGGAATTTCACGGATAGCAAATGCACGGAACAGAGCATCTTCGGCGTCCAATGCAAGTGGCAATTGGGTTTGAGTGGTTTTTTGATAGTCCAACACATCGTCCTGTGCTGCCCATAAACCAGACGACACACCGAGCCACTCGACTTTATTTTGCTTGAGCAGTGCTTCAACATTTTCACGTACACGCAGGCACGCTTTCGACGTTTGTGGACGGCTATCTTCGAGGTATGACTCACACCAAGGCGCGAAGAAAACTAACGCCTGGGCTTTGCCGGATGCTGTTTTGCCAAGCTCAATTTTTACGCCATCAATGGTCGTCACTTGCAGACCAGTGACATGATCACCGACAGCAAATACCCTTTCAGCAGCTTTTTGCGCAATTTTTGGTTGAGTGGAACTCGAGGCATCAGGCGCTAATACTTTCTGTAGCGCGTCATGCAATTCTTGATCATCCAAATGGCCAACATAACTAATCTGACCGCTGCGATCGATCAAAACATGTTGCGGTGTAACGCGCAGATTGAGGTTGGCCGCCAAACGACCGTCATCAATAACGATCGGCATACTTAGGCCGTGTTTTTTGCGATAGGCAAGTACAGACTCGCGATCATCACTAAAACCCGTATTGACTGCAATAATCTGAATTTTATCACCCAAAGCTTGCTGAGTTTTTTCAAAGCCAGGCATCTGTTGAAGACAAGGTACGCACCATGTTGCCCAGAATTTCAAATAAACCGGTTTTTTACCGTAATACGGAGACAAGTCGATTTCTTCACCATCGACAGTCTTAAGTATCGCGACGGGGCCAGACTGGCCAATGAGTGAGGCGCCTGCATTTTGTGCGCGGCGCTTACCTTCCGCGTCATAGCTGCTATCAGCATACGCAAGCTGACAAACACCAACGAGCAGCAGCAAGGCTGCCAAATATTTATGGCCTGTTGAAAGAATGGATAGTCGCACAGTTAAACCCCTTTAAGCCGTCGTTCAAAGACACCCCGTTTTCGCACGCTACAGGCCAACGGCAACGACCTGACTACAACACGCTTAATATTGACGGAGTAAACAGTGATCATCATCTACGCATAAAGGTGCACAATAAAGCACCAAGAATGAATTATTTCGCTGTACCATTAGATATGCATGATTTACAGATACAACTCAGCCGCGATGCTGGTACCCCAATCGCCGAGCAAATAAGCACAGCAATTGGCGCATCCATTCGTAACGGCCAGCTCTATTCAGGCGCTCGCCTGCCTTCTTGGCGTGATCTTAGTGCTCAACTTGGAGTGGCGCGTGGCACTGTGCGAGTTGCCTACGAGCACCTGATTGATGAACAACTCATCGTCTCGCGCGGTGCCGCCGGCACTTTTGTTGCGCACCAAGGTTTGGTGGCCAACGATACAGACACGAGCGAGCTGCGCAGTCCGCTGCCTGATTTCTTTACTCATCCGTTTAGCCAGTCGCCTTTGATATTTCAAATGGGTGTGCCAGCTCAAGATGTGTTTCCTGCTAAGCTTTGGAGTCGGTTAGTATCGGCCGCCGCACGCGAAGCGGCCATAAACAGTTCAGTCAGTTACCCAGACCCGCGCGGCGAGCGGGTACTACGCACCGAAATTGCGGCCTACTTATCTGTTGCACGCGGTTTAAGCTGCACGCCGGCACAAATCATTATGACCAACGGTTATACCGGTGCTTTAGGTTTAATTATTCATGCATTGGGTCTAAAAGATCACACCGCGTGGATTGAGGAACCCGGTTACCCGCTCACTCGCACAGCGCTGCGTATGGCTGGTATCAAACCCGTCGCCATTAACGTTGATGAGCAAGGTTTGTCCGTCAGCGAGGGGATCGCGCAAGCACCACAAGCCTCGCTAGCCGTGGTGACGGCAGGTCAGCAAGCACCGCTGGGCATGACGTTGTCGCTATCACGACGCCATCAGTTACTCGATTGGGCGCAACAGACGAGCAGCTGGATCATTGAAGATGACTACTTGAGTGAGCTGCAATTGTTAGGACGAGCAGCACCAGCGCTCGCCTCACTTGACCACTGCGGTCGAGTGATTCATGTCGGCACGTTCAGTAAGACGATCAGTCCTTCATTGCGTATAGGTTTTATCGTCGTGCCAGTAGAGCATGCTAATCATTTTGCCGACGTTGCCGCCGCACTGGCTCCCGCCTCATCCATTGTCACTCAGTTGGCGTTGACTGAATTCATGCGCAAGGGCCATTACTTGCGGCACTTGCGACGTATGAAACGCGTGTATAAAAACCGTCTTGAGGCATTGCGTCTGGCACTGCAACTACCCAACACGAGCGACGCAATGGCTGGACTGGCATTGCTCTTTAGACTGCCAGAACATGTTGATGACACTGCGATTGCTCAGCAAGCCGCTGCGCTTAATTTAGCGCCTTCGCCGCTTTCAGCGTGGTATAGCAAACCAAACGCGGCTCAATCAGGGCTATTGCTCGGCATCACAAACTTGCCAGAAGAAGGTCTAGATAGATGTTGCGAACAGCTGAGGCAGTTAATTGAAGGTCATATCTGATATTTAATAGATGAACGTTAAGCTTAATCTGAAATAAATTTAAGTTGGAGAGTACGACATGAAAGCAGCTGTATTAGACAAGTTAGGCAACATTCCTGTGTATGGCGACATAGCTCAACCGATTCCAGCAAATGAAGATCAGCTGGTAATCAAGATGGAAGCTGCCACCATCAAACAAATAGATAAATTGAAAGTCAGTGGTAAGCACTACACAAGCTTTCCGAGCTTCCCCACCACCGTGGGTATTGATGGCGTGGGGCGTTTGGATAACGGTCAGCGCGTGTATGCTATGGGCCTTACAGGCATGATTGCTGAGTATGCTCTCGTTGATAAAGCGAACTGTGTTCCTGTACCTGAAAAACTGTCATCAGCACTGGCCGCTGTACTACCAAACGCATTATTAGGCTCTGACGCTGCGTTAGTGTGCCGCGCCAAAATTCAGAAAGGCGATGTAGTACTTATTAACGGTGCGACAGGCGTGTCTGGACGTATGGCAGTACAAACGGCAAAATACCGTGGAGCAAGCCGCATTATAGTGACTGGCCGTAATGCTCAATCATTGGCTTATTTACAGCAGCTAGGCGCTGATGTCTGCATTTCATTATTAGATGACGACACCGCGATTATGCAGCAGCTAATGCACGTTCAGCAGCAAACCCCGATTGACCATGTACTGGATTATTTGTGGGGCAAGCCTACCGAGCTTCTTTTGAGTGTATTGGCTAAACAGTGCGAAAAACCTATCAATATTATTACTATTGGGCAAATGGCCTCGGCTGAAATAAACTTGCCGTCAGGCATTTTACGCAGTAAGCCAATCAGTCTGTTAGGTTCAGGGTTTGGCAGTATTAGCGCGCAATTAATGCATGATTACCATCAAAACGAACTTCCTAAACTCTTTGCTTTAGCAGCTGAAGGTGGCTTGCTGGCAGACTATGAGATCCAGCCTTTAGAGCAGGTTGAGCAGGCTTGGCAAGCCAAAACCGCACCAGGATCTCGTATCGTTATCAGTGTTTAAATGTCGAACGGTTTTAACATTATGTTAGGCATAAGTTTTAATTGAAAAACACCAACTGTGGTTATGGTTCGCTAGTGGGCAGCCCAAGGTTCTAAGTACGAGAACGAACGCACGGTAATTCTCTCGAAAAACAACAAGGATGTTGTCGTGACCACTACACACCTTAGGAAGCAGCTGATTAGTAAGCCATTCGTAGTATGTTGAGTTTAAACAGGTCTCTGCGAGTGGCATTTCTTCTCTTAGTCATGAATACTGAATTTCAGAAAGTAGTAAGGATGACTTGCTCGTGTAATAGCAGGTGATTGCTGTATCAATTGCCTATAACTATAAATAAGAAAGGTTGACCTAGTCCTATGAAATATATTCCAGCAAAACTAATCATCTCAAGCCTGTTTTTTTCTCTTTTCCTATCTGGTTGCTCCTCTGAAGAAGAGCCTGCTAAAACACCTCCAGCGCCGTCAGCAACTAAGCAAACAACCAGCAGCGCGCCTGCAGTCGAACAAAACAAGATGCAAACCCGATTTGTTACTATCGCCACCGGTGGCGCATCTGGTCCGTACAACATTATCGCGACGACTTTGGGCGAGATTTATAATAAAACTTATGGTGTTAACTCAAAAACACAAACCACCGGTGCATCAGTAGAAAACATTAACCTGATGAATCAAAACAAGGTGGAAATGGCATTTGTCATGAGTGACGTGCTCAGCGATGCTTTAGCCGGCACCAATAGTTTCAAAAACAAAATTGATAACGTGCAGCAGCTTGCTGCCCTTTACCCTAACTATGTGCAAGTAGTGACATCTAAGCGTTCTGGAATCAAAACCTTAGCCGACTTGCGCGGTAAGCGCGTCGCGGTTGGTGCGCAAAACTCAGGCGTAGAAGTGAACGCACGTAATATCTTAAACGGCCATGGCATTACCTATGACGATATTAAAGTCGACTACTTGGGTTACGCCGAAGCGGCTGATGCATTGAAAGGTGGCAAACTGGATGCGGCATTCCTGACCAGCGGCTTACCCAACGCCTCACTTTTAGAGTTAGAGCAAGGCTTAGATATGCAATTAGTTTCGATCTTACCGGAGAACATCGCAGCTATTGCTAAAGATAAAAGCTATTTTATCGCCATGGAAATCCCAGCGAACACCTATGGTAATGCGGAAGCAATTCCGACAGCAGCAATCATGAATGCGTTAATTATTCGCTCTGATTTAAGCGAAGATGATGGTTATAAGCTGACCAAAACCTTCTTTGAAAATCTGGATAATTTACGTAACTCGCACCAAGCAATGAAAGATGTATCACTGGAGCAAGCTCAACAAGGTTTAGTTGCTCCGCTGCATCCTGGTGCGCAGAAATACTATGCCGAGCAAACCTCACAGTAAGCGCCTGCTCTTAACACTGAGTGCTGTTACAGCGCTCAGTGTTATGTTTTTAAACCTCCAGATTACTTTTCTACAGTTTTCCAGCACAGATTTTCAGTGCGTTTCAAGATTGCAAACATTTGAATTGCAGTGGATTCATTCTGTGGAAAAAGAGCTCTGGCAAGAAACGTATCAGGTCACTGAGCAAGAACTGTTACTCACAACGACACAATTTAAAACTTTCGGTGCAGGCACACCCAGTAACGCCGACTTCATTGCCAGCACTGATGGCTGGCTGCATTATAAAATCGAACGTTTACTACCACGTATGCATTGGGTTGTTTCGCGCAATGTTGAGTCAACGGTTTTCACTGAGCTCGGTACATGGCCGCTCTACAAAGACTTTGACGATTACACTGAAATACAGATTCAGGTAATACAGGTACCCCTTTGGCATTATTTTACACAGGAGTCCTGTGATGACTACTTCAAATAATCTTGACCGCCCCATTGATAGTGCACAGCAAGAAGAACTACTAGAAAAATTTGATAAAGCCTCTGCTCTGCGCACTTTTGCAAACAAGAAAGTGCGCTACTTTGTTTATGCTTTAGCGGTTATGTATTCACTTTTCCATTTGTACATCACTTACAACCCAATGCCAGAATTACTCCAACGTAGCGCTCACGTGAGTATTGGTTTGTGTCTGATTTTTTTACTTTATCCTGCAGGAAAGAACTCAAGCCGTAGCCATACCTCATGGTTAGACTGGCTATTATTCCTAGGTAGCGCAGCCTCTGCGACCTACCTTTTTATTGAATACCAAAGTATTGTGACGACACGAGGCGGCATTCCTAACACCACAGATATCATATTCTCGATTATCAGTGTTGCCCTAGTCTTTGAGTCAGCACGGCGCATTATGGGCTGGGGTTTGCCGGTGCTTGCTCTGATTTTCTTAATTTATCCGTTTGTCAGTGGTTTTGAGTTTATGCCTGACCGCTTAATGACGCGACCCTTTGATATGGGTGATATTTTTGGACAAATGTATTTAAAAACCGAAGGTATTTTCTCGTCAGCGATTGGCGCATCTGTAACATTTATTTTCTTGTTTATTTTATTTGGTGCTTTTTTATCTAAGTCAGGAATGGGCCAACTGTTTAATGATCTAGCCCTAGCTCTTGCAGGTCACAAACAAGGGGGACCGGCAAAAGTCGCGGTTATTTCCAGTGGCTTTATGGGAAGTATTAACGGTACTGCTGTAGCTAACGTGGTGGGTACTGGCGCGTTTACGATTCCACTGATGAAAAAAATCGGTTACGACAAAAACTTTGCCGGCGCAGTTGAGGCCAGTGCTTCAGTGGGTGGACAAATCTTGCCGCCAATTATGGGTGCCAGTGCCTTTATTATGGCGGAAACCACAGGTGTCAGTTATGGCACTATCGCCCTCGCCGCTTTGTTGCCCGCTCTTTTATATTATCTTGGGGTGATTGCTCAAGTGCACTTTCGGGCAGGCAAGGACAACTTAAAAGGCATTCCGAAAGCAGACTTACCCAAGGTTAAAGAAGTACTAAAGGAGCGTGGGCATTTATTGCTACCCATTATTGGTTTAGTGGTGCTGTTGTTTAACAACATTCCCGTCAGCTACGCTGCGTTTTATACAATTATTCTAACAATCATTGTCAGTAGCTTGCGTCAATCAACACGCATGTCGATTGCTGATATTTTTGATGCCCTAGCCGACGGCGCACGTCAGTCACTCTCTGTGATGGCTGCTTGTGCTTTGGTTGGTATTATTATTGGCGTGGTCAGCTTAACCAGCTTCGGCAGTGTGATGACCTCATCAATTATGAGTGTTGGCGCAGGATCATTATTTTTAACTCTGTTCTTCACTATGCTAGCGTCAATGCTACTCGGTATGGGCTTACCTTCTATCCCTGCTTATATTATTACCGCGACAATGGCAGCGCCGGCCCTCGCGAATTTTGATATTCCCATTCTAGTCGCGCATATGTTTGTATTTTATTTTGGCCTATTCGCCAACATTACACCTCCGGTGGCCCTAGCCTCTTTTGCAGCAGCTGGAATTTCCGGCGGTGACCCTATGAAAACAGGCTTTCAGTCCTTAAAACTCGCTTTAGCTGGTTTCATTGTGCCATTCATGTTCGTTTATAACCCGGCCATGTTAATGCTCGACACCACCAATACAGTGGTGACCAGCAAAGAGTTTCCTTTACCAAGTTTTTGGATTATTGCCAGCGTCACCATTACTGCCTTTATTGGCATTATTGCTTTAAGTTCAGCGGTTGAAGGTTACTTTAAAAGCCAACTTAATCCATTAATGCGCCTTGTTCTGGCAGCAGGCGCTTTTATGCTGATTGTTCCAGAGTTTATGACCGATGTATTAGGCATTGTGATCGTGAGCTTAGTGATGGGTTGGAATACATTACAGACCAACAAGCAGCGCCCTTTAAAAAACTAAAAAGCATCAACGAGCGTAGCAATTACTCAGCTATTGTTACGCTCTGTTTTCTGAGCGGCCGTGTCCAGCGTTCAGACAAGAGCACACCAAACAAGGTCAAACCACCACCCAAAGCATGGTAAAGGGCGAGCTGCTCAGACAGCACCAGCGCGGCAATGATGATCGTGAAGATTGGCATCAAATTAAAAAACACTGCCGTGCGACTCGGCCCCAATGAGCGCACCGCACGCATCCATGCCAAAGGCGCAGCGATCGAAGCAAAAACGCAGGCAAATAAAACCAGCGGTAGATTCGCACTGTTTAAACCCGCTTTTTCCGAAAAATAGAACAGCGGGAATAACACAACAATCGCCACTAATATCTGTAAATAGAGTAACTGCAACGCAGGAATTTCCATCTGCCAGTACTTCAATAAAGTGCTGTATAACGCATAGGCTAGCGTAGCGATCAACATCATCGCATCGCCCATGTTAATGCCTTGTTGCGCCAGACTGGCCAAATTGCCATGACTAACCACCAACAGCACGCCTAAAAACGAACATATTGCGCCAACTATTGCCCCCATAGTTAGGCGTTG
>RCMZ01000852.1_pt1 | contig 12265 bp, 14 predicted proteins | sample 2041141 | NCBI WGS metagenome assembly RCMZ01 (sample SAMN09708263, study PRJNA481090) | Wastewater metagenome, whole genome shotgun sequencing project. | biome: sewage; isolation source: Davis station wastewater (DW) | place: Antarctica: Davis Station | collected 2010-03-01
CTGGCGGGTGAGCTGGAGATCGGAAAGCCCCTTTACGGTGGGATTCAGAGCTTACGTTGGTTTTTGGTTCCATTGCTCCCCAAACCCCAGGTCCTGCAGGAACGCCAGCAGCCCGCCCCTGGCCTGATCGGTGGTGCGACCGTGGCGAGCGGGATCGAGGAGGGGGAGGACGGTATCCAGGACGAATGGGGAACAGTCCGCTGGCGACCAGGTGTCGGTCAGTTCGACATAGAACTCAGGTCCTTCCGGCACTACCAGGGCGAGGCTGATCAGCTGGGCGCGGTAGCGGTTGAGGGTGGTGAACTCAGTGTCCAGGTAGATTCGGCGCGTCGTCATCCGAGGTTGTCCGTTGGGCTATGCACCGTGCATAAGCTATGCACCGTGCATAGGTCGTGCGTAATTCGTAATTGCCAATTGTGAACCGGCGCCGAAGCGCCGGCCCACTGTGGTGTTACCAGACGTAGGAAGCGGAAGTTCGGAACACAGGTTTACCTTCGCCCGAGACGCCCGACACGCCGCCAGACACAACGATGTTGCTCCGAGGGGCATACCCGAACGATACGCCTACGGCGTTCGCACCGTTGTAGTGGCCGGTGCCGACCGCGACGGCCTTCTGGCCTTCCTGAAGGGCTGGCAGCATCGGTTGCGCAGCTACGGCGGCGATACCAGCAGACAAGAATTTCTCGGTCTTGGCGATCTCGCGATCGGTATACGCCTTCGATTCCTGGACGGCCTCCTGCACCGCTTGATCATAGCGAGCATCGGCGTAGCTGTTGGCCGTGTTGAGGGTCGTGGTACTGCTGTTGTCGACGTACGTTTGGTCAACAGTGGAGCCGCCACCAGTACCGCCGGTTCCACCGCCAGAGGAGCCGCCCTCCAGCACAGTGATGCGCTGATCGAGGTTAGTGATGTCGGCAGACATAGCATCGGTGATGGCGCGCATTTGCGCGACATTGACGGCATCGTTGTCGTTGATACCGGCAGAGATATTCACGATGCGGCGCGTGATGCCAGATCCGCCGAAAGAAACGGTGTTGGCGTCTGTTGCGCGGGAACCGGTGCCGAAAGCCATGGAGTAGTTGCCGGTGGCCTGGGCATCCAGGCCAAAAGCGAACGAGTTCCAGCCAGAGGCTACTGAGTTTCGGCCCATCGCAATGCTGTCGTTCGTGCTCGCCGTGGCGAATGGGCCAAGGGCGATTGCCCCCCAAGCACTTGCAGTCGACTCAATCCCCATAGCCAGCGATTCTCGGCCCGAGGCCTCAGCAGATACACCTATAGCAATGGCGTTAGACATAACCATAGGGTCAGGGCCGGCAACAGAATCCCGCCCGATGGCGATCGATTCATTGTTGGCAGCCGCATTCAGGCCGATTGCTGTCGAGTAGTTGTCCGCTGATGAGTTTTGTCCGATCCCGACTGACCAATTGGTTGCGGTTGCGTCGGTTCCGACCGCGACAGAGCGGGAGACAGCTTCAGCGTTTTCGCCCACTGCAACGGACTCGATTGCCGCTGTCGCGTTGTCGCCTATGGCGACGGAGCTCGCGTCTGCAGTTGCGCCAGTGCCTTGAGGGGTTACGTCCGCGTTGGCCAGGCCGGCGAAAACGATGGTGGTGATTGCCAGGGCCAGTTTGTTCATACGTTCCATGCTACTTCTCTTCTTCATGTTTGATCGCGAGGGGCTGCGCCCCTCCTTCCGTGGTCTTCAATCGGGCAACTGAGCTTTGATCTCGGCAAGTAGATCGATGATGCGGGCCTGCTCACGCGGATCGCGTGGGGCTGCAGCCTGGGCAACCGCCTCAGCACGTTCGAGGAGCGTTTGCAGCGCATCCCGGTCGTTAGCGTTCAAATCAAGGCTGAAAGTTGTCCGAACGGTCATTTTAATTGCCCATGCAATGAGAGCTGGATACCGGCTGTCTGGCACTTGGCCATCAGCGCAGAATTGTCGTAACAAAAGAGTTCGACACGATCCCGGACGCTGCTGGGCGCGTCGTCGAAAAGCGCGTTGCGCAGATCCAGGAGTACGGCCTCAGTCGGTGGCCACGGGCTAAATAGCGCCAGGTGCCAGCTGGTGTAGGCATCACCTGGTAAGCCAAGGATTTGGCTCGGCACGACAAAGGCGGCGCTGACTGGAACCACGAGGTTGGCGATGGTCATAGTCAGGATGAAAGGGCCGGCCAGTCCGTTACCTGGTGAAGCGCGCAGCTCCGCGAGCTGCGCCTCCAGGTTCGCGATTTGGTGATCGCGCATGCGCTCGGCCAGGCGCTGGATCTCCGAAAGAGTGTCAGACACCGGCGACCTCCAGGATTCGTGTGTGGGCGTGCTCCTGGCAGCGGGTGCGCAGCCAGCCGGCCGGTTGGCCAGGGTCGCCGTCATGCCACAGGTGGCCATCGGCGCCGCAGATTTCGCAGACCGTCAGGGAACGATGCTCGATCGGCTGCAGCGCTTTGCAGACATCGGGAGAACAGGCGTTCGAGAGGATGCGCAGCCCGCCGAATTTCTCCTTGATCTGCAGAATCTCGGCGCCGGCCGGCAGCACGGCCAGCCCTTCGCGCACGAGTGGCAGCCAGCCGCGGCCGGCAGAGATTGGCGTGAGGAGCCCCAGGGGGGCGCCGGGGAGATCGGCAGGGGTGATCTTGTGATTCTGGGTTGGGATATTGATCAACATGGTCGTTGCTCTCCGTGATCACTTGATCGACTTGGCTGTACGCTGGACACGCTCGCGGTCTACAGCAGCACGCCAAGTTTCCTTTTCGATCACACCACGGCGACGCTCAATGCCCTTCATTGCCCAGATCCCCGAGCGATTGAAGATGTTGTTGATCGCACTCATCTCGTGGAAGTGGGTGAACACAGGCGTCGATTCTGTTGTGTCCAGGTTCGAGATTTTCCCGATGATGGCTTCAGGCGCCTGGATCAGCGCAGCAAAGGGGATTTTTCGCCCCATGCTTCGGATCATGGGGAAGGCCTCTACTTCGTGAAGAGCCACCAACTCTAGGGTCTGCTCGATCAACGTCGCATGCCACGCCCCCAGGTACTTTTGCATGCTCTCAACTACCTGCTCATCGCTCAGCTCAGGTTGAGGCATATAGGCGCCATAGGCGATGTAGAAGGGTAAACCCGTCTCGTCATAGGCCTCGCCATGAGTAATGGCGCCTTCCCTCCAGGCAAAGTATTCGCGTGCCGCGATCAGGCGTTTCTGGTTGCTGATTTCAGTGATTGCGTACTGCATCTGGTCTTCCTTTCGTGGGTATTAAGGGGGTTGCCGCCCCCTGGTTGGTGTTACATGCGGCGGGGCCCTGGCCGAAAATCGGCTTCATGCTCCGCGGCGTGTTCGGGTTCGGTGGCCTGTGTCGGCGTAGCGGCTGCAGGCGACTGCTCAGCCTGCACCGGCGTGGCCATGATCTCGGCCGGCTCGGCAGTCATCCCCTGCAGGCGCTGCACGAGTTGGTTGGGGTCTTCGCCGATCTGCAAGCCGATGCGCTCACGCACGTCCTCGATCTGTGCATCGGGGAAGCGCTCGGCCAGGCGGGCGGCGCGCTTCGCCGTGAGATTGTCGCCGCCCTGGTCGCGGTCATAGGCCAGCGAAAAGCGGCTGATGTTGTGGCGCTCGGCCAGGGCGATGATTGCCGCCTCGGTTTTAGGGCCAGGCTCGCCGGTCGTACCCACAAACAGGATCCGCTGACGTTCTTCTGGGGTGGCCAGTTGGTAGGCGCTCAGAACGTCGACGCCGCCTTCGCTGAAGCGAATTTCGGTGGGGGTCGCACATTCACGGTTGGCGATGTAGATGCCTTTTTCGGTATCTCGGCTGAAGCCCTTTGCCTGCCTGGTTTCGTCAGTCGCCTTGTCCTTGTAATCGAAGCCGCGATACTCGTAGCCGGTGAAATTCCGGTCGGCGTCGTAATGCGGAAAGCAGGCACTGCCGTAGATGTTGGTTTTCCACCTGGTTTGGGCCAGTACCTCGGGCGAGATTCCTCGGGACTCCAGGTAGCTGGCATTGCCGCGGCTCATGAGGCCAAACGATCGTTGAGCCTTTACAGTCCCGGCTTCGATTTTGGCCTGACGGTCCAGCGCGTCTGATTTCAACTCGGTCATCGTGCGCTGGGTACTTTCGGCCAGCTGCTCCTTGGTCACCGTCACACCGACACCATGGAAGTCGGCAACAGCTTGCTTCGCCTCGGCGAAGGATCCGCCTTTCACCTCCATATGAAGCTTGAAGATGTCACCGTTCTGGGCGCTATGGCGCTCTTGCCAACGCCAGGTGCTATCAGCTGCACGGTAAATGTCGAACTTCCCTCCGCCGTAGCGATAGACCTGATGCCCCTCGTAGGAGGCCTTTTTGTCCAAGTGCATGCCGAGCTTTTCGGCATAGCCAGGTAGATCCGCCATGATTTTCAGGTTGGCGATCAGATCCTTGTCGGCCTGCTTGTCGAACCTGTTCACGACTAATCCTTTGGCGGCTGGAACCGACCGTCGCAACTCGGAAACAGCGCGTCCGGCCAAAAATACATTTCCTTGCAGTACACCCTGATTTCGCTCTCCGTTCTCAGCCAGTGAGCGTGCGGACAACCGTTGCAAAACGTTTTCGGGCGGTCTTCTACCGGCAGAAGGTTCAACGTAGGAGAGCTGATAGTCGGCAGACTCGGGAGTGAAAACGGGTGCTGGCTGAAGCGTCCCGAGGCCTCTGCTGATCGGTTTTCTGATTCCAAATCCGGTACTGATTCGAGCAGGCTCTGCATCTCTTCGGTCATCAGCTCGTCCGGGGTCGTTTTCGATTCCTCGCCGGGAATCGGCGGCAGCAAGTCGCTCATTGTGAAACTCCTTCAGTTTAGGGATGGCCTTCGCTCGAACGCGAAGCGGTTTGAATTTGCTTTGCAGATTGAGGATTACGTTGGCTGCATGCGGACGCTCATCGAGCGCCGGCATGTTCATAGGCTCGGGCTGATGTAGTTCTGCGTTATGCGTAGGCACGACATCAGGATTCGAGGTTTGAACCAGGGCGATTCGCCGATTCTTCAGCTGCTCGCTACTCCCGTCGAAATCGGAAAGCGGAATAACTGCCTTCCCATACGCCGCCGCAAGTTCTCGGTCTTCTGGTGTGTCAGGGATAACGTCGAATTTATGTGTTGGCTGAGCCTTAGAAGGCAGAGACTTGGCCTCACTCAGTGAGGGCATAGCGAATGGCACCGATGTGCCTTCGATGCGCTCCAAAACGGTTTTGGACTGGTTTGTGAAAATTAGAGGCGCCTTGTTTTTGGCGTTCGCCTGGATTGCAGCACGACGCTCAGGCATGAGGCTGAGGGCGGTCTCTTTGTACCGGTACTTTTCAACGGATTTGTAAAAGTCGGGCCATTGCGACTCATTCAGATAGATCTTCGCGCCATGAATGCCGCGGGTGTAGGAAACATAGAGACTTTGAAGCGTGGCGGTGCTACCGGGCAGATAGTAAGCCTGCCATACCGTCATTCCCTGGCTTCGCGTCGAGGTCATGCTATATCCCCACTGGATAGCCTGGTACTCGCTAGCCCAAATGGTGGCGATCTTTCCGTCATCGCGCAGTATCGAAAACTTAGTGTCTTCGATCGATCTTCCATCAACTTCTTTTGTAACTCGCTCGAAGCTCAAGACGGTGCCAATGTCACCGTTGTAGACCTTGAGGTTTTCAGCGTCAGCAGCATTTTTACGAAGCAGCAGACGATCACCAACGGCTACATCGATCAGTTCACGCCGACCATTAACGAAGGTTTCAATGCTTACATTATCGTTGGGTTCAGAGGACAGCTCCCCGAGTGCGATACGCGCATCACGGATTTTTTCATTGAGGGCTCGAACCTGATCGTTCGTATCAGCCAGGACAAGAATTCCAGCCCATCCTTTTTCATTGGAGGGAAGGTCTGCAAGCAAATCAGCAACGAGCGCGTCTGCCTCGTTAATGTGTTCGGCGAAGACCAGTAGCTGGTCCTTTTCTTCCATACGATCAAGTGCGAAATCAGTGCGGCCCTCGTAGAGCGCTTGCGCGATCGGCTGAAATTCTTCTGTTTGGCGGCTGATCTTCTCAATGGTGGCAACACGGTCACCAACTGCATCGTGCAAGGTGCCGAACATAGAAGCTGTGGGAACCGCACCATGCTGATTCCTATCGCCAGCCTTGATCAACATAGCCTGACGTTGGTTGCAGACACGCATGAGCGCCTGCATGGTGTAGGTGTCCAGCGTGCCTGCTTCATCGCAGATGATCACAGACCCCGGAGGGATCAGCTGGCCAGGTTTAGCCTTTTTGCCAGCCATCTCGGCCTGCATGCCCAGCTCGTGATTGATCAGGAGTGAATGGACTGTTTGTGCCGGCATCCCCGTTGATTCTGTGAGACCGGTGGCCTGCTTGTTTTGCGGCGCTACACCAATGACGTTGAAGCCAGCGTTTTTGTAGGCAATGTATACCGGCGCGATTGTTGCCGACTTACCCACGCCAGCAGCGCCTACGAGGTATTTGAACTGTCCATCACCGGTCAGCTTGAACGCAGCTTCACGTTGCTCATCAGTCAGCGTGAAAGGTTTTGCTCCGCGCTTCTGGGTGGCCCGCTTTTCATTCTGATGTTGTTCGATCGCATCAACAATTGCAGACCTAGGGAGCGTCCAGCGCTGATCGTCAAGGCCGGCGTAGACCGCTTTGAGGCAATCGGACTCAATGTCGATCATCTCTTGAGTAGTGAAGCGCGGTGGGATTCTGTTGCCTTCAGGATCAACAGCGCCGGGAATCTCGATCAAACCAATTTCTCGGATGATCGCGTTCTTCACTTGAGCTAAGCGTTCCACCCCTCCATTGCCGGCAAGTAGCTGCGCAGCCACTCGATCAATATCGCTTTGTTTAATCGCAGAGCTTCCCGCGAAGAGCATTTGCTGAACCTCAAGGAGGCTTGGCATTGTCAACTCTTCAGCTGTGCTTTCGTGAAACTCGATATCACCGATTGTCTCGCGCCAGTGCTGGTCCAACCCTTGGCCAATCTCAACGCTTTTCGCGCCGGCGAAAGTCGCAGTTCTTGTTGCTACAGCCTGGCGCGCAGCAGCACCGTCACGGGCCAGCTTCTTGGTTTCCTTGTTGATCTGCTGATTTCTTTTCGAGTTTGCTTCAACCTCTTCACGGCTCACTGAGCGCTCATTAAGGCGCATGCCATGACCGGCACGGTCGAAGACGATAGCTGCGGCCAGATCTGGGCGAATTTTCTTCAGTTTTTCGTAGAGGATGACGTCGACAACTGCACCGAACTCACGCTGCCGAGCAAATAACTCGCGTGCATCCAGGGTTTGAATTGTCCCGTCAGGCAAAATTACAAAGTTGGGTCTTTCAATGTGAATGTGAAGCTGAGCGTCCGGATACTTAGCTCCAGGTGCAAGACGTGATGTGCAATGCAAATAGATCAAGGCCATGCCTTGGCCCTTAACGAACTCAGTACCAACCCCGTGGAGTCCCCCTACACGAGTTCCGATGTAACCCTGATCTTCTTCATATTTAAGCGCCTCGCGAACAGCCTCCATGAAAACGCGCTCGATCTCCTTCCGCTCGTCGTTGGTCGACACAGCCCACGCCATAGAGATCGACTTCTGTAGGCTTACACAGCTACTTAAGCCGAGGTTTACCGCCTTTTCTTTCTTTTGGGCTTCTCGCCGCTGGGCTCGCGTCAGGCGGTCGCCTTTCTTATCGCCAGCATCAGACTTCTGCCGTTTGATCTCAGCCTTTTCAATCGCAGTTTGAATTTGCTTGGCCCGGGCAGCAGGGACAAAAAGCTCGCCGGTTCGCGGGTTGATTCCGCGAAAAAGGGACATGTAATCGCCAGCCTGAGCCTGATTTCCCAATCTCAGCTTTTCAGCCATGCCACCGGTAATGCCGCTTGCCAGCGTGTCGTTTCCTGACCTGGAGTAGTAATCGTCCCTGAGACCAGTACCTTGTTCGCCCTGCTCAACCTGGCCAACAATTTCTGAGATCTTGGCGTCGATAGCTGCAATTTCAGCTGCAATGAGCTCCTGGGAAACCTTCGCCGAAGCACCCAACTCAACGCGCTTTTCCCTCAGAGCATGAAGCTCGGCCAGCTTCTTCTCGAAGTAGGCCGCCTTGGCCGCAAAGTTGCCAGCCGTAGTTTTATGGTCTGAGTAACCGTAATGACTCATGGCAAGTCCGCCCGGAGTTGCTCAGCGATCAGGCGATCCAGTACCAGGGGTACGATCTGCTCGACGATCGGCTGCGCCGTAGAAGCCAAAAGCTCCGGTCGACGCTCCGCGTAATGCGAAAGCAGGGACAGCAGCAGATCCGGCAAAAGCGAGCCCATAAGGGAAGAAACGGACCTCGTGATCTGCCCACTAACCGCTGCGACCACTGCTCCATCGAGCAGGACTGGGACCGGCTGCTGGGAATCGACGGCGTAGCGCTGCGCCCTAACAAAGGCCTCGATCTCAGAGTCGCTACGCAACTCCAGGATCGCGTCCAGGACGCGCCCTTGGGCCACGCCAAGCCGCCCAGCTAGACGCTCAAGGCGCACTGCAGCCTGCTCGGTGAGGTACTGGGACGAGGCCTTAGGGCCTTTCTTAGCGCCGGGCATTATTTGCACTCGCCATCCGACTCAGGGGAGCCCTGGGGTGGATCTAGCTGCTCAGCGTGCACCAGGAGGCTAAAGCGTCCGCTGGCCAGGCAATATTTCCCCAGCGCTGCTTTATCGATCTCCACGAAGGACATGCACGCGCCCTTCAAGCTTTCCGGCAGAGACGTGATACCAGCAGGGATGAGTTTCCCGCCCACCTCACAGTCACGCATGTAGTAGCCCTCACGAGACTCGTGACCTTCACCGTCATTGCGACTCATTTCATCCTCCCTTCGGCGCTCTTCAGGCGCTCTCGCTTGAACAATTTGCTTTTGCTTTTCCTGCTTTTGGGCCGTAAGCCAAGCGCAGCGCGGCTTTCGGCTTACGCGCGGCACCCGAAGGGTGCAAGCGTGTTAGAAAAACCCCAATGCAAAACCACAATAATCCAGTAAAGCCACTTTAGCAATACCAGTAAAACCACAAAGCCCATTTTGCAAAACCAGAAAAGACCATTGACAGCCAGATAAAACCAGATTTAAATCGTCGCCAAGGGGTGTGTAAAACCAGATAAACCCACTAACATCCAGTTTTAGCCATTAACAGCACACTGGAGGAGAACGGGAATGTTCAAACGCCCTGAGGACCTGATCGCGGAACAACAGGAAGCCGAAGAGATGGCTGCAGAACTGGAGGCATGGCTCGCGAAAGAAGAAGCCACGGAACAGAAAAACCGGCGGGGGGCAGGGCATCGCCTACTCAATCCGGTTCGTGCGCAGATCGCCCTGCTGATGCAGCGCGGCAAAACCGTTAAGGATATTCATCGTGCGCTTGATGAAGCGCTCGGCATCAAGGTTGACCTGAAGACGGTTCGCAAATTCATGCTCGACTACATGCCTGAGGAGTACGCCTCGTACCTCGGCGTAACCAAGCGCGGCAAGAAGCAAAACCGGGTCTTTAAGGATGGATCGAAGCCGACTGATGAGGAGCTACAAGCTCCGCTGAGCCCGGTTGAGCAAGCTGAAGTAGATACGTTCTTAGGGGCGGCAACCCCTGAAACACAAGTCAAACCCACTGAACAACCTGCAAAGAAACCGCCGCTTACTGCTGGCGATCTCCGCGCAGTGACTGGGCAGATTAGCCCTGAAACGTACCGACCCGACGAGTAGTCGGGACAACCACGAAAGGAAGAGAAATATGCGCGTAGCACTCGTCAATCTTGGCGGCAACCAAGGTAAGACCACCCTCGCAGTTAACCTGTTCGCCCCGCGTATGCCGGAAGCGAAGATCCTGGCTGTTGAAACGATCAACGCTGCCGGTGGCGACCTTGGTGCTGCTGTTGAGCAGCTGAAGGGTGAGCAGTTCGCCCGTATCTATGCCGAGCTCGCCGCGGCCGATGACCTGATCCTCGATGTCGGTGCATCCAATATCGAAGACTTCCTGGTCGGCCTCAGCCGTTTCGAAGATGGCCACGATGAAATCGATCTCTTTGTCATTCCGTGCACCTCGGATACCAAGGAGCGCACCGAGGCCATCAAAACAGCCCACATGCTGAGCGCACTCGGCGTCCCGGCCGAGAAGATCCAGTTCGTGTTCAACCGCGTAGTCGATGGGGTAGAAGCCGAATTCGGTGACGTGCTGAATTTTGCGAAGAAGACTGGTTTGGCTCTGGCCAATCCAGCGTGCGTAGTCCCGGAATCCGAACTTTTCGCGCTCCTCAGCGACCGGAAAATGAACATCGTTCAGGCCCTGGCGGATACCACGGACTACAAGGCTGAGCTGAAAGCAGCAACGCGCAGTGACGACAAAAAAGCCTGGCGCCGTGCAATGGACATGCTGGCCATCACGAAACAATCCAAGTCGATGGATCGCCAGCTCCAGCATGTGTTTGAACTGCTGACCTCGCCGGTAGGTGCCTGAAATGAGCGCGCTCCCGATGAATGTTGGCGATGCTGCTCTCACTCGGGAGCAGCTCATGCTGCGAGAACTGTTCCAGGATCACTTCAAGCTGGCTGACCAGTTCGAGGCTGCCGCACAGCAGGTGGCCAGTGTTGAGCGCTCGCTGCACGGCACAGGCGAACAGGCTGGCTTGGCTGAGTTGCTCCTCAGTGCCGCTGATCAGATCCGGGGCGCAGCTTCGACCATCCAGGGGATGAACTTGGATGGTTTCTCCCAGGTGCTTGATTCGCTCTCCCGCCAAATTGCAGGCCTGCCAAGTCGCCTGCTGAAACCGGCTGATGAGATGGATTTTCGCGCCTCGCTGCGCGAGGGGATCGCCCAGGTTCTCGCTGATTCGATCATCGACGCGAAACTCCAAGTCGAGAGTGAAGCGGTCGATGTTGCGGTTAGCGACCTGGTTAGCCGAATCAAGGCCGCTATGGCTCAGCTGGGTGAAAGCTCGGCGAACTACTTCGCCGAGAAGAACCAACTTAAAGGCCTCCTCGAAGCTGAAAAAGTTAAGAGCGCCGCGCTGGCCGAGCGGATGAAGTATTTCGAGGAGGACAAAGACACCTCTTTCAAAAATCTCGCCAATGGTTTCGTTGATGCGTCCAAGCGCTCGGCGAGCGCCCGGGTACGTGAATGCTGCATCTGCCTGGTGATCGGCGTCGTGGTGTCTCTGACCACGCTGGTTCCAGCTGTTGAGCAATACCTCAAAGCCCAACCGCAACACCACCAACAGCGCTAACGCGCACAACCTGCAGGAGAAAAATCGCATGGCTGCCCATAGCGAAGATGAAGATTTCCGTGGCCGTAACAGACGCTCTCGCGTCCTCGGCTACGACGCCGATGCCTGGATCAAAGCTAGCTCTGAATCCAGGAAGGAATATCGAGACATCGAAGGCCACGACAAAGACGGCCTCGATGCGCTTGCTCGTGATCCACGCATGGATGCAATTCAGAAACAGCACCAACTGCGCCAGGCAGAACATGAAAAGGCCGATCAGGCTAAGTCCGATGCATCTCATCAGCGAGAGCGTAGTGAGCGCATTCTGGTGCAGGCGAACGAGATCAGCGCCCTGGAGAAGGAGCTTCACCAGGGAAACGAACAACAGCAACAGAACGAGAGCCAGGGGAGATCGATGTGATGGATATGAAAAAAATTGCGGTGATGATCGCCGCTCTGCTGGCGAGCGTTTCTGTGTCGGCCTGCCCTCTCAGCGAGTGCATGCCCGAGCTGGCTGGCTCGAACGAGGATAAGGCTTATGTCGTTGCGATGGGCAAAGACTGGTTCGAGCGGATGCAGGATCTGAAAGACCCGGTTCAGGCAATGCAACATACCGCCCTTGTCGCTTCGCGCCTGCAGGTGGCAATGATTCAGGCTGAAAACCGGGCTCTGCGTCGCGCCCTGGAAACGGGTAAAGAGCCCGATTTCACGAGTATGCGACAACTGCCCTCTTACCAGAGCCTACATGACGCCATCGCCTCCGATGTGCTCCAGGTGCTGACGACTGGGCGCATGCCGCAGCTCGAACGGCTGGAGCAACGCATCCACGCGAGCGTTCTTCGTTCGGTTATTGAGGAGGCTGGGGAAGACCTCGGCCAGCCGCGTAAACCGCGCCGGATCATCGAGTAGAAAGGTGGCTCACCTGAGCGGCAACTCAGGTGAGCCGGTTCGCGGTCGGGAAAACCCACGAAAGGAAGAAATTACATGGTAACGCAATTTCAGAAGCATATGAAAAGCCTGCTTCTCTGGATCACGG
>RCMZ01000853.1_pt1 | contig 12254 bp, 9 predicted proteins | sample 2041141 | NCBI WGS metagenome assembly RCMZ01 (sample SAMN09708263, study PRJNA481090) | Wastewater metagenome, whole genome shotgun sequencing project. | biome: sewage; isolation source: Davis station wastewater (DW) | place: Antarctica: Davis Station | collected 2010-03-01
TATATTTTTTTACAGGAGATGCAGGTCTCAATTATTGCCACACTGGTTTCTCTAGGCATTACAGCTATTCTGGCCTACTTAAATCACGGAGGGCTTTTTGTGGGTATACTGAGCGGTTGCATATCGTACTACTTATTGACAGCTGTTCTGGTCTAATACAAATGGACACTTCAAGGAGAAACGATAGATTCTGTCAAGATTGAGATGATTTCAGAGTGTCCCTGTAGACGCTATGCTCGATGAGTCTTGATATAAATCACTCGACTGAGCTTGCATGGTATTGTGCCCGCGCCTGTAATCCGTGCTTGGGGTCGTTTCTAATCGCCATCAAGAGTGCCTTGACTGGGCCAGTCGGTTCGCATCGACTTTGTTCCCAGTTACGCAATGTGGCAACCTCAATCCCGATTTTCTCAGAAAATCGGGATTGAGTCAGGCCTGTAGCTTTGCGGATTTCCTTTACTTGAATGGCTCCAACATTAGAATCGGGGGACGGCGCAGTCTCCCCCTTAATGACTTCATCCATTTGCTGCACACTTTCTAAAAGATCGTGGAAGAATCTATTCATGGTGTTACCTTCATGCTGATAAGGCCTGACTTTCTCGGACACTTTTTAGATTCATAAAACAACGTTCAATGTAGGTAGGAGTTTAACTTTCTTTCATGTAGATGATGGGAAGTAATAAACCTAGAAGTCAGCTTGGCCGGAAATTCTCATGAGTTGGTACATGTGATTAAACTTTATATCGTTATCAACAAATAGCGAATTGTTGGCTGGATAAAATATTTTTAATCTGTTTATCATCCATACCGGATTCAATCAGTGACTGCTCAAGCATTGACAGGCGGCTGTTAAATGCTGTTTTAGCGTTATGAACACGGTCTGCTATAAACTGAGCGTCTAGATCGCTTTCAAGGCGATAAAATTTGATGTTGGATACACAGCTATAAAACCAGTCAAGCTTTGCGGTTAATTCTTGGATGGCTAAGGTGCCGTGTGTTTCGCTAGTGCCTTCTTGCCCGATATACACACCGTCTTGGCTTTTTTCAAAGCGGTGGTTCTTCAAAATCAGCGCAATATCTGTGTATGCATTTGTTTGCTTTTTTTCGGATAAACATTTTTTGTTCATATCAAATGTGATTAGATACTTGCTCATGTATTTCCCTCAAATACGGTCTGAGTTCATCAGGTTTTCGAGAAGTATTTGCTACAAAAACAATAGCAAATGCCTCCTCTGGATGTTTTAAATATTAAGAATAGAAGTGGACGGCGTAGATTATGGTTGTAACAGATGATGCGCAGGCGCTCGACAAAAATCATGTTGCCATCGGTTTGTGTGCAGCAATCAGCATTTTTGATAAGTGGGGTGCTAGCGCTAAACAGGCTTGTGCCATTTTGCGTATATCACCCAGCACCTACGCTCGCGCCAAAAACAAAGACGATAGCGATTGGACAGTCAATCTTGACGCTGATGTAATGCAGCGCATCAGCCTTGTGCTAAACATTCATAGTGCCTTGCGCTTAATTTTTGATAACCCTGAGAACGTATACGGATTTGTTGGAATGAAAAATGATAACGAGTTTTTTAATGGCCGCGCACCGCTGGAAATCATGGCACAAGGTGATTTCGTATCCCTTTATGAGACATTCAATCGGATTGATTCATTATGCACAGCTGGCTGATAAAGATTTAAGTCGCACATACTATGTAAGAAATTACAGTATGGTTTGCTACTCAAACTCAATCATAAACTTTCTTGATCGATTCTGAATTTTATTTTTTCAACAGCACTAGGTGCTGCAATTGCGAAGTTTTCATCTTCAAACTTCTGGATAAGCGTTATCAGTGATTCCAACTCATCACCCGTCAACGAGTTTGGTTCTGCATTCCAAATTTCATCAACTCTAGCTAAAGCTATTTGATGGTCTCCAGCTGTTTTAATTTCTTTAATTTTCATAATTGCTCACCCTCTTTTTCTTTTTGAATACGCTCATATATTTCTTCACGATGCACAGCTACGTCTTTTGGAGCATCTATCCCAATGCGTACTTGATTACCCGTTACGCCCAACACCGTCACCGTCACGTCATCACCAATGTTGAGTGTTTCGCCAATACGTCTAGTCAAAATAAGCATGTGTAACTCCTTGAGAGCTAAAAGTCCGTTTCAACTTTAAGTATAGCCATTGATTTTCAGTGTGCTGCCTTTTATTTAAAAACTGGTAATCGTAAATACCACGGCTTCACTGGACTTCCCCTAAAACACTAGACACTCCTTAAGTTAGAATAAATCTGTTAATGGCCATTGACAATCAACAACTAACTGGGCTGCTTCGAGTCTGAACTCGGGGCTAAAATTACGTTTTGGTCTTGTTTTCATACGCTCACCTAATTGCTTCCTGGTGCATAATAGCACCTCTAATTAGGTGGCCAAATTCACTATGCCACTACAGTCTTGCCTCCTCTGAACCCAATGGTAGCGTTGGGCTAGAACTCAAGGCCGTTACACGTGCCGAGCTCGTCTGTTGTACGTCATTTAACATAGATGATTTGCCAATTATTAACCCCAGGTCGAACAATGGCTGAATGGACCAAATTCGGTCGTAACGATCCAGCTGCAGCCAAGCTTGACGGTCTTATGAGTCTGCTCTTGGCGGGGGTGTCGCCAGGAGTCGCATGCAGGTGTCGGCCAAGGGCGGACTGATCTTAGCTAACGACCACTACTACCTCTTGTCTGGCAAGCTTAACCTCTGCGACGCCGAATATTCTGGAACAAGATATTAACGTCCTCAATGTCTTGTAGTAGTTCGGCTGGTTGTGTCACAGGACGCTGCTGACCGGCTGCCTGTGAATGAGCACGTACGTTGCGGCAGCATCTGTTATGCAGTCGCTGTACTTCGCGGTAATCAGCTTCCTGCACAGCTATCACACCATCAAGTCGACCGACAGAAATACCATCTCTGAACCGCACTACGGTTTCATTGAGTATCGTGTCCTCAATACCTACTTCAATGGTGACGCGAAGGTCGTCGTAAGCATTACGCATCGCAAGCCGCTCATCATCCCCAGGCGGGTTATTGAAACTGGCGGCAATTCTCTGATGGTCAGCTTGATGGTATTTAATACGCTCTTTGTGTTTGCGCATGTCGTAAGGCAAGCCGGCATCGATATAGCCAGGCCCTTCAGCCCTGTAGGTTATTGACCTCACCTCGGGAACTAACTGGGCATCTTGGCAAAGAGTCACCAATTCCCCGAAGAACACTGCATCATGAGTAAACACAATGACCTGTCGTTGGGTAGACTCCTGAACAATCCTGCGAGCGACTGCGGTTCGGTGGCTGTGATCAAGGCTGGAAACCGGATCGTCGAACACGATCCCTGAAGAGGAACCTGACTGTTGAAGCTCCGCGAAGAAGTACGCGAGTGCACATATGCGCTGCTCCGCCTCGCTCAGGACTAAATGGGGATCCAGCTGACACTCTTGGAGCTGGATACCTAGTCGTACCGCGCCCGCGTCCCCGCTCGAGCTGACACCGGCCCGAATGTGGTAAAGATCCAGCCTGTTCAGCTCGTCGTTCATCGTGCCTGCCAACGCCTCACTGACATGGGCCCTAGCCAACTGGCCAGCAAACGTGCTGATAGCGCGCGTGTTACCAATATCATCCAGGCAGCGCTGGAGCTTCGCCTTGTGAGCTAGGTTCTCACTCGCTCTCGCGATGGCTTCGATATGCTCAGACAGGATCCGTCGCGCCTCCAGCTCTTTCAGACGGCGCCTCTTATCCGCTAAAGCCGCAGCATCGAGGTTTGCGAGCAATCGTGCCGACTCGACACGAAGATTCTCGGCCATTTGGCGAAGTGCCGCCGCAGGGTTTGTAGCGCGATACTTTGGGCGATCCTGCCATTGACTGCTAAGAACAGCCGCTCTGAGCCACTGAAGTCGAGTGGTCAGGTCTTCCTGGAAGAGCCGGATCTCGTCCGGCAGCGTTGCTACACGCGCTCCCAAGCTTTGCAGCATGTTCGGCGTAGCGGTGAAAGCAACGTTCTCTTGTTCGACATTGCGTACGATCTGATTCCAAGCGTCACGTGCATGCTTGGCAGCTTCTGCCGCCTTGTCCCGAATATAGCGATCAAACCGCTCCAAGCGCTCCTGTGCTTCCGGCGTCAGCTCCTGCTGGCAAAGTACGCAGACAGCTCCTTCACCGGTAACCGGGAATGCCTGCCCGGGATATGCTGTGCTGGTCGAATACTCGCGTGCGGCGTTGAACAAAAACGCCCAGGGACCTTGCCCCGTTCCAGTTAGCAACCGTGTGGCATCTGCCGCCTGAAGCAATTTAGAAGCCGCGAGCTCCGCTGCTTCTGCCTCTACCATAGCCTGATGCGCTGTCTGCCTGGCATCCAGAGCATCATCAGACATGATTTCGGCGGCTGCGGTGATGGCATTTGCTAGCTCATCGATCCTCGTCGCAGCGTTGTCGAGATTTGCTGCCTTGGCAGTGGGGTCTGCCTCGCTGATCTCTTGCGGCAGTCGCGCAAGTTCTGCTTGCTCCTCTAGGGTGAGCACGGTTAATGCACGTGCCCGCGCCAGATCGGTATTTGGGCCAATCGGGTGCACGGCCCGGCCAGCCTCCGTATCGGCAGGAACGACATTGAACGGCGTAATGTCTGTAGCTAGACCTGTGATCTCTGTCTGAAGCCGTGGACGCAGAGCCTGATTGAGGCCATTGGCCAGCTGCTGGAGATAGCTCAGAGCAGGCGGCTGAAAAGTGGCGGTCTCTTTCGACTGGAGGTAGTGGCGAGCGCAGTCGCCATCGAAGACGGAGATGCCTCTGAGTTCGGGTCGCGGTACATGACCGCGTTGACCGCTCCAGATTGTCTGCTCTGGGGTACTGTTCAGCTCGAAGTCGATCGTGGCATTCGGTGTTAGCTGCTTATAGTCATCAGCGTAGGCATTGGCGTAGACGGTTCCCGGACTTCTAGCTCTGCATGCCTGCTTCAACACTCGCGCATACCCAGACTTTCCTGTGCCATTGCCCCCGTACACGATGGTCAGGCCCTGGGCCTGAAACTCCAAAGCTTGGTCGCTCGGTATTTTTCCTACATTGGTCAGCGCATGCAAGGATTTGAGAGCAACGACCTGGTCCTGATTTGCTTCTGCGGGAAAATGTTCTGCTGCGAACCTGATTGGCTGTAGCGCAGGTTCAAATGCACTGGCAATTCCATGATTCTGCTTGGCGAGATCAAGGATTTCTTCAAGATCCTCTTCGCTCCAGCCGCCCTGAACGCATAAGCGACGCAAGGCGTCTTGGCGCCATGGCGGCAGCCTATCCGCCCACACTAATACTTCACCGTAAATGGCCATGCCCATTCTCCTTATCCCTAAAGCGAAACATCACCCTGCTAACAGAGGACACCGTACACTACTTGTTTATCTTTCACTGGTAGCGCGGGACTTCCCGGCATCTTAACGTGAAAAGAGATACTCAAAGCCTTGTCCAGCGCAGACTTGTTCTTTATGCAATCCTAAACTGAAAAAGCGCTCATGCAAGATATTTAGAGTCTCTCCAGCCCGAAAGCTGCCAAAGGGTCATCAAGCTACTGATAATGAGTCACTTTGGGAGTGCCTCATGAATAAGATTGGGTTAAAACCATCTAGATTTTTATTCCCAAATACTTTTCAAGAGCATCATAGGTTTCAGTTTGTTGGCTTTGCTCTTGTTTACTACGGATGCCCGCACTCAGTTCGCCGAGCGAACTGGATTTGCCTATATTGTCTGGCCTAACACAACTTTCATGAGGAAAGTTTGCCTGAGACGTTTCAGCCTGCTGTGTTTGCGCTGCTTCATCTACTGAAAAATCAGTGCTAACAGTCTCATTAGATGCGACTGAGCCTCGTTCATCTTTTGAACTAATGCCAATCATAATCGCCAACATGTGGAACACATACCGCAGCAGCGTTGACGAGTACTGACTCAAACGACGCTTATGGTTAAAAAGGAGATCCTGTTCATCCGCATGCCGCAGTATGAGATAGGCTTGGATGCTCTTCCCAGTTTTGACACGCTCAAGCACAGGCTTCGTAATGCCTTTCACGCGCCACAACTTGAGCTCCTCCTGAGTCGACTTAGGCGTAGCAAGCAGCTTTAACTGCCAGCGAGCATAGGGAATCACGCTATGTAAAGTAGCTATGAACTGCTCTAGCTTTGATGGGTCGGTAAAGCGGACACCGGTTTTGGATAAGCTACTGTTGTAAATCCAGTACTGAATACACCACAGCGTATTGGCTTTATCCTTACTATAAAGAGCCCTTAGTTGGTTGATTGTTTGATCAACTTCAGCTGCTGTTGCTCGATCTTGTATCTTCACAGGCAACAAGTGGAGGCCAAGTACCGTAGGCTTCATTTTACTTGAAAATAACCTTTGGTTACCTCGGCTGGTTTTTAACTCTTGCAGCCCTTTAGCATTTTCAAACCATCGTAAAATCTGTTGCTCATTGAGCGCATAACGCATCGCAACTACAGCGACTGACTCACCATTTTCAATATCGCTTAAAGCGCTATAGCAGTCTGTTACGCTGGCAGGTCTTGCTATGCTTGCCTCTACAGGTTCTTCACTAGGCGATTGCTCTTCGTCTAATGCCTTTATGACTTGAATGTGTGGTTTCAATCGCGAAATAATTTCTGGTTTTATTTCTATCAACTGTAACGTGTCACTTTCTCTTTGAGCTAAATGCTTATTAAGAAACTCCGTCGATAAACCGCTAAAGTAACGTGCGTTTCTGATACTAAGAACGGGACTATAGGCTTGAATTCGGTCCCACAGTAAAAAGCTAACCTCATGTATGTAATGTAGAAACGTTGTCTCTGGAGTTAAGTGACCGGCAAGTCCTGATACGGCATGATAAATATCGCGGCGGCTCTCAGGATTAGCGCAATACAGCTCATTACGGATTTTGTCCGCATGCTCTGGAGTGTAACCGGTAAAATTAGCCACAAGTACGTTATTGCCGTGCATAACAAACATCAAATTTGTCAATGCACTATGCCTGAGGTGATGAAAGGTCAGCTCGCCCACCCCACATTGCGATAGCAGGTACTTAATTAAATTACTTACCATCGTTCCGCTGTGGGGTATTGTGACTGCGTGCGGATCAGAAAAAACCAGCGTATTCGTTGTATGTGGATTTTGACTACGGCGACGCCCTACATAGTCCTTAAACTGTTGTAATTCTTCAGATAATAGAAGCACATAGGTCGGTATTTTACGTCTCGCGGAATCTGTTTTATTGTTGCCGTAACGGTTGTTTACAACGTAAACCCAGGCCTCTTCAGACTCCTCAATATCTGACAGCCTCAGCTTAAGCAGCTCGCCACGGCGCATGCCAGTACGGTATGCCAGCATCAGCATTATTTTTAAACCCTGCTGTGTTTCTTGCTCTAAGCCAGTTAAACTATTTAGTCTTTTTAGCATGGCTTGATAAGCGCTTTCTGGGATATACCCGACACGCACTTGCGTTTGATTTTCTGTGTTACTTGTTGCTGAGAAGAAGCTGTTTAGTGCAGGCAGACCATAGCGCTCGCTTGCAAACTGATGCAGATTACGCAGGCGACCATGCAAATAGTTTTGAGGTTTTGGGTCGGTTTTGATAGCAAGAATAAGCTCATATATGTGCTCTAATTCATTTTCATCTACATCTTCAAGATCTAATGCTTCTGTACGATATAGCCATAAATTAGCAATTTCCTGATAGTAACGATTTACCGACGAAACCTTCAGTGTGGTCAAGCAATGGAGCAGCCAGTGGATAAGTATTTGGACGTTTATTTGAATATTTTTACTCAGCAGGGCCTTTAGCTCTTGAACTGCTTGTACTGATGAACGCTTAAAACCAGCGTGTTCCTCACGCAAAGCTGAAGCAATGTATTTGAGCAGTCCATCAACGCTTTTAACTGTGCTTTCCTGACTATCAATGTCTTTATCTTTTTGAGAATGCTCTTGTTCTTGTTTTTCTAGTTGCGGACTGAAAAGGCTAGAAGCAACGGTTTGAAAATTAAACTCCGTGGATTCAATTTTGGGTGTGCTATTCAAAAACCACCCATGCAACTGTGCAGGTAACAATGAGGTTGTAGCGCCCCGACCTGACGCACACTCTAACAATGCTTGTGGTATATCAACCTGCGGCAGCACTTCAGTGACTGATTGCGCACCACTGCAAAACGCTCGAAGGCTATTGTGTCGTGTTGTTTGCTTAACGCCCAGTAACCTGCCTTTAATCAGACTCCAAACGTCATTTTGTTCCAGCTCATTAATGCGCTCCAGACCATCGGGTTGTTTACACTTATACAGTGACAGCACAAGCCCTAGCGTTTGATTGTCTAAATAAAAACGATGCAGTGTTTGCCAGTTCGTTTTTCCATCTGTTTTTATTTGATAGTTTAGTGGGTCTTTATCGCTGGCCCAGATAAGTTCAATCCAAATGAAATTATAGATTTTTTGTAAAGGTTTACGATTATTTATGAGCGTGTTCGCTAAGCAGGTGAGTGCTCTTGGATTCGCTAAGCCACCATAATAAGTAGCCGAGATCAGCACATCTGCTAAGCGCTCATCCCATGCAGATGGTGGTGCAGGGCTTTTTTCTATTTTATCTAACCAGCTTTCATATAATTTTCTGGCTTCAATACCCGCTTTAAAAAACTGATGATTACGGCTGCTCTTTGATCTCGGCACACTTACGATCGTAGAGGGAATATCGAGAGACCAACGCCCCACCTCATTGCCCTGTGCAATGACTCTCGCTAGATACTCGTAGGCGAGCCTAAGACGTTTTATGTCATTGTATTGCTGACGTATATACTCGCGAAACTGACGTGTTTGGTCTAAAAAAACCACATTGTCTGCAGTCTGTCCTTTTTCCAGCTCCGGTAAGTGCTGACCAATCCATATCTGCATAGACCTACGCACTTGAGCTGTATTATTTTGATGCTCGGTTTTGTTTTCTTTAGCTCGTAAATTTGAACCGTATAAATCCATGCTTTTATTCCTTCTGACCCGCACCCCAGCCTGCAATAGCCTTGATACCCAGCGTATCCATCTCTCGCTCTATTTTATTACTGATAAGCCACATATATTCCATGCTGAGTCCGCTAAATTGGTTATAGCCTTCTTGTCCTATCTTTGCATGGCCCATCCAAGCGTCAATTAACTCGCCAGGCACAGTGTTTCTAGACAGAAACGTACGTAAATAGTGACGATGCCAGTTTGCTGGAATATTAAACAAGGCTCCTAGATATTCCTTAACAGCTTTAGGAGAAAGCGGTTGAGTTTGATAGCTACCTGCATCATTTTCTTCAAGCAAAAAAAGCAGTCTGTTTTTTCCAGCTAGCGTTCTAGCTACTGCATTTGCTGCATCTGGATTTATAACGAAGAGCTGTAGCTGCAGTTCTTTGAGGTGCTCGATGTACAAGTTAATTTGCTGGATAGCTATCTCTGGCAGCCGCAGCACCCGTGCCGATGTTGACGTTTGCCGTGATTCTTTATCAGAGATAAAAATCTTTTTATTGGCTAAATCGATATGTTCTAAATCATCAAAAGGGTCGCGGACTGGACGGTGACCCGTTGCAAAATTCAGTAAATGTAAGATGTAGTACGTGTACGCATTGTGAAACTCAGCTATATCGCCTTTGTTTGCCTGAACTTGCAACGCTAAATACTTAAAGAGAGCACTGACAGCTTCGGGCTTAACAATAAGCTGGGACCCTCCTTTATGCTTTATAAGAGCCTCTTTCTTGAACTCCTCAATTTCAAAAGAAAAATATTTTTTGAGAAATAACTCGTACGCTCCAAGCACTGTTTTATTTTCATATTGATAATAGTAAGTCCCCGCTTCTTGGATATTTGGGTTACCGGTTACAAGCGCGTTAACAACATCGTCAACACCTCGCTGATGTAAAAAATCGCTTAAAAACGCAGCAATACGATTGATCTTCAATCTGGTTTTATTAACTCGGTTTACCTCATCAATAAAATCAATGACGTCTTGTTGTATGCCTTCTGTCAGGGGCTGTAAGGCTAGCATGTAACTATTTTTAGGCGCTGGCGGCAACGGTAAAATTACAGGGCTTGTTTGCCTATCAATGAACAGCTCTAAATTACCCTCCAACGAATGCAGAGGAAGATCCGCACGGTAGACCCAATATATGTCACCATTTTGCTGAAGAATGACAGCGTCACCGGGCTGTTTTAAATCATTCGTATGATCTATTTTACGCGCGCGCAATATTTGATCTAATCGTCGCCCAGTTGTCAGCATTAAATGTATGAGGAAAACAATCGTTGGCTGAGTTTCTGCCTTTCGCTGCAGAGCTTCTTTTAAGCAATGAATATCATGTCGTGTTAACTGGCTCATTGCCGTCACAAGCCGTTTTTCATTGCGCTCAATATGACCAGCTACTGTTTTAGCGTGCATCGCACTTAACATAAAAGAACGGCACAAACTGGGAGGTATGGATGAGTCCGGAGCTAATGTTATGTACGAGCGCTCTGTTGCGTTGTCTGAAGCAAATTCAGTTTCATTGAGTGTGTTGTAGGTTGTGTCTGGACTCTCACGCATTACAGCGTGTGGAGCATCTTCATCGTCGACCCTAGCAGCTTGAATAGTCGCATTATAACGGCCTCTTTTAACTGGGCTGCTATGAACGCTAATACTCTCAGTATACAACTCTGGCTCTTGCAGATTTATCTCACGCTTATCGTTACTTTGCGTTTCTCTAGAACGCTGATTTTTCAACTTTTCTTCATTAACATCAGCTAGGATTCTGCGAATCGATAACAGTCTTTGATCTATGTATTTTTTGTGTGACTTTGGCACTTGCTCCAAAAGTTTAGATAACAGCACAACAACTTGATCAAGCGACTGAAGCGGATCAGGGAGTGCGCTTTCAATACTATTGATCTCTTGAAGCTTTTTATTGCCCTGTTTGTCTTGTAACAGACGCCTAAAATCAGCCATTGCTCGCAAAGCACGATCGGTACTTTCAAAAAGCCGTATATGCTCCAATGACACGACCAGAATCAGCGCTTGCCAGCGGATCATCCTGTTTTGATCTGACGAAACACACAAGAATGCTTCTGTCTGTGCCTCGGTAATCTGTTTGTTATTTTTTAAATTTAAAAAAATCTGATCAAGTGCAGCTTTGTCTGCTATTAACGAAAGCGTGCTATCAGCTTGCTCCAAGTGGTGCTCATATATTCGATTCTTGAGATTCTCATCGGTACTGTCGTTGAGAAAGTTAGCTACCAATTGAACTGCACGTAACTTCAGAGTTTTTTTAGCTTCTGCCGTGTGCTGAATAGTGAAAAATTTACTGATCATTGTCAGAATCCTTTTTCTTAAGATTCTCTAATAAGCGCTCCAGCGGATTAGTTTGTTCACTGCTTAGCTGATTTTTCTTACTAAATTTACGAGCATATCCCCGGGTTAAATTGCAGATTCTTTGTAACGCTGAAACAGCTGTTCGAGGCTTAGGATCTGCAAATACTTTATTCAAAAGTATTTTGTTGTCGTCTAGTAGATCATAAAAATACTGATGCCTTTGACCTATATCACCACTAGTAAAAGAAGCTTTACTGAGTTCGTTTTGTAGTGCCCACAGTTCAATTTTTTCCGGCTCTTTTTCATGTATAACAGCCCAAGCCGTTTCAATATTTCTACGCCTAAACTCACTCAATAATTCCCATCCGGCAAAAAATAATAGCCGATCAGAGCCTGTTTTTATGACATGAACAGGCGCGCTTTTTTGCATGATTAATAGAGTTTCATCGCTAAAAATAGATTGATGTTCTGGCTCATAGGACGCCAGAGTCCGGGCTAATATTTGCCCAATGGCTGGATGCGGCGCTAAGTTTTGTATTGAGACAGAGGAGTAGGTGCCAGCCATGAAATTCGCCTTAAAAAGTCAATCAGCAGTATGCTGAAATATTAGGCGGTAGTCAAAAATGGCTCTAATTAGAGCCAGCCAATTGTGGCCAAGTTAAATTACGACCAACACAAAATACCTTATATTGTGTAAAAGCACTTTATGCTAAAAACAATAGATTTAGCTCTAAGTCCTTGAAGTATATAAGGAAGTAGATTTACGTAAGAAGAGGTATTTTTAGATAATTAGGCGATACTGCCTTCGGAGGGCAGTACTCTATCCAGCTGAGCTACGAGTGCGTGCGGCGGCAATGATACGCATCTGCTCGTCGTTCGTCCATGCTA
>RCMZ01001038.1_pt1 | contig 12223 bp, 12 predicted proteins | sample 2041141 | NCBI WGS metagenome assembly RCMZ01 (sample SAMN09708263, study PRJNA481090) | Wastewater metagenome, whole genome shotgun sequencing project. | biome: sewage; isolation source: Davis station wastewater (DW) | place: Antarctica: Davis Station | collected 2010-03-01
AACGATATCGATTTCATCCTCGATATCCCCGTGCAGCTGACGGTCGAACTGGGCCGCACCAAGATCGCCATCAAGAACCTGCTGCAGCTGGCGCAGGGTTCCGTGGTCGAGCTCGACGGCCTGGCCGGCGAGCCGATGGACGTGCTGGTGAACGGCTGCCTGATCGCCCAGGGCGAAGTGGTGGTGGTCAATGACAAGTTCGGCATCCGCCTGACCGACATCATCACGCCTTCCGAACGTATCCGAAAATTGAATAAATGAAGCCTGGCCTGTTGATTTCCACCCTGCTGTCGCTGGCGGCGGCATGCTGCATTGCCCAAGCTGCCGCGCCCGCGGCGTCGGCCGCCGCCGCGGCCCCGGCCGAGACGGCAACGGCCAGCGCGGGGGCTGACGTGGCTGCCGAGAAACCGGCCGCCGCCATCGATGCGGCGGCGCCCGCTCCCGCCGCCGCGCTGCCCGCCATGCCGCCCGGCGCGCCCATGACCATGGCGCCATCCTCGTCCGCCGGCAGCTTGCTGCAAACCATTTTCGCGCTCGTCTTCGTGCTGGCCCTGCTGATCGGCCTGGCCTGGGTCATGAAGCGCTATGGCCCGAAAGCCATGGGGGGCAACAGCAAGATGCGCGTCGTCAGCTCGCTCAACCTGGGCGGGCGCGAACGCATCGTCCTGATCGAGGTGGCGGACCAGTGGATCGTCGTCGGCGCCTCGCCCGGCCGCGTGAATGCGCTGGCCACCCTGCCGCGCCAGGAAGGCGAACCGCCGCAGCTGGCGGCGGCGCAAAACGGCCCTGCCGCCGCGAATTTTTCCGAGTGGCTGAAACAGACCATCGAAAAACGCAATGGAAAGTAAGCCGGCAATGGAGCAAGCGAAACAGGCGTTGACATTGCGCAACATCAAGACTCCCGTCATGTGGCTGCTGGCCATCGCCACGCTGGCCTTGCCGCTGTGGGCGCTGGCCCAGCCGGGCATCCCCGCGTTTACCAGCACGCCGGCGCCGGGCGGCGGACAGAATTATTCGTTGCCGGTGCAGACGCTCATCCTGATGACGTCGCTCACCTTTTTGCCGGCGGCCTTGCTGATGATGACCTGCTTTACGCGCATCATCATCGTGCTGTCGCTGCTGCGCCAGGCCATCGGCACGCAATCGGCGCCGCCGAACCAGGTGCTGGTGGGCCTGGCCCTGTTCCTGACCCTGTTCGTCATGGGTCCCGTGTTCGACAAGATCTACACGGATGCGTATCTGCCCTACCAGGAAAACAAGATCAGCATGCAGCAGGCAATGGACAAGGGCGTCGAGCCCCTGAAGACCTTCATGCTCAAGCAGACGCGCCAGGCCGACCTGGCCCTGTTCGCCAAGATGTCGCGCACGCCGGCCCTGCAAGGCCCGGAAGACGTGCCGCTGCGCATCCTCGTGCCGGCCTTCGTCACGAGCGAACTGAAAACGGCGTTCCAGATCGGCTTTGCCATCTTCATCCCCTTCCTCATCATCGACATGGTGGTCGCCAGCGTGCTGATGTCGATGGGCATGATGATGATGTCGCCAGCGACGATCTCGCTGCCGTTCAAGCTGATGCTGTTCGTGCTGGTCGATGGCTGGCAGTTGCTGCTCGGCTCGCTGTCGCAGAGTTTCTACTAGGAGCGCACCACGATGACACCCGAAAGCGTCATGACCCTGGGCCGCCAGGCGATGGAGATCACCCTGATGGTGGCCGCGCCCATGCTGCTGGTCGCGCTGATCATCGGCCTGATCGTGAGTATTTTCCAGGCCGCCACGCAGATCAACGAGGCGACCCTGTCCTTCATCCCCAAGCTGGTGGGCATTTTTGTCGCCATCGTCGTGGCCGGCCCATGGATGCTGTCCGTCATGCTCGACTACATGCGCCAGGTCTTCACGGGCATCCCGAACCTGGTCGGCTAACCGTGCGGCAAGGGCGTGGGCCATGCTGACCCTGTCCAGCATCGAACTGAATACGTGGATCGCAGCACTGCTGTGGCCACTTAGCCGCATCCTCGGCCTGATCGCGGCCGCGCCCCTGTTCGGCAACGCCGCCGTGCCCGCCACCGTCAAGGTCTCGCTGGGCGCGCTGCTGGCCATGATCATCGCCCCCACCGTGCCGGCCTTGCCGGCCGTCAACCCGATGTCCCTGCCCGGCCTGCTGATCCTGACGCAGGAAATGCTGGTGGGCCTGGCCATGGGCTTTTCCATCCGCATCGTCTTTTCCGCCATCGAAATGGCTGGCGAGATCAGCAGCCTGACCATGGGCCTGGGCTTTGCCTCGTTCTTCGACCCGCAGACCAAGGGCCGGTCGTCGGCCATCAGCCAGTTCCTCGTCATGCTGGCCACGTTGATGTTTCTCACTGTCAACGGCCACCTGGTCTTGCTGGCGGCGCTGGCGGAGAGCTTCGTCAGCCTGCCCATCTCGTCCAGTCCCATCAGCGGCGGCGGCTTCCAGCAGCTGGCCGCCTGGGGCGGCGAAATCTTCCGCTCCGGACTGCAGATCGCCCTGCCCATCCTCGCCGCCCTGCTGCTGACCAACGTGGCGCTGGGCATCTTGACGCGCGCCGCGCCGCAGCTGAACATTTTCGGGATCGGCTTCCCCGTCACCCTGGGCGTTGGCTTGCTGGTGATCAGCATGGTCTTGCCCTACCTGGCCACGCCGTTCCAGAACATGTTCCTGCGCGGCATAGAAACGGCGCGCTTGCTGCCGCGCGGCTTTGCCACGCGCGACCGGCCGCCGCCGCCCGCGCCGCCGAATCCCCTGCGCCCTGCGACACCGGCCAAACCGCTGCCGCCCGCGCCCTGATCAGGACTGCCAGCCCAGCGCGTGGCGCAGCAGCAAGGCGGACAGTACGAACATGGTGACGCCGATCAAGCCATCGAGCACTTGCCAGGCACGGGGCCGCGCAAACCACGGCGCCAGCCAGCGCGCGCCATAGCCCAGACAGGCAAACCACAGCAGACTGGCCGCGCTGGCGCCGGCGATGAAGCAGCCGCGCAGCGCGCCCGGTTGCTGCGCGCCAATACTTCCCACCAGCAATACCGTATCCAGATACACATGCGGGTTGAGCAAGGTAAACGCCGCCGCCTGGGCCAGCACGGCGCCCAGTCCCAGTCCGCCCACGCCCTCGGCGGCGCGCAGCTGCTGCGGCCGGCGGGCGCGCCGCAGCGCTTGCCAACCGTAGACGGCCAGGAACGCGGCGCCGCCCAGCGCCAGCGCGCTGGCCAGCAAGGGGCGCTGGCCCAGCGCATGGGCCATGCCCAGGACCCCGGCGGCGATCAGCGCGGCGTCGGCCAGCGCGCAAAACAGCACGATGGCGCCCACATGTTCGCGGCGCAAACCTTGCCGCAAGACAAAGGCATTTTGCGAGCCGATGGCAACGATGAGTCCCAGGCCCAGGGTCAAGCCCTGGAGAAAGACGGAAAAAACGAGTGGTGTGGTGGCGGTCGAGAGTGTCATGCGCGCATCTTGCCTGCCCGATGAAATGAAGGCAAACTACCTTTTCTGTTGCCAGTTAAGGAAAACTTCATTCATGCTCGATTATGCCGCCCTCGCCGCGCTGGCTGCCGTGATCCGCGAAGGCAGTTTCGAGCGCGCGGCGCGCGCCTTGCACGTGACGCCGTCGGCCATTTCGCAGCGCATCCGCCTGCTGGAAGAGCGCGTCGGCTGCGCGCTGGTGATACGCGACCAGCCCTGCCGCGCCACGGACACGGGCCGGCGCCTGTGCCGGCACGTGGACCAGGTGCAACTGCTCGAACAGGATTTGCAGGGTGCCTTGCCGGCGCTGGCGGCGCAGGGTGTGGCGCGCGCCAGCGTGCCCGTCGCCGTGAATGCGGACAGCCTGGCCACCTGGCTGGCGCCCGCCATCGCCGCCTTCGGGGCCGCCCACCCGGTGCTGCTGCAAGTGGCCGTCGACGACCAGGACCACACGGCCGAATGGCTGCGCAGCGGCGCCGTGCTGGCCGCCGTCAGCGCCACGGCCCGGCCCGCATCGGGCTGCAACAGCCGCCCGCTGGGCGCCATGCGCTACCTGGCGGCCGCCAGTCCCGCCTTCCTGCAGCGCTATTTTGCCCACGGCGTCGGTGCCGCCAGCCTGGCCTTGGCGCCCAGCCTCGTCTTCAATGCCAAGGACGAGCTGCAATCGCGCTGGGTGCGGCGCCTGTGCCACCGGCACGTGGAGCTGCCGCGCCATGCCCTGCCCTCGTCGCATGCCTTCGTCACGGCGGGCCTGGCCGGCATGGGCTGGGGCTTGCATCCGCAGGCGCTGATCCAGCCCCATCTTGATACGGGCGCGCTGCTCGAGCTGCTGCCGGATACGCCCCTCGATGTGCCGCTGCACTGGCACACGGCACGCGCCGCCTCCGGCCTGCTCGACGGCTTGAGCACGGCCATCCTGGCCGCCGCCCGCACGGCCCTGCTGCCGCCCTGAGGGCCAGCGTCAGGACTGGTCGCTGCCGGGCGCCACGCGCCAGCGCAGCAGGTCGGCATTCAAACGCAGCTGCTGATGCTTGACCAGGTAGCGCACGCCGACCAGCGCCGCCGCCAGGCCCGACAGCGCGGCGATGCCCAGCGCCCAGCGCGGGCCGAAGGTGTCGGCCACCCAGCCCACGATGGGCGCGCCCAGCGGCGTGCCGCCGGCCGAGATCGCCAACAGGATGGCCATCACGCGGCCCCGCATGGCGGGCGCCGTGGACAGCTGCACGCTGCTGTTGACGCTGGTGGTAAAGGTTTGCGCGGCGATGCCGATCACCACCAGCATGATGCCGAACAGCCAGTAATTGGGCATCACGGCGGCCAGCGCGCAACCAAAGCCGAACAACGCGGCCGCTCCCAGCAACAGCGCCAGCGTGGGCCGGCCGCGCCCCGCCGCCAGCAGGGCGCCTGCCACGGAGCCGCAGGCCATGATCGAGCTGAGCACGCCATACTGGCCCGCGCCCGCATGGAAGGCCGTCACCGACATGGTCGACAGGAAAATCGGGAAATTCAGGCCAAAGGTGCCGATCAGGAACAGCATCAGCAGGATGGCCATCAGGTCGGGCCGCTGGCGCACATAGCGGAAGCCCTCGCCCAGGCTGGCGCGCGTGGCTTTCAGGCGCGGCGCGCGGCGCAGCAATTCCACGCGCAACAGCAACAGCGAACCGATCACGGCGGCAAACGAAACGGCGTTGATGATGAAGACCCAGCCGCTGCCGACGCTGCTGATCAGTAGCCCAGCCACGGCTGGCCCAAGCATGCGCGCCGCATTGAACGAGGTGGAATTGAGCGCCACGGCGTTGGTCAGGTCGTCTTCTTCGACAATTTCGGAAACGAAGGTCTGGCGCACGGGGGAATCGAAGGCCGTCACACAGCCCAGCAGGAAGGCAAACACATACACGTGCCACAGTTGTACCAGGCCGCTGATGCACAGCAGGCCCAGTCCCAGCGCCAGCAAGCCCATGGCGGCCTGCGTGAACAGCAGTAATTTTCTGCGGTCGAGCAGGTCGGCCGCCATGCCCGTCAGGGGCAGCAACAGCAGTTGCGGGCCAAACTGCAAGGCCATGACGATGCCGACGGCGCTGGCTTTGTGCTGCGTCAATTCGCTCAGCACCAGCCAGTCTTGCGCCGTGCGCTGCATCCAGGTGCCGACGTTCGACACCAGGGCGCCGCCGGCCCAGATACGATAATTGGGATTGCGTAACGAACGGAAGGTGTTTTTCATCTGTGGGGGAAAGGCCTCCTTGCCTTGGGTTTCAGGAACGCAATGACAAGGTCATTCCGTTAGACGTTTGAGTAATGCCACCGCACTATTGAGCTCGGTGACTTCGGCCGGCGTGAGCCGGGTTTCGAGGGTGCGCGCCAGCCAGTCCTCGCGCGCGGCGCGGCTGGCCGCGATCCAGGCGCGGCAGCTGTCCGTCAGGGTCAATATGGTTTGCCGGCCGTCCAGCGGATCGGGCGAGCCCGTCACCATCTGCGCTTCGCTCAACGCCAGCACGGTGGCGGCCATCGACTGCGGCCGCATGCCTTCGGCGCGCGCCAGGCTGCTGACGGTGGCCGGCCCCTCGCGCTCCAGACGGCTGAGCACGGAAGCCTGCGACATCGTGATATCCCCCAGATGCGATTCCTCGCGCAGGCGGCGGCGCAGTTTGCCGATGAGAATGCGCAATTCGCCGGCCAGTTGCAGCACCTGCTCGTGGTCTTGATGGTCTTCTTGTGGGGTGGTCATGGTGGCCGTGGGGAAATCAACAGGCTCTACTATAACAGATATGCAGGTAGACTGCACAGTTTGCCTGTAGATCTTGTCGGACTGACCATGTTACGGACGCAAAAAAGCCGGGGCGGGAGATGCACTCCCTGCCCCGGCCCGGTCTTGCAGCGGCTGGCTTAACTGATGTAATTGAACAGCGACAAGCCCGAGATGGAGGTGAACGATTTCTGCGCCGCCTGCAAGGTGATCTGCTGCTGGCTGAACAGGGAAATCGCCTTCACCATGTCCAGGTCCTGCAAGCCGGACAAGGTAGAGGCATACTGCAGGTCGAGATCGTCGCCGGCGCTGTCGAGCGTGTCGAGTTCCTTCAGCCGCGAACCGACTTCCGCGCGCACGGACAGCACGTTGTCATAGGCCGTGTCGAGCAGGTTGTGCGCCGCGTTCAGGCTGGCGGTCAGGCGCGCCTGGCCCGCGTCGCCCGTGGCCGGCTGGCCCAGCGCGCCGATCAGGTTGGTGATGGTGGTAAAGATCGATTCCTTGCCGCTCGGCTCCAGGGTGAACTTGTCCTGGTCGGCCGGCTTGCCGGAAATGGACACTTGCTGGCCGTCAAAGCTGATGGCGTCGCCCGTCTTGTAGTCCACCGGCACGGCCGGGTTCGGGATGGTCTGGCCCAGGGTCACGTCCGTCACGGTATAGGTCGTCTTGGCGTCCGTGCCCGTGCCCGTCACCTGGAAATCGATCGAATACTTGTGGCCCGTCAATTTGGTGGGATCGGTGACGGTGCCGCCGGAAATGATGCCGGCGCCGCCGCGCGCGAAATTGCCGGTGTCGGGCGCCGTGGTGAACTTGCCATTGCCCGTCAGGTTATTCTCGAACACGGTCGCGCCCGAGTCGCTGGTGGCCAGGTAGCGCGCCGAGCCCACCTGCAGTTCGCGCTGGCCCTGGTCGCCCACATAGGTGGCGCCGCCCGGGGTCTGGCTGAATGGCTGGGTGGTCGACTTGTAGCCGGAGAACAGGTAGCCGCCCGCATTGTCGGAGGTGTTGGCGATGCCCATCAGGTCGGTCAGGCGGCCTTTCAGTTCCGTGGCCAGGCTCTGGCGGTCGATATCCTTCAGCGCCGGATTGCCCGCCTTCAGCACCAGGTCCTTGACATCGGCGATCAGCGAGGTGGTGCTGGCCAGCGCCAGCTCTTCCTGCGAGAGGAAATTCTTGGCATTCGAGCGGTTCGTCACGAACTGCGTATTGATCGATTGCGACTGCGTCACTTCCAGCGCGCGCGCCGAAGCGATGGGATCGTCGGCCGGCGTCAGATTGCGGCGGTTGGCCGACAATTGCATCTGCGTGCGGTTCAGCGCGCCCTGCAAATTGTTCAACTGCGTGCTGCCCGCGTCATAGATCATTCTGGTGCTGATGCGCATGATGCTGCCCTTCCTGATAGCGGCGCCCGTGGCCGCCGCTGAAATAATTAACGTCCGAGACCGATGACCACGTCGAACAGGGTGCTGGCGATCTGCATGACCTTGCCGCACGCCTGGTAAGCCTGCTGATAACGCAGCAGGTTGGCCGCCTCTTCATCGAGATTGACGCCGGAGACGGCTTGCTGCTGCGTGCTGGTTTGCTGCAGCAAGGCCAGGCTGGCCAGGCCGCTGACCTGCACTTCGCGCGTCTTGTTGCCCACGAAGCTGACGGTTTCCGCGTACGACCCCTGGAACGTGGCCTTGCCGCCGTCGAGGATATTTTTTGTCTGCAAGCTGGCCAGGGCCGCCGCATTGCGGTTGTCGCCCACGCCGCCCGCATTCGGCGCGATGGTGAAGGTGTCGCCCTGCGCCGGCGCGCCCGTCATGTTGACGTTGATGCCGCCGAAACTGAAGTTGTCGCCTTCCTTGTAGGGAATATTCGCCGTGCCGGCCGGATACGTGGTGGTATTGCCGTCGAGTCCCTTGACCGTCACGGCCTGGCCGGCGGGAAAGCCCGACAGCGAGCCGCTGACCTTGTCATAGGTCAGGGTCACGGTGCCCGTCAAGGCGTTGCCGGGCGCCAGATAGGCGCTGTCCACGCTGCCCGCGCCGAGCTTGCCGCTCCCCGTGTTGCTGACGGGCGCGCCCGTGGCGATCGGCGCGCCGGCGGCCAGCTTGTTGCGGTCGGTAATCAGCACGCCGAGGCCGGAAGCGCCGTTGGCCGTCGGCCTGACCGTGAAATTGTCGCCTTCGGCGGCCGTGCCCGAGATCGAGAAATCCACGCCGTCGATGGTTTGCGGCACCGTTTGCGGATACGGATTGATGGTTGTTTTCGCGCCGTCGCTCTGGCGCGTCACGACATAATTGGCGCCGTCATACTTGACGGCGTAATCGCTGGCCGTCAGCTTGGTCGGGTCGCTGACCTTGGCCGACAGCACCGTGGTGCTGGACGAATTGTTGCGGTAGTCGGCGCCGATGACGGGATCGGGCACCTTGAAGAAATCGCCGCCCATGTCGCCATTCAAGTCCTGGCCCAGCTTGTGCTGCTCATTGAAGGTGGATGCCAGGGCGATGGCGACCTTGCCCAGCGAATTCTGGATACGGTCCAGGCTGCCACTGCGGAATTCCAGCAAGCCGCCCAGCGCGCCGCCGCTCAAGGAACTTTCCGACAGCTTGGTGACGGTGGTGCCCGTGACATAGCCCACGTCCAGGCGGTTCGGGTCGGTCGGCGACGGCGTGGCGGCCAGTTCAAAATTATTGTTGCCCACCACCAGCGGCTGGCCCGAGCCGATCGACACGGTGATGGTGTTGTTCGAGCCAGGCTGGACTGTTGCCTTGACGTATTTGTTCAGCTCCGTGATCAGCTGGTCGCGCTGGTCCAGCAAATCGTTGGGCTGGTTGCTTTCGTTCACCGTCAGGCTGGCGATCGAGTTGTTCAGCTCGGCGATCTGCTTGGCGTAGGAATTGATCACCTTCACGTTCGAGGTGATCTGCGAATTGACGCCGTCGCCGATTTCCGTCAGGCGCGCGCTAAGGCCCTGGAAGCGCGACGCCAGCGAGTTGGCGCTCGACAACAATGCCTGGCGCGACGAGACGGACGACGGGTTCGAGCTGAAATCCTGCACGCCCTTGAAGAAATCGGCCATCGCCGGCGACAGGCCGGCCGTGGAGTCGGCCAGCAGATTGTCGATCTGGCTGATCTGCGTGTAATAGGCATCAAGCGAGCTGGTGGTTGCCTGCGCGTTATTCACCTGCGCGGCCATGAAGCTGTCGTACTGGCGCTTGACTTGCGAGACCTCGGTACCGTTGCCGACAAAGCCATAGCCGGCATTGTTGAACTGCGCCGTCTGCTGCAGCACCACCTGGCGGTTGTAGCCGTCCACGTTGGCATTGGTGATGTTGTGCCCGGTCGTCGACAGGCCCACCTGCGCTGCAAGCAAACCGCTCTTACCGATGCTGAGTAGATTCGAAGTCATGGTGTCTTATTGGTTATTTACGGCAGCTGCGCACAAAACTTGAAGCGCCCGCGCTGCACCAGGGTCAGGCGGGGGATCAGCCGACCAGCGAATTCTTGATAATCTTTGTCAATTTGGCAGCGTAATTCGGGTCGGTCGCGTAGCCGGCCTTTTGCAAGCCGTGGGCAAAGGTGCTGGCGTCGCCCGCGCTGGCCAGCACTTTTTCATAGCGTTTGTTGTTGGTAATCAACTGCGCATAATCCTTGAAACTGTCCGCATAGCTGTCATAGGCGCGGAATTTTTCCACCTTGCGCTGCGCCTTGCCATTCACATACTCGGTGGTGACGGCTTCCGTGACCTTGCCCTTCCAGTCGCTCGACGCCTTGATGCCAAACAGGTTGTGGCTGCTGCTGCCGTCGCGGGCGATGATTTCGCGCTTGCCCCAGCCCGTTTCCAGCGCCGCCTGGCCCAGCATGAACTTGGCCGGGATGCCGGTGGCGCGGCTGGCCTCTTCCGCGTGCACGCCCAGTTTTTCCTGGAAGGCGCGCACGTGCGGCGCCTGCGTGGCGTTGGCCTTGTCGCTGAGGGTCTTGCCGGTGGCGCCGGCGCTGCCAGCCCCCTCGGTGAGGGCGCCCTGCTGCTGGCGGAACGCGGCCAGCGCCTGTGCCATGCTGGAAGACCGGGGCGACGGCGCTTCGGCGCCATCGGCGGCCAGCGCCTGGTTCGAGGACGACAACTGGCGGATCAGCACGTCCGCCAGGCCCGTGCCGCGCTTGGCCAGGTTCTGGCTCGTCTGCTGGTCCAGCATCGAGGTGTACATCTTGCTTTGCTGGCTATCCATGACGCCGTCCTGCGGCGTGGCGTCGCGCATGCTTTTCATCATCATGTTGATGAACATGGCTTCGAACTGCGTGGCCGCCTCTTTCAGGGCGGCCGGATCGCGCGCCTTGGCGGACTGGCGCAAGCCATCCATGCCCTTGACGTCATAGGCGGCGGTATTGCTGAGGTCGGTTTGGCTGATCATGGCGTGCCCATCAAATGATTTCCAGTTCGGCGCGCAGCGAACCTGCCGCCTTCATCGCCTGCAGGATGGCCAGCAAGTCTTGCGGCGAGGCGCCGATGGCGTTGAGGGCCTTGACCACGTCGGACAGCGAGGCGCCGCCCTTGACCAGCATCACCTTGCCCGGCTCCTTCTTGATGTCGATCTGCGCCGTCTGCGTGACCACCGTGCGTCCGCCCGACAAGGGCGGCGGCTGGCTTACCTGCGGCTCCACGTTGATGGTGACGGACAGGTTGCCGTGCGAAATGGCGCACGTTTCCAGGGTCACGGACTGGTTCATCACCACCGAGCCCGTGCGGGCATTCATGATGACCTTGGCCGCCAGGCGGGCCGGATTGACTTCGATGCTTTCCAGCTGGCCCAGGAAGCTCACGCGCTGGTCGCTGCCGCCCGGCGACTGCACCTGGATCACGCGGCCGTCCAGCGCGGCGGCCGTGCCGGGGCCGTAGCGGCTGTTGATGGCGTCGACCACGCGGCTGGCGGTGGCGAAATCGGTGGCGTTCAGTTCCAGGCGGATCGTGTTGTTGGCGCCCAGCACCGAAGGCACGGTGCGCTCGACGGTGGCGCCGCCCGAGATGCGGCCCACGCTCAAGTGGTTGATGACGACGGAGCTGCCGGCCGCCTGCGCGCCCACGCCGCCCACCAGCACGTTGCCCTGTGCCATGCCATACACCTGGCCATCGGCGCCCTTCAGCGGCGTCATCAGCAAAGTGCCGCCGCGCAGGCTTTTCGCATTGCCCATCGACGACACCGTCACGTCGAGCAGCTGGCCCGGCTGGGCAAACGCGGGCAAGGCCGTCGTCACCATCACGGCGGCGACGTTTTTCAATTGCAAGCTCGTGCCTTGCGGCAAATTGATGCCCTGCTGCTGCAGCATCGCCGCCACGCTCTGGATGGTGAAGGGCGTTTGCGTGGTCTGGTCGCCGCTGCCGTCGAGGCCGACAACGAGGCCATAACCCATCAGCTGATTCTGGCGCACGCCGGCGATGCTGGCCAGGTCCTTGATGCGCTCGGCCTGCGCCACGGGCGCCAGCAGGGACAATGCCAGGCCACAGACGACCAGAACGCGGGGAAAGGTCAGGGTCGCCATGATCAGAACGGCAACAGGCTGAGGAAGAAGCGCGAGGCCATCGAGGCCATCTCGGCGCGGTCGATCTGGCTGTTGGTGCGGTATTCCACGCGCGCGTCGGCCACCTGGGTCGACGGCACGACGTTGCCGGTGCCGATGGTGTCCGGATTGACCATGCCCGAGAAGCGGATGAATTCCGTGCCCTTGTTCATGGCGATCTGCTTCTCGCCGGCGACGATCAAATTACCGTTCGGCAATACCTCGATGACCGTCACGCCGATCGTGCCGGAAAAGGTATTGCTGGCGGACTGGTTGTCGCCATCGGCAAACTTGGTGGCGCCATTCGCCGAGACGGTGCCGCCCAGGCGGCCCTGGGCGAAACCAGGCGTGCTGAAGCCCACGCTGCCCGATTTGTTGCCGGAACTGGCGCCCGCCTTGACGGCGTTCGTGCGCTCGGTGATGGCGATCGTCATGGTGTCGCCCACGTGGCGCGCGCGGCG
>RCMZ01000855.1_pt1 | contig 12214 bp, 11 predicted proteins | sample 2041141 | NCBI WGS metagenome assembly RCMZ01 (sample SAMN09708263, study PRJNA481090) | Wastewater metagenome, whole genome shotgun sequencing project. | biome: sewage; isolation source: Davis station wastewater (DW) | place: Antarctica: Davis Station | collected 2010-03-01
AGGAATACCATGGCCCGCGTAACCGTTGAAGACTGCCTAGAACACGTGGATAACCGCTTTGAGCTGGTCATGCTCTCTACCAAGCGTGCTCGTCAATTGGCAACCGGTGGCAAAGAGCCAAAGCTGGCTTGGGAAAATGACAAGCCGACCGTAATGGCACTGCGCGAAATCGCCGCTGGCCTGATGAGCTACGCCGTGATCGCCGAGGCCGAAATCGTCGAAGACGAACCGCTGTTCGCAGCGTTCGAGGACGAGTCCAACGAGGCCGTCTAAGCCTATGCCCGGTCGACGTAGCACGGCGCAGGGTCACAGCCTACGGCAGGAGTCATCATGCCGAGCATAGACGCCCTCGCCGATCGCTTATCGACCTATCTCGGCACGGACCAGGTCAATCTGGTCCGCCGAGCGTATTTCTACGCCGAACAAGCCCACGACGGCCAACGCCGCCGTAGCGGCGAGGCATACGTCACGCACCCTCTTGCCGTGGCGAACATTCTTGCCGACATGCACATGGACCATCAGAGCCTGATGGCCGCCATGCTCCATGACGTGATCGAAGACACCGGTATTGCCAAAGAGGCGCTGCAAGCGCAGTTCGGTGAAACCGTGGCCGAATTGGTCGACGGGGTCAGCAAACTGACCCAGATGAATTTCGAGACCAAGGCCGAGGCCCAGGCCGAGAACTTCCAGAAAATGGCCATGGCCATGGCCCGCGATATCCGCGTGATCCTGGTCAAGCTGGCTGATCGCCTGCATAACATGCGCACGCTGGAAGTGCTGTCCGGCGAAAAACGCCGGCGCATCGCCAAAGAAACCCTGGAAATCTATGCGCCCATCGCCAATCGCCTGGGCATGCACAGTATCCGCATCGAGTTCGAGGACCTCGGTTTCAAGGCCATGCACCCCATGCGCTCGGCGCGCATCTACCAAGCCGTCAAGCGCGCCCGAGGCAATCGCAAGGAAATCGTCAACAAAATCGAGGAATCCCTCAGCCACTGCCTCGCCATCGACGGCATCCAGGGCGAGGTCAGCGGGCGCCAGAAGCACATCTACGGCATCTACAAAAAGATGCGCGGCAAGCGCCGGGCCTTCAACGAGATCATGGACGTCTACGCGTTCCGCATCATCGTTGACAAGGTCGACACCTGCTACCGGGTGCTCGGGGCTGTACATAATTTGTACAAACCGCTGCCGGGGCGCTTCAAGGACTACATCGCCATCCCCAAGGCCAACGGCTATCAGTCCCTGCATACCACGCTGTTCGGCATGCACGGCGTGCCGATCGAAATCCAGATCCGCACCCGCGAAATGGAAGAAATGGCCAACAACGGCATCGCCGCCCACTGGCTGTACAAATCCACCGGCGACGAGCAGCCCAAGGGCACTCACGCCCGCGCCCGCCAATGGGTCAAAGGCGTGCTGGAAATGCAGCAACGTGCCGGCAACTCCCTGGAATTCATCGAAAGCGTAAAAATCGACCTGTTCCCGGACGAAGTCTACGTCTTCACCCCCAAGGGCCGGATCATGGAGCTGCCCAAAGGCTCTACGGCGGTGGATTTCGCCTACGCGGTGCACACCGATGTGGGCAACAGCTGCATCGCCTGTCGGATCAATCGTCGCCTCGCGCCGCTGTCCGAACCCCTGCAGAGCGGTTCCACCGTCGAAATCGTCAGCGCCCCCGGCGCGCGGCCCAACCCGGCGTGGCTCAACTTCGTGGTCACCGGCAAGGCCCGCACGCACATCCGCCACGCCCTCAAGCTGCAACGCCGCTCCGAGTCCATCAGCCTCGGCGAGCGCCTGCTGAACAAGGTCCTCAACGGCTTCGACAGCGCCCTGGACAAAATCCCGGCCGAGCGCATCCAGGCCATGCTCCACGAGTACCGCCTGGAACTGATCGAAGACCTGCTCGAAGACATCGGCCTGGGCAACCGCATGGCCTACGTGGTCGCCCGCCGCCTGCTGGGTGAAGGCGAACAACTGCCCAGCCCCGAAGGCCCACTGGCGATCCGCGGCACCGAAGGCCTGGTGCTCAGCTACGCCAAGTGCTGCACACCGATCCCCGGCGATCCGATTGTCGGCCACCTGTCCGCGGGCAAAGGCATGGTCGTGCACCTGGATAACTGCCGCAACATCAGCGAAATCCGCCACAACCCGGAAAAATGCATCCAGCTCTCCTGGGCCAAGGACGTCACCGGCGAATTCAACGTCGAGCTGCGCGTCGAGCTGGAGCACCAACGCGGCCTGATCGCCCTGCTGGCCAGTAGCGTCAACGCCGCCGACGGCAATATCGAGAAAATCAGCATGGATGAGCGCGATGGCCGCATCAGCGTGGTCCAACTGGTCGTCAGCGTGCATGATCGCGTGCACCTGGCCCGAGTCATCAAGAAACTGCGCGCCCTCACCGGCGTCACCCGCATCACCCGCATGCGTGCGTAAGCCCTTCATAACAAGGAACCCAACATGACCAAGACCGTTATCACCAGCGACAAAGCGCCGGCAGCCATCGGCACTTACTCCCAGGCGATCAAGGCTGGCAACACTGTCTACATGTCCGGCCAGATTCCTCTGGACCCAAAAACCATGGAGCTGGTCGAAGGCTTCGAAGCCCAGACCGTCCAGGTGTTCGAGAACCTCAAGGCTGTGGCCGAAGCGGCGGGCGGTTCGTTCAAGGACATCGTCAAACTCAACATTTTCCTCACCGACCTGAGCCACTTCGCCAAGGTCAACGAGATCATGGGCAAATACTTCGACCAGCCTTACCCGGCCCGCGCCGCCATCGGTGTCGCTGCGCTGCCCAAGGGTTCGCAGGTTGAAATGGACGCCATTCTCGTCATCGAGTAAGCGGCGTCCGCAGGTATTGGCGCAGCCCTCGTGCTGCGCCATTTTCGTTTTGAAAGGATTCCATCATGCGCCAAGCGCTTGCTCTCTCATTGCTCGCCGTGTTCCTCGGCGGCTGCGCCAGCGATCCCGCCGACCGTGATATCAGTGGCACCTGGATCAACCAGGTGGCAATCGATGCCGCCGCCAAAGGCGAGTCATTGCGCGAAACCCTCCAGGCCAACGGCCCAAACCTGGAATGGGACATCAACACCAAAGCCGCTCAGGCGCGCTTCACCAACGGCTTCGAAAATGTCGAAGGCAAACTGGCCGGCGAACAGTCCGGGGCCTGGAAAGTCGACTTCTACGGCGGCTCGTCCGTCGAGCTCAAGCGCGACGGCAAGCAATTGCTGCAAGCGGCGGCCGACACGGACCCTGCACAAACCTTCGAGCGCGCCCAGGACACCACCGTGCCTGCCGGCGCGCCGCTGGGCGCCAGTTTCGAGCGCGCACTCTACGCCACCTACATGGGGGGCAACTGGAAGGTCCTGAGTGGCCCTGGCGAAGGCGGCACCGTGCAGTTCCAGCCGGATGGCCGGATCGACGGCATGGTCGGCGCCGACCGCTACGCCCTGTGCCTGGCGGGCGATTGCGCATCCATGAGCGGTAGCAACGACAGCATCTGGCTGCAGCAAGGCAACCAGGGCAACTCGTGGATCTTCGCCCGCAAGGGTGACCAACTGGAAATTTTCCAGGCCATCAACGGTGCCCTGGCAGACGAAATGCCTTCCCTGTCCCCCGGCGCACGCCAGTGGCTGCTGGAAAAACAGTAACCCGCGGCAGCGGCTACACCTCCTGCGCGAGGATGGCCGCGTAGCCTTCGCGGAAACTCGGGTATAGCGGCGCCCACCCCAGGGCCCGCGCCCGCGCGTTGGAGCACCGCTTGCTGCTGGCCCGGCGCACGCTGACCTCATCGGCCCACTGGCTGACACCCAGGTAATCGCGCAACCAGGCAACCACCTCAGCCAGCGGCGCCGGCGTGTCATCGACACCTATATAGCAATCCTCCAGCGCCGCCCCTTGGCGATCAGCCTCCAACAAGAAGGCCAACAGCCGCGCTGCGTCGTCGACGTGAATGCGGTTGCCAAACAACGGCGGCTCGATGGCCACGCGATAGCCCTGGCGCACCTGGGTCAGCAGTGCGTTGCGCCCCGGGCCGTAAATGCCGGTGAGGCGCACCGCACTGGCGGGGATGCCACTGCGCGCGGCGACCTGCTCGGCCTCAAGCATCAAACGCCCGGAGTAGCCACGCGCCTCGGTGGCCGAGGTTTCGTCGATCCACTCGCCCTCTTGCTGGCCATAGACGCTGGTGCTGGAGACGAACAGCAGGCGCTTGGGCGCCTGGCCGTGCTGCTCGAGCCAACCCAGTACATGCTCCAGCCCCTGGACGTAAGCCGCGCGGTAACCTGCCTCGTCGTGTTCGGTGGCCGTGGCGCAATACACCAGGTAGTCCACGGCGCCAGTCGGCCACTGGGCCGGGCATTGCGCGCTGAACAAATCCCCAGCGATACCCGTGACCCCGGCGGGCAACCTCGCGGTCGTGCGACGCATTCCGTAAGCCTGCCATCCTTTCGCCAGCATTTGCGTCGCCAAACGCCCGCCAACGTCGCCACAACCGGCGATCAACACCGAAGGAACGGACATCAAAAACCTCTCAAATAATGGCCCAGCCTAGCTTCGTCAGATGACGAGCGGCGGGCTTCGTAGGAAAAAAAGACAGTCTATTGCTTCTGTTAACAAGAATTACTTGCAATAATGGCCGCCCATTTGTTCTCGGCCCCACGAGGCCTAGAAGGACATTTACCCCTTTTCCCTCTCAGGTCCGGCCAGCATGACAAGCAATCAACTCCCCGCTTCGCCAACCAAGCTTTCTAGCCCTTCGCGCACGTGGCGCATGGTAACAGCGCTGTTGCTCAGCCTGTTGCTGGCACCGACTGCGGCCTATGCGGACCAAGCGGCACCGGCCGCTGCCGCGGCGCCGGCTGCTACCCATGAGAGCGCCGACCACAGCCCCGCGCCTGCCACCGACGCTGCGCCAGTCGTGACCCCGGTTGCCGCCGACCCGGCCCTGGCGCAAGACGCCAACCTGCCCGCCGATGGCGAAGGCGAAGTGCTGGAAGCCGACAACACCCTGGGCATGGCCCATGACCTGTCGCCATGGGGCATGTACCAGAACGCCGACATCATCGTGAAAATCGTGATGATCGGCCTGGCCATCGCCTCGATCATCACCTGGACCATCTGGATCGCCAAGGGCTTTGAGCTGCTGGGCGCCAAGCGTCGCCTGCGCGGTGAAATCCTGGCCCTGAAAAAAGCCACCACCCTCAAGGAAGCCAGCACCACTGCGGCCAAGGAAGGCACCCTGGCCAACCTGCTGGTGCACGACGCCCTGGAAGAAATGCGCCTGTCGGCCAATAGCCGCGAGAAAGAAGGCATCAAGGAACGGGTGAGCTTCCGCCTCGAGCGCCTGGTCGCTGCCTGCGGTCGCAACATGAGCAGCGGCACCGGCGTGCTGGCCACCATTGGTTCCACCGCGCCCTTCGTCGGCCTGTTCGGCACCGTGTGGGGCATCATGAACAGCTTCATCGGCATCGCCAAAACCCAGACCACCAACCTGGCCGTCGTCGCCCCCGGCATTGCCGAAGCCCTGCTGGCCACCGCCCTGGGCTTGGTCGCGGCGATCCCCGCCGTGGTGATCTACAACGTGTTCGCCCGCTCCATCGCCGGCTACAAGGCCCAAGTCTCCGACGCCTCTGCCGAAGTCCTGCTGCTGGTCAGCCGTGACCTCGATCACCTGCCGCCCGAGCGCGGCTCGCAACCGCATATGGTGAAAGTGGGGTAATCGGCCATGGGCCTGCATTTGAAAGAAGGCGCAGACGACGATCTGGCCGAGAACCATGAAATCAACGTCACCCCGTTCATCGACGTGATGTTGGTACTGCTCATCATCTTCATGGTGGCCGCCCCGTTGGCCACCGTGGACATCAAGGTTGACCTGCCCGCCTCCACCGCCAAACCGGCGCCGCGGCCGGAGAAACCGGTGTTCCTCAGCGTCAAGGCCGATCAGCGGCTGTTCCTGGGTGAAGACGAAGTGAAAGCCGAAAGCCTCGGCGCCACCCTCGATGCCCGCACCCAAGGCAAAAAGGACACGACGATCTTCTTCCAGGCCGATAAAGGCGTGGATTACGGCGACCTGATGAGTGTGATGGATGCCCTGCGGGCGGCCGGGTACTTGAAGGTCGGCCTGGTCGGACTTGAGACGGCAGCCAAGAAATGATGACAACGCGCCAAAAGCTGACGCGTTACAGCGGTAGCCTGGCACTGGTGCTGGGCGTCCATGCGGTCGCGGTTGTTCTCGCGCTCAACTGGACGTCGCCACAGCCGGTCGAACTGCCGCCGATGGCGATGCTGGTGGAGTTGGCGCCGGTTCCGGCCCCACCTCCGCCCGCACCGCCCAAGGTCGTGACGCCGCCCCAACCCCCGGCCCCGGTAGAGGAACTGCCGTTGCCAAAACTCGCGGAGGCGCCGAAACCGACGATCTCCGTGCCCAAACCGGTCAAACCCAAGCCCAAGCCACAACCGCCCAAGCCTGAGAAGCAGCCGGAGCCGCCCAAGGAAAAACCTTCCGAGGAAAAACCCAGCGACGCCCCGCCAACCAACGCGCCAACGGACAAGTCCGCCCAACCGGCGCCCGGCCCTTCGCCTGCCCAACTGGCGGCCAAGGCCAGTTGGCAGAGCACCCTGCTGGGGCACCTGGCCAAGTACAAAAAGTACCCGCCCGGTGCCCAGGCCCGTGGCAAGGAAGGTTTGAACCGTCTGCGCTTCGTGGTCGATGGCGAAGGCAAAGTGTTGTCCTACGAGTTGGTAGGGCGTTCGGGCAACGCCGATCTGGACCGGGCCACCCTGGAAATGATCCGCCGCGCCCAACCGCTGCCCAAGCCGCCGGCCGACATGCTGAGCAATGGCTCCATCGAGATCGTCGCACCGTTCGTTTATTCGATCGAAAAACGTCGCCGCTGACCGCTGCCGCAAACACCGAAGGGCACCGACAAGGTGCCCTTCGCGCATCTGCAAACACAAAGACAGATTGCCCGGTGTCGCTCTTCGCCCTCAGTCTGATAACGTGCGTCTATCGATTGCAGCCGTTATGCTTGGCCCGCAACCTCATGGACGCCCGCTATGACCCTCACAGAATTACGCTACATCGTTACCCTCGCCCAAGAGCAACACTTCGGCCACGCGGCCGAGCGCTGCCACGTCAGCCAGCCGACCCTGTCGGTAGGCGTCAAGAAGCTTGAAGACGAACTCGGTGTGCTGATTTTTGAGCGCAGCAAAAGCGCGGTGCGCCTGACCCCTGTGGGTGAAGGCATCGTCGCCCAGGCCCAAAAGGTACTGGAGCAAGCCCAAGGCATCCGCGAACTGGCCCAAGCCGGGAAAAACCAGCTGACCGCGCCGTTGAAAGTCGGCGCGATCTACACCGTCGGCCCCTACCTGTTCCCCCACTTGATCCCGCAACTGCACCGGGTCGCCCCGCAGATGCCGTTGTACATCGAAGAAAATTTCACCCACGTGCTGCGCGACAAACTGCGCAACGGCGAGTTGGACGCGATCATCATCGCCCTGCCGTTCAACGAGGCGGACGTGCTGACCCTGCCGCTCTACGACGAGCCTTTCTACGTACTGATGCCCAGCTCGCACCCCTGGACCCAGAAAGCCACCATCGACGCCAGCCTGCTCAACGACAAGAGCCTGCTGCTGCTCGGCGAAGGCCACTGCTTCCGCGACCAGGTGCTCGAAGCCTGCCCCACCACCGCCAAGGGCAACGACGGCAACCGCCACACCACGGTGGAATCCAGCTCCCTGGAAACCATCCGCCACATGGTCGCCTCGGGTCTGGGAATTTCGATCCTGCCGCTCTCGGCCGTGGACAGCCATCACTACGCCCCCGGCGTGATCGAAGTACGCCCACTGACCCCGCCGGTGCCGTTCCGCACCGTGGCGATTGCCTGGCGCGCCAGTTTCCCAAGGCCCAAAGCCATCGAAATCCTCGCCGACTCGATCCGCCTGTGCTCGGTGGCCAAGCCGCCCGCCGCGAGCTAAGACGCGGCCATGACACAGCTGTCGAACGTGCCCGTCACGGCACTCAAGGGTGTCGGCGAAGCCATGGCCGAAAAACTGGCCAAAGTCGGCCTGGAAAACCTCCAGGATGTGCTGTTCCACCTGCCCTTGCGCTACCAGGACCGCACCCGCGTAGTGCCCATCGGCCACCTGCGCCCGGGCCAGGACGCGGTGATCGAAGGCACCGTCAGCGGCGCCGACGTGGTCATGGGCAAGCGCCGCAGCCTGCTGGTGCGCTTGCAGGACGGCACCGGCGGCCTGAGCCTGCGCTTTTACCACTTCAGCAACGCGCAAAAAGAAGGCCTCAAGCGCGGCACCCGCATCCGCTGCTACGGCGAGGCCCGCCCCGGCGCCTCGGGCCTGGAGATCTACCACCCCGAGTACCGCGCCATCAGCGGCGACGAACCGCCGCCCGTGGACCAGACCCTGACGCCGATCTACCCGCTCACCGAAGGCCTGACCCAACAACGCCTGCGCCAGTTGTGCCAGCAGACCCTGACCCTACTCGGCCCCAGCAGCCTGCCCGACTGGCTGCCGGACGAACTGGCCCGCGACTACCAACTGGCGCCCTTGGCCGACGCGATCCGCTACCTGCATCACCCGCCGGCCGACGCCGATGTGGATGAGCTGGCCCTGGGGCATCACTGGGCCCAGCATCGCCTGGCGTTCGAGGAACTGCTGACCCATCAGCTATCCCAGCAACGCCTGCGCGAAAGCCTGCGCTCCTTGCGCGCACCGGTGCTGCCCAAGGCCAAGGTGTTGCCGGCCAAATACCTGGCCAACCTGGGCTTCCCACCCACCGGCGCGCAACAGCGGGTGGGCAATGAAATCGCCTACGACCTGAACCAGCGCGAGCCGATGCTGCGTCTGATCCAGGGCGATGTCGGCGCGGGCAAAACCGTGGTCGCCGCCCTCGCGGCCCTGCAAGCTTTGGAGGCGGGTTACCAGGTCGCGCTAATGGCGCCCACCGAGATTCTCGCCGAACAACACTTCCTCAACTTCACCCGCTGGCTCGAACCCCTAGGGATCGAAACCGCGTGGCTGGCCGGCAAGCTCAAGGGCAAACACCGCACCGCCGCCCTGGAACAGATCGCCAGCGGCACGCCGATGGTGGTGGGCACCCATGCGCTGTTCCAGGACGAAGTGCAGTTCAAGAACCTGGCCCTGGTCATCATCGACGAGCAGCACCGCTTCGGCGTGCAGCAGCGCCTGGCCCTGCGCCAGAAAGGCGTCGGCGGGCGCATGTGCCCGCACCAGCTCATCATGACCGCCACCCCCATCCCGCGGACCCTGGCCATGAGCGCCTACGCCGACCTCGACACCTCGGTCCTCGACGAACTGCCCCCCGGGCGCACCCCCGTGAACACGGTGCTGATTACCGACACCCGGCGCATCGAAGTCATCGAACGGGTGCGCGCCGCTTGCGCCGAGGGCCGCCAGGCGTACTGGGTGTGCACGCTGATCGAAGAGTCCGAAGAACTCACCTGCCAAGCCGCCGAAACCACCTTCGAGGACCTCACCAGCGCCCTGGGCGAATTGCGCGTCGGCCTGATTCACGGGCGCATGAAGCCTGTGGAAAAAGCCGCGGTGATGGCCCAGTTCAAGGCCGGCGAACTGCAACTGCTGGTGGCGACCACGGTGATTGAAGTCGGTGTCGATGTGCCCAACGCCAGCTTGATGATTATCGAAAACCCCGAACGCCTGGGCCTGGCGCAACTGCACCAGTTGCGCGGGCGCGTCGGCCGGGGCAGCGCCGCCAGCCACTGCGTGCTGCTCTATCACCCGCCGCTGTCGCAGATCGGCCGCCAGCGCCTGGGCATCATGCGCGAGACCAACGACGGTTTCGTCATCGCCGAAAAAGACCTGGAGCTACGCGGCCCCGGGGAAATGCTCGGCACCCGGCAGACCGGCCTGCTGCAATTCAAAGTCGCCGACCTAATGCGCGACGCCGACCTGCTGCCAGCGGTGCGCGATGCCGCCCAGGCCTTGCTGGAACGCTGGCCGCAACACGTCAGCCCGTTGCTAGAGCGCTGGTTACGCCACGGCCAGCAATACGGCCAGGTGTGAATCGAATCCCAGTTAAAGAGACAAGGGTGCAACCAAGCTGGTTATACTCCTGGCATTGTAAGAAAAGGGATACAGACCATGACAGAAGTTGCCATCTCCCCAGCAACCCCGCACGCTCCGTCTGTTATCCGGCTGCTGCTCGGCAAGCTGGACATCCCCTACACCGAAGTGCTGGACCACGCGGCGCTGAACCCGGCGCGCAAAGTCCAGGCCGTGCTGCTGGACGATGCCATCGGCGCGCTGATGGTGCTGTTCCCGCAAAGCCAATTGCTGGATCTCAACCGCCTCACCGAGCTGACAGGCCGGCGCCTCACCGCCGTGCCCCTGGATCGCCTGGAACGCATGCTCGGCAAACACAGCCTGAGCCTGCTGCCGGGCCTGCCGGCGCTGACCAGTTCGCCCTGCCTGTACGAAGAAAGCCTGCTGCACCAGCCCTCCCTGCTTATCCACTCGGGTGAACCGGGCCTGTTGCTGGAAATCACCAACGAAGCCTTCAAGACCATGCTGACCAAGGCCAGCGCCGGTAACTTCGGCGAAGCCCTGAACACCATTCATCCCAACCTCGACCGCCCCCACGACGACAGCGAGGAAATCACCCTCGCCATGCAGGCCTTCACGGCGCGGCGCATCCAGCAACGCCTGGAAGCCACCCTGGAAATCCCGCCACTGGCCGAGACAGCGCAAAAAATCATCAAGTTGCGCGTGGACCCCAACGCCACCATCGACGACATCACCGGCGTGGTGGAAACCGACCCGGCCCTGGCCGCCCAAGTGGTGAGCTGGGCCGCGTCGCCGTACTACGCCTCGCCGGGTAAAATTCGTTCAGTCGAAGACGCCATTGTCCGCGTGCTTGGGTTTGACCTGGTGATAAACCTGGCGCTGGGCCTGGCCCTGGGCAAAACCCTGAGCCTGCCCAAGGACCAGCCGCAGACCAACACGCCGTACTGGCAGCAGTCGATCTACACCGCTGCCGTGATCGAAGGCCTGACCCGCGCCATGCCACGCGCGCAGCGCCCCGAAGCCGGCCTGACCTACCTCGCCGGCCTTTTACACAACTTCGGCTACCTGCTGCTGGCCCACGTCTTCCCCCCGCACTTCTCGCTGATCTGCCGCCACCTGGAGGTCAACCCGCACCTGTGCCACAGCTACATCGAGCAGCACTTGCTGGGCATCAGCCGCGAACAGATCGGCGCCTGGCTGATGCGCTACTGGGACATGCCGCCGGAACTGTGCACCGCCCTGCGCTTCCAGCACGACCCCAGCTACGACGGTGACTACGCCGAGTACCCGAACCTGGTGTGCCTGGCCGTGCGCCTGCTGCGTGGGCGCGGCATCGGCTCCGGCCCCGACGAAGAAATCCCCGAAGCCCTGCTCGAACGCGTCGGCCTGAGCCGCGACAAGGCTGAAGACGTGGTCAGCAAAGTGCTGGACGCCGAAGTCCTGCTGCGCGAACTGGCGTCGCAGTTCAGCCAGCACTGACGTTAGGCGGCCCTTGCGGGCCTGGACGCTCGTCCAGGCTCGACTTGTTCAACTGATGTCAGCAGAGCACATGGCTTCGCGTAAGTAGATTCCCACTCGACACGTCCCCTCGGTCTGATTTTCCGGCCAGAAAACCATCGCTACCATCTCGCGTCTTACCCCAAGAAGGTAAACGCGATGCCCTCGCAGCCATTGCAACTGGCCCTGCTAAGCGGCCAGCCACGCCGCTGGCAATCAACCCAAGCGGCCCAACGCGGCCCGCACTACCGTGCGTACTCCCGCCTCCCAGTCAACAACCCAAAAGCCACCCGGCCTAGCAGCGCCTGCGCTGACGGCGGGCACTTCTGCGCACCTCAAAAAGCGCCCGCTCACCGAGCCCTCACCTCACATGATTGCCCCCCAACAAGCACAAATGGCCTACCCCAAGACCCAGGGGAAAGCTGAATCACCCTGAGCCAGCACCCAGGAGACAGATGATGACCCGACCCTGGATTATCGACACCGAAGAAGGCGTCACCTACATCAAAGGCCGAATCCTGAAAAAGGCCTACACCCGCGCGGAAGAAGGCGCCACCGAAGACGCGATTGTCACCTGTTGCGACCTATGGTCCCTGGTGCAAGCGCAAAGCATCGCCCTGTTGGCGCAAAACAACGTCTTGGTGCCCAAAGCCTT
>RCMZ01000856.1_pt1 | contig 12211 bp, 15 predicted proteins | sample 2041141 | NCBI WGS metagenome assembly RCMZ01 (sample SAMN09708263, study PRJNA481090) | Wastewater metagenome, whole genome shotgun sequencing project. | biome: sewage; isolation source: Davis station wastewater (DW) | place: Antarctica: Davis Station | collected 2010-03-01
GCCCTGTCGATCGCCATGCCGCCGATGACCCTGATGGCGCTGAACCACTTCCCCAACAACAGCGGCCTGGCCTCGTCGATGCAGTCGTTTATCCAGATGCTGCTGTTCGCCCTCGTCTCGGGCCTGGTGGCGCCGCTGCTGTTCGACAGCGCCCTGAACCTGGCGTATGGCGTGATGGCGGGATTGCTGGTGAGTTTATTGTGCTGGGTGTTTGCGCAGGGCGGGACGACGGAAACGGCGACGAATCAACGATAAACCCCGCAACAAAGACCGGGGTCGGACCCTGAGGGTCCGCCCCCAGCCCTTCGTTCAGGGTTCCCTCAAGGCCAGGGAGCAGGCGTCACATCCACATACTGCGCCCCGCCCTGCGCCGGTTCCGGCTCTGCCCCATTGCGCGTGGCCGGCTGGTTCAAGGAGCCGGCCGGCGAGCGCAGACTCAGGATTTCCTTGCGCGCCTCGACGAAATCGGCGGAACTCAAGGGATTGTGCTGGTCGGGCCAATGGCTGACGGCCCATTCCTGCAGCGCCTCAAAACGCCGCCACAGTTCGGCGATGAACTCGCGGCGCGCTTCTTCCATTTGTTCCGGCGTCTTCTCGACGGCGTCACCACTTGCTACTTGCATGGCAGCTCCCTGGCTGATCAATCGTCCTGCCAGCCTACGCAGGCCGCAGCCAGGCGTCTGTTCGCGAACGAACACACGGTTTATTCAGGCATCTTGCGGAAACCCACGGCCAGGCGGTTCCAGGTATTGATGGAGCCGATGGCCAGGGTCACGTTGACCATCTCGGCCGGCGTCAATTCGGCGGCCAGGGCCGCGTAGTCCTCATCCGAGGCGTGGTTTTGCGGCAGCAGGGTCAGCGCTTCCGTCCAGGCCAGCACGGCCCGCTCGCGCGGCGTGAAGAACGGCGTTTCGCGCCAGACGGAGACGGCGTACAGGCGACGCTCCGTTTCGCCCGCCTTGCGCGCATCGCTCGTGTGCATGTCCACGCAAAAGGCGCAGCCGTTGATTTGCGAAGCGCGCAGGCGGATCAGTTCGAGCAGCGCGTGTTCCACGCCCAGCTTGGCGATGGCCGCTTCCAGCGCATACATGGCCTTGACGGCGTCGGGCGAGGCTTGCGTGAAATCGAGTCGTTGCTGTGTCATGATGCATTCCTTGATAAAGTAGAGATGCATGATTGTAAAAGCGCCAGCAGCACGCGCGGCAGGCCAATCCCCCCGAAAAACAGCAGACCACCAGCAGACACACCATGGAACTACATATCCTGATCGACGGCACGCGCGACCTGGGCGGCCAGCTGTACCGCCAGCTTAGCGAGGCCATCCGTTCGGGCCGGCTGACGGATGGCCAGCAATTGCCGCCCTCGCGCCTGCTGGCCGGCCAGCTGGGCCTGTCACGCAAGACGGTGTCCGACGTGTATGACAAGCTCGGCTATGAAAAGCTGCTGGTGGGTAAAGTCGGCGTGGGCAGCTTCGTGCAGACGCCGCATGCCTCGCCGCAGCGCCGCCACGCCAGCACGCCGCTGGCCAGCGCGCAGCGCATCGCCCGCTGGGAAGCCACGCCCACGCCTTTGCGCCAGGCCAGCCAGGAAACGCCCGCGCGCTACGCCTTCATCGGCGGGCGCGCCACGCCATCGCACTTCCCGCAGGATGAATGGCGCGCCTGCGTGCTGCACGCGCTGCGCCAGGATGGCCAGGCGCGCGGCCGCTATGCGCCCGTGGCCGGCTTGCCCGCCTTGCGCGCGGCGATCGCCGGCCATGCCGCCTTCAGCCGCGGCATCCATTGCACGCCGGAACAGGTGCTCGTCACCAGCGGCGCGCAGCAGGCGTTGAGCCTGCTGGCGCACACCCTGCTGGAGCCGGGCGACACGGTTGCCGTGGAAGAACCCGGCTACCCCGTGGCGCGCGCCGTGTTCGCCAGCCAGGGCGCGCGCGTGGTCGGTGTCGAAGTGGACGCCGATGGCATCATGGTGGAGCAGATCCCCGATGGCACGCGGCTGATCTATGTCACGCCCGCGCACCAGTTTCCGCTCGGCATGCCGATGAGCATGGCGCGCCGCCATGCCTTGCTGGAACGGGCGCACCAGCTGGGCGCCATCGTCATCGAGGACGATTACGACAGCGCCTTCCGCTACGAAGGCCGGCCCGAGGATTCCCTGCAAAGCATGGACCGCTATGGCGTCGTGGCCCACGTGGGCAGCTTTTCCAAGATCATGCTGCCGGAATTGCGCCTCGGCTACGTCGTGCTGCCGCAAGCCATCGTGGCCGCCATGGAAACGGTGAAATACCTGACGGATTGCCATACGGCCAGCCTGGGCCAGCATGCGCTGGCCAAGTTCATCGGCGATGGCCACTTGCTGCGCCACATCCGCCGCTGCCACGACATCTACGCGGGGCGGCGCGAGCGCCTGCTGCACTGGTTCCATGGTGCGCTGGCGCCATGGTTCCGCCTGGTGCCGGCCAGCGCCGGCTTCCACGTGGCGGCCCTGGCGCAAGCGCCGCTCGATATCGCCGAACTGCTGCGCCGGGCACGGCTGGCGGACATCAGCCTGTACGCGCTGACCAGCTTCTATCACGGCGACGCGCGCCATGAAGGCTTGTTCCTCGGCTATGGCGCCATCGACAAGCTCGACATCGACACGGCACTCGCCACCGTGCTGGCGATCCTGCAGGACATGGCGCCCCTGCCCCTCAGCCGGGTTGCCAGCGATAATGCCCCGTGATCGGATAGCTGAATAAAATGTTTTCCTCGCGCGCGCCTTCGCCGATGTTATGGATAATCAGCGGCACGCCGCTCCACGATTGCTGGTCGCTCACAATGCCGATATGCGTGAGGTTGCGCGGCAGGCGCCACGTGACGATGTCGCCCGCGCGGTAAGCGTTCGCCTCCTTGCTGGGCGGCAGCCTGCTGCCATGGCGGGCAAAATAAGTGCCCAGGTTGGGCACGCGGCGGTGGTCGATATTGCGGTCCGGTCCCTTCATCTGCCAGCGCCCTTGCTGCTGGTACACGGCCCACGCCTTGCGCATGTCCTCGTGCACCAGCACCTGCAAATCGTGTCCCAGCTGGCGGTAGGCGCGCACCACCACGTCCGTGCACACGCCCCGTTCCAGCGGCACGTCGCCGCCCGGATACGCGAGGCGCTCGTAGCGCGGATCGTAGCGCAGCGTCACGCCCACCTGGCTGCGGGCGGCCGCGACGAGCGCTTGCGGCGTGGCTGCCGGGGCGGCGTGCAGCGCCAGCGGCAACAGGGAAAACAGCAGGACGGCGAGCGATGTGGACGGCATGACAGTCAGGTAATGGTGGCAATACGGCAAACTTTACCTGAAGCGCGAGGACAACGCCGCTTGCCTAGAGCGCCGCCAGCTGCGCCAGGTGCGCCGGAAAATCCACGGCCGGACCAGCCGCATTGACGGTGTCGAAATAATCATGCCAGCCCGTGGCGGCAATGCCGGCCAGCAAGGCGTCGAGCGCCGCCTCGTCCGGGAAGCGCCAGACGGCATAGAATTGCCGGGCAGCCGCGTGCAGCTTGCCGCTGTCGATGGCGCCCATGGCCAGCGCGTCGGCGCCGCTGCCGGACAAGGCCGCCATGCCGGCGCCCACCGTGGCGAAATACGCCTGGCGCGCGGCGCCGTCGAGGGCCAGCCAGGCCGGTTTGGGGCTGTACAGCTCCAACAGATAATGCATGTTTTCTCCTTGAAAGATGAATCGTCAGGCCAGCGAGCGCTGGGCCCGCTTACAGATGCGTGCGGTGGCGGCCTCAGGGCTTTCCAGCAGCCATTGCGCGCACAGGCTGCGCACCCAGTCCGGCTGGCTCTTGGCCGCATCGTTGAGCCAGTTGGCGACGGCATCCTGCACGTAGCGGGCAGGATCGGCGCGCAAGGGCTGCAACAGGGGCAAGGCCAGCTGCGGCTGCTCTTTTAACTGGGCGATATGCGCGCACCACACGCCGCGCGGGCGCAGCGCTTCGCAGGCGAAGCGGCGCAGGCGCTCGGACGGGTCCGCCGTCCACGGCGCCAGCAGCGCGATGGCGTCCGCCAGATCCGCTGCCAGCCGGGGCCGCAGCGCCAGCCACGCCCATTCGCGCACGCCAAAGTGCCCATCGTCGGCCAGCGGCCGCATGGCCGCCAGTTGCCGCGGCAACGCCGCATCGGCTTGCGCCGCGATGGCGAAGCAGGCCCAGCCGCGCACCGTGTCGGACGGGTGCGCCTGCAATGGCGCCAGGTCCACCCCGGCATCGAGCAGCAACCGCGCCGCCAGCGCCATGCGCCGCGTGATGCCCGCCGCCGCCTGCGCGCGCATGGCGGCCAGCCGGGCGTTGCCGATGCCAGGCACGGCCGCTTCCAGCAGCACGGCAAAGTCGATGGCCAGCCCTTCCGTCAAGGTGGTGCTGGCGACCGCTCCCCCGTTCAGCAGCGCCAGCCGTGCTGGAGCCATGTCGGCGATGCCCCGGCTCATGGCGCGCCCCGGTCCGTCTTGCGCCAGGCTTTTTCCAGCAAGGCACTCAAGCAGTGCATTTCGTCCGCCGTGAAGTCGGCGAACAGGCTGGCGATCCATTGCGCGTGCTCATCGACCAGCGTGGCGGCGATGGCCTCGCCCTTCGCGCTCAGGCGCACCAGCAGCTTGCGCCGGTCGAGCGGGTCCGCGTGGCGGGCCAGAAAACCGTCGCGCTCCAGGCCATCGAGCAAGCCCGTGATGGTGCCGCGCGTCACGCCAGCCCGCTCGGCCAATGCGTGCGGCGGCAAGCCCGCCTGTTCGCCGCGCAGCAGGAACAGCACGACAAACTTGCCCTCCGACAGGCCATGCCGCCCCAGGCGCGTGGCGCAATCGCCATCGATGGCGGACGCCAGGCCCAGCACTTCAAAACACAGGCGCAGGCGCGCCGTGGAGGGCGCCAGGTCGAGGCCGCTGGCGCGGCGCTGCACGTCGCCCAGCAGGGCCGTATATTTCTGTTCGAGTTTTATCATATGGCGCAATATAATATGGCGCCATATGACATGTCAAATGAAAAACCTCAAGGGTTTTCCATATGCACTCAGAGGCGGGCCTTGTCCCGCGCCCAGGCGATGATGCCGTTCGCATCGGTCGCGCCCGGCTGGCGCGCCACTTCCACGCCGTGTCGAAACAGGGCCAGGGTGGGAATGCTGCGGATATTGAAACGGGCGCCCAGGTCTGGCGATGCTTCCGTATTCACTTTCACCATGCGAAACGCGGGCTCCAGGGTCTTGGCGGCCTGGGCATAGAATGGCGCCATGCTGCGGCACGGTCCGCACCACGGCGCCCAGAAGTCCACCAGCACGGGAATGTCGCTGCGTTCGATATGCTTGAGGAAGCGGGCGCTGGCCAGGTCCACGGGCTGGCCCGTAAATAAATCTTTCTGGCACTTGCCGCACGCGGGCTGCTCGCGCAGCCGCGCTGGCGGCAAGCGGTTGACGGCGTCGCAATGGGGGCACACGATGTGCAGGGAGTCGGGCGTGGTCGAAGTCATGGTAGTCCTGGGAAACGTGCCGAAAAGTGAATGCAGAATATTTTACGGCGTATCGTCCCACGCCGTTGGCACGCTTGCAAATAGTCAACTATAGTAGGCGGATCCCGGCACGCGGATGGCCGCGCAGACAAAGGACAAGCATGCCCGCTTTCGCACACGACTTGAACGCCCGCCCGGCCCACGCGGCGCTTGACGCCACCCTGGCCCTGCAGCGGGCCGCCTATCTGGCGCACCCCGTGCCGAGCCTGGCCGAGCGCAGGCGCGACTTGCTGGCCTTGCAGCGCTACATCCGCGAGCAGAAAGCGGCGCTGTGCGAGGCCATCAGTGCCGATTACGGCAACCGTTCCCATCACGAAACCTTGCTGGCGGAGATCTTTCCCGCCATCGATGGCATCGACCATGTGCTGAAGCACCTGAAAAAATGGATGCGGCCGCAGCGGCGCGACGTGGACTGGCGCAACTTTCCTGGCGCCCGCAACCGCGTGATTCCCCAGCCGCTGGGCGTGGTGGGCGTCATCGTGCCGTGGAATTTTCCTGTGAACCTGAGCCTGGTGCCATTGACGTACATCTTCGCCGCCGGCAACCGCGCCATGGTCAAGATGAGCGAAAACTCGCGCCACCTGGCCAGGCTGCTGATCGAGACCATGCCCGCCTACTTCCCGCCGGAAAAGCTGCAGTTTATTGACGAGACGGGCGGCGTAGGTATTGCGTTTTCACAACTACCGTTCGACCACCTGCTGTTTACAGGCTCCGGCCAGACGGGCCGCGCCGTCATGGCGGCCGCCGCGCAGAATCTGTGCCCCGTCACGCTGGAGCTGGGCGGCAAGGCGCCCGCCATCGTCTGCGCCGACTTCGACGTGCGCACGGCAGCCGAGCGCATCCTGTACGTGAAATACCTGAACGCGGGCCAGATCTGCACCAGCGTCGACCATGCCTGGCTGCCCGAGGCGCGCATCGCCGCCTTCGTCGAGCATGCGCGCCAGATCATGCCGGCGCGCTATGCGCACCTGGACACGCCCGACTACACGTCCATCATCGACGAGGCCGCCTTTGAGCGCCTGCTGCTGGCGCTCGACGACGCGCGCGAACGGGGCGCGCACGTCATTGCATTGCTGCCGGGACCGGCGTTCAACCGCGCCGCGCGCAAGATCGCGCCGCACATCGTGCTCGATGCGCCTGCGGACAGCCTGCTGCTGACGCGCGAAATCTTCGGCCCCATCCTGCCCCTGCGTGCTTATACGGACCTGGACAGCGTGATCGCCAGCATCAATGCAGGGCCGCGTCCGCTGGCCATCTATCCGTTCAGCAATGATGCCCGTACGGTGCAACTGCTGATCGACCGGGTCATGTCGGGCGGCGTGTCCGTCAACGATGCCCTGTTCCACGTGGGCCAGCACGACCTGCCCTTCGGCGGCGTGGGCGAGTCCGGCATGGGCCACTACCACGGCGTCGAAGGTTTCCACACCTTCAGCAAGCTGCGGCCCGTGTTTTACCAGGCCCGCTACAGCCCTTTGGCACTGCTGCGGCCGCCATATGGCACGCTGGCCAGCCGCGTCCTGGCATTCCTGACGCGTTAGTGCCTTACAGGAATAGCGAGGCGGCGATGGCCCACATGACGAGGGCGATGATGCCGTCGAGCACGCGCCAGGCCATGGGCTTGGCGAACACGGGCGCCAGGTAGCGGGCGCCAAATCCCAGCAGGAAGAACCACAGGGCCGACGCCATGATGGCGCCGCCGGCGAAGTAGAAGCGGCCCACGCCTTCATGCTGGCCGCCGATCGAGCCGAGCAAAATGACCGTGTCGAGGAAGGCGTGCGGATTGAGCAGGCTGAACGCCAGCGCCGCGCCGATCACGGCCCAGTAGCCTTCCGGCGATTTGGCGGCCGACACCGTCATGGCCGAAGGACGCCAGGCCGACTTGGCGGCGCGCAAGCCATAGGCGATCAGGAACGTGGCACCGCCCGCCTTCGCCCACAGCAGGAAATTGGGATTGTCGGCAATGAACGTGCCCATGCCGGCCACGCCGGCCGTGATCAGGATGGCGTCGCACACCAGGCAGACCAGGATGCAGGTGAGCACGTAGTGCCGCTTCAAGCCCTGCTTGAGCAAGAAGGCGTTTTGCGTGCCGATGGCCACGATCAGGCTCGCGCCGAGCCCCATGCCTTTCAAGAAAATTGCGCTGTCCATATCGATTCCTTTCCATTGCTTTCCATCACGCGCGCGGCCGCCCACGCTCTGCCGGCAACGGCAAAGTCATCAAAGGTAGGTGGAGGGTGTGGCGGTACCAGCAGGACCGCGCGGGAGAGTGGAGTTGTTACCCTATTTCAATAGTGTAAAGAAAAAGTAAATATAAGTATAATGAATGATTCTAAACATATATAAGAGAAACTTATGCGCGTCGTCGATTACCGAGGATTGGCCGCCCTCGACGCCGTGATCGGCCTGGGCAGCTTTGAAAAGGCCGCGCATGCGCTGGCGATCAGCCAGCCGGCCGTGTCGCAGCGCATCCGCACCCTGGAAAACCTGGAAGGCACTTTATTGATCATCCGCAGCCATCCGCCCGCGCCCACGGAGGCGGGACAGCGGCTGATCGCCCACTACCGCCAGGTCAAGCTGCTCGAAGCGGCGCTCGACACCCAGCCGGGACCGACCACGCAATTGCCGGAACTGGCCATCGCCGTCAATGCCGACAGCGCCGCCACCTGGATCCCGGAAGCGCTGGGGCCGCTGCTGACGCCGCCGTCCTGCCTGCTCGACATCCGGCTCGACGACCAGGACCACACCCTGAGCCAGCTGCGCGAAGGGCGCGTGTTCGCCTGCGTCACCAGCGCCACCGACCTGGTGGCCGGCACCACGGCCACGCCGCTGGGCGGCATGCGCTACCTGTGCGTGGCCTCGCCCGCGTTTGCGCAAGAATGGTTTCCCGAGGGATTTACGGTGGAGGCCGTCAGCAAGGCGCCCGCCATCACCTTTGGCAGCAAGGATGCGCTGCATGAACGCTATCTGCAGCACCGCCTCGGCTATGCGGGCCGCTACCCGCACCATGTCCTCGGTTCGGCCCGCGACTTCGTGCGCTTCATCGAAGCGGGCTATGCATACGGCATGGTGCCCCTGCTGCAGGCGGAAACGGCGCTGGCCGCCGGCAGGCTGGTCGACGTGGCGGCCGGCCAGGCGCTCGACGTCCCGCTGATCTGGCATGCCTGGGACATTCAGACGCCGCTCACGCGCACCCTGTCGGACGCCGTCATCGCCACGGCGCGCAAGTGGCTGCTGCAGGATGGACGCGATACGCCAGATGTAACACTTTAAGCAATTACCTATGCTTCAATACAACTTCCGCGTGCATATTCCGCCCCGCAGGGCCTACACTGCACACATCACTCATCACCATCAGGGGCTGGCATGACGATTCTGCGCACCACTTTGCTCAGCCTGCTAGCGACCATTCCGCTGACGGCCGGCCTGATCGCCTGCTCGCCCCTGACCGCCATCAACGCCCTGTCCTCCGGCAGCGCCTCGCAAGTCACGCATGGCCTGGCGTACGGCCCCCTGCCCCGGCAAAAGCTCGATGTGTATGCGCCGAAACACCAGACGGGGCTCGCGCCGGTGGTGGTCTTCTTTTATGGCGGCAACTGGACCTCGGGCGAGCGGGCCGACTATGCCTTCGTCGGCCATGCGCTCGCTTCACGCGGCTATCTGGCCGTGATCGCCGACTACCGGCTGTCTCCCGACGTGCACTACCCGGAGATCTTGCAGGATGCGGCCCGCGCCGTGGCCTGGGCCGCGCTGGAATCGCGCCGCCATGGCGGCGACCCGTCGCGTTTGTTCGTCATGGGCCACAGTGCCGGCGCCTACAATGCCGCCATGGTGGCGCTCGACGCCAGCCTGCTGGCGCGGCACGGCATGCGCCCGCACGACCTGCGCGGCTGGATAGGCTTGGCCGGGCCGTATGACTTCCTGCCCATCGAGAACCCGACGGCCCGCCCGGTATTTTTCTACCCCGACACGCCGACGTCGTCGCAACCCATCCACCATGTCACGCCGGAGGCACCGCCCGCCCTGCTGATCGCGCCGGCGCCAGGCAAGGACAAGCTGGTCAATCCGCAACGCAATACGGGCGGACTGGCGACCGCCTTGCGGGCACAGCAGCGGCCCGTGACGGAAATTTATTATGACGGCGTCAGCCATGCCACCCTGGTCGCCTCGCTGGCCGGCCCCTTGCGCATGCTGGCGCCCACGCTCGACGCCGTCAGCGCCTTCATCGACGCCAACAGCGAGACCGCTGCGGCCGCTGCGGCCGCGACGCCTGCGCCGCCCGCTGCCGCCATGCGGGGCCCGGACAACAAAACGCCCGCCCCCTGAGGGGCGGGCGTTCTGTCCAGGCTGGCAACGGCAAGCGGCAAACCGCTTGCCGTTGCACTGCCTGAAACACGGCGTGATGAAACAACACTGCGTGATGCAGCGCTGCTTGGCGGACCAAGCCGCACCCCAAGGCTCGGCCCTCGGGGACGGCTCAGGCGCCAGCAGCCGCAGGCTTACTCTTTGCGGCTGGCGCTGCTGCTGCTTTTGCTTTGCGAGCCGCTCGCTTGCGCTGCGCTGCCGCTGGCCGAGCTTTCGCTGCCGGACTGCTGGCTGCCTTGGTGGCTGGCGCTTTGCAGGCTTTGGCCGTCACGGCTTTGGGCACCGCGCTGCTGGTCACGGTTGGCGCCGTTTTGATGATACGACTGGAATGGTTCGGCGATACGCTGCATGGCTTCCTGCTGCTTGCGCACGTTTTTCTCCGTTTCTTCCGATGCCGTACGGGCCACTTCTTCAGCCAGTGCCTTGGCCGTGCGGCTCGTTTCATTCACATGCTGCTCCGCCACGTTCGCCAGTTCGACCTGGGTATCGGCGGCCAGGCGCGACAGTTGCTGCTGGTATTTGCGCAGATGCTCGGCGGCCGGCTGGCCCGAGGCGGCGGCGACCTGGAACGCGTCTTCCACGCGCTCGACCGTCAGCAGATTCTGGCTGGTAATCGAGCCTTCCTCCAGCAAGCCTTGCGCCAGTTGCATGTTCAGGTCGTTAAACTGTTGCGCCGACTGGAACAGCGACTTCGACAGGCCGTTGAAGAAAGCCAGCTGGGCTTCCAGGTGGTTTTTGGCGGCAGGGGTAACACTACGGGAATATGGATACATGGAGTTTCCTCATTAAAGAACAGTGGGTGGACATCAATAGTTGGCGACACCACCGGCTAACCGGGCTGTGCCACGAGACGCGAAAAAACATATCCGTTTGGTGGAGAGATGCTTTGCAACGCGAGTCCCAAGGCTACGTGAGCACAGCTGGCGAGGCATGATCTGGATCAAAGGTGCTCTAGGCTGCGCAGAAAGTTTTGGCTGGACGGCTCACCGTTGGCGAGCGTCAGTATCTGGAGGGAAAATATGTGTCAGGCAGGTCCGGCGCCGATGGCCGGCACGACGGGCTTGTAGCCATGGCTGCGCAAGGACGCTTCCAGCCAGCGGTTGCCATACCAGCCCCGCGCCAGCAGATAGCTGAGCTCGGCGCCCGCCATCAGCAACATCATGGGGCCGATCTGCATTCCCGTCGCCAGCTGGCTGCCAAACCACAGGCACAGGTCCATGGCCAGCATCAGCAGCAACAGCCACCAGCGGCGCTTGGCCACGGCCCAGAGGGAGCCCAGCACGAGCGCCGGCCAGGAAAAGCCCGTCTTCACATAGGCATAGCGGCCAAGGTCGTCCGCGAACAGGGTAGTGCCGTGCGTCATGCAGTGCTCTTCAGGTAATGGACGATGTCAGTCCTCGGGCAGGTGGCAGACGGCTTCGACATTGTGGCCGTCCGGGCCCAGCACGAAGGCGCCGTAATAATTCGGGTGATAGATTTCGCGGATGCCTGGCGGGCCATTGTCCGTGCCGCCGGCGGCCAGCGCGGCCGCGTAAAACGCGCGCACCTGCTCGCGGCTGCCTGCCGTGAAGGCCAGATGCATGCCGGCGTGCGGCGCGGCGCCCGTCCCGAACCAGAAGTCAGGCTTGCCCTCCTTGCCCAGGCCCACCCAGCCCTGCACTTCCATGACTACCGACACGCCCAGGGGCGCCAGGGCGGCTGAAAAGAAGGCCTTGCTGGCCTGCGTATCGCTGACGTTCAAACCGATGTGATCAAGAATCATGATGGCCTGCCACGGAAGTAAAAGAAAGGAAACGCAGTATGCCGCAACGTTACCTTCCTGACAAGCAAGACGCGCTCAGGCGGATGGCGGGCGCAGCGCTTGCCGCCCGCCTCCCGCTTAACGCAGGTTGCCCGTATGGCCCAGCGAATAGCGGCCCGGCTGCGGCCACACGGTCAGGCCGTGCGGCTCCTGCCCCACTTTCACCTTCGACACGTCGCCCGTATTGGTGTCGATGCGGTAGACCACATCGTCGAAACGGCCCGACAGCCACAGGTACTTGCCGTCGGCGGAAACGTTGCCCATGTCGGGGCTGCCGCCGCCGGGAATCGGCCAGTTCGCCACGACTTTTTCCGTGGCGAAATCGATCACGCTGACGCTGCCCTTGCCCTTCGGCTTGCCGTGGATGCGGTGCGTGCCGCGGTTGGCCACGTACAATTTCTTGCCGTCGCGGCTGGGGTACAGGCCATGCGCGCCTACGCCCGTCTGGATGAAGCCGATTTCCTTCAGGGTGGCGCCATCGACGATGTGCACGCCGTCGGCGTCCATGTCGGCGATAAAGAATTT
>RCMZ01000857.1_pt1 | contig 12193 bp, 9 predicted proteins | sample 2041141 | NCBI WGS metagenome assembly RCMZ01 (sample SAMN09708263, study PRJNA481090) | Wastewater metagenome, whole genome shotgun sequencing project. | biome: sewage; isolation source: Davis station wastewater (DW) | place: Antarctica: Davis Station | collected 2010-03-01
CGAATCGGGCGGCAACGCCGGCCAGCCGTCCTGCCGGTGAGCGTCTGGTGCTCGGTCTCCCGCTGGAGCCGCCGAATCTTGACCCTACGGTCGGGGCGGCGGCGGCGGTGGACGAGATTGTCTATGGCAATGTCTTCGAGGGCCTGACGCGGATCACGGCCAATGGGCAGGCGGCGCCCGCCTTGGCGGAGTCCTGGGAGGTGTCACCCGACGGCCTGACGTGGATTTTCCATTTGCGGCGTGGCGTGAGGTTTCAGGACGGTTCTTCGTTTGACGCCAGTGTAGCCAAATTCTCTCTGGATCGGATCACGGCGCCGAACTCGGTCAATGCCCAGAAGGCTCTGTTCGAGCCGATTAGTCTGGTGACAGTGGTCGATCCTCAGACCCTGCGCATCAGCCTGAGCCGCCCGGTCGCGGCCCTGCCGTCCCTGCTGGGATGGGGCGATGCGGTGATGGTGTCGCCGAAGTCGGCGGCGACCAACGCCATCCAGCCGGTGGGAACGGGGCCCTATAGGCTGGAGACCTGGCAGCGTGGCGCGGCCCTGACCCTGACGCGCAATGACGCCTATTGGGGAGCTCAGCCGCGTGTTGGAACCGTCGTGTTCCGCTTCATCAGCGACCCCAGCGCCGCCTTTGCTGCTATGAGCGCAGGCGACATCGACGCCTTTCCCAACTATCCGGCGCCAGAGAATGTCGCCCAGTTCCGGCGTGATCCGCGCTTCAAGGTCATGGTCGGCGCCTCCGAGGGCAAGGTCATCCTCGGCATCAACAACCGCATCGCACCCTTCAATGATGTGCGCGTGCGTCGGGCGATTTCCTACGCCATTGACCGCCGCGCCCTGATCGACGGGGCCATGTTCGGCTTTGGCGAGCCAATTGGCAGCCATTTCGCCCGCCAGGATGCGGGTTATGTCGACCTGACCGGCCTCTATCCGCATGACCCGGCGCGGGCGAAGGCTTTGCTGGCCGAGGCGGGCTACCCCAATGGCATAGATGTGACGTTGAGACTGCCGCCGCGCCCCTATGCGCGACGCAGCGGCGAGGTGCTGGCGTCGCAACTGGCCGAAGCCGGGATCCGGGTGAAGATCGAGAATTTGGAATGGGCCCAGTGGCTGGATCAGGTGTTCAAACGCCACCAGTTCGACCTGACCATCGTCGAACACGTCGAGCCGATGGATTACGACATCTATGGCCGCAAGGACTATTATTTCGGCTATGAGAATTCGTCGTTTGACGCGCTTCTGACGCGGCTGAACTCAGCCCCGACCGAGGCCGAGCGGCTGGTTCTGCTGGGCGATATTCAGCGCAAGATCGCCGACGACGCCGTCAACGCCTTCCTGTTCCAGTCGTCGCGCATCGGCATCTGGAAGGCCGGTCTGAACGGCCTGTGGGTCAATGCCCCGATCGCCGCCAATGTCGTCTCCGGCGCCTATTTCGAAGGCGCGGCGCCCGCAGCCGTGCAAGGGCGGGGCGCGAAGTCGTCAAATCTCCCGTGGGGCTGGCTTTCGCTGGCGGCTGTGGCGGTCTTGCTGGCCTATGCGACCGTGCGGTTCGGGGCGGCCTATGTGGCGGGCAAGCTCGCGGGCCATGCGGTGACCTTGGCCGCCGCCACTGTGGTGATTTTCCTGTTGCTGCAAGTCGTTCCGGGCGATCCGGCGGCCTATATGATGGGGCTAAACGCCAGCCCGGAGGCGGTGGAGGCGCTACGCCAGCAGATGGGTCTGGATGGGTCCATGCTGCACCGCTACCTCAGCTGGGTCGGCGGCATGTTCGGCGGGCATTTCGGCGTCAGCTACACCTATCAGTCGCCGGTCGGCGGCCTGATCGCAGAGCGGTTTCAGGTGTCCGGCCCGCTGGCCCTGCTGGCCACGATCATGTCTCTGGTCGTCGCCATTCCCATCGGCCTGATCGCCGCCAGTCGTCGCGGCTCCGCCGTGGATGCGGGCCTGATCGGGGTGACGCAGGTGGGGGTGGCCCTGCCGAACTTCTGGATCGCCATGCTGTTGATCCTGGCGTTTTCGGTCAATCTGGGCTGGTTCTCGGCGGGGGGGGTTTCGGGCTGGGGCGCAGGCTTCTGGCCCGCGCTCAAGGCCCTGATCTTGCCAGCCATCGCTTTGGCGGCGCCTCAGGCGGCGATCCTTGCACGGGTGCTGCGCACTGCCCTGCTGGAGACGATGAACGAGGACTATGTGCGCACGGCTCGCGCCAAGGGTTTGAGCCGGTCACAGGCGCTGTGGCGGCACGCCTTGCGCAATGCGACCATTCCGTTGCTGACCATTCTGGGGCTCCAGTTTCCGTTCCTGCTGGCGGGCGGCATTATCATCGAGAATGTCTTCTCTCTGCCGGGTCTGGGGCGGCTGGTGTTCCAGGCCATCACCCAGCGCGACCTGATTGTCGTGCAGAGCGTGGTGGTAGTGCTGGTGTTTGCCGTGGTGGCGGTCAGCTTCCTGATTGATCTGGCCTATGTCGCCGTTGACCCGCGTTTGAGGGGGCGGCGCTGATGAGTATCCCTGTCACAGAAACGGCACCGCCTGCGCACACGGGGCTGCGTCTGCCGACCTCGCTGATTATCGGCGGCGTGATGACCCTGGTGGTCGTGATCGTGGCCCTGCTGTCTTTTGTCTGGACGCCCTATGACGTTGAGGCCATCCGCATCGGCGACAAGCTGCTGGGACCGTCGGCGGCGCACTGGATGGGCACCGATCATTTCGGACGCGACGTCCTGTCCATGATCATGGTGGGATCGAGGAATTCGCTGGCGGTGGCTCTGGTCGCGGTCGGCATCGGGGCCGGGGTCGGCGTGCCGCTGGGCCTGTTGGCGGCGGCGCGCGGAGGGCTGGTTGATGATGCAGTGATGCGGACCAATGACCTGATCTTTGCCTTTCCCGCCCTTTTGCTGGCGGTGATGATCACAGCCGTGTTCGGGGCAGGGGCCATCAACGCCATCATTGCCATCGGCGTGTTCAATATTCCGGTCTTTGCCCGGGTCAGTCGTGGCGCGGCGTTGAGCCTGTGGACGCGCGAATATGTCCTGGCGGCGCGCACGGCGGGCAAGTCCTCGGCGCAGATTTCGCTGGAGCATATCCTGCCCAATCTGACGAGCCTGCTGGTGGTTCAGGCTGCGATCCAGTTCGCGCTGGGCATCGTCGCCGAGGCGGGCCTGTCCTATGTCGGTCTCGGAGCCCAGCCGCCGATGCCGAGCTGGGGCCGGATGTTGAGCGAGGCCCAGACCATGATCGGCTTCGCTCCCTGGCTGGCGATCTTCCCCGGTCTGGCGATTGTCTTTGTGGTGCTGGGTCTGAGCCTGATGGGTGACGGCCTGCGGGATGCCCTGGATCCACGCGTACGGCGGGAGCGGGGCGCATGAGCAGCCAATCAAATGCCCTGACCATCCGCGATCTGAGGGTCTCCATCGGCGACGCGCCGATCCTCAAGGGTGTCTCCTTCGAGGTCGCGCCCGGTCAGGTTCTGGGGCTGGTCGGCGAATCCGGCTCGGGCAAGTCGATGACGGCGCTGGCGGTCATGGGTCTGCTGCCGCCACGCGCCGAGGCCTCCGGCGACATCGAACTTCAGGGCAGGGTGGTCCCCTATCTTGATGACGACGCTATGCGAAAGCTGCGTGGCCGCGATGTGGGGATGGTTTTTCAGGAGCCGATGACGGCCCTGAACCCGCTGATGACCATCGGCGATCAGGTCGTCGAGACCATCCGCATCCACACCAGGGCCTCGCGCAAGACAGCGCTGGAGACGGCGGCCAAGATGCTGGAGCGGGTCGGCTTGCCGAATGCGCGCTTCCCTCTCAGCCGCTATCCGCATGAGTTATCAGGCGGTCAAAGGCAGCGCGTGGCCATCGCCATCGCCATCGCCCTGACGCCCAAACTCCTGATCGCCGATGAGCCCACGACGGCGCTCGACGTCACCACCCAGGCCCAGATTCTGGACCTGCTGAAGACGCTGATCCGCGAGGACGGCATGGGCATGATCCTGATCACCCATGACCTCGCCGTCGTCGCTGAAACCGCCGACCGGGTGGCGGTGATGAAGTCGGGCGAGATCGTTGAACAGGGCGAGGTCGGCCAGATCTTCAAATCGCCCGAGTACGGCGGCATGCGCCATCCCTATTCGCGGCGTCTTTTGGCCAACGCCACCCATGCGCCCGTGCGTCAGGCCAGACCCGCCGAGGGCGAGCCGGTTCTGGTCGTTGACGGGGTGGTGCGGGAATATGCAGGCGCGAGCCGGGTGTTTGGCCGCCGTACACCGACCCGGGCCGTCGACAATGTCAGTTTTTCGATCCAGCCGGGTGAAAGCGTGGGTCTGGTTGGGGAATCCGGCTGTGGCAAGTCGACCCTGCTGCGCACCATTCTGGCGCTGGACAAGCCGCAGGCGGGTTCGGTGCGGGTTATGGGCGAGGACCTCAGCCGAGCGCGCGGGGCCGATCTGAAACGGCTGCGCCGTCATGTTCAGGTGGTGTTTCAGGACCCCTATGGCAGTTTCGATCCGCGCTGGCGGGTCGAGCAACTGGTGGCCGAGAATTTCCATCTGCTCGACGAGCGGCCCGATCGCGTCGAAGGCCGTCGCCGGGTCGAGGCCATGCTGGATCATGTTGGTCTGTCATCGTCGGACGCCGACCGCTTCCCGCACGAGTTTTCGGGCGGCCAGCGCCAGCGCATCGCCATCGCTCGCGCCCTGATCACCAATCCTTCGATCATCGCCCTGGATGAGGCGGTCTCGGCCTTGGACGTGTCGATCCGGGCTCAGGTGCTGGACCTGCTGGCCGATCTGTCTGACCGGTTGGGCCTGTCCTATCTGTTCGTCACCCATGACCTGACCGTGGTGCGGGCCATCACGGATCGGCTGATGGTCATGCAGGCGGGCCGGATTGTCGAGGCGGGCGCGACCGAGGCCGTGTTCGCCGACCCACACCACGCCTACACCCGCAGCCTGCTGGCCGCGACGCCCGATCTGGGGCGCAATATTCTCGCTCTCGAGACCTCGAGAGCGCATCCTTCGACATCACAGGAGACTGAGCGATGAACCGCAGAACCATGCTGGGCTCGATGGGCCTGATCGCCGCCGCCGGATCGCTGGCGGGCCGCGCCGCCGCCGAGGTTGTGCCTCCTAGGGCGCCGCGCGCGGGCGTCGGCGGGCCTGGGCCTTGGAACCTGATCACCGATGTTCAGGGCATCAGGGTGGGCCAGGCGCACGACGCTGCGGCGCGCACCGGCGTCACGGTGGTTCTGGCCGAAAAACCCGCCACCGCTGCGGTCGATGTGCGCGGCGGCGGCCCGGCCAGCCGCGAGACCGATGTGCTGCGTCCGGAAAATCTGGTGCAGCAGGTGGATGCCATCGTCCTGTCGGGCGGCTCGGTCTATGGCCTTGGCTCCGGCGATGGCATCACCGCCTGGCTGGGCGCCCAGGGCAAGGGCTTCGGTTTTGGCCCCAAGGTTCCCGGCATTCCCTTCTCGCCCATCGTGCCGACGGCCAGCCTCTATGACCTGGCCAATGGCGGCAACAAGGAGTGGGGCGTCGAACCGCCGTACAGGAAATTTGCCATTCAGGCGGCGGAATCGGCGTCTGACCGGTTCGAACTGGGCACCGCTGGTTGCGGCTATGGGGCCAAGGCCGGGTCGCTCAAGGGCGGTGTCGGCTCGGCCTCCTATGTGATGACCAGCGGCTATACGGTCGGGGCCATTGTCGGTGTCAACAGCGCAGGGTCGGTCGTGGCGCCCGGCGGCAAGACCTTCTGGTCGGCTCCCTATGAATTGGATGGCGAGTTCGGCGGTCTGGGCTCCAACGGCCTGTCGGCGGCGGGCGACGAATGGGGTGCGGTCAAACCCAATCCGCGTGCGGGCGAAAACACCACCATCGCCCTGATCGCCACCGACGTGGCCCTGACGCGGGTCGAATGTCAACGCGTCGCCATCATGGCCCAGGACGGCATGGCGCGCGCCATCCGCCCGTCGCATGCGCCGTTCGACGGCGACATCGTCTTCTGCATCTCGACCGAGAAACAGCAGCTTCCCGACAACGCCATGCGTCAACTGGTCGTGGCCCAGATCGGGGCGGCGGCGGCGGATGTTCTGGCCCGCGCCATCGCGCGCGGCGTCTATCACGCCACCAATTTTGACGGTGTGACCGGCCAGGCGTGGCGCGACCTGAAATAGGCAGACACGTTAAAAACTAGGCGGCGTGCAGGCGCTGACCACACGACAGGGCTCCGAGCCGACACAGCGAAAGCGGTGCGGCTTGTGGCTCTCGAAATAATAGGCATCGCCGGGTCCCAGGATCCGGCGTTGTCCGTCTACGGTGACCTCCAGCCGTCCGCTGATGATGACGGCGCCTTCTTCCCCATCATGCATCAGCGGCACGCGGCCGGTGTCGGCGCCGGGCTCATAGGTTTCGCTCAGAATCTGCAGGCTGCGACCGAACATGGTCTCGCCGACCTGACGATAGGAGATCTGGCCCTTGCCGATCTCGGTCAGTTCTCCCGCGCCATAAAAGAACCGCGCTGGAGCGTCGGGTTCGATGGCGAAAAACTCGGACAGGCCAATGGGAATGCCGTCCAGAATCCGCTTCAGCGCCCCGATTGAGGGGTTCATCCGATTGGCCTCGATCAGGGAGATGGTCGAGTTCGTCACCCCCGCCGTCTTGGCCAATTCCCGCTGTGACAAATTCTGCCGTTCACGCACAAAGCGCAGCCGGATTCCGACATCGATGCTCATGGGGGCGTCCATGTTGTTTGTGTTGCGGATCGCGCAAACCGTGGCGGTTCGGTGACGGAAAATCAATAGGTTGCTGATACCTAGAAAAGGACTTGTTGTGTCTGATGCAATGGCGCCCAATCGCCGTCTGATGACCTTTTCGTTCCCCACACCCCAGATTCTCATCGGCGGCCAATGGCGTGATGCTGCGGGCGGCCAGACCCTTCCGGTCGAGGATCCGTCCACCGGCGAAACCTTCGCCAGCATCGCCTCCGGCTCGGCAGAGGACGTCGATGCGGCGGTCGCGGCGGCGCGCACAGCCCTGAATGGCGAATGGGGGGCGATGCCGGCGTTCGAGCGCGGCCGCATCCTGGCGCGCATCGGTCAGGCGGTTCTGGCCGAGATCGATGATCTGGCCGAGCTTGAAGCGCGCGACGTTGGCAAGCCGTTGAAACAGGCCCGCGCCGATGTCGTGGCCCTGGCGCGCTATCTTGAATTCTACGCCGGGGCCGCCGACAAGATTCACGGCGAGACTATTCCGTTTCAGGCCGGATACACCGTCTATACCCTGCGCGAACCGCATGGGGTGACGGGCCATATCATCCCCTGGAACTATCCGATGCAGATCATCGGCCGGTCGGTGACGGCGGCTCTGGTCATGGGCAATGCGGCGGTGCTGAAGCCTGCGGAACAGGCGTCTCTGACATCCCTGGCCTTTGCCCGGATCGCCACAGAGGCGGGGCTTCCAGCCGGAGCACTCAATGTCGTGACGGGTCTGGGTGCGACAGCGGGGGCGTCGCTGGCCGGGCACCGCGATGTGAACCATGTCTCCTTCACCGGCTCGACCGGTGTCGGTGTGGCGATCCAACAGGCGGCGGCGGACAATGCGGTGCCGGTGACGCTGGAGCTGGGCGGCAAGTCGCCCCAGATCGTGTTTGATGATGCCGATCTCGACAAGGCGCTGCCCTTCCTCGTCAACGCGGGCATTCAGAATGCGGGCCAGACCTGTTCGGCGGGCTCTCGCATCCTGATCCAGCGCGGCGTCTATGACCGGCTGCTGGCGCGACTGGTCGAACGCTATCAGGCCCTGACGGTTGGATCAGCCCTGATTGACCTCGATCTGGGGCCGCTGATTTCGGCCAAGCAGAAGGCCATGGTCTCGGCTTATCTGGACCTGGGACGCAGCGAGGGTCTGATCGTCGCCGAGGGCCGGATTTCGCCGGATGCGCCTGCGGGGGGCTATTATGTGCCGCCGACCCTGTTCGCCAATGTCGCGCCCGATCACCGTCTGGCGCAGGAAGAAATCTTCGGCCCCGCCGTCGTCGTCATTCCATTCGAAACCGAAGATGAGGCTGTGGCCATCGCCAATGGCACGGCCTTTGGTCTGGTCGCCGGAGTGTGGACAGCGGATGGCGGACGCCAGATGCGTATGGCGAAGCGACTGCATGCCGGACAGGTCTTCCTCAACAACTATGGCGCGGCGGGCGGTGTTGAACTGCCTTTCGGCGGCGTCGGAAAATCGGGCCACGGACGCGAAAAGGGATTCGAGGCCCTCTACGGCTTCTCCACCCTCAAGACCGTTGCGGCGCACCACGGCTAGGATGAGCATGAAACTTCAAGGCAGAACGGCGATCGTCACGGGCGGCGCATCCGGGTTTGGCGAAGGCATTGTGCGCCGTTTTGCCGAAGAGGGCGCACGCGTCATCATCGCCGACCGTAACGGCGAGGCCGCTCAGGCTTTGGCCGCCGAACTGGGCCCCGATCATCTGGGCGTCCGCGTCGATGTGGCCAATGCCGCCGATGTCGCCAGCCTGATTCAACAGACCCTGGCCGCGACCGGACGGCTTGACATCTTGGTCAACAACGCCGGGGTCGGACACACGCCACAGCCGATGGAGAGCCTGCCGGAAGAGGATTTCGATCGCATCTTCGCCGTGAACGCCAAGTCGATCTATCTGCTCGCGCGCGAAGTCGTGCTGGTGATGAAGGCGGCGGGCGGTGGAGCGATCCTGAACATCGCCTCGACGGGCGGGGTCAGCCCGCGCCCCAACCTGACCTGGTACAATGCCTCCAAGGGCTGGGTCATTACGGCGACCCGGGCCATGGCGGTGGAACTGGCCCCGTCGCAAATCCGGGTCAACGCCCTGAACCCCGTGGCTGGCGAGACGCCGCTGCTCAAGACCTTCATGGGTGAGGACTCGCCCGAGGTGCGGGCCAAATTCCTGTCGTCGATCCCGCTGGGCCGGTTTTCGACCCCGGCGGACATGGGCGCGGCGGCGGCCTTCTTGTGCTCGGACGACGCCTCCATGATCACCGGTGTGGCGATGGAGGTCGACGGTGGCCGCTGCATCTAAAAAGGCTTTCCGCCTTCTGGTCCTGCCCGGCGACGGCATCGGCCCCGAGATCATCGGCGCAACCCAGAGGGTCATGCGCTGGTTCGAGGACCACCAGGGCTTTCAGTTCGACGTCGTCGAAGGCCTGGCGGGCGGCGCCTCAATCGACTCGCGCGGTGAGCCCATCACCGCCGCCGTGGTGCAACTGGCCCTGGGTTCGGATGCGGTTCTGTTCGGCGCGGTCGGCGGCCCCAAATGGGATAATCTCCCACGCGCCGAACGGCCTGAGATGGGCATCCTGCGTCTGCGTCAGGCGATGGACCTCTATGCCAATCTGCGCCCCGCCGTCTGTTTCGACGAACTGCTCGACGCATCGGGGCTCAAATCTGACCTGATCGAGGGCCTCGACATCCTGATCGTTCGCGAGGCCACGGCGGGCGTCTATTTCAGTCTGCCACGCGCCAACGAAACTGGCGCAGACGGTCAGCGCCGCGCCTATGACACCCAGGCCTATACCGAGGCGGAAATCGCGCGCGTCTGTCACACGGCCTTCCAGATCGCGCGAGGCCGCAGCAGCCGCGTCTGTTCAGTGGACAAGGCCAATGTCATGGAGACGGGCGCTCTGTGGCGCACGGTGGCGACCGAGGTCGGGGCGCAATATCCCGATGTCGAACTGAGCCACATGTATGCCGACAACTGCGCCATGCAGTTGCTGCGTCGACCCAAACAGTTCGATGTCATCGTCACTGACAATTTGTTCGGAGACATCCTGTCTGACGCCGCAGCCGCCCTGACCGGGTCACTGGGCCTGTTGCCCTCGGCGTCGCTGTCGGGTCTCGACAATCCGGGCCGCAGCCGCGCGCTGTACGAGCCCATCCATGGCTCGGCGCCCGATATTGCGGGGCAGGGGGTGGCCAATCCGATCGGGACCATCCTGTCGTTTGGTCTGGCGCTGCGCCACTCCTTCAACGCGCCAGAGGCCGCCGATCTGTTGGAGCGCGCCGTGCGCCGGGTTGTCGCCTCGGGCGTCCGCACCCCCGATATTGCCGAGGCGGGCGTCGCCGCCGTTTCCACCGTTCAGATGACCGATGCGGTTCTCGCCGCCCTGAACCATCTTTCCGTTTCGTCCTGATGAGGTTCTTCCGATGAGCACGCCCGACCTGTCGAACCTGATGGACATCATCGACGGACGCGCCGACGAACTGGTCGCCCTGACCCAGGATCTGATCCGGTTTCCGACCATCAATCCGCCCGGCGAAGCCTATCGCCCCTGCGCCGAATACATCGGCGAGCGGCTGAGGAAGCGCGGCTTTCAGGTCGAATATGTGCGCGCGGTCGGCTCGCCTGGCGACACAGATCAATATCCCCGCATCAATATCGTCGCCCGTCGCGAGGGTTCGCGTCCGGGGCCTTGCGTCCACTTCAACAGCCACATCGATGTGGTCGAGGCGGGCTCCGGCTGGACCGTCGATCCGTTCGGCGGCGAGGTGAAGGACGGCAAGGTCTATGGGCGCGGGGCCTGCGATATGAAGGGCGGCCTGGCGTCATCCATCATCGCCGTGGAGGCCCTGATTGATTCCGGTCTGGATCTGCCGGGCGCGCTGGAGATTTCCGGCACGGTGGACGAGGAATCCGGCGGTTATGGCGGCGTCGCCTATCTGGCCGAGCGCGGCTGGTTCTCCAAGCCGCGCGTTGACCATGTCATCATCCCCGAGCCGCTGAATGTGGACCGCGTCTGCATTGGCCACCGAGGCGTCTGGTGGGCCGAGATCGAGACCAAGGGCCGCATCGCCCATGGCTCCATGCCCTTCCTCGGCGATTCCGCGATCCGCCACATGAATGCGGTGATGCAGACGTTTGAGGACAAGCTCTATCCGGCCATGGCCGAACGCCATTCCGATATGCCCGTGGTGCCCGAGGGCGCCCGCCAGTCGACCATGAACATCAACTCGATCCACGGCGGCCAGAGCGAGGATTTCGAGGGTCTGCCCGCGCCCTGCGTGGCCGATTCCTCGCGCATGATCATCGACCGGCGCTTCCTGATCGAAGAGACGTTGGAAGATGTGAAGGGTGAGGTCGTGGCCCTGTTGGACGGCCTGACCGAGACCCGGCCCGAGTTCAGCTACAAGATCAAGGACCTGTTCCAAGTGGCGCCCAGTATGGCCGACCGCGACGGTCCGGTCGCCAGTGTCACGGCCCGCGCCGTCGAGACGGTTCTGGGGCGCAAGGCCCGGTTCGTCTGTTCGCCCGGCACCTATGACCAGAAGCACATCGACCGGATCGGCAAGCTCAAGGATTGCATCGCCTATGGTCCGGGCGTGCTCGACCTGGCGCACCAGCCCGACGAATGGGTCGGCATCGACGACATGGTCTCCGCCGCCAAGGTCATGGCGCGCGCCGCCTATGGCTTGCTGCACGGTGAACGGTGAGGGCGGTGAGCGGTAGGTGGCTGACATGACGGCCGCGCCCGACACCGACAATATCGTCGGCGCCAAGCTGACGGTGCTCCGCGCCAAGCTGGGCCTGAGCCAACGCGCCCTGGCCAAGAAGGCCGGGGTGCCGTCCAGCACCGTCTCCCTGATCGAAAGCGGTAAGACCAGTCCGTCAGTCGGGTCGCTGAAGCGTATTCTGGACGCAGCAGGCCTGACGCTCGGCGAATTCTTCACCCAGGAATTCGAACAGGTGCAGAAGGTGTTTTTCCGCAGCGATGAGCTGACTGAAATCTCGCGCGGCGACGTCAGCTACCGCCAGCTCGGACGCGGCCAGCCCACCAGCCTGCAAATCCTCTACGAGACCTATCAGCCCGGCGCCGACAGCGGCCGCGTGCCGCTATCCCATGAAGGCGAAGAAGGCGGCTTGATCGTCTCTGGCCGTCTGGAAGTCACCGTCGGAGAACAAATCCGCGTACTGAAGGCGGGCGACGGCTACCTCTTCCCCAGCACCCTCCCACACCGCTTCCGCAATCCCGGCCGCGAACCCTGCATCATCGTCAGCGCCTGCACCCCGCCGTCGTTTTAAACAAAATTGCTCGGATCAGGTCGGGCAATATCAAAGTTTGAATACGCGAAGTGGCGGACAGAGAGGGATTCGAACCCTCGGTAGGCTTTCACCTACACACGCTTTCCAAGCGTGCGCGATCGACCACTCCGCCACCTGTCC
>RCMZ01000904.1_pt1 | contig 12189 bp, 7 predicted proteins | sample 2041141 | NCBI WGS metagenome assembly RCMZ01 (sample SAMN09708263, study PRJNA481090) | Wastewater metagenome, whole genome shotgun sequencing project. | biome: sewage; isolation source: Davis station wastewater (DW) | place: Antarctica: Davis Station | collected 2010-03-01
GGCGAGGCGCAAGTGCAGACCATCGGCCCGCTGTTCCTGCGCGAAGCGCGCGAGCTGGGCGGCCTGGGCCTGTCGACGACGGAAGTGGGTGCCGTGTACGGCACGGCCGGCACCGTCGCGTTCCTGCTGGGCAGCATCGGCGGCGGCTACTTCACTTCCTGGCTGGGCCTGAAGCGCGCCATGTTCTTCCTGATCCTGGCCATGAACTTGCCGAACCTGGTGTTTTATTACCTGAGCCACAGCATGCCGACCGACCTGGCCCTGATCACGGCCGCCCTGAGCGTGGAAATGTTCGGCTATGGCTTCGGTTTCGTCGGCCTGATCCTGTTCATGATGCAGGTGGTCTCGGTGGGCAAATACCAGACGGCCCACTATGCGTTCGCCACCGGCGTGATGCAGCTGGGCTTCGTGCTGTTCAAGATGATCAGCGGCGACATCCAGACGGCGCTCGGCTACAAGAATTTCTTCCTGTGGGTGCTGGTGTCGGCCATCCCCGTGCTGATCCTGTCGCGCTTCATCCGCGTCGGGCCGAAGGAGGATGCCGACCAACCTGACCTGACCAAGGCGCAAGCCGAGGCTGCGTCGCCACAAGCGCCAGCCAGCGCCAGCTAGGATAGAAACACGACATGGCCCATATCGCTTTAAAGAATATCGTCAAGCTGTACGACGACAAGCACCCGGTCATCCACGGCATCGACCTGGATATCCGCGATGGCGAATTCGTCGTCTTCGTCGGGCCGTCCGGCTGCGGCAAATCGACCCTGCTGCGCATGATCGCCGGCCTGGAAGACATCACGGACGGCGAGCTGCACATCGGCGGCCGGCTGGCCAACGACATCGCTCCGGCAGAGCGGGGCCTGGCCATGGTCTTCCAGAGCTACGCCCTGTACCCGCACATGACGGTGTTCGAGAACATGGCCTTCGCCCTCACGCTGGCGGGACACAAGAAGGCCGAGGTGCGCGCCGCCGTCGAACGCGCGGCCGAGATCCTGCAGATCACGCCTTTGCTCAAGCGCAAACCAAAGGACCTGTCGGGCGGCCAGCGCCAGCGCGTGGCCATCGGCCGCGCCATCGTGCGCAAGCCGCAGGTCTTCCTGTTCGACGAACCGCTGTCGAACCTGGACGCCTCGCTGCGCGTGCAGATGCGCGTGGAAATCTCGCGCCTGCATCAGGAACTCAAGACCACCATGATCTACGTCACGCACGACCAGGTCGAGGCGATGACCTTGGGCGAACGCATCGTGGTGTTTAACGGCGGGCGCATCGAACAGGTGGGCAGTCCGCACGAACTGTATAACCATCCCGGCAACCTGTTCGTGGCCGGCTTCCTGGGCGCGCCGAAGATGAACTTCATCGCCTGCGAGGCCGTCGCCAGCGGCCCAGGCGCGGTGGCCGTGCGCCTGCCCGGCGGCACCGTCATCGACGCCGTGGCCAATGGCGAAACGGTGGCGCCGGGCGACAAGCTGACCCTGGGCGTGCGCGCCGAACATGTCAGCCTGCACGACGCCGCCCAGGCGGGGAACAACGTGGTCGACGCGGCCGTCAGCCATGTCGAATATCTGGGCGACGTGGCCATCGTCTACGCCAGCATGCCTGGCGCGGACGGGATGCTGGCCGAGATGCTGGCCGTCAAGCTGCCGGCCGGCGACGGCTTGCGCCAGGCGGGCGACGCCATGCGCCTGCACTTGCCGCCCGCGCATTGCCTGCTGTTCGATGCGGCAGGCAATGCGCTGCCGCGCACGTTTGGCGCTCCAGCCCAGCCGTTTATGTGACAATAGCCCTTGTTTACCATGCTGCCGCCCTTTGACTTGTGCGGTGTGGATGGCAAAATACGTGTTTTTTCAGATTCCCTGCCCCCCGGCAAGACCGCCGCACCCTGTTGCGGCAAGCAGTGCCGGGGCGTATTTTTGTTATTGATTGAAGGATAACCCATGTCCCAATTCCGTCTTGCACGTCTTAGCCTGCTCCTGGCCGCCATCGGCCTGAACGCCCTGCCTGCCCTGTCGCATGCCCAGGACTCCAAACCGGCAGCTCCGGCTGCCGGTGCGCCTGCCGCTGCCCCGGCCGACACGGTGCGCCCTGAAATCTTCAAGCTGCTCGACCCGGCTGCCGTGAAGGCATCGATGGATGCGAAAAACTATGCCGACGTGCAAAGCCGCATCGACCAGGCGGCCGCCACGCCGGCCCTGACACCCTACGAACTGTTCGTCATCAACCGCCTGCGCGTGGCGCTGGCCTCCACCACCAACAATGCGCCTATGGCCATGACGGCACTGGAAGCGGTGATCGAATCGGGCAAGCTGGACAAAAAATCGCAAGGTGATTTCATCCAGGCACTGGCTAACTACCATTACAACGCCAAGGATTACCCGAACGCCATCAAGTGGTTCACCCGTTATCAGACAGAAACTGGCGACGTGGCCAGCGTGCGCCCGTACATCATCCGCGCCTATTACTTCAGCAATGATTTCGCCCGCGCCAAGCAGGAACTGATGGCCGACCTGACGGCCAAGCAGCAAGCGGGCAAGACGCCGACCATCGAAGAATTGCAATTGCTGGCCAACACGGGCTCGAAAAGCAAGGATCCGGCCACCTACCTGATCGCCATGGAAAACCTGGTGCGCTACTACCCGTCGGACGACTACTGGACCGACTTGCTGGGCCGTTTGCAAGGAAAGGCCGGCTACTCGGACCGCTTCGCGCTGGACGTGCTGCGCCTGCAATTCCTGGCAGTCGGCAGCATGCAGCCGCAGGACTACAGCGACATGGCGGAAATCGCCCTGGTCAATGCCTTCCCGACGGAGGCGAAAAAAGTCCTCGACGCCGGCTATGCCAAGGGCTTGCTGGGCACGGGTGCGAACGCCGCCAAGCACAAGAAATTGCGCGACCAGGCCAACAAGGCTGCCGCCGATGACGTGAAAAACATCGCCGCTGGCGAAGCCTCCGCCATGAAGAGCAAGGATGGCACGGGCTTGATCAACCTGGGCTACGCCTATGTGACCATGGACCAGTTCGACAAAGGTATCGACCTGATCCAGAAAGGCATCGCCAAAGGCGGCCTGAAGCGTCCTGAAGATGCCAAGCTGCGCCTGGGCTACTCCTACGCCATGGCCGGCAAGAAAGACGAAGCCATCAAGGTCCTGGAAACCGTCAAGGGCAACGACGGCGTGAGCGACCTGGCACGCTACTGGATCCTGTGGCTGAACCGTCCAGCCACGGCAGCGGCGGCGCCGGCAGCAGCGGCACAGTAATCCTTGCCTAGGTCTTTCCTGCAAGAGCGGTTCCCGGTCAACGCCGGGGCCGCTTTTTTTTCGACGTTCTCCTGCCATCCATGCCGCCAGCCACCACCGCCACCACCACCGAACGCCTGATCAGCCTGGACGCCTTCCGCGGCTGCGTGATCATCGCCATGATCTGGGTCAACTACCTGGCCGGCATGCCCGGCATTGCCTGGTGGCTCGAACATGCGGGGCCCCGCGCCGATGGCATCACCGTGCCGGACCTGGTCTTTCCCGGCTTCCTGTTCATGGTCGGCATGGCCATCCCGCTGTCCATGCAGCGCCATTGCGGCCAGGTCACGCCGGCCTTGCTGGCGCGCCTGCTGTGGCGCTCCGCCAGCCTGATGCTCGCTGGCGTGGTGCTGGCCAACGCTTATCGTTACGATGCGCAAGCGGCGCTGCTGCCGCAGGCCATGTATTTCCTGCTGTTTTACGTGGCCATGATCCTGCTGTGGCGACAGGGCGCGGGCAAGTTTGAACTGGCGGCGGGCGCCATCCTGATGCTCTTTTTGCTGGCGACCTTCCGCGGCACGCTCGACAGCGAATTTTCCAGCACCTGGCTGCAACCGTCCTGGTGGGGCATCCTGGGCATGATCGGCTGGGCCTATCTGCTGTGCAGCCTGCTGTACCTGGCCTGCCACGGCAGCAGCACCGCGCTGATGGGCGTGCTGGCCCTGCTGATCGTGCTGTACATGGGGGGCACGGCGGGTAGCCTGGACTTCCTGCCGGCAGGCATCAACGCCATCGTCAATGTGCCGCAAGTGCTGGGCTCGACGTCGGCCAACGTGCTGGCCGGCACCCTGGTGGGCCAGCTGTTCCTGCGCGGCACCACCTTCACGCCGAGCCACAGGATACGTTTCATGGCGTGGTTCGCGCTGGGATTGTTTGTCGCCGGCATGCTGCTGCGGCCGTATCACCACATCAACAAGATCGCGGCGACGGAGTCCTACACCCTCGTGTGCAGCGCCATCATCCTGGCCCTGTTCCTGGTGTTTTATGTCGTCATCGATGTCTGGCGCTGGCGCGCCTGGGCGGTGCTGCTGCTGCCGGCCGGCACCAATGCCCTGTTCGCCTACATCGTGCCCGACCTGTGGCAGCAACTGGCGGCCGTGCTGCACCTGCCGCGCTTCTGGTGGCCGTATTGGGAAACGGGCGGCGCGGCCGGCCTGTGGAACGCCGCCGCCGTCACCGCCCTGATGCTGCTGTTCACGGCACTGGCCACGCGGCATGGCCTGAAGTTGAAATTCTAGACCTTGATATACAGCTTGCGCTTGTCCATGGCATACGCGATCAGCCAGCACAGCAGCATGAAGCTGACGGCAAACAGCAGCGAGCCCACCCGCGCCGGCGCCCAGCCGGTAAACCCCTGCTGGTACAGCCACTGGTACAGATTGCCGCCGCCGGTGCGCACGGTAAACGCAATGATCACCAGCACTTCCGATACCAGGTAGATGAACAGGGTATTCTTGCCGAAGACTTCAAAGAAGTAAGTCCAGCCCGTCATGTGACGCACGTCGATGATGAACATCAGCGTAGCCAGCAGCAGCAAGTCCAGGCCGATGCCCAGCATCACATAGGAGCTGGTCCACAGCTTCTTGTTGATCGGAAAAACTTCGTTCCAGCACAGGGCCACGGCCACGCAGAGGGCGCCGGCCACGGCCAGCTGAACCAGGCGGGCACGCAGTTGCGCCGGCGCTGTCTGGCGCAGCAGGCTGCCCGCCAGATAGCCGGCGATGACGTTGACGATGGCCGGCAAGGTGCCAAGGATGCCTTCCGGATCGAAGGCGATGCCTTCGCCATGGTACAGGTGGCTGTCGCCCAGCAGCAGCAAGTCCAGCTTGGCCGGCGCATTGCCGTGCAGGCTGTAGTCGCCCCAGAGGGACAGGATGGCCCAGTAGCCCAGCAGGGCAACGGCACTGAAGGCCAGCGCGCCGCGCGTCTTCCCGTAATGCAGGATCAGCGCGGCGGCCAGGTAGCACAGGGCAATGCGCTGCAGCACGCCGGGAATGCGCGTGAGCGACAACGGCGACCAGGCGAAATGGCCCGCGTCATCGATCTTGAAGAAGGGGAACCAGTACAACAGGAAGCCGAGTAAAAAGATCAGCGCGCTGCGCTTGCACAGCTTGGCCAGCACGGCGCCATGGCCCAGATGCTCATACTTCCCCAGCGCAAACGCCATGGCATTGCCGACGACAAACAAAAAGCTGGGAAACACCAGATCGGTCAAGGTAAAGCCATGCCATTCGGCATGCAAAAACGGCGCATACACGGCCCCCCAATCACCCGGCGTATTGACGACGATCATCAGGGCCACGGTCAGGCCGCGCAAGACGTCGAGGGCAAGATAGCGCTGGCTCATGGCTTGCCCTGCGACAGGACAGGCGCCAGTGCCGTACCCAGCACATGCTGCGCATCGCCGCTCAATTCCCAGAACATGCCGCCACGCAGGCCCTTGTCGCGGATATAGCGCACTTTACCCGCCACCGATTGCGCATCCTCATAACTGATGAAGACGCCACTGTCGCGGTTGTACAGATACGGCACTTGCGACGCGCTATTCCAGTAGCGCTGGAAACCGCGCGCGCCCTGGCCGTCCACCAGGTAGCCCTGCTCGACCAGGTGGCGATACGTAAAGGTGGGCGAACCGTCATTGCCGCTGGCCGCGCCCTGGCATGCCTGGTACAGGCCATCGCCGCGCGGGCCGGCGGCGCACTGTTTCCAGCCATAGCCATAAAAGGGCACGCCCAGCACCAGCTTGTCCGCCGGCACGCCGGCGCGCAGGAAGCGCGTCACGGTGGCGTCCGCATGCAGATGTTTCCCGCCCTGCGGATCGTGCTGGTCGGCATACAGGGGGGCCAATTGGCCATTCTCGGCATCCCATACGCCGCGGTAGTCATAGGTCATCAGGTTGATCCAGTCCAGTTGCGCCGCCAGGCGCGCCATCCAGCCCGGCGCTGCGTCGCTGTCGTCGGTCAGGCTGGCGTGGGCGCCCGCGGCGATGGTGATCAGGTAATGGCGACCTGCGGCCTGTTTGCCTGCGTGCTCGAAGGCGCTGCGCAATTCGGCGGCCAGCCGCACGTAGTTTTCCTTGTCGTCGCTGCGGTGGCAGACCTTGCCCTCGATGCAGGGGATGCCGCCCGTGGCAGGATGTTCCCAGTCGATATCGACGCCGTCGAGGCCGTGCCGGCGCACCAGCTCCAGCGCCGAGGCGATAAAGGCCTGGCGCGCGGCTGGCGTGGCGGCCACGTCCGAAAAGCGGTTCGACCAGATCCAGCCGCCCACCGACAGCAGGACGCGCAAGCGGGGATGCTGCCGCTTGAGTGCGATGAGCTTGCGCAAGTTTTCCGCATCGGCCCGGGGTGCCGGCAAGACGATGCTGCCATTCGCCGGCCGCGACGGCTGGCCCTGCGCATCCAGGCAGGCACTCACGCCGCCGCCATCGGGCGCGGGATTGCCATGTTCGCCATCCCAGCAGATATCGGCAAACGCATACTGGATCAGGCTCACGTTGCCCGCGCGAATATTGGTCTCGGTGACAGGGAAGTCGGCCGATTTCCAGCCGGGATAATAGGCCACCACTTCCGGCGCGGGGGCCGGCGCGGCGGCAGCGGCAAGCGCAGCCAAGGGCAGCGCGCAGGCAACAAACAGGGCGTGTAATTTCATGATGTGAATCTCGCTACAAAAAAAAGAAACAAATAAACCGGCGCGCACGGCGCCGGTCAGGCAGGACACCGCCCCGGCAGGAGAGGCAAAGGACGCCCCCGCCGGAGCAGGCTTGCGCCACGGGTCTTACAGCTTGGCGCGCAGGCCAAAGTAATACTGGCGGCCATTCGCATACAGCGCCGTCGGCTGGTCCTGGTTGGCGCCGTAATACTTGAGCACCGGGTTGTTCAGGTTCAGCACGTCGAAGGTCAGCGAGTAACGTTCGTTGATCTTGTAGTTCAGCGACGCGGCCAGGTTGCCCACGCCATGCACGTACTGGGGCGAGCTGCTGAACAGGCCGGCCAGGAAGCTGGAGCGGTAGGTATAGGCCAGGCGCGCGCTCAGGCGCTCATCTTCGTAATAGCCTTCCAGGTTATAGGTGCCGCGCGAGCTGCCCACCACGGCGGCGCCATCATCCGCCTTGCCATCCGTATAGGTGTAGTTGCCCACCACGCCGAAGCCGCCCCACAAACCCTGCTGATAGCTGAGTTCCACACCCTTGTTGCTGGCGCCGATATTCGTCGGCGACTGGATCACATAGGTGTTGAATTTCTTGAAGGTATTATTGTAGTAGGTCACGGGCGCCGTGCCGAACGTCACGTACGATGCCATGTCCATATAAAAGGCGCCCACCGACAGCATGGCCTTCGGCGCGAAATACCACTCCAGCGTGGCATCGTAGTTGGTCGAGCGGATCGGTTTCAAGTCCGGATTGCCGCCCGTGCCCGTCAGCAGCTGGTCGTTCAGGTTGACGGCGCCCACCAGGGCGCTGTAGTCGGCGCGCGCCATGGTTTTCGCCACCGCCGCGCGGGCCACCAGGTCCTTGCTCAAGTCAAACTTGATGTTTGCGCTCGGTAACACGTCCGTGTAGCTGTGCTTGACGACGGTGGGGGTATAGGTGCCAAAGATGTTTTCCTGGCCGATCGGGTTCTCGCCGCCCGGCACGTTCGTCACCGTCGTCTGCTGCGTGCGCACGACGCGCACGCCCACATTGCCGCGCCACTTGTTGCCAGCCAGGTTGGCCATGATATACGCCGCGCTATCCTTTTCCTTCACGTCCAGCTCGGCCGGCCAGTTGCGCGAGTTCGGGCCGCCCGAATTGTCGTACTTGTTCGCCCACGCCACCAGGTCGGCCGGATCGAGCTGCCAGTAGCGGCCTTGCGCGTTGCCGCCCAGTCCCTTGCCATAGTCGCCGGGATAGGTGCCGCCATTCCACTTCGGCAAGGGCGCGTTCGTCGTGCCATCGCATACGGCGCAGCTGCGGTTTTCCGGCCACGCCACATTGCGGTGGTGTTCCGCATAGCGGGCGCCGAACTTCAGCGATTCCAGCACGCCATAGTCCATGCTCAGCTCGCCATCGGCCTGGCCGTATTTTTCCGTGTCCAGGGTTTCCACGTGGGAACCCCAGGCCGAGGCCGTCACCACGTTGGTAAATTTGGAGATGTCGAGACCGGGGAAATTCAGCCTGGCCGGCGACAGGCCGTTCAGCTGGTACGACACCCCCACGCCCGTCAAGCCCGCCTCGTAGCCGAGGTCGACAGGCGTTTCGCCGATGCCGCGCGTATAGCCCAGGCTGCCCGAGATGCGCAGGCGGTCGCTGGCGCGGTAGCTGCCGTTGACGTCGATGTAGGCCGTCGACGAGTTCGAGCCGGGGCGGTAGATCTGGTCGACCAGTGCCGGATACAGCTGGCCGTTGTAGGGCGTGGTGGCATTGGCTGCAGGAAATTGCGACGCGGGAAAATCGGCCGCCACCAGGGTATTGTTCTTGACGGTGAACGTGGCGGGAATGACGCCCACATGCTTGCCGTCATTGTCGACGGCGTTCAGGTTGGCGCCGGGCTGGTTATAAAAGCTGCGGTTGTAATTGGCCGCGTCCAGCTTGGAATAAAAGCCGTTGACGTCGAGCATCAGGTCCGGCGTCGGCTTGAATTGCAGGTCGAGGCTGCCGCCCTGGCGCTTGCGCACCTGTTCGAACAGGGCCGAGTTGATGCCCAGCGGCGCCAGCACGCCGGCCAGTTCCGGATGCTTTTGCGCGGCCGGGCTATTGGCGTCGATGGCACCGTAGCCGAAGAATTCCTGGCCGTCGCGGCGTTCGTGGCGCTTCTCGGAAAACACCTGGAACAGCACGCCCATGGTCTTCGCCTCGTTCTTCCAGTTGAACAGGGCATTCATTTGCGGGTCCGTCTTGCCCGGCAAGTCCGCATAGATGGCTTGCACGGCCAGTTCGGCCGTGAACGGCTGCTTGAAACTGAGCGGCTTGCGCGTCTCGATATTGATGGAGCCGGCCACGCCGCCCTCCACCAGGTCGGCCTGGGCGCTCTTTTGCACCGTGACCCGGCTGACGATTTCCGACGGCAGCAGGGCGAAGCTGACGCTGCGTCCCACGGTGCCCACCTGGTCGGTGACGAACCAGTCGCCCGTGCCGACGGCGTGGCCGTTGATCAGGGTTTGCGTCAGGCTGGGGCTGGTGCCACGGATGCTGACGCGGTCGTTTTCGGAAAAGCCGCCCTCGCCGCCCGCCGACGAGGAGATATTTACGCCCGGCACGCGCTGCACGGCATCGGCCACGTTCTTGTCGGGCAGCTTGCCGATGTCTTCCGCGCTGACGACGTCGATCACGGAATCGCTGTTGCGCTTCTGGCTCAGCGACTGCTCCAGCGAGGCGCGGATGCCGGTGACGACCACTTCGGCCATGGGTTCGGCGGGTTTCTCTACGGCCACGGGCTGCGCCTGCACCGGCAGGCTCAGCACGAGCGTGGCGCACGCCCAGGCGATGGGCGTAAGGACGGTACTCAATGATCGTTGCATGTTATCTCCTGAAATCCGGCTGCCCTGGACAGTCCGGCCTGACGTTAGTAAGGATGATGCACCCGCTGCCGGCAGGAACCATGAACGGCGACGAAGCGCACGATACGGTGGAAATGCGGATAAAAAAATGGCGGAGCCAACAGCGCTCCGCCATGTGTCATGCCATCCCGGGTGTCCGCCGGGAGGCATCAACTGAGTCAAACGTCTTACATCTTGCCTTGCAGTGCCAGGTAGATCTGACGGCCATTCTTGTAGAACGCGCCTGGCATGTCGTCCGCACCGGCGGTCTTGATGATCGAACGCGACAGCGGATTGTTCAGGTCCTTGCCGTCCAGGGTGATGGCCAGGTTTTCCGTCAGCTGGTAGGCGATCGATGCCGACAGGCTGCCGATGCCTGCCTGGTAGGCGGCGCTGCGGCGCGAGGTGCCGTTCAGGAATTCCGAACGGTAGCTATACGTCAGGCGTGCGCTGAACTTGGCGTTCTCAAAGAAGGCGCCCAGGTTGTACGCGCTCTTCGAGGTGCCGATCATGGTGCACTCGCCGCTGTCGCCGCATGGTGAACCCTTGACGTTGCCCGTTTCCTTGCCATCGGTATAGGTGTAGTTGGCATTCACACCGAAGCCTGCCGGCAATGCTTGCACGTAGGCCAGCTCCAGACCCTTGACTTCCGCCGTGGTGTTGGTTGGCGTGCCCACTTCATACTGCGTGAACTTGTTCTGCAACTGGTTGTAGAACGTCGTCACGCCCTTGCCGTAGGTCACATAACCGTCCAGCGAGGAGTAGAAAATGCCAGCCGAAACCATCGACTTCGGCGCGAAGTACCATTCCACGCCCACGTCGGCGTTGTTCGAACGGATAGGACGCAGGTTAGGATTGCCGGCGTTGCCGTCCAGCTGGTTGTCGCGCAGATCCAGGCCAGCCATCATGCCCAGTTCAGGACGGGCCATGGTGCGGCTGATGCCGAAACGGCCGATGATGTCCTTCGTCACGTCCAGGCGGAAGTTGGCGCTAGGCAGGAAATCATTGTACGTGTTGGTGTAGTTCTTGATTTCGTACTGGGCAGCCGGGTTCAGCTCGTAGCGGTTGACGTCTTCCTTGGTGTGCACGTAGCGCACGCCGAAGTTACCGGACAAGCCTTCGGTGCTGAAGTTCGCCATCGCGTACACCGACTGGGTCGGCTCCTTGATGTTGAACTCGGACTGGCGCAGGTTGCCTTCGTACGTGGCGTTCTCCTTGAGCCACTTGTTGACGCTCGCTTGCGAGAACGTCCAGTAACCGGCGCCATTCACGCCCAGATCGTTGAAGTTGCTTGGGAACGAAGTCAGGCCGTTCATCGGCAGGTTGGCGGTGACACCCAGCGATGGCTTGGCGACGATGCCGATGGCGGTCAGGTCACGCTTGTGTTCCGCCACGCGGGCGCCGAATTCCACCGACGAGATCGCTGGCAGATCCAGTTTCAGGATACCGTCGATCTGGCCATAGGTTTCCTTGTCGTTCGCGGTAACGTGCGAGCCATAGGTGTAAGGCGTTGCCTGACGGCCACCGATCGAGAACTTGTCGGCGCCCGGGGTGTCGTAGATCACGCCATGGCTGGCACCGCTCTGGGTGTAGCCGCCGCCCGGGCATCCAAACGCCCAGCGCGCCACTTTCCGTATTGCCGACGCCCTTGGTCGTGCCGACCTTGCCCGAGAACGTCAGACGGTCATTGACGCGGTACTTGGCATCGACGTTGAAGAAGTCGGACTTGCTTTCCGCCACGGGACGGCTGAACTCTTCCTGCACGGCGCTGGAGTAGCCGGCGCAGATGGCGCCGCAGTTGGCTGGCACGGTGGTGTGCAGGCCGGTCACGATGCCGCCTTTATAGGTGCCGGTAATGTTGCCGACCGGATAACCACCCTTGCTGCCCGTTTCCAGGCCGACGGTCTGGATGAAGTTATGGTTGATGTTCGGTGCATCAAGTTCCGAGTGGAACAGGCTGAAGTCCAGCGTCAGCGCGCTGCTCGGCTTGATCTGCACGTCGATCAGGCCGCCCTTGCGCGTACGTTCCTGTTCGAACCAGGCGGTGCCGCCCATGTAGTTGACGCGGCCGCCAGCCGAACCAGGCAAGGCGCCAGCGACTGCCGAATCCGCAGCAACGGCGTCATACCACACGCCATTTTCCTGGCCGACGCGGCTCAGCTTGCGCTTCTGATAGAAGCCCTGCAGCATCACGCCCATGGTGCTGGTGTCGTTCTTCCAGTTGATCATGCCGCTGACTTGCGGATCTTTCTTGCCCGAGTTGGACGAGTACACGGCGCCCAGGCTGACCTGACCCGTAATTTGTTTCTTGAAGTCCAGCGGTTTGCGCGATTCGATATCGATCACGCCCTGCGCGCCGCCTTCCAGCAGATTCGCTTGCGAA
>RCMZ01000859.1_pt1 | contig 12133 bp, 12 predicted proteins | sample 2041141 | NCBI WGS metagenome assembly RCMZ01 (sample SAMN09708263, study PRJNA481090) | Wastewater metagenome, whole genome shotgun sequencing project. | biome: sewage; isolation source: Davis station wastewater (DW) | place: Antarctica: Davis Station | collected 2010-03-01
CCCAACATCGAGCGCGCAGTGATCTGCTGCAACATGTCCCGAATAGCACCATAAAGCATGGCTGAGCCATTCACTCGAACCAAGTCGTATCTATCGTCACAAGTAAAATCCGCTGCAAGTTTAAACACGCCCTGCACAGCAATATCAAAGGTGTAAGGTGCTTTTTTTCCTGCATCAGCTTCATTTAAAACGGCAACTCGCAACGCAACTAAAAAGTCAGTCGTGTTATTTTCTTGCTGACCCACGGTGTTTTCTACAAGTAGATTTACCCCTTCAAAATCAAACTGTGGTGCCCAAATTTCACCCAGACCGTCAGCATCCTCAAATGTTTCTACCCGTGTTTTAGTAAAGACCATCTGCATCAATTGTAGAGGCGATAATTGAATACTCATTTTAATGGACCCATTGCTTTTGAGCAGACCCAGCAAAATGTGCTGTACCAATCACAACCTGCTCACGTACAGAGTCCTGCAATTGAAAACCTGTATACAACTGCTGCTGTACTCGCCCTTTAGCACTCACAGCGGCTAAAGCGAGGGTCATAGACTGGCTTGATAACGTTATTTGCTCAGTAGCAAACCCAGCATGTTGTTTAAGCCACGCAAACGCTGCAGGCACAGCTTGAGCAACGCGTAAAAGCTTATCCATGCCTTCCGATTGGGCAACATCATCCGACTCATATTTACTGAAAGCCACGGGCCCACCACCAAACACTTGAGTAGCCTGAGCCTGGGTTAACTCCAGAGACTCGCGCAGTTCGCGTAATTGCGCGCCCGTTAGCAAACCATCGACTTCCTTTTTAAACGCTTGCAAAACACGCTTATTCGCGCGCAAGTGCTTAGCGTCTGCCTGCTCTGTTCCACACTCAGAACAACAGGCAAAGTACAGCGGCAGCAGACGTTCAACACCTTTATAAACCGTTGACTCGCTTGCCTGCTGCTCAGTTAAAACACCCTGCTCACAAAGTGGGCAGGTTGAAGATACATTTTTATCAGTTGTCATTTTTGTCTCCATCATAGATGACACGACACAACCAGCAGTACCAATCCTGTTTTTCCTGTTGCGAACTCTTCATCATCTAACGATAACTCTTGAACATCGCGCATTGCTTTGCGTGTAACAACACGTAGTGTTTGCGCTGCTAACGCCTCTAAAACATCATCAACTGCATATAAAGGCTCGGCAGCAATACGTCTTTGCGGGCTCGGCACACATGCGAGCTCGGGTCGTAAGGGCCGACTAAGAATAACATCTTTTACCATAATGGTAAGTCCTTTTATCATTACTCGGTAGACTTATTCTGCGCGTAGCGCTGTTCCCGCAGGCACATTCTCAGAATCAGACACCACAACGTTGTAACCCGCGCTGCATCCAGCTTGCAACCAAGCCCGTGCGCCAACGCGAACGCCACCTGCAATCTGCACACCAACACCCAAATGCCCGAAATCACCCAACACGGCATCATGATCAAGCGTGGCATTGGCGTTAATAATCGCTGCACGCCCCACTTGCGCATCAACACCGATCACAGCTAACGCCATTACTGCAGTACCCGCACCCAAAACGACTGATGCACTGACATAGGCACGCGGATGCACCACAGATACCAACTCAATGCCTGCTTGCTCAATGGCCTTACACCACTGTTCACGCACTTCATTATTACCTACAGCAGCAATCGCACCTTGCGCTTTATCAACAAACTTGGCTAAACCCGCAACATCAGTTACCACAGGCAAGCCAAAAGATTCTTGCAACGCAGGCCAACGGTCATCGACAAACAAAACCTGCTGCCAATCACCCGATAATAAAGCCGATTCAGCAACCGCTTTACCATGCCCACCAGCACCTAATATCAATAATGTCTTTGTCATAAATTCAAAACCCAACCCTAAGACTCTGCCAGATACGCGGCTGCTGTTTTGCGCATGGCATCTTCAACAGTGACGGGAGGCGTCCAGCCTAGTAACTGTTGATTTTTACTGATATCAACCTGCAAAGACCCACACAATCGCTGTGAAAAACCACGCTTACCCAGTAACGCAAAAGCTGCATTCAACCAGCTCATAGGCACAGGCAGCAAACGTGCCCGCTTATCTAAAGCAACGCCCAACTGCTGTAACATTTGCGTAACAGATAAATCATGACCATCACTTGCTAAAAATACTTGATTAACAGCTGCTGGATGCTCAGCGCAGATCAAAATCAAATCCACTAAATTATCCAGCGCTACTAAACTACGCTTGTTATGAATGGCACCTAAAGGCAAAGGCACACCACGCTGCACCCATTTCATCATGCTGCGAAAATTGGCTTTCACGCCTGGGCCATACACCAAGACCGGACGAACAATCGCAACTTCTAAGCCTGTCTCTTGCGCTAATGCTAACAGCGCCTGCTCTGCTTCATATTTCGACACACCATAGGGATCACTTGGATTTGCTAATGTATCTGCCGTATAGGGCCGACCCAATTCAGTGCCTTCGCCATTCACTTTAATTGAGCTAACAAAAACAAAGCGCCGTACTCCAGCAGCAACCGCTTGGCGCGCTAAGGCTAAAGTGCCATCCACATTCACCTTGCGAAACTCAGCTAACGGATCAGTAGATGTTTCATTCATAACATGCACACGTGCAGCAGAGTGAATCACCACATCGACGCCTTGCAAGGCGTCACTCCAATCCGTTTGCGCAGTCAAATCAGCAACTTGCACAACACGCACAGCATCAGGAGCAGACACAACACGGCGCACAGCCACAGTTAAATCATACTGCGCATCCACAACAATTCGCTGCTGTACAGCACTGCCAACAAAGCCTGTCGCACCAGTGAGCAGCACACGTTTTTGTTTAACGCCCATATACAAATCTCTGCAAGTTAAACATCTACCCTTAACAGTTAGCTATAGCGCCAAAAGCCCGAGCCAGTCACATATATATATTGCCAAAAAAGCTATAAACACTTTAAAACACTGCCCCCTCCGGGAGCGCGGGCCGCCGGCCCGCACAGGCACAACATAACGCTGCCGAATAGACTGCCACGTCGCTACGCTCCTCGCAGAAAAAAAGCAGGCCCTACAACACCCCTGCCAACAACCTCTGCGCCTCATCAATCAACAACTGCAAATGCGCTTCACTGATAAAACTTTCAGCATAGATTTTATAAAGCGCTTCAGTACCACTCGGCCGCGCCGCAAACCAGCCATTCTCAGTACACACTTTAATCCCACCAATCGCCGCATCATTACCCGGCGCATTGAGCAACACAGAAGTAATTGCCTCACCAGCCAATTCAGTGGCGACAATATGCGCTGCGCTCAAACCCTTAAACGAGGCCTTTTGCTCAGGCGTAGCAGCGGCATCAATGCGGCGATAAAAAGGTGTTCCATGTTGTGCAGCGAGCTTGGCGTAATACTGCGACGGGGTTAACCCCGTTACTGCCGTGATTTCCGCAGCCAATAAACACAGCACAATACCGTCTTTATCCGTGGTCCAAGTCTCACCGGCAAAAGTTAACAAGGTCGCCCCAGCACTCTCTTCACCAGCAAATGCCAGTTCACGCTGGTGCAAACCCTCAACAAACCACTTAAAGCCCACCGGCACTTCATAGAGTTCACGGCCATGGGCAGCGATAATGCGATCCATCAGCGATGAAGTGACCAAGGTTTTGCCAATCTTTAACGCCGCCGACCACTGTGGTCGATGGGTTAACAGGTAATCCACACACACGCACAAAAAGTGGTTGGGATTCATCAAGCCCGCCGCATCGACAATGCCATGCCGATCCGCATCCGGATCATTGGCAAAGGACAAATCAAACTGCTCACGAATCTTAAGCAAATTAGCCATAGCCGCAGGGCTGGAACAATCCATACGAATACGCCCATCATGATCCGGCGGCATAAAGGCAAACGTTGGATCTTGGCTAGTATTGACCACAGTGATATTTAACCCTGCATCTGTTGCCAACGCCTGCCACACCGCCAGCGCCGTACCGCCCATAGGATCAACACCCAGCTTTAAACCGGACTGGCGAATCGCCGCTAAATCCACCACCTGATCCAGCTCAGCAATATAATGAGCAACGTAGTCGAACTCTTCTACCAGCGCCAAAGCATCGGGCAAAGCCACACGCTGAACAGCAACGCAGCCATCTCGCAAATATTGATTAGCCCGCGCCTCAATCCAGTCCGTCACATCACTGTCCGCTGGACCACCATCCGGCGTGTTGTATTTAATTCCGCCGTCTTCTGGCGGGTTATGCGATGGGGTAATAATCAAACCATCAGCCAAAACCGCCGAGCGCTGAGCGTTATAACGCAAAATCGCGCGACTGACCAAAGGCGTCGCCGTCACGTCATCATCCTGCGCCACACGCACCGCCACTTGATTGGCCAGCAACACCTGCAATGCCACCTCCCAAGCCGGGCGCGATAAAGCGTGGGTGTCTAAGCCAATAAACAACGGCCCAGTAATACCCGCCTGCTGACGGTAACCCACCACAGCTTGAGCAATGGCAAGGATGTGCAGTTCGTTAAAGCTACCGGTTAAAGAAGAACCACGATGCCCGGAAGTGCCGAAGGTGATGCGCTGGGCGGGGATAGAAGCTTCAGGGGCAATTGAGTAGAAAGCGTTAGTCCAAGTGCTGATCAAAATTAAAACCCCATTAATGTTTTATGCTACGCAGCTGCAACCTGTGGACTGCCACGCCCTAAGGGCTCGCAGAGACAACGCTGCGTCTTTACAAGCACTAACTCGTCATTGCGAACGAAGTGAAGCAATCCATATACCGCACACCGCTACACTCATCACCGATGACGATAAAGGTTAACGCATTACGAAGAACGAGCAATAAGCTCCTGATACACATCCATATGCCTATCAACAATTATTTCAATAGCAAAAGCATCTTCTGCAAGTTGGCGACCGGCTTGGCCCATTTGAAAGCGTAAATCAACATCCTCTATAAGGCGCTGCAGTGCATCCGCTAGGGACTTGCTATCACGCACAGGAACAAGTAAACCGGTGATATCAGGAGTTATGGCATCTCTGCATCCGGGGACGTCCGTAGTTACTACTGCCCGCGCGCAAGCAGCTGCCTCTACGAGCACTCTAGGCAAGCCTTCGCGATATGAAGGAAGAGCAACAATATTAGCTTGTGCAAACAGTTCAGCAATATCTTGACGATAGCCCAAGCACTCAACTAAGCCTTCAGCTCGCCAAGTATCGAGCTCAGCTTGCGATACAGTATTGGAGTTACCCAGATCAGGTGAGCCAATCAACCAATAACGAGCTTTAACACCACGCTGCTGCAGAATTTCACACGCTTCTACAAACTCAACTACACCCTTGTCTTTGAGTAGGCGCGAAGCCAAAGCAACGATCGGCTCACTCTTATGTTGCTCAGCAACAACAGGATAGTCCTGCAGGGATACACCCGAGCCACGGATCAATACCGTCTTGTTTGCATTGATCTTTAGCCAATCCAGCAGCAAGGAGCGATCATCGTCGTTTTGAAAAATAAGCGTTTGATTTTTATGGCCAAAAGCAAAGCGATACGCTGGATATAACGCCGCACGTAAAAAACGATATTTGAGCGTATTTTCAATAAATAACGTACCTAAACCCGCCACGGCAGAGACAACAGCAGGCACACCAGCCAAACGCGCAGCAATCCCACCGTATAAGTACGGTTTGATTGTAACGAGGTGCACGACATCAGGTTTTATCCGCTTAAAAAGTTTGTACAGCTCAAATATGGTATTCAGCTCAGCAAAAGGATTTTTACCTTTACGCGACATAGAGACGGATTGAAAGATAAAACCCTGCTCTTGCAAGCCTTGCGGACAGTCACCTGGTCCAATCACGTATACCTGATAACCCTGATGTAATAACGACAGGCCAATAGCAAGACGGTGAGAAACAAAGTACGCAGGATTATTTACTACAAACGCAAAAACTTTAGTCATGCTGCCAGCCTATTACTACTTAACTTTAGAGAAAAAACACTCACACATTCTCTATATACCAAGGCATCGCCTTAGCTATCCCATCCATAATCCGAAACTCAGGCGCATAGCCCAGTTTGCTAGAAGCCTTGCTGATATCCGCTTGTGAATGGCGTACATCACCCGCACGGAAATCTCGGTACACAGGCTTGCTCGCATACGGCTTACCATTTTCAGCTAGAGCTGACTGTAAGGCATGGAATAAGTCGTTCAGCGTCGTACGGTCGCCGACTGCCACGTTATAGACTTCGTTTTTTGCTTCTTCAGATGCAGTCGCTGCAAGGATGTTCATTTGCACGGTGTTTTCGATAAAGCAAAAATCACGACTGGTTTCGCCGTCACCGTTAATAAACAGCTCTTCGCCTTGGATCATTGAAGCCGTCCACTTAGGAATAACAGCAGCATAAGCGCCATTCGGATCTTGCCGCTTACCAAAAACGTTAAAGTAACGTAAACCAATGCACTTAAAGCCATAGGCTTTAGCAAACACATCAGCGTAAAGCTCATTCACATACTTAGTCACCGCATAAGGTGATAAGGGCTTACCGATGTTTTCTTCAACCTTAGGCAAAGCGGGATGATCACCATAGGTCGAACTGCTCGCTGCATAAGTAAAGCTTGCGACTTGCGCATCACGTGCAGCTACGAGCATATTCAAAAAGCCAGTAATATTTGCCGCATTGGTAGTGATGGGATCATTAATCGAGCGCGGTACTGAGCCTAGTGCTGCTTGGTGCAACACGTAATCCACACCTGCACAGGCTTTTTGGCAATCTTCTAAATTACGAATATCACCTTCAATAAACGTAAAACCTGCCCATTGCTCTTGGCTTACCAAACCCTGCACTTCATCTAAATTATACTGATGGCCGGTAGCAAAGTTATCCAAACCAACAACTCGCTGGTTAAGCTTGAGCAAGTGCTCAAGCAAATTAGAGCCAATGAAACCAGCTACGCCTGTCACCAGCCACGCTTTAGGGCTGGTGACTAATTGCTGTAATGCGTTTTGATAAGCTGACATTCTTATAACCTCAAATCACTGGACTCAGCAGGTAACAAATACTTTAAGTCGTACAGCACATGCAAAGGCTTAGCTAAAGCACGAATCTTATCAGCACCCATTTCTGCAAATTGTTTATGGGCTACGGCTAAAATCACCGCATCGTACTCACCCGCTGCCGGTGCTGTAACTGGAGTAATCCCGTACTCACGCTCTGCTTCTTTGGGGTTAATCCAAGGGTCGTAACAGTCCACTTGCACACCATATTCCTCAAGCTCATGCACCACATCAACGATTTTAGTGTTACGCAAGTCTGGGCAGTTTTCTTTAAAGGTTAAGCCCATCACCAATACACGCGCGCCTTGCACGTGAATGCGCTTTTGCAGCATGGCTTTCACCAACTGGCTGACCACATAAGCACCCATCGCATCATTTAAACGGCGACCGGCTAAAATAATTTCTGGGTGGTAACCCACCGCCTGAGCTTTATGCGTGAGGTAATAGGGATCAACACCAATACAGTGACCACCCACCAAACCCGGACGGAAGGGTAAGAAATTCCACTTGGTGCCTGCAGCCTTCAGCACCTCTTCGGTATCAATACCCAGCTTATTAAAAATCAAAGCCAGTTCATTGATTAAACCAATATTCACATCACGCTGCGTGTTTTCAATCACCTTGGCTGCTTCAGCCACTTTGATTGAACTGGCCTTATGCGTACCTGCGGTAATAATAGATTTGTACAACTGATCAACAGTTTCAGCGATTTCAGGTGTTGAGCCGGAAGTTACTTTGAGAATAGTTGTGACACGGTGCTCTTTATCGCCTGGGTTAATACGCTCAGGACTGTAACCCGCAAAGAAGTCTTGGTTAAACGTCAGCCCTGAAGTCTTCTCAAGCACAGGCACACAATCTTCTTCCGTAGCACCCGGGTAAACCGTGGACTCATAAATGACGATATCGCCCTTTTTCAAAACCTTACCAATGGTTTCACTGGCTTTGATTAACGGGGTTAAATCTGGCTGCTTATTATCGTTAATAGGCGTTGGTACAGTGACGATAAAAATATTGCAATCTTTTAGGTCGTCTAACTGACTGCTATAGCTGAGTTGTGTCGCTTGCGCTAATTCCTCGTCTGAGACCTCGAGCGTTGAATCGTGGCCTTGGTTTAACTCAGCTAAACGAGCGGTGTTGATATCGAAACCGAGGGTTGAGTATTTTTTACCGAACTCTACGGCCAAAGGAAGGCCAACGTAGCCGAGTCCGATAATGGCGAGTTTTTTACTGGTTTCTTTCATTATACTTCCTGATTTAGCTTATTCTTTAAGGTCTATCCAATAATTTCTTTAAAACAACTCTGATACCTACTAACATCAAAATACTTTTCTGCTGTCTCTCTAGCGTTAGCTCTCATTTCAGCATAGTCAACGACTTTAAATGTTTTGTTAATAACATTTTCTATCGATTCTAAAGAGCAGTCCGAACAAACAAATCCATTAAACCCATCTTTCAAATAGTAATCTAAATCACTTGTAATATTTGCTATAACAGGTGTTCCTACCGCTAGACTTTCAACAAACTTCGTAGGAAAACCTGCTTTTACACTTCGTATTAAAGGTCTAATAACAAGAGAGTAATCAGCAGTTCGTACTAATTCTAAAGCATCATCATGACTCAACACTCCATGGCAAAATAGAAAATCATCTAAGATTTCTTGAGTACAAGCCGATTTATTCAAATACCTTTCAAGATCAGCTCTTGTAACTCCTGCTACATGTAACTGAACTTTCCTACCTTTCTTATAAGCTTTTTGTACAGCTTGTATTATAAGAGCAAGCGAATCTTTCTTTCCCGGATTTCCTGCATAAACAAGTTTAATTACTGTTGATCTCTCATGATTCAATCTTGCTTCGATAGATTCACAATTAACTGTTGGCGGTATTTTTACCAAACAATCAACAGTACCATCATAGTAATCTTTCAAATAATCACTAATAACGATTAAAGAATCACATTTCTTATTAAGCCAGCGCATAGCCAGCTCTATATTTAAATAGTATGGAGAAATAAAATAGTGGAATACACTCGGAGAATCGTACCATTCAACAGCATCAAATATAATTTTAACTTTATTTCTTTTGCACCACGGAATAAGCTTAATTAAATAAGGTGAATATCCGCTATAAAGAATTATTGCTGCAGGTTTTACATTTAAACTGTCAAGCCATTCTATGGTTTTTTTTCCAGCATTAAAATACATTAAATGTTTTAATACTGTGGGAAGTTTCTCATAAAGCCTCTCACTCAAAGAAACAACTTGAATACCATTATACTCATCTGTCTTTTTTTGTGAAACCTGTCCAGAAGTAACGATAACATCATAACCAGCTTTCTTTAAAGAAACACAATTACCATAAATTCTACGAGCAGCAGCACCACCGTTAGGAAAACTATAAGGCCCTACGTAAACCACTAGCTTTTTTTCATCTTGCATATTAATACTGCTTCCACACGTTACGCATCACATAGTCACGATAACTGTGCAAAATGCGCACAACCTTATCGGACACATTTGGCATGCTGTAATCGGCCACCAAGCGCAATGTACGCTCTGTACCTTGCAGTTGGCTTTCTAACACTTGCAGCGCCTGCATTACGCGATCAGCTTCGAGGCCTACCATCATTACTGCGGCTTCTTCCATACCTTCTGGACGCTCGTGCGCTTCACGCAGATTCAGCGCAGGGAAGTTTAGAATGGATGACTCTTCATTAATGGTGCCACTATCAGACAGTGATGCTTTAGCCGATAACTGCAGCTTGTTGTAGTCTTTAAAGCCCATAGGCTTAAGTAAACGCACATTAGCATGAAACTCGACACCCATCGCATCGACACGCTTTTGCGTACGCGGGTGGGTAGAGACAATCACAGGGAAGTTATAATGCGCAGCAACGGTATTAAGCACATCAACCAGTTTTAAGAAGTTTTTATCTGAGTCGATATTTTCCTCACGGTGCGCGCTAACGATAAAGAACTTATCTTCTTCCAAGCCTAAACGTTGCAGCACGTCAGACTGTTCAATGCCTTCACGGTAATAGTTCAGTACTTCAAACATTGGACTGCCGGTTTTAATCACCATATCTGGCGACAAACCTTCACGTAATAAGTAATCACGTGCAATGGTGCTGTACGTCAGATTGATATCTGCGGTGTGATCGACAATACGCCGGTTGATTTCTTCTGGTACGCGCATATCAAAGCAGCGATTGCCTGCTTCCATGTGGAAGGTAGGAATCTTACGGCGTTTAGCCGGAATCACAGCCATACAGCTGTTGGTGTCGCCGAGTACCAGCAGCGCTTGTGGCTGAACTTCGGCTAACACTCGGTCCACGGCAATAATCACATTACCAATGGTTTCTGCACCACTCTGCCCTGCCGTGCAAGATGCGACAACGGGTCAATGGCGGATTACTGGGCAAAAAATCTGGACCTCATTGGCGCATGAATCGGACTGGTGTTTTGTCATTGCCCGTACCGATCCAGATTCGGTCGCGCACCGTGGCTTGGGTTTCTTTTTAGTGAAGATGCAACAGCCAGAAATCACCGTGCGTCCGATCGAGCAGTTGACTGGTACCTCAGAATTTAACGAAGTATTTTTTGATGATGCCATTGCTGCAGACCTGGTCGGTAAACCCGGCGAAGGCTGGGCGATTGCCATGGCATTGTTGGGCTTTGAGCGAGGTGTCTCCACCCTCGGTCAGCAAATGCAGTTTCAGAATGAGCTGAATGAAATCATCCGTATTGCTAAAGAAAATGGATCAGCAAAAGACTCGGTGATTCGTCAACGTCTTGCCGAAGCGCATACCGGTTTACGTTTGATGCGTTATAACGCGATGCGCATGTTATCCAAAGATGAGCGCAGTGGCCCCGACAGTTCAGCTTTAGTTTATAAGCTGCACTGGTCCAGTTGGCACCGTAATTTAGGTGCGTTAGCAATGGATATTTTGGGACCCGAAGCAGAAATGATGGACAGTGCTCCGTATAACCTGACTCGGTTGCAATCACTGTTCCTGTTTACCCGATCCGACACTATTTATGGTGGCACCAACCAGATTCAGCGCAACATTATTGCTGAACGTGGTCTTGGCATGCCCAAAGAAGCCAAAGGCAGATAATTATGAATGATGTAACTCGCAATCCGGCCTATGTGCCTGGTCATGGACTGTTAAAAGGTCGCTCGGTATTAATTACTGCAGCTGCCGGTGTGGGTATTGGCGGTGCTGCGGCGACTAAATCGATGGAAGAAGGCTGCCGTGGCATTGTCATCAGTGATGTGCACGAAGGACGTCTGGCTGCATCAGTCGCCAAACTCAAAGAAGAGAGTGGCTCTGATCAAGTGTGGGGCAAGCTGTGTAATGTCACCAACGAAGATGAAGTGCAGGCGCTGATTGATTTTGCTGAAGAGAAGTTAGGCGGCGTCGATATTTTGATTAACAACGCTGGTCTAGGCACCACCTGCTCACTGTTGGATATGCAAGACAGTGAGTGGAATAAAGTCTTGGATGTCACCCTCAACGGCACCATGCGTATGACCCGTTATATGTTGAGAAAGATGAAAGAGCGCGGTAATGGCGGGGCGATTGTTAATAATGCCTCGGTACTGGGCTGGCGCGCACAAAAAGAGCAGTCGCACTACGCTGCTGCTAAAGCAGGTGTGATGGCATTTACCCGCTGTGCTGCACTGGAAGCCGCTGAGTTTGGTGTACGTATTAATGCTGTTGCGCCGTCGCTGGCAGTGCATGCGATGCTGCGCAAATCCGCACCGGAAGAGCTGCTTAAAGAGCTGGAAGGGCGTGAAGCCTATGGCCGTGGTGCTGAAGTCTGGGAGGTGGCCAACGTCATGATGTTCTTGGCCAGCGATTATTCGTCCTATATGACCGGTGAAGTACTGTCATGTAGTTCGCAGCAGGCGTAAGGCTGCTATTTAAGGTGAGCGGGAGAACAGCTATGAGTAGGGTGTTTTCAAGTATAGAAAGTTTAGTAGAAGCCCAAGGTCAATCCTTGGGTGTGACAGATTGGTTGCTGATCGAGCAGGATCGTATCGATACTTTTGCTGATGCAACCGGTG
>RCMZ01000905.1_pt1 | contig 12093 bp, 10 predicted proteins | sample 2041141 | NCBI WGS metagenome assembly RCMZ01 (sample SAMN09708263, study PRJNA481090) | Wastewater metagenome, whole genome shotgun sequencing project. | biome: sewage; isolation source: Davis station wastewater (DW) | place: Antarctica: Davis Station | collected 2010-03-01
GGCGTCGCCCCCAGCCCGCCGCGCCGGGCCGCAAGCCCCCGCCCGCCGGAGGCGGGGTCGGCGCCGGAATCGCCGATCCGGCTGAGCCGCGGCCGCCCGGCCCTCGACCCGCAACTCGGCAGCGCCTACGAGGCGCTACGAGACGAACGCCTGGACGACGCGCGCCGGAACTACGAAGCGGTGCTGCGCAGCGACCCGAAGAACGCCGACGCCCTGCTCGGTCTGGCCAGCGTCGCCAGCCGGCGGGGCGAAGTCGAACAGGCGGAAAGCTACTACGTCAGGACGCTGGAATCCGACCCGCGCAACGTCGAGGCCCAGGCGGCGCTGCTCAACCTCAAGGCGCCGAGCGACCCGGCGCTTTCCGAAAGCCGCCTGAAGAACCTGCTGGCCGGACAGCCGGATTCCCCCGCCCTGAATTTCGCGCTCGGCAACCTGTTCGCCCGGCAGAACCGCTGGAGCGAGGCGCAGCAGGCCTATTTCCGCGCGAGCGGCGCACAGCCCGAGAACGCCGACTACCTCTTCAACCTGGCGGTCAGCCTCGAGCACCTGCGCCAGCCCCGGCTCGCCGCGCAGTACTACCAGATGGCGCTGAACGCCGCCGGGACGCACGGCATCGCCTTCGACCGCGCCCAGGTACAGCGCCGCATCCAGGAACTGCAGCCGTGACGCCGCCCCGCCCGCCCGCCGCCCCCGGGCGCCCAGCCCGCACCGAGCGATGAACACGCCCGCCGCCCACCATCGCCAGCTCGGCCAGATCCTGATCGCCAAGGGCATCCTCAGCGAGGATCAGTTGCGCATCGCCCTGCTCGAGCAGATGAAGTCGGACCAGCCGGTCGGCAAGCTGCTCGTCTCGCTCGGCTTCGTGACCAAGGCGACGCTGCGCGAAGCGTTGTCCGAGAGCCTCGGCAAGCAGAGCATCGACCTCTCGCACGCCATCATCGACCCGGCCGCGCTCAAGCTCGTGCCGCGCGAACTGGCGAAGCGCCACCATCTGCTGCCGCTCGATTTCGACACCGAGAATCGGCGCCTGACGGTGGCCATCGCCGACATCAACGACATCGTCGCGCTCGACAAGGTGCGTACGCTGGCGCGCGAGGAAATCGAGATCGACACGCTGCTCGCCGGCGATTCCGAAATCGACCGCGCGATCGACCAGTACTACGGCTACGAGCTTTCGATCGACGGCATCCTGCACGAAATCGAAACCGGCGAAATCGACTTCCGCGGCCTGCAGGCGTCGAGCAACGAATACAGCCAGCCGGTCGTCCGCCTGATCGACTCGATCCTGACCGACGCCGTCAAGCGCGACGCCTCGGACATCCACTTCGAGCCGGAAGCCAACTTCCTGCGCATCCGCTACCGCATCGACGGCATGCTGCGCCAGATTCGCGCGCTGCATAAGTCCTACTGGCCGGCGATGGCCGTGCGCATCAAGGTGCTCTCCGGGATGAACATCGCCGAGACGCGCGCGCCGCAGGACGGGCGCATCTCGCTCAACATGAGCGGCCGCCAGGTCGACTTCCGCGGCGCGGCGCAGCCGACCATCCACGGCGAGAACATCGTCCTGCGCATCCTCGACCGGCAGAAGGGCATCGTGCCGCTCGAAAGCCTCGGCCTCGCCGACGACCAGCTCGACCAGCTCAAGCTGATGATCGCCCGCCCCGAGGGCATCATCCTCGTCACCGGGCCGACCGGCAGCGGCAAGACGACGACGCTCTACTCGGTGCTCAACCACATCAACTCCGAGGGGCTGAACATCATGACCCTCGAAGATCCGGTCGAATATCCGATGGCGCTGGTGCGCCAGACCTCGGTCGCGGAGGCGGCCAAGCTCGACTTCGCCAACGGCATCCGCTCGATGATGCGCCAGGACCCGGACGTCATCCTGGTCGGCGAGGTGCGCGACGCGGACACCGCGGAAATGGCCTTCCGCGCCGCGATGACCGGCCATCAGGTGTATTCGACGCTGCACACCAACTCGGCGGCCGGCGTCATTCCGCGCCTGCTCGACATCGGCATCCTGCCCGACATCATGGCCGGCAACATCATCGGCATCGTCGCCCAGCGCCTGGTACGCCGCCTCTGCCTGCACTGCAAGACGCCCTACCCGGCCGAAGCGCACGAAGCGCGCCTGTTCGGCCACGCCGCCGAGGCGCCGCGCCCGCTCATCTACCGCGCCTGCGGCTGCGAGCGCTGCGACTTCCAGGGCTACCGCGGGCGGCTGGCGATCATGGAACTGCTGCGCATCAACGGCGCCATGGACGAACTGATCGCCCGCCGCGCCAGCGCCCGCGAGATCCGCCAGCTCGCCGCGCAGCAGGGCTTCCGCGCCCTCGCCGACGACGGCCTGCGGCGCGTGCTCGACGGCTCCACCTCGCTCGAAGAACTCGCCCGCGTCGTCGACCTGACCGACCGGATGTAGCCGCCATGCCGCTCTACACCTACAAGGCGATCAACCCCGACGGGCGCGTCGTGCTCGGACGCATCGACGCGCTGAACGCCGTCGACCTCGAACTGCGCCTGCGCCGCATGGAACTCGACCTCGTCAACGGCGAACCGATCAGCCACCGCCGCCTGTTCGGCGGCAAGATTCCGCGCCGCGAGTTGATCAATTTCTGCTTCCACCTCGAACAGCTGGCGCGCGCCGGCGTGCCGCTCCTCGAAGGTCTCTGCGATCTGCGCGACAGTCTCGAGCACCCGCGCTTCCGCGAGGTGGTGGCCAGCCTGATCGAGTCGATCGAAGGCGGAAAAACGCTGTCGCAGGCGATGGAAGGACAGCGCCGCGTGTTCAACCGGGTCTTCGTCAGCCTGATCCGCGCCGGCGAGGCGACCGGCCGCCTGCCTGAAATCCTGCGCAACCTGAGCGACTCGCTCAAGTGGGAGGACGAACTCGCCTCGCAGACGAAGAAGGTGATCCTGTACCCGGCCTTCGTCGGCAGCATCGTCGTTGCGGCGACCTTCTTCCTGATGATCTACATGGTTCCGCAGCTCAAGCAGTTCGTGAAGAACATGGGGCAGACGCTGCCGGCGCAGACGCAGGCGCTGTTCTTCGTCTCCGACCTGCTCGTCGCCTACTGGTACGTCGCCCTGCTGCTCCCCGCCCTGCTCGTCGGCGGCCTGCAGTTCGCGCTGCGCACCAACCCGCGGGCACGCGTGCGCTTCGACGCCTTCAAGCTGCGCCTGCCGCTCTTCGGCAACATCCTGCGCAAGATCATCCTGTCGCGCTTCGCCAACGTCTTCGCCCTGCTCTACGCCTCCGGCATCCCCATCCTCGAATCGATCCGCACGACGCAGGACGTCGTCGGCAACCGCGTCATCAAGCAGGGGCTGCAACGCGTCGAGCAGCTGATCGGCGAAGGGCAGAACGTCACCGCCGCCTTCCACGGCGTCGGCCTCTTCCCGCCGCTCGTGATCCGCATGCTGCGCGTCGGCGAAAGCACCGGCGCGCTCGACGACGCGCTGATGAACGTCAGCTACTTCTACAATCGGGACGTCCGGGAATCGGTCGAGAAAGTGCAGCAGCTGATCGAACCGATGCTCACCGTGTTGCTCGGCTGCCTGCTCGGATGGATCATGCTCTCCGTGCTCGGCCCGGTGTACGACGTCATCAGCAAGATCAAGACCTAGAGCGCCGCACCTCCAGCCATGCCGACCCGCCGCCTGCTCTACCTCAGCGCGCACCAGATGACCGCCTACCGTTGGCAGGCGGGGGCGCTGGTCGGCGAAGGACTGTTCGAGGCGACCGAGAGCGGCCAGCAGCAGTTCGCCGCCTACCTCAGGCACCACCCGGACAGCCTCTTCGCCCTGCTCGCCAACGTCGCCGAGGAAGGCTTCCAGGTCGAAAGCATTCCCTTCCTGCGCGGCGACGACCGCAAGGCGGTCATCGCGCGCAAGACCGGACAGCTGTTCTTCAGCGCGACGCTGACCGCAGCGCACTCGCTCGGCTACGAGAAGTCGCGGCGCAAGGACGAGCGCATCCTGCTCGCCGCACTGACCAACGGCGCCTTCTTCGCCCCCTGGCTGGCGGCGCTGTCCGAATCGGGGGTCGCGCTGTCCGGCATCTACTCGCTGCCGCTGCTCGGCGGCATCCTCCTGAAAAAGCTCCGCATCGCGGAAGAGCGCAGCCTGCTGCTGACCGTGCAGGACCAGAGCATCCGCCAGAGCTATTTCGAAAAAGGCGAACTGCTGTTCAGCCGGCTCGCGCCGCTGCACAACAGCAGCATCGGCGGCATCGCCCAGAGCTTCGCGAGCGAAGCCCTCAAGCTGCAGCAATACCTCGCCAGCCAGCGCATGATCGGGCGCAGCCAGCCGCTCACGGCGCACGTCCTGGCCCATCCGAACGCGCTCAAGGCGATCGCGGCCAGCTGCATCGACACCGAGACGCTGCGCTTCGACATCCTCGACATCGGCGACTGCGCCCGGCGCACCGGCCTGCACACCCTGCCGCTCGACAGCCACTGCGAAGCCCTCTTCCTGCACCTGCTCGGCGCCGCGCCGCCCGCCACCCAGTTCGCCAACGACGCGCAGCGCCACGGCTACCGCCTGTGGCAGGTCCGCTCGGCGCTCTACGGCGCCGGCGCGCTCGCCCTGTTCGGCTGCCTGCTGTTCACCGGCAAGCTCCTGGTCGACACCTGGAACACGGAGCGCGAAGCCAGCGCCCTGCTCGCCGAAGCTGCGAGCGCCCGCGCGCGCTACGAGGACATCGCCCGGACCTTCCCGCCGATTCCCACCGACCACGAAACGCTGCGCCGCGTGATCAACCGCTACAGCGAACTGCTCGCGACCAGCCCGTCGCCGGAAGGGCTCTACCGCCTCATCGGCCAGGCCCTGGACGACGCGCCGGCGCTCGCCATCGACGCCATCGACTGGCAGATCGGCCCGCCCGCCCCGGCCGACGGCGCATCGCCCGGCGGCGAAAGCGAAACGGCGCTGATCCGCGGCACGCTGAGCCTCGGCACCGACCACAACCCGCGCCACCTGCTGGGCGCCTTCCGGGTTTTCGTCGATGCGCTGCAAGCCGACCCGAGGCTGCAGGTCGACGTCCTCCAGCAACCGTTCGACGTCGAGTCCGGCAAGGCGCTGAAAAGCGGCGACAGTCTGGGCGGCGGCGAACAGCCCCGGCCCTTCGCCGTGCAGGTGCGCCGGAGGGCGACGGCATGAAATTCGATACGGCGGACTTCCCGAGAATCCGGACCAGCCTGTTCGCCTGCCTGCTGATGGCGAGCGCAGGCGGCGGTCTCGTCGCCTACGCGCTGGAACACTACCGGCTGGCGCATCGCGCGCAGCTCGCGGCCGCCGCCGAGCGTGCGCAGATCGACGGCAAGCTCAGGCAGGTGCGCAACGAAGAAAGCGAAATCCGCGAGAAGTCGGCGCTCTTCTCCGCCCTGCAGGCGCGCGGCGTGATCGGCGAAGAGCAGCGGCTCGACTGGGTCGAGCTGCTCAAGGAAATCCGCGACGCGCGCCGCCTGCAGGACCTGCAGTACGAGATCGCCCCGCAGCGCCGCCTCGACCCCGGCACGGCGGGCGGCCCCGCCTTCTACGCCAGCGCCATGCACCTGCAGTTCAAGGCCCTGCACGAAGAAGACCTCACGCGCCTGCTGAACGACCTGCGCCAGCAGGCCAAGGCGCATGTCCGGGTCCGCGCCTGCGCGCTCAGCCGCCTGCCGCGCGACGCCGGACAGACGCTAGGCAGCCCCCGTCTGCTGGCCGACTGCCAGATCGACTGGATCACCGTGCGCCAGCCGGCGGCCAAATAAGGGAGCGCAGGCGATGTCATCGAGTCGGCAGCACCCACAACCCCCGCCCCATACCGCCCATGCCGGCCGCCTGGCCAGGCTCGCCGCCGCGCTCGCCGCGACGCTCGGCGGATTCGTCGCGCCGCCGGCGCTCCACGCGGAAGAATCCCTCGGCCGCCTGTTCTTCACGCCCGAGCAGCGGCAGGCCCTCGACCGCCAGCGGCAGATGGACGGGCCGGGCCGGAGCGCAAGCGCCGCCGACCCGACGCTGACCGTCAACGGCGTCGTGGCGCGCAGCAACGGCAAGCGGACGGTCTGGATCAACGGCACCGCCCATACCGAGCGCGAGTTGCGCAGCGGCGCCGTCGTTTCCGCGCCGGGTCTCGGTGCGGGCAAGCTGCGGGTCCGCCCGGAAGGCGCCCCGCCCGCCGACCTGCGCGTCGGGGAAACGCTGGACGTCGGCAGCGGGCAAACGCACTCGCTGCTGAACGACGGGCGCATCGCCCGCGGCAAGCGGAGCGACTAGCCCGCCATGAACGGCCCTCGCCGCTCTCGCGACCATGCCTCCGCCCAGCGCGGAGCCGCCCTGCTGATCGCGCTGCTGATCCTCGTCAGCGCGGGGCTCGCCCTCCTGCTCACCCGCCTCGCCGCCAGCCCGGCGCTCGCCGGGGACGCAGCGACGCTGCGCAAGATGGCGCAAGTCCGGGACGCACTGATCGGACGCGCGGCGACCGACGACAACCGCCCCGGCAGCCTGCCCTGCCCGGATACCGACGACGACGGCGTGGCCCAGATGTTCTCCGGCAACCAGTGCCCCGCCTATCTCGGCCGCATTCCCTGGAAAACGCTGGAACTGGGCGACCTGCGCGACGAAGCGGGCGAACGGCTGTGGTACGCGCTCGCCCCGGCCCTGCGCGACAGTCCGTCAGCCGAACCGCTCAATGCGCAGACCGCCGCGGAACTGTCGCTCGACGGACAGGCGAACATCGCCGCCATCGTCTTCTCGCCGGGCGCGCCCACGCCGGCGCAGAGCGGCCGGCCGAGCAATCTGGCGAGCGACTACCTCGACGGCGCGAACGGCAACGGCAGCAACGCCTACGTTTCCGGGCCGCGCTCGGACGGGTTCAACGACAAGGTGCTGGCGATCCGCCGGGACGATCTGTTCAAGGCGGTGAACCAGCGCGTACTCGGCGAAATCCGCGGCCCGGCCGACGCATCCGCGGGCCTGCGCAAAGCCTTCAAAGACTCCGGCGCCTTTCCCTGGGCCGATACCGACCTGCCTCTCGACGGCCTCGGCAACGCGCTCCAGGCCGTGGGGAAAGCCCCCTACAACGAACTGCAGCTGAAACCTGAAACGCTGCTCTGGCTCGCCAATAACAACTGGTTCGCGCTGCTCGCCTACGACCGCACGAACCCGGTCGCCGCCATGATTTCCCTCGGCAGCGCATCGCTCACCGTCGCCGCCTGCCCAGCCACGCCCTGCCCATGACGCCCCCAAAATTCCCGCGCGCCGCGCGCGGCTTCACGCTGACCGAACTGGTGATCGTCATGGTCATCGCCGCCCTCCTGATCGGAAGCCTGATCCTGCCTCTCGGCGCACAGCAGGACTTGCGCAGCTACCGCGACACGCAGCAGGAAATGGCGGGAATCGTCGACGCGCTGACCGGCTTTGCCGCCAGCCACCTCGCCGTCGACGGCAAGCCCTATCTGCCGTGCCCGGACACCGACAACGACGGTAACGAAGACCGCAGCAGCAGCGGCGACTGCCTGTCGCAGGAAGGGCGCCTGCCCTGGAACACCCTCGGCATCGGCCGCGAGGACGCCTGGGGCAACCGCTACCGCTACCGCGTCACGAAAGCCTATGCCGGCAAGACGGCCGGCTTCAGCCTTGCAACGGCAGGCACCCTCCGCGTCTGCGAGAACAGCGCGTGCAGCAGATACGTCGCGGACACACTGCCCGCCGTCGTCGTCTCGCACGGCAAGAACGGCGCCGGCGCCTACAACGCGGGGGGATCGACGAACGCGCCGCCGGCGGGCGACGACGAAAAGGCCAACCAGGACGCCAACAACGACTTCGTATCGCACGCGCCGACCCAGGGCGACGCGCCGGGCGGCGAGTTCGACGATCTCGTCGCCTGGATTTCGCCGAACATCCTCGCCAGCCGCATGCTCGGCGCCGGCCGCCTACCCTGAACAGCGCTCCGCATTGACCGTCCGCGGGCTTTCCGGTCAAATAAGATCATGCTTACGTACTGCCCCGCCATGGCCGCCGGATGAGCGCGCAATACGCCTTTCTCGGCGCATTGCGCAACGCCGGCATCGCCCCCTCCGATTCCGAAGAGCTGCGCCTCAAGAAATCGCTGCTGATCTTCGCCACCGGCCTGATCAGCCTCGCCTCGATGCTCTGGCTGTTCATCTACTGGCAGCTCGGGCCGCAGGTATCGTCGACGATTCCCTTCGTTTTCCAGTTCCTGCTCGTCGGAAATCTGGTCGTCTACCTGCGGACGCTGAACTTCGACGCCTTCCGGGTCGTCCAGCTGGGCATTTTCCTGTTCATGCCCTTCGTCGCGCAATGGAGCATGGGCAACTTCATCACGGCCAGCGGCGTCAGCCTGTGGGCGCTGCTCGCGCCGGTCGGTGCCGTGCTCTTCATCGGCGCGCGCGAATCGGCCGCCTGGTTCGCCGCCTACCTCTTCCTCACCGCGCTCTCCGGTTTTTTCGACTACTACCTCGCCGATTCGCTGGCCGCATCCCCGCACAAGGTTTCGACGCAAACCAGCGTGTTCTTCTTCGCGCTCAACTTCGCCGCCGTCTCGACCATCGTCTATCTGCTGCTGCGCTACTCCGCGAGCGAGAAACAGAAAGCCCAGGCTCGCCTGGAGGAGGCGCACCGCATGCTGCTGATCGAGCAGGAGCGCTCCGAGCGCCTGCTGCTCAACATTCTTCCCGGGCCGATCGCCGAACGCCTGAAGTGCAGCAACCAGACGATCGCCGACGGTTTCGCCGACGTCTCGGTGATGTTCACCGACATCGTGAACTTCACGCGCGTCGCCGAGGGACTGACGCCGCAGCAGGTGTTCACGATGCTCAACAAGATTTTCTCGTCCTTCGACGAGCTGGCGGAAAAACACGGGCTGGAAAAGATCAAGACCATCGGCGACGCGTACATGGTTGCCGGCGGCCTGAACGGCGAATGTGGCGACGATGCGAATTCTTTGGGTCCTGCGAGCTATTCGGACGCAATCGCCGAAATGGCGCTGGAAATGCGCGAGCTGCTGCAGCGCGACGGCAAGGTCAACCAGCTGCACCTCGAAGTGCGCATCGGCATCGGCACCGGGCCGGTCGTCGCCGGCGTCGTCGGGAAAAAGAAATTCATCTACGACCTCTGGGGCGATACCGTGAATATCGCCAGCCGCGTCACCAGCGAGGGATCGCCGGGCACGATCCAGGTCGATGAAAACACCTACCGGCGCCTGCGCGAGCGCTTCGACTTCGACAGCCCGCAGACGATCCATCTCAAAGGCAAGGGCAACATGACGGTGCACCGCCTGGTCGGCAAGAAAGCCACCGCCGGCCCCGCCTGATCGGAGCGCGCCGCGCCGATCAGGCCGACGCGCGCCCGAGCGCCTCCCGGCGCAGTTCGAAGCACACCTGCCCGGCCACGTTGCTCGCCAGCCGCAGGCGATAGCCATGCTCCTCGGCCTGGCGCGCCGCGTGGTAGAGGCCGATGCCCAGCCCGTTCTCGGAGACGACCGGCGCCTGCAGCAGGTCGGCGAGAACCGCCGCCGCCACCGGGCTGCCGCCGTCGCAGACGCGCAGCACCGAAGCGTCGTCGGCGAGCGCCACGCTTACCGTCGCGCGCTCTCCCCCGCCGAACGGACGTTCCTGACGTAGTTTGGCGAGCGCGTTTTGCAGCAGGTTGTCGGCGACCCCGTCGAACAGGCCGGCCGGCACGCCCGCATCCGCCGCGAAAACGACCGGCTCGAAAACCACCGGCGCGTCGCCGTAACGCTGGCGCAACGCAGCCCACCAGGCGGCGGCAGGCACGCTTGCCTGGATCTCGCCGGTCGGCTTCTGCAGCTTGTCCAGCGTCTGCTGCAGACGCTGCGTGATCTGCGGCAGCTGGCGCTGCAACAGTTGGTTCAGACGCCCGGCGTCTTCCTCGCCGGTGGTCTGCGCCAGATAGCAAAGGTTGTTCAGCGACTGCAGCAGATTCTTCACGTCGTGCGTCAGGCGCGCGCCCGTCTCGTGCACGGCGCGCAGATAACTGACCTGCTGCAGTTCCCGCGCGCGCAGCTTGGCCACGTAGTACTCGCCGGTCAGCTGCGAGAGCAGGTGAAAATGCCAGAGCAGCGCCGGGCTGAGCTGATAGCGCGTATACAGCAGCAGTTGCAGCGGCTGTCCGGGAAATTCCTGGCGAAAGCGCGCCTCGTGCCCGAAACGCCCGCGCTTCACCGTCGCACCCACGCTGGCGCCCCATTCGCCGCCCTCGACCAGCGGCAGTTCGAGCATGCTTTCCAGCGCCCGCAGCAGGAACTTGTCCGGATCGCTTTCGCGCTCGGCATGCGCCGTCAGGCGGTGCAGCCATTCCTCGAACGGCAGGCCGATGGTCAGCAGGTAGCGCGAGAAGAAGACGCCGACGCCGCTGAAACCGGGCCGCGGATTCCACGCCCAGCCGAGCACCAGCAGCATCGCCGCCATCGAAATCAGCGTGTAGAAAACCGCCTCGACGTAGGGCGACGCGCGGAGCAGCATGAACGCCAGGCTCCCCAGCACCAGCACGGCGATCAGCAGGAAGATGAAGAGGCTGTAAAAAAAATCGACAAGGACGCCGGCCGGAGAGTCCTCCTCCCGATACGGCAACAGCAGCATCGCGCAGAAGAGCGGCAGCGCGCCCCACCCCAGTTCGCGCTCGAGCGACGGGCCGGCGTGCGCCGCCTCAGGAACCACCCGCGGCAGCAGCCAGAGAAGCAGGGTGGCGACAAGGTAGGCGAAGGCCAGCAGGTGGAAGACGCGCGTCGGCCGATGATCGATGAACATCACGCGCCCGCCGACCAGGGCCGCCAGCACCGCCACCCAGAAGATCAGCAACCACCAGCCGAACAGCCAGGCGCCGCCGCCGACGATCAGCGCGATCACCGCCAGGCCGCCGGAGTCGAGCCGTCGCTCGGCACGGATGAAAGGCTGCCAGAGCAGGAACAGACCGACGTCGACCAGCCAGCAGGTCAGCCCGATCGCGCTGCTGCCGCCGGCCAGCAGCGCGAGATGGAGGACGCCGAGCAGCGCGACGAGCAGCCAGTGCTGGCGTTTCCGCAAACGCGCGCCGAGCGTCGCGGTGAATCTCACGCGCATGTCCGGCGAGCCGGAATGGCAAAGCTTTTGAAGCTCGCCGGATTACCGTTTCCCGACACATATGTCGGAAAACGGTCACTTTCGACGCATCGCGCGACAAAAGGCGCCAAAAAAAGCTGGCACAGAAAATGCTGAATAGTTGTCATCACGATCGTCATAAGACGGAGACAAAAATGAAGATGCGACAGTCCGGCTTCACGCTGGTGGAGATAGCCATTGTACTCGTCATCATCGGCTTGCTTCTGGGCGGCGTGCTGAAGGGACAGGAGCTGATCAAAGGTCAAAAATTTCATCAGCGATTTCAGGACCGTCCCGCTCTTCATTTACGGCTACCAGGACAAGTACAAGGCTCTGCCCGGCGACGACGCCAACGCCGTCGCCCATGTCGGAACGGGAGCGACGTTGACCCCGACAAGCTCTACGCTGGGCAATGGGCGTATCGAGGGGAACTTCAACTCGGTCAATACGGCCGACGAGTCGCTGGCGTTTTGGCAACAAGTTCGTCTTGCCAACCTCGCGTCCGGCGCAACTGATTTCTCGTCGACGACCGCCATCACGGCAGCGGTTCCCCGCAACGCCGACGGCGGCCGCATCGGAATTCAAAGCGCGGCCCCCATCACCGGAATGACCGGGTCGTATTTCATCTGCTCCGAAGGAATTCAGGGAAAATTCGCAAAGCAAATCGATATCACGATGGACGACGGGAACACGGCCACCGGATCGGTTCGAGTCGCCCCGCTGGGCTATGCAGGAACGGCGCTGACCGCCGTGCCGACGACCGGAACTGGCGGCATCGTCGACGACACGACCTATACCGTCTGCGCATCCTTCTAAGCCCGACCACCAAGCCAGAAAGCCCGCTTCGGCGGGCTTTTCGCGTTCACCCCTTGAGCAACCGCGTTTCCACCACCGCCAGTGCCTCCGCGCCCCCGAGCAGGACCACGACGTCGCCGGCCTCGAAACGCGTTTCGGCGGAAGGCTCCAGCGCGCGGATGTTGCGCCGGCG
>RCMZ01000913.1_pt1 | contig 12070 bp, 10 predicted proteins | sample 2041141 | NCBI WGS metagenome assembly RCMZ01 (sample SAMN09708263, study PRJNA481090) | Wastewater metagenome, whole genome shotgun sequencing project. | biome: sewage; isolation source: Davis station wastewater (DW) | place: Antarctica: Davis Station | collected 2010-03-01
GGCGCTCTTCATAGGCGCGCCGCCGGGTCAGAACATATAAAGACACCCGCGTCGGTACACATAATAAAAACTGCCGTAAATCAAAGGAGGGCGGCGGCAAAAACTGAGTGCAACACCTGACCTTTCCGGTACGGTGCTGCCCCTATGTCTTATTCCGAACTCAGCGTTGAAGAACGCGCCACCATTCAAATCGGCCGTGCCCAAGGGTTCAGCCTGCGCAAGATTGCTTGCTTGATCACCCGATCCCCTTCGACCATCAGCCGGGAGCTGCGCCGCAATCGAGATGTCTGTGGCGGCTACTCGGCCCGCATGGCCCAGCAGCAGATGCAGGCCCGCCGCCAACGCTGTCGACCGAAACGAAAGCTCTTGCCGAGTAGTGAGCGCTTCCAGTTGGTGGCCCATATGCTGCGCGAGCGTTTGTCTCCCGAGCAGATTGCCGGCAAGCTGCGCAGCATGAACATTCCCAGCCTCAGAGAAGCCTACGTCTGTCGCGAGACGATCTATAACGCCATCTACGCCTTGCCGGTCGGCGAGCTGCGTAAAGAGCTGATCATCTGCCTGCGCCAAAGTAAGACGACGCGACGGCCGCGCTCTGGCGGCGTGGATCGACGCGGCCAGATCCCCGAGATGGTCAGCATCCATGTGCGCCCACCGGAGATCGAAGACCGGCTGATGCCAGGGCATTGGGAAGGCGATCTGATCAAGGGCAAGGCCAACGCCTCGTCTGTAGGCACGCTGGTGGAACGTACCAGTGGCTACCTGATGCTGGTAAAGATGAACGACGCGACGGCGACCTCGGCGATGGAAGGCTTCAGTGCAGCGCTCAATGGCATGCCGCTGGCGATGCGCAAGAGCATGACCTACGACCAGGGCCGAGAAATGGCGCGGCATGCTGAAATCACCCAGCAGACCGGGGTGGCAGACCGGGGTCGCTATTTATTTTTGTGATCCGCACAGCCCATGGCAGCGCGGCAGTAACGAAAACATCAACGGCCTGATCCGCCAGTACCTGCCCAAGGGGACTGACTTGTCGGTACACAGCCAGGAGCAACTGAATGCCATCGCCCTGCAACTGAATATGCGCCCCCGTAAGCGCTTCGATTTCAAATGCCCGATCGAAGTCATGGGAGAGGTGATGCAGGAAGCCTTGGCTATGCGGCATGATGCTCCGGCTTCAATTCAATAACCGTGTTGCACTCAGCTCCTGCAACCGCCACCTATAACGGCAACACCAAGTTTGAAGATGGTGATCTGCGCTACTGGTCGTGGTGCTCTCAGCAGGGCTACGCATCTGGTCGGGTCAATAAGTGTCTGTTCGATGAGCAGATTCCGGTGGACGCTAACGGCTACTACACCTTGGTACTTAGTCGCGAAAGTGACCGCCCACGCAATGCAATCAACGAGTGTGGTGTGTCCTGGTTGCCAATCGCGGATGTGGGCGACGGTACCGGTGATCCGGATCTGAGTTTCCTGGTTCTGCGCAACATGCTGGGCCGTGGTGAGTTCAAACACGCAGTGCAGAATATTAAGTCGCAAGAAACTATCCAGCAGGATATGGGCGACTACTTCCCGCGTGCTCGCTACACCACAGTTTCTTCGTTCGAGACGGCAGTTCCTTGCCAAGTAGAGAAACGTTAAGTGGCTTAAAACAATATAGCTTCTTGGTCGTCGGCGGGGTTCCTGATGTTTCCAGAGCCCTGTCGCGATTAGGCTGGCTGGCGATTAATTTAATTTTTTCGTGGATAATTAAAGCTTTCAAGTTGCTTGTTTTTTATTGCTGTTTTTTACGCGTAAAGATTTTTAATTTGAAATGAAAAAGCTGTTGGTAGTTGTCGATTACTTAATTCGTCACATAGCTCTAATGGTGTCTGGATTTTCGGTGAGACCTTGTGGGGTTAGTGATGGCTATTTCAGGTAAGTGTTCAAATGACGCATTTGGCGCTCGCTGGTAATAATGCTATTGGCAGCCGCTAGAGATATGTTTGATTCGTGTTTTTATAAGCAGCAAATTAATCTGGTGCGATATCCATAATCGCCGATTAAATAGAAGTAAATATAATAAAAATAGGAGGCTGTTTCGTGAGATTTGAAAGAAGTGAGTCCGGCCTGATTAATCCGTTGTTGTTGAAGATGACAGCTTGCATAACCCCGCTAGCGCTCATGATTTCACTGCAGGCTCAGGCGGGTGAGTTTGCATTAGGTGAAATCACGGGGCGCGCCAACGGTAGCATCAGTGTGGGTGGAATCTGGAATGCTGAGAAACCCGATTCAAACCTGATTTTTCAGGGTAATGCTGATCATATCGGCTACGGCTCGGCTGGTGAGTTCAACCCTTCAGGTGCGCGTAACGGTGATGACGGCCGCCTGAATTTTCGTAAGCGCAATTTGGTGTCTTCACCGATCACCCTATTGGCGGAAACCGAGTTGAACTGGCGTAATTATGGGGTCTTTCTGCGCGGTAAGGCCTGGTACGACTACACCTTGAACAACCGTGAGGTCGACCATGGCCATTCAGCCAATGGTTACCAGGTGGGTGCCAAGCTCAACGATAGCGGCTTCGACGATCTGGCCAAGTTCCAAGGCGTTGCCTTGCTGGATGCCTATGTATTTGGTGACTTCGAAGTCGGCGAGCGACCGTTGCACTTACGCGGCGGTAATCAGGTAATTAACTGGGGCGAGGGGTTGTTCTTCCAGAATGGCCTCAACTCGATCAACCCAGTGGATCTTGCCGCGTTACGCCGCCCGGGCTCTCAGTTGAAGGAAGCTCTACTCCCGGTGCCACTGCTCTTCGCCAACTTCGGTATCACCGACAGCCTCAACCTTGAGGTGTTTTACCAGTTGCAATGGCGTGAGACCGTTCTGGAAGGTTGCGGTACCTACTTTGCTAGCAACGACTTGATCCAGGATGGATGTTTCGGCTTGGCCAGGGGCGGTATTGCTGCCAACCCTAATGATGAGGCTGGTTATGCCAAGGGCCTCTATGTGCATCGGCTGGAGGACGACGAGCCATCTGACAGCGGTCAGTTTGGTATGGCCATGCGCTATTTCGCCGACAGCATAAGCACCGAGTTCGGCGCCTATGCCATGAATATCCATTCGCGCACCCCGCAGAACCGCGCGCGCACCGACTTGCGCCCTGCGGTTGGAGCGGGCTGGATCGCAGGTCAGGAGGCCACCAACGCCAAGTATTTCATGGCCTTCCCCGAGGACGTCCGCATCTTCGGTCTTAGTTTTTCCACCAGCCTCCTGGGTGCCTCAGTGTTCGGCGAGTACAGCTACCGTCCGAATCAGCCCGTGGGGCTTTCCCTCGGCGACACCATCCCGAGCACCTTCGGCAATCCCAATCTACTCATTCCCGGTGCACCGCTGGCAGGGGAGATGAAGGCTGCCGCCCCCGGCTCGCTGATCAATGGTTATGACCGCCTGGAGGTGTCGCAGCTGTCACTTGGGTTTATTAAGAGCTTCCCCCGAGTGTTGGGCGCGGATGGTCTTGATGTAACCGGTGAGGTCGCGATGAAGTACATGCATGACTTGCCGGCGCTGAGTGAGCGTCGTTACGGGAAAACCGAGGCATACGGCAGCAACATGGCTGATGGCCAGGGGATTGGTTCGCCAGGCTGCAACGCTGGGGTGCCAGAGCAAAGTTACAAAAAAATCGGTTGTAGCCGTGACGGCTTTGTCACGGACCTTTCCTGGGGCTATCGCCTGCGTGCCCAGTTGAATTATTCGGGTTTGCTGGCCGGGGTCAACGTATCGCCATTTATGACCTTCGGTCAGGACGTAAAGGGCTGGTCCCACGACGGTAACTTCGTCGAAGACCGACTGCTGGGTTCGCTGGGGGTAAGGGCTAGCTACAAGCAAAACTATTCGGCCGAACTGTCCTGGTCTGGTACCGGTAATACGCCGCTCGTAGTGACCGACCGTGATTTCGTCGCGTTCAACCTGCGCATGGGCTTCTGATCTCGAGGTAATCCAATGAACAAGAATCTTCTCTCCGCTGCCATTCTCGGCACCCTTCTCAGCCTAACCAGTGCAACGGCCCTGGCCAAGCTGGATGCCAGTGAAATTGCCCGCTTGGGCCAAGACCTGACGCCCACCGGCGCCGAGCAAGCGGGCAATGCCGACGGCAGCATTCCTGCCTGGAGCGGTGGCCTTACCCAGCCGCCGGCCGGTTACAGTGCGGCCAAGGGTTATATCGATCCCTTCGCGAATGAACAACCGTTGTACACCGTTACAGCGGCCAACATGGCGCAATATGCCGACCGGTTGATGCCAGGGTACAAGGCGCTGCTGGCGAAGTTTCCCAGCTACAAGCTGAACGTCTATCCGAGTCATCGCACTGCTGCGCTGCCCCAGCACGAGTACGAGCTGATCCGCGAAGAGGCCGCTAAGCTCGAGCTTAACGGCGATAGCATGGTCAACTATCAGAAAACCTCGGTGCCTTTTCCTATTCCCAAGTCGGGTCTGGAGGCCATGTGGAACCACCTGACGCGCTATCGTACCGGTGGCTTTCTCGATTACCCGACTGAAATGGTGGTGCAGGCCAACGGCTCATTTACTCCGGTGCGCCGAATGCGAAAATTTGCCATGGCCTCAAGCATGACCAACCCGGAGCCGAACCGGCTGTACTATTTCTGGAATAGCGTTACCTCCCCAGAAAGTATCGCCGGCAGCCAGACTCTGGTGCATGAGCCACTCGACCAAACCAAGGAGTCCCGGCTGGCCTGGCAGTACAACCCAGGGCAGCGGCGCGTGCTGCGCGCGCCCGAGTTCTCTTATGACACGCCGCCAGGTGCCTCCGATGGCTTGCGTACCAACGACTCAGCTGACATGTACAACGGCGCGCCCGACAAGTACGACTGGAAGCTGGTAGGCAAAAAAGAAATGCTTGTGCCTTACAACACTTACAAGCTGGCCGATACTTCGCTGAAGTACGAGCAGATCATTCAGCCCAACCACTTCAACCAGGACCTACTGCGCTACGAGCCACATCGCGTCTGGGTGGTCGAGGCCACGCTGAAGCCGGGTGAGCGGCATATCTACGCCAAGCGGGTCTTCTATCTCGACGAGGACAGCTGGAGCATCCTGGCCTCGGACATTTATGACAGTCGTGGCGAACTTTGGCGCTTTCATGAGGCCCACGCGTTGCAGCGCTACGACATTTTGTCCAGTTTTCATATAAGTGAGGTTTCCTACGACCTGCAGGCACGCCGTTACCTAGTGGTTAACCTGCAGAACCAGGAGATCCCAATCAAGTTCAACGTTCCGGCGAACTTGAAAGATTTTAGTCCCTCGGCTCTGCGTCGCAGCGGCCGCTGATTAACTGTTTACTCCGTGGTCTTTGGGTGGAAAGCGGTTAGCGCTTTCCCCCTTTTTTACTTTCTGAGACGCTGGCCATGAAAAAATACAACCAACCAGCGCTGAGGTTGCTCTGCCTGTTGTCTGTCGGCCTGGCGGCCTTGCCGCTCAGCGCCGCGCCACTGGTCGATCGCCTTGAGCGCGCCGCCCGAATTTCCCCCTTAGCCAGCGAGTCGCCCCTCACCGATGGGCAGTTGGTCGGCGATTATCTGGTGACGGTGGGGGGCAGCGGCCACGTGCTGTTGCGCTCGCCCTCCGGCGAGATCCAGCAGGCACAAGTGCCGGTCGATGTTCTGCTGACCTCGGTGCATTTCCCCGATGCCAACAACGGCTGGGCCGTCGGCCATGACGGTGTGGTCCTGCATAGCACCGATGGCGGCAAGACCTGGAGCAAGCAACTCGACGGCAGTGCCATAAGCGCTTTGATGTTGAAGTGGGCCGAGGCCGAGATGGCGCGTTTGGAATTAGCCAGTGCGGCGGCGCCAGACGACGAGGCGCTGCATACCGAGTTGGAGAATGTCATCTTCGCCTTCGATGATGCTAAAGCCGGTATCGAGTCAGGCCCGGCACGCCCGCTGCTGGATGTGTGGTTCCGCGATGCGCAGCAAGGCTGGGCGGTTGGTGCCTATGGGATCCTTGTGCATACCCGCGATGGCGGGAAAAGCTGGGAATTTGTCTCGACCCTGGAAAACCCCGAGCGTTTGCACTTCAATGCGGTCCTCGGTCTGCGCGACGGCAGTCTAGTGGTCGCCGGCGAAGGCGGGCGTCTGTACCGCTCTAGTGATGACGGCCAGCACTGGACAGTGATCACGCCAATGAGCCCGGCCTCGCTGTACAAACTGCAGCAGCTGAGCGATGGCCGCCTACTGGCCTTGGGCTTCGGCGGTACCTTGCTGGCCAGCCAGGATCAGGGCCTGAGCTGGCAGGTCATCCCGCTGCCGGTGCGCGCGGGTCTGTACGGCGCCGCACAACTGGCGGACGGCAGCTTGCTGCTGACCGGGCAAGGTGGCGTGGTGCTGTACAGCACCGATGGCCAGCAGTTCAAAGTTTGGCAGGCGGCCGCTAAGGCGCCTTGGCTCGGCGTGGCGCAAGTGTCTGCCGAGCAACTGGCGCTGATTGGTAGCGCCGGCCTCATCACCATGCCCTTGGCAGAGCTCAAGGAGCAGCTGCAATGAATGCCAAACTGAACGACGGGTCTAGCCCGCAACTTGAGACCAGCGCTTTGCAGCGGCTGGTTGGTTTCACCGAACGTGCACTGTTTCGCAATCGCGTGGTGGTGCTTCTGTTCTTCTTGGTCCTTTCGCTGTTGCTCGGCTACCAGGCCCTGGGCTTGCGCCCAGACGCCAGCTTCAGCCGGATGATCCCGACCGGCCACCCGTTTATCCAGAACTACCTGCAGTTTGAGAGCGTGCTCCGGCCGCAGAGTAACGTGCTGCGCGTGGTGGTGGAAAACCCCAAGGGCGACATTGTCAGCAAGGAGTTCCTTGAGACTCTGCGCGAGGTCAACGATAGGATTTTCTACATCCCTGGCGTCGATCGCGGCAATTTGAAATCGCTGTGGACCCCTAACGCGCTCTGGGCTGAAGTCACCACCGAAGGCTTGCGCGCCGGCCGGGTGATTCCCGACACCTACGACGGGAGCCCAGAGGCGTTGGCACAGGTGCGGCAGAACATCCAGCGCGCCAACATGCTCGGCAGCTTCGTCGCCAACGACTTCAAGTCGGCGGTGATCCGGGTGCCACTGCTGGAGATGAACCCAGAGACCGGCGAGCCGCTGGACTACGGTGCCTTTACCCAAGCGCTGGAAAAGCAGGTGCGCGAGCATTTCGGTGTACAGGGCGTGAATATCCGCGTGATCGGCTTCGCCCAGATCATCGGTGATCTGCTGGCCGCTGCCACCGACATCGCGCTGTTCTTCGCTATCACAGTCGGCCTGATTAGCCTGATGCTCTATCTCTATTGCCGCTGCTGGCGCAGTACCGCAGTAACCGTGGTGACTTGCCTGCTCACCGTGGCTTGTCAGCTTGGCCTGTTGCACCTTTTCGGTTTCGGTCTGGACCCATACTCGATCTTGGTGCCGTTCCTGATCTTCGCCATAGGCATCAGCCACGCGGTGCAGAACATTAACCTGATGATGAGCGCGATGGGGCATGGCGCCACGCCGCTGGTTGCCGCGCAACACACCTTCCGCGCCCTATTCATTCCTGGCACCACGGCGCTGCTGGCCGATGCGGTGGGGTTTATCACCTTGTTGGTGATCGACATTGGTGTGATCCAGCAGCTGGCAATCACCGCCAGCATTGGCGTGTTCGTCGCCATTTTTACCAAGATGTTCCTGCTGCCGGTGCTGATGTCCTACGCCGGCATCAGTCCGCGCGGCTTGCGTGAGCAGGAAAAGCGAGCCAATTCGTCCTGGCCTATCTTCCGCCGCCTGTCGGCCGTGGTCGAACCGCGCGTGGCGCTGCCGCTGATCGCCCTCAGCGTGATGCTGCTCGGCGTCGGCTACTACGCCCGTCAAGATCTGAAAATTGGAGACCTGGACAAGGGCGCACCGGAGTTCCGTCCGGAAGCGCGCTACAACCAGGACAACGCTTACTTGCTCAAGCACTACAGCACCAGCACTGATGTTTATGTAGTGATGTTCAAGACACCGGCTGAACAGTGCGCACGCTTCGCCGCTGCCGACCTGGCCAACCAGTTCGAACAGAGCATGCGTGAAGTCAAAGGTGTGGAATCGGTGCAGTCGCTCTATCGCACCATGCGCTTCAACATCCTTGCGCGCAATGAGGGCAACCCGAAGTGGGCCGAACTGTCGCGCGATCAGTTCGTGATGAACAATGCCCGCTCAGGTGTCGCTGCCGAGTTCGTCGACCCCAACTGCAGCGTGGCGCCAATCAGCCTGTATCTGAGTGACCACAAGGCCGAGACGCTGACCCGGGTGGTCAGCGCGGTCGAGGCCTTCAGCAAGCAGTACGACACAGGAGACTTCGAGATCCTCCAGGCGGCAGGTAATGCCGGCATTGAGGCGGCGACTAACATCGTCATCGAGCAGTCCGAGAAGCTGATGCTGCTCCTGGTGTTTGTGATCATCTCGCTAGTGGTCTGGTGGGAGTTTAATTCGATCAAAGTGACCATCGCCTTGATGGCGCCGCTGTACCTGTCAACCGTGCTGTGCGAAGCGGTGATGGCGCAGATGGGCCTGGGAGTGAAGATCGCCACGCTACCGGTGATTGCCCTCGGCGTCGGCATCGGTGTCGACTATGGCATCTACCTGTACAGTCGCATGGAAGGCTTTCTGCACCAGGGCCTGAAATTCCGTGCGGCGTTCTTTGAAGCGTTGAAAACTACCGGCACCTCGGTGGCCTTCACTGGCATCACTCTGGCCATGGGTGTAGCCACCTGGTCGTTCTCGGCACTGAAGTTCCAGGCCGACATGGGCCTGCTGCTGGTGTTGCTCTTCATCTGGAACATGGTAGGTGCACTGGTTTTGTTGCCGGCCATCGCCTCGATGCTGATGTGCAATAAAGAAACTCGCTGAAACTGAAAGCCTCTAGCTTTAGGACATGTTAGAGGCTCGCTTATGGTGCTTCGGAAGCAGCTGTAGCGCGCTATTTTTCGCCATCCCCTGGACATTGTCCTTCGCGCAGGGGATTCGCCCGACGACGCTCAAACCACCTGTTGAGGAGATGCTGATTTCGAGCTCTCCTCCTATCGCCAGCATGCGCGAGCGCATGCTGGCGATCCCTTGGCCTTCATTGAGATTCAGCGGGTGCCTGTTGCTGCAGCCGCTGTCCACCACAGCGAACGAAATCCCATCCCGTTCTTGGCGCAATGTAACTTTCGCCGTTGCCCCTGCTCCTGCATGTTTAGCTGCGTTCTGTAGGGCTTCGACACAGCAGAAGTAAATTGCTCGTTCGGCGAGCGGGCTTTCGCGTCTCGGTGCTTGAAAGTCCGTGACTACTGGCAAGCCCGCATTATTGGCGGCCTCTCCCAAGGCTGCTGCCAGTCCTCGCTCAGCCAGTAGTGGCGGAGTAAGGCCATGTGCCAGCGTACGCAGTTCGGTGATGGCGGCATCAATGTCCGTTGCCATTTCCACTAGCAGTGCATCCGCTCGGCTCGGATCGCTATCGACCAGGCGTCTGGTCACGCTGATCTTCATACGCAGCGCGAGTAAGCGTTGCTGTGCACCATCGTGTAGGTCTTGTTCAAGCCGGCGGCGCTCCTCTTCCGCGACAGTTTCAGAATGGGCATGGGCACCGGCCAAGGCAGATTCGAATTGCCAATTGACGATGGCGTTATGGATCGAGCTAACAACTGCCTCCAGCAACATCGGCTCTTCCAACAAGGCGCGGTTATGAATCAGGATTGCGCTAGGTTGGTCATTGAGGTCATGCAGTACGCGTACGGCTTGCTCCTTGGCACTTGGTTCGGGTAACGGCACGACTTGTTGGGATGAGTTAATCCAGCGCCCAGTGTTTGGCTCCCAAATACCTAGCTCCAGTGATGGGTCATCCAGAGCATTCGCCATCATGGTTTTCAGGCCTTGCAGGTTCGGCCGGCGCCTTAATCCGGTCACTAACCGATGTAGCGCTTGGGCGGTGTAGAGCCGGCTGCGCAGCAAGCCCAAGGCAATAGCTAACGGAACGGCCCAGAAGGTAAAGGTAAGCAACAACAAGCCAGTCCCGGTTGTCAGGAAAAACGCCATGCATAGCGTGCGGGCGACAGAGGCGAGTAGTACGGGGGCGAGCGAGCGACGCATCAGTGTGGAGGCCTGTCGCAGTCGCTGTAGCAAGTACAGGCTGGTCGCGATCAGGATGCCTGTGTTGACGATGCGAAAGGCATTCAGCAGGAGGTTGGACCAGGTAGGGTGGTCGGCAATAAACAGTAAATTGTCCTGGCACACGTCAGTGCAGGAGGGCAGTGGGCCGAAGCGCGGCACGTGCGGAGTCAGCATCACGCTGGGTAGCCATAGCAAGGCAATAGCAGCGATAGCTGCGCCAATCAGCATACCCTCACGTCGGTCGGTGATGCGCCCAGTCGGGAAGGTCAGCACCACCCACACCAGCAGCGCTTCAGCACAGGGGCGAACGGTTCTGCCAATCGTATAGAGCAGATCATTGGTCGAATAAATTAGGGGATGAAGCGCGTAAGCTACAGCGAGCATTCCGAGCAATATCCAGAGCGGGCGTTGTGGGTAGCGGGCGCGCACGGTCATCGCCACGCCGGAAACCAACATCACGCCAACGCCGGCCATCAAGGCGTCGATTATTCGTGTCGAGCCCGCGCCTGTCGCCATGATCCCGGCAACTATGGTTACCGTGCCTCCACCGAGGATAGCGAGCCAGGGTTTTAGGCTTTTCATTGGCCGTTACGTGATAAATAAAGCAGCGTCGCTTGTACCCGGCGGCTGATGCTTTCGTCGTTGGCCAAGCCAAGGCGGCCGAAAATCTCGCTTATATGTTTTTCCACCGCCCGCTGGGTTACTCCCCTGTCGCGCGCAATGGCAAGGTTGCTCTTACCTGTCGCAAGGTCGGCCATGATTTCCCGCTGGCGTGGTGTTAGCTCTTCTAAGGGGGAGCGCTGGTGCTTGCGCGACAGCAGGGATTCAATTAGTTGCGTATCAATTCGACACTCACCAGTTGCAACCGCATGAATGGTAGACACCAGATGATCGAGGTCGTGAATACGATCCTTTAACAGGTATCCACGCCCAGATGCCCCTTTCTCCAGTAGCTCGGTTGCATACTGTGAGCTGCCATGTTGGCTCAGCACGATTACGCCTATATCCGGATGGCTCTGGCGCAGATGTTCTGCTACTCGCATGCCCTCATCCGTTTGCGTAGGCGGCATGCGGATGTCTGTCATGACAACCTGTGGTGGATTTGCTTCTACCGCTGCAAGCAGCGCGGTTGGGTCAGCATAAAGCCCGACTACACGAACTCTTGGAGACTGGGCAAGAATCTGCGACAAGCCCTCGCGAATAAGGTAGCTATCGTCGGCAATTGCCACGCTGATAGGAGGTGCCGAAAAAGTGACATTGTCAGAACTGTGCATCGCGTTCATGAAGTTAAACGACCAGTATTATTGTAGGTATTTGGTTGATCCTATCAGATGCCTGAAGATGCTCTATGAAAAGCATAATGTCTGCTTTTTTCCCGCATCTTCCTGTCACGGCCGGCAGAGAGCGGCCAGAAGCGGAACTTGCTGAAAGCGCCTTAACTACGTCAAATTGACCAGACGCCATCAATGATGAACGCTAAGCAGCGCCAGCAAGATCCCGACGCTAAGTCAAATGCTAGAGCCGGAATAGCAATTGGATCTCAACCTATCTGCGGTGATTTCAAAGTGCCACCCTTCGTGATAAAAGCGATTGGACCACTACGCGATCCCAAGGAAGGCATATGGCACTTAGATTCCCCAACCACCCTTACTACATTCCGATCATTAAGTGGCAGTCCTGGGAGCAGAGAGCTCTGCTTCAGACTCGGGGAGACGTTAAGCCCTACGTTCGCCCCTGCATCGAGGTCCGTCACTCGAATCAACACAGCAGCCTGGTAGGGAATTTCCAAACAGCTTGGGGAGCCCCTGCATTGGTAGATTATGCGAATCCCGAAGGGCGGCTCCGGCGTTTTGCAAGGTAGTTGTCGCGACAGCCGTGTTTTTTATGCCGCCATTTTTAGTGTCGGTTGCTCCCTCTCTGGGTTGAGTGTGA
>RCMZ01002696.1_pt1 | contig 12066 bp, 12 predicted proteins | sample 2041141 | NCBI WGS metagenome assembly RCMZ01 (sample SAMN09708263, study PRJNA481090) | Wastewater metagenome, whole genome shotgun sequencing project. | biome: sewage; isolation source: Davis station wastewater (DW) | place: Antarctica: Davis Station | collected 2010-03-01
TAGTATCTCCTCTGTCACTGATGCGCTGATGAGGGCGCGTCAAGAGGCATCCAATCTGTCAGTTGAGTTGTCTGGTCCTGGGCTATCAACGTTTGGTCGCTGGCAGCTGGAGACTATGAAGCGCAGCAAGGATTTAGAAGCTTCGTATTTGGGGCAAAAGGAATCATTGCTTAGCTTGATGGCGACAGTCAATTCCGGCGGTTTGAGCCTTGAGTATATGTCAGAGATGGCCGGCATGGCATCCAGCCGCTTTGACTTGCTCAGCGAATCTGACCTTAGCCCTTTGATTGCCGCCGCAAATCAGGCCAAGGAGGCCATGAAAGCGTTCTCTGATAGCACGCAATCAACTAATTTGCGCATGGAGCTGCTTCAGCTGCAGGGCACTGAAGAAGAAATCGCAAAAGCACGCGCCGAGCAGCGCCGCAATGAGCTGAAGTCACAACTGGCTATGGCCGAGAAAAACAACGACAAGGAGTCAATCGCTCGACTGCAAGAGGCGCTCGGGTTGCTGAATCAAATTGAGTCTGAGCAAATCAATCGCATACGCACAGCAGCAGAAGAAAAAGCCGCCGAAGCGCAGCGCAAAGAGCAGGAAGCCCAACAAAAAGAGCAGGACGCGGCGCAACGTGAAGCCGACAACGCCCGCAAAAAGCTCGAGTCAGAGCAGCAGGCTAAGGCGCGTGAACTGGAAAAGGAAAAAGAAGCCAAAACCAAAACTAAGGAAAAGGACTCAGCCGCACGGCCAACCGTCGGCCAGCAGTACCAGCAACCTGCCGCAGGCTCACCGATTGTGACCCGCGTTATTCGTATCGAATCGCGCAACGGGCAGGGTGTGGACCTTGGTATTCGTTCTGCTAGTGATGAAATTCAACTACTGAGCGTGCTCGAAGCCGCTGGATTAAGGAGCCTGTAATGCAGCTAGACAGCTTAGAGCTTGATGATCAGTTTGATTGGATAGATGAGTTCGATTGGGCAGTGGTTGAGCAAGAAACAGAGCGCTCGCTCGGCGGGCAATTGCTGGTTCAGGGCGGACACAAAATCTACGGTCGACCAATCACTCTGGCCAGTAATGGAGGTGTGTGGACCACGCTCGAAACCGTGCGCGCACTAGAAATACTGCGCGACACATTCGGTCGCATCATGCCGCTTACGCTGCCCGATGGCAGAGAGTTCAGCGTGATTTTCAACCACGAAGGCGGTCCACCGCTGCAGTGCATCGCGCTTGAGCGTCAAGTCAATCCCGGCCTCGATGCCGAGTATGAAATCACCATCCGACTATTAACAGTCGAACCGCCCGCGCCTTAAGCGCTTCCCGTTAACCAGAACCCGCCATGTGCGGGTTTTTTAATGACTAGAGAAAAGCCATGACAATCACAGTAAATGACGTGAAGCTGCTCAAAAGCCAGCGCTTAACTGACGAATCAGACGGCGGTGGACGTGCAACCGGTGAGGCGATTATTGATAACGAAATCAATAACCTTTTTCCCGATATTTCCCGCCTCGACCGCACCCTCGGGCGCATCGGTCTACGCAAAGTATTCGCGGGTGTCGTCACGCAAAACCAAGATCGCTACTTGGGTGCGCACTCAATCATCACCCGCAAACCCGGTGATGATCTGGTCCATGCGCTGCTGTTCAATACCGGCAGCCAGACCGATGAGCGTGGCGAAGCACAGTCTTTTATCGAAGGTTATGTGGTCCCCAGCATTGCTGCCGATTGGGAATTGCTCGGTGATCAGTTTGCGGGGCAGCGTTCGCTATCAGGTGTTCAGTTTGAGTGGGCGCGTATTCCTGAAACTGGCGATGTCTATCAGTTGGTCGATGGCGAATACAATCAGTTCGTGCGCATTGAATCCGTAGAGCATGAAATGCGCACGTATCTGTACAACTTCAATGGTCAGTACGTTACGTTTCAGCGGCGCTATTTACGAATCGGCATCAGTTCAGCGCTGCTGCGCAAATACCCGGGCAGCACGCCAACGCCAACGGGCACCGAAGAAAAGAATATCGACGGCAAAACAAAGTCGCGGGTCAACTCAACGCAAGTTGCAGACACTGCGCGCTACTACGGCATTAGCGCACTGAAAGAAGGCGCTACAGCAGGCGACTTACAGCTCAATGTAAAAAGCGTTTACGCGCAACTGGTGCCATCGGCAATCAAAGAAAACGCGCTAGTGGATCAGATAGCAGGTTCACGCCGTCGCTATAACGTCGCGGCCAGCACAGCACCGCGCACAGTACCGGTGCAGTTTGTCTCGATTAGCTCTGGCCACAGCGTTACCTACTTATCAACTGGTTGCACAATCGGCAGTCTGGCTGTCACGCTTGGCAGCACTGTGTACAAAGACAATCGCGCTGGCGAGCTGGTTGTTGAATCAGGCTCGGCAATCGCCGATCGCATCACGATTGATTACGAAACGGGCAGGCTCGATGCTTATCGCGCAGCGGGCTCTATTACCAATACTGGAAACGCTACGTACACAATAAGCACCACAGCCACAGGCCAAACAGTTACAGGTCTGCAAGAAATCGGGCTGGCCAATCGCGGCTTTGCTTACACTTTCAACTTAAGCGAAGCCAAGCCACGCCCCGGCACTTTAGTCATCAGCTACATGGCCCTTGGCCGCTGGTACGAACTGCGTGACTACGGCAACGGCGAATTGCAGGGCGAAGGTACAGGCTCAGTGGATTTTGCAACGGGCAGCTGCAGCGTCACGCTCAACGCTTTGCCCGATGTGAATACCTCAATCGTCTTTGCTTTCGTTTGCCAAGATGACTTTAACTTTGTCGTGCACTCCGGAGCGGTTGACCAGCCAAAGGCAGTTATTGAATACAAGCTGCCACACAAACTGCTCAAGCCAGCGTCACTAACCGTCTCATCAATCCACGGCGGCGTAACTAAAACCATGACCAGCAATACGGCGGGCGTACTCACGGGCACCGCAGGTACTGGCCGCGTTAACTGGGCACGAGGCGTGATTGCGCTGGAGTTTCTTTCAACGATCGATAAAGGCACAGAAATCACCGTTTCGTATGACGTGCCCGAAGACGCTGAAGACGAAGAGATGACTGTGATCGTAGACGGTGACGGAATGGTTACCGGAACAATCCCCGGTGCACCGCTAACACCGGGCTTGGTTGCCGCGCGCTGGGCAGTTGAGCGCGCAGGAAAGGTGCCAGTTGCTGGCGATGATAACTACTCAGCAAACGTTGAGTTGGCACGTGAGGTGACGGACGACGGCAACGGTACGTGGGCAGGCTTTGACGGAACCATCGACTACGCCACTGGCGCTTTCACTTTGCGCGCCGGCACAACCTATGAAAACCAACAAACTGTCATCGAGTACGAGGAGGTTCCATAATGGCTGGGATACCGATTTATAAAAAGCCAAAGAAAACACGCCCGCCCGCAGCTCCAGTTCCGGAAGTCATTAAAACGCCACCCCCGACACCATCGGTGCCAACGCCGAGCCCTGTCGTTTACGTCACCGCACCGCAGGCCGATCCACCAGTGCCGCCAGTTTATCGCCGCGAAACGATCGCGATACCAGCACCGGAAGTCACTTGGAAAATCCTCAAGGAAACCACTGACCCAATCGTGCCTGGCTCGTTGCACTTACAGTGGGGCACAGAGCAGTACGTGGACCGTGACGGCATTCTGTATAAGAATATCGACAGCAAAACCAATGCTGGTATCGCAGTCGGAACGGTCAATTACAGTGCGCGCACCGCAACGCTGGCAACCTATCCAGCGAATCAATCTGCGCCAATCCAGCGCTTAGCCTGTCTCACTGCAACAGCAGGCTTCAGTACCACGCGCCTGTTTTTCCGTACACCGGGTGCGCCAGTTCGTCCCGGCAGTTTGCAGATCACCGCCGTGCGCGAGGATACCGGTGCAATCGTTACCGCTCAAGCAGACAGCAATGGTTTTTTAAACAGCGGTATTATCCACGGCAAGATAGATCAGCAAACAGGCATCGTAGACCTGCACTTCACGACTGATCCGCTTGATGCATCAGGCTTCAGTGATGTGCCAGTGATTGCCTCATTGCTGCGCTATAACGCTGTACTGCAAACCAGTCTGCCAATGTCTGCAAAATTGCTCGGCCTCGATCCTGTGCGACTGCCAGCCGACGGCCGTGTGCCGATTTATCGCGATGGTGATGTTCTGGTTATCCATAACACTGGCAAAACCCCAGCGACCACAACACCGGGCGCGACTGTGGTACTGGATCGTCAAGAGCAAGCGGAAATCTACGTGGTCGATAGCGCAGAAAAGCGACTCGATCCAGCGCAGTACACAGTAGACCGCGAAGCCGGCACGCTCACATGGGCTAATCCGGTACTGATTCAAGATGAAGCAGGCGAGCCACTCACGCCACCGCTCACAATCTGCGACCGCGTAGAGCACATGACAGTCTGCACAGAGGCGCAGATCACCGGGGCAGTGAGTATCAACTCGCCCGTGCCTTGGGATTTGCCGCCGACTGAAACCTTTGTTTCTTCAGCGCTGACGTGGGGCGATATGCAAGCACGGCTCTACCGCTGGTTCACACAGAAAACATGGAGCACCGGCGTCGATAACCCAATAGGCGACCAGACCACCGCGCAATACAACTCGCTCAATTACCCACCAGTTGTCACCAACATGGGCAGCATTGCAGGTAAGTGGGCGCTGGTGTTCACAGGAAGCACCGCATTCCAAGTCGTAGAAGAGAAGCTCGGTGTAATCGCTACAGGTAACGTGTCGAGCGATGCCGCACCAATCAACCCAGCAACCGGCACACCGTATTTCACGATACGAAAAGAGGGTTGGGGTACAGGCTGGGCAGCTGGTAACGCCGTGCGTTTCAACACTGATGCATGCCTCGGCCCTGCATGGGTTGTACGCACAGTGCTGGCAGGTAAGGGCACCGTCAAGGACGACAACTTCCGTCTGCAAGTACGCGGCGACGCTGACTGATAGAAATACCGGGTGCAGGTCACACTGCACCCGCTTCCGATTTTCCAAACAGAATTGAGGTATACACATGACCGCACCACGTTTTTATAGCTGGGACGATGACGGCAGTCCGGGGCGTGCATTGACCGGCAATCTGCAAAACCGACTCAAGCAGATTCTAGTTGCGTGCTTAGTGAATGGCTACGGCAGCAAGCCCGGTGCGGGTTGGACGCTAGAGCATGAGCACGCGAATGGGTTTACCCTGAGCAATGGTGATGCGTATGTGAATTTTGTGAGTAATTTGCCAGCTAGTGCGCCGTATCCGGCGATGAATACCAATGCTATTCATATCTATTGCGCTGAGTCGTTGACGGATACCAGTAATTCCATTATCGACGGAGCTAATTTATGTAGCGGAACTTATCAAAAAGGACAAGTAGAGCTTGCTAACTATCCACGACACTCGCTCGGAAATGTTAGAAATATATTAGACTCCCAGTTAGGTAGCCTGCACTGGACGCTGACTGCGGATAATAAAACATTTATACTTAATTGCAGTAGCAGCAGTGCTACTAGTACAACCTACAACTTTAGCTTTACATTTTATGCGGGCGAATCGTTGTTGGATGCCGCTGTGACTGGTAATTTTGTGGCGCTAGGTGGGGATCTTGGAAACTACAACTTATCCCCTAGCATGTTCGCATTTTCGCGCGGCTATACATCTCCTCGCGATATTAGTACAGGTTTAGCGCAGCGGGTAATTGTTGAAGCAGAGCCTTATGCGTCATTTGCCACTATTAATCCATCAGCGATTACAGAGTCTATGCCTGGGCGCTTTAATTTCCAGCAGCCAAGACTGATGTCAGCTGGAAAATTTACTGGTCGTTTACGCGGCGTAGTGTATGACGATGTGTTGCGCAGTAACTATGGATGGGAAGTCTGTCTAAAAGCCCTTGGCTTCAGCGGCACCGACTTCACTGATCGTGGCAAGCCAGTAAAAATAGGTGACTACAGCTACGCCTTCGCCCGCAGCGCTTCAGGAAATTCATTCCTCACTGACAACCCTGCGTTCTGGTAACTGCTATGGCCATTATAAATCCAATTTTAGGCATACCCAGCCCCGGCTATACCGCACCGCTTTTGCGCACAATTACTCTCAACGCAACCCGCGACGGCGTGCAGACCGGCGCATACAAAGAGGCGGTTCTGTGGGAGTCGATTCACACGCGCACCCCGTTGCTGTTTTTCCCAATCCGCAATGGGATCAGTAATGCCCAGACCGTAGTTGCTTCTGCAATCAGCGGCGTAAGAGCCATCATGCTCTACGACTTCGACGCTCAGCTTTATGCCGCAGTACGCACGCCAAACATCACAGCAGACATCGTTTTAAACATTGACCTAAACGACGGTACGGGCGGTGGTGGCGCAGTGACTGATCCTGCTGGTGTCGCTGCTCAAGTGCGTGTCGATAAACTGCCGGCATTACGTGAGCTGGTAGCAATTGAAAAAACCACTACAGGCGAATGGCGTATGGCTGGCAATCAAATGCTGCAGCTGGGTGATCTGGAAATGCAGGTAACAGGCGGCCAAGTCTTTGCAGTTGGCCTTGATGATTACGGCATTAAGTATCAAGCGGGGCTCAGCGTCACCGAAGGGCAGCGTATTCGGCCGAGCAATATGCAGGGCTGGTTATATCTGATTACTGAAAACGGTCAGCTTCCAGCAACCGAGCCAGAGTGGTGGCCAGCGCAAGGCGAAAACGCACCGCGTCCAATCGGTACAGCACGCGCTCAAGCCGTTCGCTATTACCGTCCTCAAGCGTTCGGTCCGATCAAGTACGAACTGCTTTAGCGCTGCCCTCGCTGGCGGCTTTAAACCAACCAGCCGCAACGCTTTCTTTATAGCAGGCCAGCCTGCAACCGGTGAACTATGCTAATCAGTATCGAAGTCGGTGCGCGTTACAGTCACGCGAAGCCGTTACGCGCGCGTGACATTGGCGCACGCTGGCAAGCAACAAACCCTAACGACCTGCAAGAGAATCGCATCCGCTGGGGAACGGCCACTGAGCGTGATATCCAGCGCCAAACCGCTTGGGACGATGTGCCCAACAAAGACTTGATCAAGCATCTTAGTTGGTCAACGGCCATTGTTTACGATGCCAGCAGCATTGCGCTGCCGTGGAATCAAGTACCAGACAAAGACAGTGCGCACGGCATCCGCTGGGACCACAGCATCCAGCCGCGTGATACGCGCCTGCGTTTAATCTACAACCCAATGCCAGGCAAGAAAGACCACTACGCAGCAGTGCGCTGGGGTCGAGTCGATGAGCACGGCCAGCGCTTTGATGCAGCAACCGAGCTCAAAAACAGTTTGTATATACCCAATACCGTGCCGCTAGTTTTCGACTTTGGCGGTCAGCGTTACAACCCAAACACCAGTGCGCCGTTGTTCTTCGATTTTAAATATGTGCCGGCACGTCATGCGATTCAGCCAGTCGATAGCACAGCAACCCGCATCCGCTGGGGCACCGCTAAGCAAATCAATAAAGCGCTCGATCTGCGCTGGGGCTGGGGCATACCGACCGACCCGCGCCCAACCGGCATTGTTTATCCCGACTATGACGGCCCCGTGATTGTTATCCCGGAGCCTGAAGAACCTGAAATTAAGGACACGTACATGATCGCAAACACAGTATCCGTGTGCGTTTTGCCCGACTGCACGCCCATCGATGTCACCGGCATCAGCATTGATCTGGACATCGACTCATACAGTTGGGTATTCAGTGGCGCGCTATTTGGCGCAGCCAGCTTGCAGCAAGTCATGCCTAATGCGCTGGGGCAGAAGACCATAAAAGTCACAATCAACGGCCATGAATGGCTGTTTGTGATTGAGTCGTACAGCAGCGCCGGAAAGTTTCCCGCTGAGCGCTACACGATTAAAGGTGCCAGCCGCACGCAATTACTTGCCGAGCCTTACGCGCCTAAGCGCAGCGCAGTGAATGCGGTCAGTATCAACGCACGCCAAGCCGCAGACGATCAGTTGCTACATACTGGTTTCTCGATGAACTGGGATAGCGTGAATGAAAACCCAGTTGACTGGAGCATTCCAGCCGGCGCGCTCACGTATCAAGATCAAACGGCCATGCAAGTCATCAGCCGCATCGCTGAAAGCATCGGCGCGGTTGTGCGGCCAGCTGCAGCAGCGGATGAGTTCAGCGTGCTGCCGCGCTATCGTGATGCTGTCTGGTACTGGAGCGGAACAATTGTGGACCGCATCGTGCCGCATCAGATCGTTACTGACATCGGAGGGGAGTGGTCACCACAGCCCACTTGGAATAGTTGCTATGTTAGCGGCACAACGCAAGGTGTCGCAGTCGATGTGCGCCGCGCTGGTACCGCAGGCGACAAACCTGCAGCCGATGTATACGACGACCTGATCACCACTACCGATGCAGCTATCGCTGAAATCTGCAAAGGTGGTAATCAAGAAATCGTCTCGCTGGCCATGCCGCTGTTCCCACCAGAAAAAGCGCCGGGGCTCGTGCTGCCAGCCATGCTCTGCGAAGTACAACCACACAACGCCGCAAACTGGCGCGGCCTATGCCTCGCAGTTGGTATCCAAGCCAGCGGCACCGGAGCCAGTATGGTCAAGCAGACAATCAGATTGGAGCGTCATCATGGCAACAGTTAACCCATGGAAACGATTCATCAGCCTACTGCCCGGCGGCAGCCGAGTAATCGGCACCGTCACCCACGTCAGCGCCACCACAGGCACAACCACCGTCACACTGCGAAACGGCAGTGAAATGGTGGCAATGGGTGTCGGTGTGGATGTTGGCACAAAATGCTTTATTAAAGACGGGCAGGTCACAGGGCCAGCGCCTGATCTGCCGCAGTATGATGTGGAGGTTTGACCTAGCTAATACCTTGATATGATGGGGGCCCTATCTCCTCTGAAGAATGGCCATAACCCGCTTTTGCATATAGATCGAATACCGTCCTAATTACTTCTAGAGGGAGACCAAGCTCAACTCCAAGCTCTGCACCATAAAGATGTTCGTGTACTTTGCATTTGTCCACCCGTTCAACAAGCTTTTGCATACTTTTGTTGTTCTCTGCGAGCTTGCACATATAAAAAATATATGTTGAATCTCTAAGAATTATTTGATGAGCATAAGCGTTGCGCAGTGAGTATTGAGCTTCGATAAGGCCGTTTTGATGAAGTGTTGATATTGGGCGACTGAATTTCTCAGAAAAATCTGGAGTGATTTCAAGGTGTAAGGAGTCTTTTTCTTTGAGATGTTTGTATAAGTCCTCAGATAGTTTTGTTATGTCTGGGTGCATAGCGCTTATAGGATCAGATAACCTGTTTAGAGTTTTCTTAAACTCATGGCTTTCTGTTTCTGAATGCAGTTGAACTAAAGCAGCCGTGAGTGGGTTTGTTGTGCCTAATACTTTTACTATTGTTGTTAACCAGTCCATTTGAAAATCCTTATTTAGAAAGTAATTAGCGGTTTAAACATAACACTATATTTCTCTTAACTGTAGCCCGCCTAGTGCGGGTTTTTATTGCTTATCAAAAGGTAATTCCATGAACTTAAAACAGATACACCAGACGGCCATTGTGCCAGCGCTGGCGCTTTTACCTGCGCGAATGAATAGCAAAGAAGCTTTAGTAATGCTCTTTGCAATCGGCTTGCAAGAGTCAAAGTTTGAGCATCGTCGTCAGATGGGTAATGGGCCAGCTCGAGGTTTTTGGCAATTTGAGCGTGATGGAGGTACTGCTGGCGTTCTGCGTCATAAGTCTAGTCACATATATGCGCTGGCAGTATGCAAACAGCGTGGCTTGACTGACTTAAAAGAAGCCGAACTAATCAAAGGTCATACACCCAACTCGATTGTTGAGCGTGCTTACCATGCGTTTGAACATGACGATGTGTTGGCCACTGTATTTGCGCGCCTGTTACTTTGGACGGATCCAAAAGCGCTTCCAGTGCTTGGTGATGTTGATGGTGCATTTAGTTTGTATATCCGAACGTGGCGACCTGGTGCGTATTCACGCGGCACAGATCAGCAGCGCTCTGAGTTACGAGTGAAGTTTTCTCGCTATTACGCTCTGGCGCTTTTGGAGACTGGCAAATGCAGCGCTTAATCATTTATGCAGTCAGCGCACTTGTAGTGGCTGGGCTGACTTGGTGGCTGATTGCGTCGCCTCGCATCGAGCTTGCCGAGCTAAACCATTCCATAGTTGCTGAAAAGGTTGTTGAGCTGCAGCAGCAGGACGAACAGCGCGTTAAGCTGATCGAGCACCAGCAATCGCAAATAATTGAAATAACTAATAACGAAAAGCGCAACCGCGAACTGCTGCAGACTATTGCAGGGCAGAGCAGGGTGCAGTCTCGAGCATTGCAGGAGTTAAAGATAAATGATGAATCGATTGCTGAGTATCTGCGCAGCGCTGTGCCTCCTGATCTTGGGAGGCTGTACCAGCGCACCGCAACAACCGACCCGAGTACATATCGACAACCGGCCACTGTGCCCGCTGACGTTATGCGTTCTGCCAGCGCGAAGCTTGATACTGACAAATGATGATTGGCGGCTGGCAGTTGATGAGCTTGAAGATGAGCTGATCAGTTGCTCGGTTCAAATCCTCTCATGCATCGAATTGCAGAAACAAAAAAGCCCCGCGCAGATAACTGGCGGGGCTGGCTTGTGAAATTATCAGCTTTGTATCAGAGTAGTGATGCTTACTGGCTCTCTTTTAAGGGCAGAAGTTCCATTTGGTCGTGGTTCTCTCTGCTCTCTGCTTTTTGAAACTCAAGATAGGCTTTCACATCAAATAAGTTTATTGACTTGATTTCAGACGCTGGAATTACAATCTCAAAAAGGACGGGGTGAAGGTGTTTTAGGTTTTGATTGGCATTGAACTGTTGATAAACATTTTCGTAAAAAGTGGTAAAAACCACTTTCATAGTGTCTTTACTTCTGTAACCGCTGATGACAGGTAGTACGCGTAAAGACTCACGCTTAGGCTCTGCCTCAATCGATCCTACCACATAGCCAACATATACTTTTCCTGCAGTTGTTATGGAAACTGGCATTCCAAGCTCTAGCGCACGGAAAAGAATAATTTCAATTTCAGAGTTAAATTCATGAATAGCTTTTCTAATTTCTGACATCTTTGCATTTTGATATGGCTTAAACCAAAGCAGCTTGGCTTTTTCATAGAAGCCACGCTCACTATCCTTAAATAGCAAATAATAAAATGCCAACGGAGTAGAAAACAAAGCGGTCAGCCAGTTTAAAAAGAATCCTGCAACCATTCCAAGCAGCAATGTTGCACCTAGACATAACAGCCAAAATATCAGATTGACCTGCAGGTCCTCACCGTCTGTTAGGATGACCTGTTCACGCCATAAGTTTATGAACTTTAAAAATGGTTGTAACTCGGAACGAAAAAAGGTTGCTACACCGAAAGACAATGCAAAGAGCCAAACCCCCCAAAAAGCCGATCGGAAGTATATTTTTTGACTGTTGTCTCGTTTGATCTGATAGCTTGTTCGGAACCATGTGGTTACAAATAAATAACCAGATAGTAGAGGGATAAAAGCAAGCGCAGCCTTAAGCACGACTATTGACTGGACTCACAAGGAATTCCGTTTTTACTATCTAGCACGCAGTCGCGTAGACGCGCAAAGTCTTCCAGCTGCTCTCGCACAACCTTTGAGTTAATCACTTCATCAGCTTTAGCAAACAGAGCGCCTTCGTTCGAAACGTAAAAAGGCACGCTGTTGGCTTTCAGCTCTTCATAGTTTCTGACTGATGCACGAAATCGACTAAACATAAGCTCACGCCATTTAATTATTTACCTTTTGGTAAAAATATAGTGGGGTATTTTTCAAAAACAATCAATACCTATCGCGTGGCCAGCCATTAAGAAAGATGGACGCACAGATAACTGGCGGGGCTGGCTTGTAAGGCTCAGCAGCATTTCAGCAGCTTAGTATCAAAATAGTTATGTTTGCAGGTGCTTGCTGGGGGTTCAAATCCCCCCGGCTCCACCAAAAAGAAACACCTAAACCCTTGATTATCCTAGAGATTTTCAAGGGTTTTTGCTTTATAGGG